>ERZ772897.574-NODE-574-length-44107-cov-5.476891_pt1 | contig 44107 bp, 43 predicted proteins | sample MGYA00512125_ERZ772897 | MGnify/ENA primary metagenome ERZ772897 (study PRJEB29015, sample SAMEA2737660) | human gut metagenome | biome: human gut; feature: human-associated habitat; material: faeces | place: China | collected 2012 ... | reverse complement strand
TCTATCGTCCCGAACCGTTAATGTAATTCTTTTTTAAGAATTATTAAATCAGTTAATATTTATATTAAATATAAATCTACAGCATCAAAAATAGTACTATCACCCCCTACTCTACTGATTTTTTAAAATTCATATTTTTTTATTTCACAATTTTTTAATCCTCTATCTAAGAACAAACCATTTTTTATACCTTCAAAATAACCATCAAATGCTTTTGATACTCCACTGTGAGCTACTACTAGAACATTTTTATAGTCTTTTATTTTTAATTCATCTAAAAAGTTATATATTCTTTTAAAGAATTCTTGTATATTTTCACTTGTTCCATATTGTATTTCAGTATAATAGTTCCAGTATTCGTCTCTATTTGTTACATCTAGAGATTGTCCAGACAAACTACCGGGATTTCTTTCTTCTAATCTATTATCAATAAGTATTTCTTTTTCTTTAACATTTATAATTTTAGCTGTATGCTTTGCTCTAATTAAAGGAGAACAAATTATAATATCATAATCAATTGTTTTTATTTTTTCTCTTAATTCTTCAGCCTGTTTTATACCTTTTTTAGTTAAATCTTCATTTTCATTATTATATTGTTTTAATGCGTTATGTGGGACTTCTCCATGTCTTATTATATATACTTTCATTATATTTCACTCCTATTTATAAATTATCAATATGCTTAAAAACTTCATCTAAAGAATATGTTTTATTTGATTTTATATCATCTAAACCTTGTTGCAACTTGCTTTTCAAATCATTTTTATCTCTAATTATTACATTTTCTGGAGTATACTCATAATTTAACATATTGTTTACCTCCAATTTTATTCATTATTCAAAAAATTCATCACTAAATCTATAATTACTTCTTTTTCCTTTGGATTCGATTCAGCAATTAATAAAGTAAGAGCCGTTAATGTATTATTATCAATTACTTGTTTACCATTTTTATATAATATTCCGTAAAAATTTAGAAAATATATAAACAAAGTTGCTGCAATTCTTTTATTGCCATCTGCAAATACATGATTTTTTACTATTAAATATAAGAAATTTGCTCCTTTTTCTTCTATACTCTTGTAAATATCTTGTCCGTGCAAAGCTTTGATAAATGTTACCAATAATTGATTCTAACCCTTTATCTCTTTCAACTGCAAAAAGCGAACTTTCTTCATTAAATCTTAACTTATTAATTATATTTATACATTCTGGGTATTTAATTTTCCTATCGTCTATATTTCCTTCAATTTTCTTTAAAGTTCTATGATCATAATCATCTAATAAGTCTAATGCTTTTGAATATCCTCCAATTACTTTTAATATTTCTTTTGCATCATTTCCTTCTAGTCTTTCATCAATGCGGTTTGCAATATCTATAAGTTTTATAGTTTTTTCTAAGTACTCTAGTCTTTTTTGATTTACAGCATATCCTTTTATCATGTAGTCTTTTAGTATGTTTGTTGCCCATTTTCTAAACAAAATACCTTGTTTGCTATTTACTCTATATCCAATAGAAATAATCATATCTAAATTGTAATATTGTACATTATATTTTTTGCCATCTTCAGCAGTATGCTCAAAAAATGAGCATACTGAACTTTCTACTAATTCTTCGTCTTTATAAATATTTTGAATATGACGAGTGATTGTTCTTCTATCCTTCCCAAATAATTCTGCCATTTGTTTTTGTGTAAGCCACACAGTTTCATCTTTTAAGTTTACTTCTAATTTTACTCCTTGGTTTTCAAATAAAATAATTTCATTTCTTTTTTCGTCCATAAGAACACATCCTTTATATAAAATTTAGTTCTTAGTATATCTATTGGTACTTATATGTTTTAACTTTCTAGTATTTTTGAACTATTGAATATATTTTACAACAAGAACAAATATTTGTCTATACCTTTTTTAAATTATTTATTTTTATGTTTTTGTAAAAAACTGTCGCGGCATCAAAGTTTTGTGCAATAAGAGATAGGAGCAAAATAATAGAACTCCTTTCAGAGTCCTACCCACAAGTTCTTGTAACCACTAGCCTTAACGGCTTTACTAGCTATTTATTAGCTATCGTTTGACTAAAATTATTACTTTATAATTTATTTCTTGTATTTTATTTAATTCATTCTCTATTTCTTTAATTTCCATTTTAGTTCCTCAAATTTTTATTGAATTTTTAATCCATTTTATTTACGCTATGGTTATTATCTATTATATTATTTTTTTCAATTACTTCATCATAATGTTCTATGTATTTTTCTAAAGTAGAAAACTTTTTAGCGAAAAATCAATAACATTCAATACGTCATTTTTTATAGAACATTCTAGGCGCTCATTAAATAATTTTCTAAAAAAATCAAAAGAAGACGTTATATCTTTAGAATTTAATTTATTTAATATTTTTTTAACATCTTCATTATTTAATGATCTTAATAATAAAGTAAATGCAAAATAAAAATAATCTAAATATGTTTGACATTCTTTTTTATCTAAATACATATTTTTAGTATTAATTGCTTCTATAAAATATAAAGATAAATAATTGTCAGTTATAAAACTTTTTGAATTATTTTTTTCTTCTTCTAATATATAATTTTTACATGTTAAAGCATTATCTAATTGATCAGCAATTGTTACATAATATAATAACTTTGTTTTTTTCTCAATAGGTGCTTTATTGTAATTAGAATGATATTTTATAATATCTTTTGCAATTTCAAAGTCTTTTAAAAATTTTATATCATTTTTATAAATATAGTCAATACCTGCAATTCCATGATTATATTTATTATCATCAAAACATTTTATTTTATGATATTGTTCTATTCTACCAATATCATGAATCCAACCGTAAAAAGAATTATTATCATTTTTTGTTAATAGTTGAATATATTGTGCTACTCTTTTCGAATGATTCATCTTACTATTTAATATAGGACTATTTAAAGATTCTTTTTTCCAAATATCAATTATTTGATTGGTATAGTCTTTAATTATATTTTTGTTCATTAGTATCACATCCATTTTTAAATTCAAAAATATTATATTATATTTCTTCCCAAAAATCAAATATTTTTAAAGATTGGAAATGATAACATTTATTATGAACTAATATATAATATTTTAATAGTCAAAACGCCTAAAGTATAAATAATTATTTATACTTTAGGCGTTTTAAATTCAATTTACTCTATTATAATATCTGATGGAGTTACAGCCCTTTCTGTGCCACTTTGCTCTAAAGAGCTGTAACCTGGCAAATCATAACCAATGTTTATTGGCGTTCTATTACCTTTTTTAATATCTTTTACCATAAAATAATCTAAAGAATCTTTACCTAGATTCCAAGTAGCATCTACCAAATACCACTCATCTTCCACTTTTATAAGATTCCATGCATGGTAGTTTTGATCAGAAATGTTGCCTACATACCCATCAACAATTAAACATTCAAGATTGCAACAATTGCAAATATATTTATATGCATCTGCTATGCCATCACATATAGCTTTTTTATTAACTATTGCACCATAAATATTTTGAGTAGAATTTGTTTTTAATTCTGACAAAACATATTCGTCACCCAAGAATCCTATTGTTTTTACATCCTTGTTTGTTCTTTCATATTCTACATTACTAGTTATCCATTGAAATATCAACTTATACTTTTCTACAATATCATTTGTGTTGTTTACTGTAGTAACTAAATCTTGAATTTCCAAGTTTACTTCATCTAATAAAGTTGAATATTCTTTGAAATTCTTACAAATATATAAAGAATAAAATTTGCAAACTATTCCTTTTTTATTTATCAAAAATTTCATGTTAGTTTTAGTATCAAAATCCATTAGTTCTTGTTCTGGATGATCAAGCCTAGCAAATTGTATTGCTTTCATCATCTTTAATTTTAATGTGTAATCAATATTATTACTATCAAATTGATAAATACTTTTTCTAGTAGAATCTGAAAAGTCTGTTTTCAATGTTGCTTCATAGTACATTTTAGAATAATCATCATCTAGCAAATTCCAGTAATCCGACTCATATTTAGCAGTGTAAGATGTCCGTGGCTCTATATATTCGCATTTTTCTCCTATATTTTGTAATGAGTCAAAAAAAATAAAGAATAATAATAAAATTAGTAAAATTGAATTATAAATATTCTTTTTCAATTTATAATATCCTCCCAAAAAATTTTTTTATATATAAGAACAGCCTATGCTGAAAAAACGGAGATTTTAACAATTAGTTTAAAATCGCTTATATATTATATTATAATTTGAATAAGTTTGTCAATCACATATTTATCTAGAATGTGCCACTAATTCATCTGTTTGAGTATTATTTCTTACCGTTTGATCTGGAATAACTTTTGTACCATCAGCCAATATTATTTCTGGTAAAATTACTATATATCCAGGAGTAGATATTTCACATAGATTTCCATTTTCATCTTTTGAAAGTTTTCTGTTTTTATAATAAATTTCGTGTCCAGTTGTTTGAATTGTTACATTATTTCCAATTTTAACTTTATCTCCAATTGTTATATTACCGGCTAAAGTTGGATTGTTTCCGATAGAAACATCATTTCCTATTTTCACTGTTCCTATACAATCAACAAAAATATCATCTCCAACTATCAAATTTTTACCTTGTAATGGGAATAAGGCATCTAAAATTTCTTTTCTACGTCTTATAGATATATCTTTGCTATTATATTCCGAACATAATTTATGTGATAGATTGTATATTTGTGATATTGTTGGTTCAAGTGTATTATATTTTTCATAGTTTATTGCTTTTAGATATTGAGTGAAATCTCCTTCTATTCCAAGTTGTTTTAAATGTACTAGTATATGTTTAATTTCATCTTCTGTTCTTTTTCCTTCATTTCCAGGAATCTTTACTGTAGTTTCATAATTATCGCATATTTCTTTATATTCTTTACAAGGATTTCCAAAAGATATCATATTAGATTTAAGATTGGAATTTTCTACAATATGGCTTCCCATTCCAATAACACTTCTTTCACCAATATAGCTATTATCTTCAATATTAACATTAGCACCAATCCATGTATCATTATCAATGTTGATTTTTCCAAGTTTAGAAAGACCATTTTTAGTATATATATCATTATTTCCGAAATTCTACATTTGAAGCAACAAAGACTGAATCTTTTAGGTGTACAAGTGATGAAGCATTAAAATGTACTCTTGCATTTATATAATTATTCCCATCTAAATCAACTGTTCCTATTATTGTAAATAGTCCGTCTCCTCCTCCAAAAATTTGGCCATGTCCTGGGAATAGTTTGTCTAATATTTCATTTTTTTCATTTTCATATTTTATTTTTTCTTGTTGAGTGCTTGATTTTGCAATCAAACCAGATAATTCTGTAAATCTCATACAATATTCTTTTGATATTTCTAATAACTTTCTATATTCTAAATCATAAGCATTAAAACTTTGACCTTTATACATCTTTTCTATTTCTTTCAAATCTCCATCAAATCCTAGATTTTGCAAATGTTTGATTTTTTCATCTATTGTTAACATTATTATTTCCTCCTATTTTAATTTTGTTCTACTTTTATTACATTATCAAAGCTTATCAAATCTGTTACAAAAGAATGTTCTGATTTTTTCTTATCTTTACCAATTATTTTAATAATGTTATTCTTATATTTAGACATATCTAATTCAGTAACAACAATATCGTTATCTTGTAATAATTTCTTTATTTTTTCTAAAGTTTCTTGGTCTTGTTTTTCCAATTCAATTTGTAGTTCAAGCATATTATAATGTTCTATTTTATCTGATATTAAATAAGAATAAGATAAAATTACATATACCATAGCTGTAGCTATTATTCCACATAGATAGTATCCTGCACCTATGCATAATCCTATACAAGTAACAGCTAACAATGTTGATGCTGTAGTTAAACCTTTTACATTAAATCCATCTCTTAATATTGTCCCAGCTCCCAAAAAACCTATTCCTGATAATAATTGTGCTGGTATTCTTGACGAGTCTACTCCAAAAGATTTTGACATATATTCTCCACATACCATAACTAATACTGCACTTATCCCAACCAAAGCATGTGTTCTAAAACCTGCTGGTTTGCTCCATGATGATCTTTCTAATCCTATAATTCCAGCTAAAATAACTCCTAATAATAACTTAATAATTGTTTGAAATTCGAAACTGTTTATAATTATACTTAATTTTTCCAAAACTCTTTTCCCCCTTTTATTTTATAAAAAATCCCTATTTATGTCTTTTTATTATATCATAATAAGATTATATGTGCAAACTAATAATAAAAATGAAAATAGAAAATGTAGTATAAATTATACACATACATTTTCTATTTTCCTATTAAATACCTCTATTTACTTTTTTTATACAGCTCATCTGTCAGATATATCTTGTAAGTTGTCTCTTCTTCTTCTATTCTTTCATATTTTGTTCCCCAAAATGTTATGTTTGTTTTTACAGCACAATATTTTTCAATATATGAATTTTCCTGATGAGGGTACAGTTCTACTTTCACTGTGTCTTTATAATTTTTTGTTTGTATAATTTCATCATCTTCTCCTCCAGATGAATTCTGTTTTTTTATGACATAATCTATTCCATAAACAGAATTATTAAAAAAAGATGATTTTACTATTTCTTCTTGGTAAGACACTAGTTTTTCTTTTTCTTGAATAACATTTTCACTTTTAATGCATACTGGGTAACACTCACAAAATAATAACATTACATAAATTGCCCATGGAATAATTATTAATAATGAGTTAGAATAATGATCTTTTTTTATTAAAAAAATAATAAAATCTATAATATACATTATAATTGGTATTCCAAATAATATATATCCTATTGATATTATTTTTTCTCCTGTTAAAGAATTTCTAATAACCGAGTACTTAAAAAACTCATTTTCTCTTACTAATATCAAACATATTACGTTTAATATAAAAAAGATTATTTGCATTATAAAGTGAAACCGTTTTACACTTTTTAAGTGTTTCTCTCCTGGATTAATATTCATTACCCAAACAATAAACATTAAAATTGCTACAAATAAATAGATTGCATTTATCATAATTTTACCTCCTATAAAAAATAATTTAACTATAGCTGCAATCTCCTATGAATGTAAAATAGGATTAAAATTTTATATAAATATATTACCATTTCAAAAGTATTATGTCAAGTATCATAGTATATTTCACTACTAAAAATTCTCAAATATTCAACTTATTTGTGTTTCCTTATTTGCAATTATCAAAAAATGTTATATAATATACAAAAATAATGGAGTGTGAAAACTTATGATAAATCATGAAAATAATCCAGATTACTTAAATTCTTTTTTAGATTATACAGTAACTATATTAAATAAATCACCTAATACAATCAAAGAATATAATTACGATTTAGCAACATTTTTAAAATTTATAAAAGTGCATTTTAAAATGACTGATGAAGAAGATTTTTCTAAAATAACTATAAAAGATATTCCTTTAAGCACTATTAAACAAATTAAATTAGATGATATTCATGCTTTCTTGAGCTATTTAACAAATACATATCATAGCAAAGCAGCTACACGTGCAAGAAAGGCTTCTAGCATTAGAGTGTTTTTTAATTATTTAAGTCAAAAAGCTAATTTAATTGAATTTAATCCTGCTCAAAATTTGGAAACACCTAAATTAGATAAAAGATTACCCAAATATCTAAGTTTAGAAGATAGTAAAAGACTTCTGAATGTTGCTGGTAGTGATGATAATAGAAATAATAAAAGAGATTATGCTATTATTACTCTGTTTTTAAATTGTGGTATGCGTTTATCTGAATTAGTAGGAATAAATATAAAAGATATAAATTTTAGTGAATGCCAAATGACTGTAATTGGTAAAGGTAATAAAGAAAGAACTATTTATCTAAATAAAGCTTGTATGACTGCTATTAATAATTATTTAGCTGTTCGCCCTGTTGAAGGAATTAAGACTGATAAAGCTAATTCTAAAAATGCTTTGTTTTTAAGTGAAAGAAAAGAACGTATTAGTAGGAGAACTGTTCAATATATTGTTGATAAAGAACTCAGAGTTGCAGGATTAGATACTAGTAAATATTCAGTTCATAAATTAAGACATACTGCTGCAACTCTTATGTATCAATATGGAAATGTTGATATTAGAGCATTACAAGAAGTTCTAGGACACGAGAGTATTTCTACTACGGAAATTTATACTCATGTTGCTAATGTTCAGGCTAGAAGTGCTATTGAAAATAATCCATTATCAGATGTTACTCAAGATTAATTTTTATATTTTGTATTAAAATCCCTTAATTTTACTTTATTATTAAGGGATTTTTTCTTTATTAATATGTTGGGATCACAAGTTTTTGTCCCTCTTTTAAATCTAAATTATCTAATTTATTTATTCTTTTTATTTCACTTACAATTTCTCTAATATCTTTATTTTCAAAATATTTATTGTTTTTTGATTCTTCTTGTGAAATGCTCCATAATGTATCTCCTAATATTATGGATTCTTCTTTATATTTTGTATCTACTTTTGAGTATGTTTTATTAGAGAATAATATTATTATCAATATCAATATAACTAATATGCTTATTGTTCTTATGAATTTTTTTACATTTACTATTTTCATTATAATTACCTCCTGTATTTTTAAAAAGAATATATGTTCGCTTTGTGAGATAATTATATACGAACATTTTTTCTTTGTCAATACTTTTTAAGAAAAAATGTTCGTTTTTTTATTTTCTATATTTTTCTAAATCTATATGCCTTGGCTCGTGTACTTTAATGTAGTATGGTTGTATATCTGGAAAATATGTATATAAATGTATAATATTACCTTCTACATCGTTTAATTTTATATTTGGCCATGTTTTAATTATCTTCTTATCTCCCCAATGTTTATAAATAAAGTTTGATAATTTTTCATTACTATAAACTTTATTGTATTCTTCTATAACCGCTTCTTTATCAGCAACATTTATATCATTTTTTACAATAGCTCTGACCATAAAAAAGTGACTTGCAGCAATAGAAACAATACAATCAAAAGCTAAAAATATAATAGTTACAATAGTCAAAGTTTTTAATGCTTTTAGGTTAAATTTTTTCTTAGCCCAATCTATAAATCTATCAACTTTAGAATTTAAAGAAGCAACTAAATAAATTGAAAGAAATCCCCAAAACAATGAAAAGTATACGCATATCCTTCCATTTATATTAAGTGGCATATCAGAATAATCCCACCACTTAATATGTAAGAAAACTTCTCCAAACCAACTTATTATATATTCAACTATTGAGCCTAATATAAAACCTCCTAAAAATAACGAATTATATTTTTTACTATATTTATGTAAAAATATTAGCATAACTGCAGCACCTAATCCATAAATACTACAAAATGGTCCATACAAGAAACTCTTTCTACTTTCAATAACACCCTTTGTAAATAATCCAAATAATGTTTCAATTATAAAACCAGCAAAGCTATATATTATAAAATATGCTAATATTCTCCATATGCTAAGACCCATAATTGTGAATGATTTTTTTACAGTTTTATTTTTGTTTAATTCTTCTTTTTTTACTACTTTTTCTGCTACATCTGTTCCCATTTTATTCTCCTTATTTTTCTACGTTTATATTACAAATCATAACATTTCTTTAATTCATCAATATATTTTTTATAAAATTCTATTGTATTACAATATGTTTCTTTACTCTCTAAATCAACATCTACCATTTTTAATAAGTCTATTGATTTTTTACTACATCCTTGTTTTAACATTTCGATATATCTATCTATGAATCCTGGTTCTTTGTTTAATATTTTAGTTGCTATTGCAATTGCAGCTGAAACGCCTGTTGAGTATTTATATACATAGAAATCACTATAAAAATGAGGAATTCTTGCCCATTCATATTTTATTTCTTCATCTATAAATACATCTTCTCCAAAATATTTTTGGTTTAGTTTATAATAAATAGAATTTAAATCTTCTGATGATAAAGTTTCTCCGTTTTCTATTTTTTCATGTACTATTTTTTCAAATTCAGCAAACATAGCTTGTCTAAAAAATGTGGCTCTAACCATTTCTAATAATTCATAAATCAATTCAGCCTTTTTATTATTATCTTTTTCATTTTTTATTTGATAATTACTTAGTAATATTTCATTAACAGTTGAAGCGACTTCTGCTACCATAATTGTATAATTTGAATCCATTATTCCTTGTGTTTTATTTGAATAATATGAATGCATACTATGTCCTAATTCATGTGCTATTGTACTTACATCTCTTTTACTATTGACAAAATTTGTTAATACAAATGGATGAACACCATATACTCCCATGCTATATGCTCCACCCCTTTTACTTGGTTTAGCATATACATCAATCCAATTATTATCAAAAGCTTCTTTTAGTTTATTTATATATTCTTCTCCTAATATCTCTAAAGCTTTCAATACTTCTTCTTTGGCTTCTTCAAAAGTTATATTATCTTTTCCTTCTTCACATGGGTTTACATATAAATCGTACATATGCATTTCATTTAAATTAAGTAATTTCTTTTTCAATTTTAAAAATTCATAATTGGCTTCTATATTTTCATCAACAGCTTCTATTAAAGAATTATATACTTTTATACTAGCATCATCATTCTCTGTTGCACATTCCAAACTTGAATTATATTTTCTTAATTTTGCAGTAGTTGATTTTGCTTTTACATTTGATATATACATTTCTGTTATTGTATTAATAAATTCACTATATTTTTTATACATAAGGTTAAAAGCTTGTCTTCTTACATTTATATTTTTGTTTTTTAAATATAAAGAATATGTACTATCTGTTAATTCAATCTCTTCCCCATTTTCATTCATTAAAGTGCCAAATTTAAATTCTGTATTTGTCATTGTATCAAAAGTATTTTCTGGTGCAGAAAAAATCTCAGAATAATTAGCTAATATATTCTCTGCCTCCTTACTTAATACATGTTTTTTCTTTTCTAATATTTCTTTTATATCTCTTCTATAATTTTTAAAACGTTCTTCCTTAATATATTCTCTTATCTTTGTTTCATCAGCATATGTAATCTCTGGAGTAATAAAAGCAGTTGCAACACTAAATTTTGTGCTTAAAGCCTCTACCTCTTTATACATTTTTATACCGTCTTGATTAGCCATATCAGAATGATACATTAACATTCCATATGCATATAACTTCTCAAAACTCTGTAACGCCTTTTCATCTAAGCTATAACACTTATATAGATTATCAGAAGAATCACATAAAATTCCCTGAAATTTTTGTATTTTATCTAGTAAATCTAATGTTTCTTTTTTTGTATTTTCAAATTCTGTAGTATTTTTAAAAATATCATTTAAATTCCAAGAATATTTTAAATCATTTGTATCTGGCATAATACATCACCAATTCCTTTCTATCAAATTCTATTGTATTCTACCATATTAATAATAATGTTTCAATAAATTATATATAAATTTATCTCGGCTTGATACGGTAATGTGGAGCTAAATGATATCAATAATTAGTTTTTCGGCTTTTTCCATAATTTAAGAAATTCTAAATTGATTTTTCGGGACCCTTTCACTTAGTCCTCGCTAGTCGCTCGACGTGAACATTCCCCTAAAAATCAATTAATAATTTCTAAAATTATTTTTTGCGCATTCAAAACTAATTATTGATATCATTTAGCTCCACATTACCGTATCAAACAATTACAACAAAATTGGTTCAATCTGTTCATACTCCAATGCACTCTCAATTGTTTTAACGATATATTCACTGTCAAAAACAATCGAATGTGGCTTAGTAATTGGATTATCTTGTCTAAATGGAACAAAATAATAATGTTTTCTATTTAATAAAATTCCAATATTTTTAGCATTTCCACTAAGTCCATTATTAGTAGAAGGTGCAATTACTACTGGAAGATTATTTCTTAAATGTGATTTTACAGCCATTGTAGCTGGTGTATCAATTATGTCACAAGCAAGTTTTGCCATTGTATTTCCTGAACATGGAGCGACAACCATTATGTCTGTTAATCTTTTAGGACCAATTGGCTCTGCTTCTTGAATAGTATGGATTATCTTTTTTTCTGTAATTTCTTCTATTTCATTTATAAAATCTTGTGCTTTTCCAAATTTAGTGTCTAAGTTATAGCTATTAAATGACATTATTGGAATAACTTCAGCACCTTTTTCTATAAGTTCTTTCATTTTTGGAATCGTTTTACTAAAAGTACAAAAAGAACCTGTTAAAACAAATCCAATTTTCTTATCTTCTAAACTCAAATTTGTAGTCATCTCCTTTCTTTCGACATTTATATATAATATGTTACAAAGTTTTTGATTGCTCATAAAAATAAAAAACTCATAACTTCTTTTCTGAAATTATGAGTTTTTATTTTAAATATTTTGATTTAAATAATCTTGAGTATATTCAAATACTTTTTTAGTTTGTTCTTTTACCTTTTCGCTATTAAAATTTTCATATATTCTATTTGTAAATATATTTAAAGCTTTATTATCTGATAGTTCTTTTAAAGATGATTTAAAATTTAAGTCATATATCATATTATAGAATGATAATATGAGGTCTGCATTGTTTTTTATTTTTGAATAATCTAAAGTATGATTTTCAAACATTATTTTTATTAATTCTTCATTTATTTCTTCACAATTAAATTCTGAATACCAAAAAACACTTTCAAAATCATATTCTGTTATAGCATGAGTAATTATATCTAATTTATCTGCATCTCTTATAATTTTTGCAAATAATAATTCATCTTCATTTAATCCTGTTTCAATTTCTGATTTATTATGATTTAATACTGCTTTTTTTATTATATGATTATATTTATCATCAACTTTAAATTTTTCTATCAAATTATCTTCATATAAGACTTTTATACTATATTCTGCATGATTTACTCCTGAATCTCTATCACTAAATGTATGATATTTTTCAACTTGTTTAAATCTTCCAATGTCGTGAAAAATTCCTATTAATTCTGCTAATTGTATTTGTTCTTCATTTAATTTTAAATTTGTTGCTATTTGCTTACTATAATTTGCAACTCTTAATATATGTTCTATTTTTAATTTAATTCTACCATCTTCTGGATTGAAGTTTTTTACATATTCATTAAATACTTCCTTTGCATTTTCTATATCTATCATTTTATTTTGCTCCTATTTTAATTTTAAATATCCTAATTCTTCCCAACTGTTATATGCTAAATTTAGTTTAAATACTAATTTAGGTTTTGCACCTGCTCTGTTTTTATCTATTACACACGCATAATATCTTACATCTGGATTTTTTGATTTTTCCAAATTAAAGAATTTTGTGTCTACTTCTTGTTTTGAATATTCATATTTATCGTAGTCATCTCTACTTATTTGTTTAAATAAGCATAATGTATCTAAAACTTCTTTTACCGTTTTGCTTACTGCTAAGTCATTTACATTTAAATTTATAGGCATTGTTGTATTTTCAGATAATTGTAAAGATGAACATATAAACATATCAAAATTTTGAGCTAAGTTTGAAAGTATTGTTGCTGTTTTCTTTATTTCTTCTGGATTTCCTATATTTGCAGTGTCTGTTTTCAAAGTATCATAAAAGACATATTCTATTTTTTCTTTGTAATAATAGTTTGTAATAACTTTTTGTAGTTCATCGTTTGTATGGTCTGTTATGTTTATAAAATAAATTGAATTATTCATTTGTTTGCTTGCCCATTCGATAGCTGTTATTACTTTATTGAATTGTGATGATATTTTTGAAAGTCTTTGTACAAATTGTGTTTGTGTTTCTTTTTCTTCTTTTAAGATATAACCATTTTCATCTAATTTTGCATCTTTTATATTATCTGGTTTAAATTTAAATTCTAGTAGTTCTGTCTCTGAGATTTCTACCTTTTGACCATGTATTTTTTGTATTTCTGGATTGTTTAATATTGTTGTAATTAAACATAATTTCATTTTCTCTTCAGACATTTCATTTGAAATTACTAAAACTTTCTTTTTGTGTACTAATGATGTGTAAGCTGCTATATCTATTGTAAGTCTACTTTTTCCTGAGTTTGATGGCATAGCAAAGGCCATTGTTTCTCCTTTTCTTATTCCTTTAAAAACTTGTGTTATTATTGGAAATGGGTAATCCAGTCCATTTGCTAATTCATTTTCTCCACTTTCTAAAAATCTTACTAGGTTTCTACTTAATATTGATTGTTTAAATTTTTGTGTTATATTTACTTGTTTAATTGCATCTTCTATTTCTTCTGGTGACATTTTATCATATAATTGATAATCTGTTATTTCTGCTATTTTATCTTGAATATATCTTTCTGGAGCTTCTAAGCAACTTTTTCTTAATATAAATATTTTTCTTAGTTCTACATATATTTTTTCAGGATTTTTTTGTTCATCTTCAGCTTGTTTTTTTAATTTTGCTTTTAAATTGTATATTTCTTCTGATTCTTTTGAAAAATTGAATCCGTCTTTTGCTTTTTCAGAAGCATATTTTGCTCCTTCATTAAATAATATACTTTTATAAATATTTAAGCATTGTTCATCTTTAAAAAGACATATTTCTTTTAAAAAATAATATTTCATTATTAATTTAGGATTTGATAATAGAATTCCTATAAAATCATATTCTAGTTGTGTACCATTCAATTTTTCTGGATAAATTTCATCTTCATCATTTTTAGTTTCCAATTCAAATTCATTTTCTGTTTCATCATTAGTAACATCTTTTAATTGTCTCATTCTTTCCAAAGCTTTTATATATTCTTGTTGTGTCAATAAATCTTCTATTTCATCTATATAAGGTTTATTTGCTTTAGTTACTGGAATTTGTCTTAATAATTCATATATATCATCAATATTTTTCATAGTTTATCTCCTTTTAAAACTTGGGGGACATTGCTATTTTTCAATTGTCCCCGAGTGGTTTTATTTTAATCTTTGTTCTACTTTTGCAAGCATTTCTTTGTATTTTTCTAATTTGTCTTTTTCTTCTTGTATTTTCTTTTCTGGTGCTTTGTTTACAAATCCTGGATTTGAAAGCATTTTCTCACATCTTGCAACTTCACTTTCTAATCTTGTTTTTTCTTCTTCTAGTCTTTTTCTTTCTTCTTCCATATCTACTAAATCTTCAAGTGGCATATATAGTTCAATTCCATCTTTTAATATGCTGATTGCATTTTCTAATATTCCTGTTTTATCTTTTTGAACTATTATTTTTTCTCCAAGTCCTAGTTTTAAGATGAAGTCTTTTGCTTCCCAGATTTCATTTTCATATTTTTGTGTTACAAATATTAGCTCTGATTTTTTTGATGGATGTATATTCATATTTGCTCTTACATTTCTTATTTCTGTAATGATTTCTTTTATTTTTTCTACTGTTTGTTCTTCTTCATCAAATGCAAATTTGCTTCTTACATTTGGCCAGTCTGCAACCATTAAATCATGTTTTCCATATTGAATTAGATTACTGAAAACTTCTGTTGTTACAAATGGCATAAATGGGTGTAATAATTTAAGTGCAGTTTCTAATGCATGATTCAATATGTCAACTGCTATAACTTTTGATGTATAATCTTCTCCATATAATCTAGGTTTTACCATCTCTATATACCAATCACAAAATTCATTCCAAATAAATGAATATATTTTGTCAAGTGCTATTCCTAAATCATAATTTTCTATATTTTTAGTAACTTCTGCTACTAATTTATCAACTTTATTCATCATCCATTTATCTTCAATTTTACAACATTCTGCATGATATGTTTTTGTTTTGTCATCATAAATTCTATGGCAATATTCTTTTACATCTTCTTCTTTTACATTTTCATTTGCATTTATTATAAATTTAGCAGCATTCCAAATCTTGTTTGCAAAGTTTGATGCTTGTTCTAATTTTTCTGGCATATATCTAATGTCATTTCCCATTGTTGTTCCAGAAAGAACTGAAAATCTTAATGCGTCTGCACCATATTTGTCAATTATTTCGATTGGGTCAATACCATTTCCTAATGATTTTGACATTTTTCTTCCTTGTGAGTCTCTTACAATTCCATGTACTACAACATCTTTAAATGGATTTTTATCAGTTAATTCTAATCCTTGTGTCATCATTCTTGATACCCAGAATGTTATTATGTCATAGCCTGTAACTAATACATTTGTTGGGTAGAATGTTTTGTAATCTTCTGATTCTGTATTTGGCCAACCTAATGTTGAGAATGGCCATAATGCAGAACTGAACCATGTGTCTAGTGAGTCTTCATCTTGATGTAATTTTGTTGAGCCACATTTTTCACATTTTTCTGGCATTTGTTTTGAAGCATGTATATGCCCACATTCATCGCAATAATATACTGGTATTCTATGTCCCCACCATAATTGTCTTGATATACACCAATCTTGAATATTATCTAACCAGTTAAAATACATTTTTTCATATCTTTTTGGTACAAATTTTACTTCATCATTTCTAACTGCATCTGCTGCTCTTTTAGCTAAGTCTTTCATTGATACAAACCATTGCTCTGAAATTCTTGGTTCTATTGTACTATGACATCTGTAACATTTTCCAACATTATGAGTATAATCTTCTATTTTAACTAAATTTCCAAGTTCTTGTAATTTTTCTACTATTAATTTTCTTGCTTCTATTGCAGGCATTCCTTTATATTCTGGAACTAAATCTCCCATAATTGAACTGTCATCAAATACTTCTATAATTTCTAAGTTATGTCTTAATCCTGCTTGATAATCATTTGGATCATGTGCTGGTGTGATTTTTACACAACCTGTTCCAAATTCTTTTTCTACAAATTCATCTGCAATTATTGGTATTTCTTTATTCATTATTGGTAAAATACATTTTTTACCTACTAAATCTTTATATCTTTCATCATCTGGATGTACTGCAACTGCTGTGTCTCCAAGCATTGTTTCTGGTCTTGTTGTTGCAACTATAATATATCTATCTGGTTCACCAGCAATTTGATATTTGATATGCCATAAATGAGATGGTTCGTCTTGATATTCAACTTCTGCATCTGAAATTGTTGTATGGCAAGATGGACACCAGTTTATCATTTTTTTGCCTTTATAGATTAGTCCTTTTTCATATAATTTGATAAATTGTTCTAAAACTGCTTCTGATAATCCTTCATCCATTGTAAATCTATTTCTGTCCCAATCACAAGAACATCCTAATCTTCTTTGTTGTTTTTGGATTGTTCCACCATATTCTTTAGTCCAAGCCCACGCTCTTTCTAAAAATTGTTCTCTTGTGATGTCTGCCTTTGTTAGTCCTTCTTCTTTTTTCATTTTTTCAACAACTTTTACTTCTGTTGCTATTGCTGCGTGGTCAGAACCTGGAAGCCATAATGTGTTATAACCTTGCATTCTCTTAAATCTTATTAAGATGTCTTGTATTGTATCATCTAATGCATGTCCCATGTGTAATTTTCCTGTTACATTTGGTGGTGGCATCATTATGCAATAACTTTCTTTTGTTTTGTCCATACTTGGCTTAAAGTAGCCTTTTTCTTCCCATTCTTGATATAATTTTTCTTCAAAATCTTGTGGGTTGTATTTGTCATTTAATTTTTTTTCCATTTTTTATCTTCCTCCTTTAATCTTTTTGGTTAATTAAAAAACTCGCCAATATGCTTACTTAGCATAAGGGCGAGTTTTCTCACGGTACCACCTTATTTATTATCTATTTTTATTAATTGATAACTTCTCATTTTACTTTAACGCAGTATTACGAATAATCTTAAGTTTATTTTCGGATTATCAACTCAAAAGTTACTTTCCATTTATCTTTATTTTAGAAGTTTACAGCCTAGGACTTCTATTCTCTTTAAATTAGTTTTAAATGTACTTCTCTTTTTCTTTGTTTTTTATTTATTATGTTACCATTATATATCTTTTTATTCATTTTGTCTAGTCATTTAAATACTTTTTCAAAAACTTACCAGTATAACTTTGCTCATTCTTACAAATTTGTTCCGGCGTACCGACAGCTACAACCTGTCCTCCACCATCTCCACCTTCTGGACCTAAATCAATAATATGATCGCAAGTTTTTATTAAATCTAAATTATGTTCAATAACTATAATTGTATTTCCAGTATCAACTAATCTTTGTAAAATATCAACTAATCTATGAACATCAGCAATATGAAGACCAGTTGTTGGCTCATCTAAAATGTATAAAGTTTTTCCTGTTGCTCTTTTTGAAAGTTCTGTTGCAAGTTTAACTCTTTGTGCTTCTCCTCCAGATAAAGTTGTTGATGGTTGTCCTAGTTTAATATAGCCAAGTCCAACATCATATAGTGTTTGTATTTTTTGTTTTATTTTTGGTATTTTATCAAAGAATTCTAGTGATTCTTCAACTGTCATATCTAATACATCTGCAATACTTTTTCCTTTATATTTTACTTCTAGTGTTTCTCTATTATATCTTTTGCCTTTACACACTTCACATGGTACATATACATCTGGTAAAAAATGCATTTCTATTTTGTGTACCCCGTCTCCATTACAGCTTTCACATCTTCCACCTGCAACATTGAAGCTAAATCTACCTTTTTGGAAACCACGTAATTTTGCTTCATTTGTTCCAGCAAATATGTCTCTTATTAAGTCAAATACACCTGTATATGTTGCAGGATTTGAACGTGGTGTTCTTCCTATTGGTGATTGGTCTATGTTTATTATTTTATCTATGTTTTCTAGTCCTTTTATTTCTTTGCATTTACCAGGTTTTTCTGAAGCTCCATTTAATTCTTTTGCTATTGTTTTATATAATACTTCATTTACAAGAGTGGATTTTCCTGAACCTGAAACTCCTGTAACGCAAGTAAATACTCCTAGTGGAAATTTTACACTAATATTCTTTAAGTTATTTTCTGTTGCATTTTTTACTTCTATTACTTTTGATTTTGTAGGTTTTCTTCTTGTTTTTGGAACTTCTATTTTCTTTCTTCCACTTAAATATTGTCCTGTAACAGAGTCTTTAACTAATTTTACTTCTTCTGCTGTTCCTTGTGCCATAACATTTCCACCATGTACACCAGCACCAGGTCCAATATCTATAATTTGGTCTGCTGCATACATTGTATCTTCATCATGTTCTACTATCAACAAAGTATTTCCTAAGTCTCTTAATTTTTTAAGTGTAGCAATTAATTTATCATTATCTCTTTGATGTAAACCTATACTTGGTTCATCTAAAATATACATAACTCCTGTAAGTCCAGATCCAATTTGTGTTGCTAAACGAATACGTTGAGCTTCTCCTCCTGATAATGTTCCAGCACTTCTAGATAATGTTAAATATTCTAATCCTACATCTATTAAAAATTGAAGTCTTTTATTTATTTCTTTTAAAATCATATCTGCAATCATTGCTTCTTTTGTTGTTAATTCTAAATTACTTAAAAATTCTTTCAAAGCTTTTATTGACATGTCTGTTACTTCATTTATGTTTTTTCCATTAATTTTTATACATAATACTTCTTTTTTCAAACGTGCACCATTACAAGTATAGCAATGAGAATTTGTCATATACATTTCATAAAAACTTCTCATTCCTTGTGATTGTGTTTCACTATGACGTCTATCTAAAGTTGGTAAAACTCCTTCAAATGGTGCTGTAAATTTTCTAACACCTGCTGCTGATGAATATTCAAAGTCTATTTCTTCTTCTCCAGTACCATATAAAATTTTTTCTAAAAACCATCTTGGCAATTTCTTTATTGGAACTCCTTTGATTTCTACCCCATAATGTTTAGCTATGCTTTCAAAATACATTTTAGCCATTGTATCGCCTTTTTTCATAGTACTTGCACCAAAGGCTTTTATTCCATCATATAAAGTTTTATTTTTATCTGGTACTATTAAATCTTCATCCATTTTCATTAGGTAACCTATTCCCATACATGTTGGGCAAGCTCCGTATGGATTGTTAAATGAAAACATTCTTGGTGTTATTTCTGGAAAACTAAAACCACAATCTGGACAAGCATAATTTGAACTATATAGAACTGTTTTGTCTTCTTCTTTTGTTATTATATTAACTTGTACTAAATTTTCAGCGTGTTTTAAAGCTATTTCAACTGATTCTGTAAGTCTACTTCTTATTTCTGGTTTTATTACTAATCTATCAACCACTAATTCGATTTCATGTTTTTTATTTTTATCTAATTTTATTTCATCTGATAAATCATAAATTTCGCCATCGACTCTTGCTCTTACAAATCCATCTTTTTGATAGCCTTCTAATTGTTTTACAAATTCACCTTTTCTACCTCTAACAACTGGAGCTAATATTTGAATTTTTGTACCTTCTTCTAATTCCATAATATTATCAACAATTTGGTCTATTGATTGTTTTTCAATTTTTTTACCGCAATTTGGACAATATGGTACTCCTATATTTGCATATAGCAAACGAATATAGTCATATATTTCTGTTACTGTTCCAACTGTTGAACGTGGATTTTTAGATGTTGTTTTTTGATCTATTGATATTGCTGGAGATAATCCTTCTATTGTTTCAACATCTGGCTTTTCCATTATTCCTAAAAATTGTCTTGCATATGATGACAAACTTTCTACATATCTTCTTTGTCCTTCTGCATACAAAGTATCAAAAGCTAAAGATGATTTTCCAGAACCTGAAAGTCCTGTTATTACAACCATTTTATCTCTTGGTATTTCTAGATTTATGTTTTTTAAGTTATGTTCCTTTGCTCCTTTTATTATTATTTTATCATTCATTTTTTATTCCCCCTCAAACCAAAATCAACCAACAGGTACGTTGTTTAATTGGTTCGAAAGTATTATACTATATTTTTAAGATTAAAACAAGAGTTTGGTAATAGTTTTTATTTACATTTTTGTAAAAATATGTTATACTACAATTATGTAACCTTATAACTTTATTAAATTTTTACTTATTAGGAGGATTTATATGAAAATATTTCACAAAGAAAACAACCGGACTGTAGTATATGTTCAAATGCAAGACTTAATGTTTATCGTGCATGACCTTGATGATATTGCAATACCAGCATCAATCATGAACTATTTTTTTTCAAAAAGTTTTGTTATAGTTAATGATTCTAATCGTTTTGATTTTGTAAAATTCGACAAAGAACCAGAAGTTGCTTTTTTTAAAACGTTAAATTTTATCATTGATTATAATGATTATAAAGATTTAACTGACGAGCAATTTCAAGAACGTTTTAAAAGTGTTGTTGGCGAATACAACAGCTTGGCAAAAAAATGGAATAAAATGCCAGAAACAGAGCATGAAAAAAATATAAATTTATTAGTATCAATTCAAAAACTAGAACACACTATTAAATTTATTCACGAATTATATGATTTAAAGCACGGTAACAGCTCTATGACATTGCCAGATTTCATCAATAATTAATATTGTGAAATATATCAACGAATGGTAAAAACCAGCAGAAAAATTTTCTGCTGGTTTTTACCATTTTTATCAACGTCCCCATTGGTTTAAATTATCTTTTGTAGCTTTAAATAATTCATTTAAAGTTTGCCAAACTAATTCTTTAGTCTCATTATCAATACTCTTATATGAAGTCAAAATTGTTCTAGCATTTACAAACCAATTAGCTTTCAATTCTTTCATTGTTTGTGCATCTGTATTACTCAAAATTTCAAATATTACATCTATAACTTGTTCTCTTTTTGTTGGTTCAACTTGTTCAAGCCAACTTGTTATTGTTTTGTCTATAAATACACTGTCATTTGTAAGTTCTTTTGCTGTAACAAATTCTTTGCCTAATATTTGCCAAGTATATAAATCATGTTGCATTATACCTTTTTGAGTACTTTCAACTATTGTATATTCCTCTTTGTGGTTCATTAATCTTCCTATTATAGATGATTGTGGAATATATGTATGCGTTTTTGGCATAATTTCTTGATATTCTGCTGTTTTTATAACGTCCTCGCAAAAACCTGGTCCATCATTATTATACACATTTATTATTCTATCTTTTACTTCTTGTTTTGCAAAAGCTGACGCATATATTGCAATATTTCCACCTTTAGAATGTCCACCAACTCTAATTTTCTTATTTGGAAATTTTTCTGCTATATTTTCTAGATATTCTTTTGCTGATATTTGAGAAGCTATATGGCTTTTAAAACTCATATTAAAATCTTCTTTCCAGCCAACTATTGTATTGTCTGTTCCTCTAAAAGATACATATATTGTGTCATCTGGCATTAATACAGTAATTGCAGAAAATTGTTTTTCTTGTTCTGTTTCTATTTTATTTACATATTTTGTAGCAAGCATATTTCCAAATCTTTCTGTTTTTCCCATTGCAGGAAAGAATTCTTTATCATCTTTCCATAAAATATGCATTGGGTTTATGTCTGTTTTTTCAAATCTTTCGCTTAATTCTTTTATTGTTACTACTTCATTTTCTTTTATTATATTATCAAATGGAAAGTAAGAAAAACGTGATAAAATCAAATTATCTATTTCATTAAATTCTGATTGTTCTAAGTTTAAATCCCCTCTCCATTGTAAATAGTCAAATACGTTTGCCATATAATTTCCTCTTTTCTTTTTAGATTTCTATTATTTCTTCCCATTTTAACTCATTTTTTCCAAAATGTCCATAATTTGTTGTTTTAGAATATATTGGTTTTTCTAGTTCTAAATATTTTATAATTTCATTTGGAGTTAAGTCAAATTTCTCTTTTATTAATTTTTCTAGTTCTTCTTCAGATTTTGTTCCTGTTCCAAAAGTATTTACACATATTGATAATGGTTCTTCCATTCCTATTGCATATGAAATTTGAATTTCACATTTTTTTGCATAACCATTTGCTACTAAATTTTTCGCAATATGGCGTAACATATAAGCTGCAGAACGGTCTACTTTACTAGCATCTTTTCCAGAAAATGCTCCTCCCCCATGTCTTGCATAACCACCATATGTGTCAACAATTATTTTTCTTCCAGTTAAACCGGTGTCTCCCAAAGGCCCACCTATTACAAATCTTCCAGTTGGATTTATATATATTTTTGTTTTTTCATCTATCATTTTTTGAGGAATTACCTGTTTTATTACTTTTTCTACTATATCTTTTTTTAATTGTTCATCACTTACTGTTTCTAAATGTTGAGTTGAAATTAATATTGTTTCTATTCTTTTTGGTTTGTCATCTTCATATTCTACAGTTACTTGTGTTTTTCCATCAGGTCTTAAATATTCTAATTCTTTTGATTTTCTAACTTCTGTTAATTTTTTTGATAATCTGTGTGCCATTTCAATAGCATATGGCATATAATTTGGCGTTTCGTCACAGGCAAAGCCAAACATTATTCCTTGGTCACCTGCTCCACCAACGTCCACTCCCATAGCAATATCTGGGCTTTGTTTTGTTATATTAATATGAACCTTACAAGTTCTATAATCAATATCTGTTTTTTCATTATCAAAGCCAATTTCTTTTATTGTATCTCTTACAACTTTTTCTATATCAACATTTCCTTTTGAAGTTATTTGTCCTGCTATTGTTATTTCATTTTTTGATGCAAAAGTTTCAACAGCAATTCTTGATTTACTATCTTGTTTTAAATATTCATCTAAAATTTTATCAGATATTGTATCACATAACTTATCTGGATGTCCTTCTGTTACACTTTCTGAAGTAAAAAAATATCTTTTCATTTTATTTATTCCTCTTTTCTTTATCATTAATTGCCAAAAAGTTGCCAAAAGGTAATCCTCCTGACAACTTTATTTTGGATGTATATTAAATTAATTATTCTTTAATATAATCTTTTATTTTGCTCATAAATATAATTCTGTCTATTATATCTAGAACCGCATAAATTATAGTTAAAACACCTATTGTTGTGAATAAGATATTTGCATTAACTAGGATTACTATACCAGCAATTATCATTAACATTGAAAATAATAATGCTAATGTCCAATATACTGATTTAACTTCTTTCCAAATAAGTGTTGTTTGAAAATCCATTATTCCAGCTGCTATAATCCATACACCTAAAATAATTCTAAATAATGAAATTATAGAATCAGATGCAAATAACACAATTACTCCAAATACTACAGCTATTAATGCTATTGATAATAGATAGTCTTCTTTTGTTTCTGAAGTAAAATATTCTATTAATTTTAAAACACCCATTGCTATGAATACAATTCCGAATATTATTGAAATTGCTGCAACCATTTCATTTGGTTTAGCTATTAGTAGTGCTCCAAATAATATGAATATTATTGAAATAACTATGTCTGTCCAACTTGATCTTTTTAAAAATTTTTCAAACATAATACTCCCTCTCTTTCTTTAGTATTTTATGGCTATATAATATCACATTAATTAAAAATTGTATACGTTTTTTTGAATTTTTTGTATTTTTTTGTAACAAAAAGAAAAAAATAGCACTTTGTGCTATTTATAATTATGCATTTTCAGTTTCTTTTTTTGCTACTATTTGTTTACCATCATAATATCCGCAGTTTCCGCAAACTCTGTGTGGTAATACTGGTTCATTACAATTTGGACATGTAGCGAATTTTGGTTCTTCTTTTTTCCATGTTGATCTTTTTGAATGTGTTCTTGCTTTTGACCATCTTCTTTTTGGTTGTGCCATTTTAATTCCCCCCTTGCTTAAAGATATATGTTTTATATCTATTTGAAATTTTTACTATTTTTATGTCACTATAAAATTATACAAGTATTTTTTATTTTTGTCAACTATTTTTCTAGCATTTTTTCATTAATTTCAATTTGGTCTATACAGTATTTTTTATATAGCGATTTTATATTTTTCTTTGTTAATGTACTATCTATTCCATTTTTGCTAACTTGTTCAAATACTTCTGTTATCACTTTTTTTACCTTTTCATTTAATGGATAATTTACTCTTTCTCTTTTCCAATATTGTAATTCATACTCTTTAGTCCAATCTTTCCCTTGATAAATTATTCCTGCTGCTAATTTATCACATATCATTTCAGCTACATATTGATATGGAATTAATGGATATTTTTCTGGAGCACTCATATCTATCCAATAATCCGCATGATGTTTATTTCTTCCTTTATGATGTAACCATGCTTCAGAATAACCTTTGTCTTTTTTGCAATCAGTTATTGGTGAATGATGTCCATTAAAATATTTTACTCCTTCCCAAAATTCTGTTGGTGAATATTTAGAAAGGTCATGTACTAAGCCTCTCCAAGTTTCTCCTACCTTAGTACATAATTTAAAAACAACCCATCTATGTCTTGTTATTGTACAAAAATGTCCTACTACGTTTTTTAGTTTCACTTGTGTTTCATCTCCTATTTCTGTAATATTTTAACATATATTATTTTTTTATTCAATATTATTTTAATTTTTGCATATATTATAAAATACAGGAGGTATTTTTATGTGTGGATTTGTTGGAATTGCTGACTTTAAAAATGACATTTCTAATAAAAAAGAAATTTTGTTAAATATGAATTCTACTCTTTCTAAAAGAGGACCAGATGAAGATGGTTTTTACATAAATTCTCATATTGCTCTAGCTCATAAGAGACTTATTGTAATTGACCCTGATGGTGGAAAACAACCTATGATTGAAAAATTTTCTTATGGAGATTATGTTATTGTTTATAATGGTCAAATTTATAATACAAAAGAATTAAAAGAAACTTTGACTCTTAATGGTTTTGAGTTTAAAGGTCATTGTGATACAGAAGTTTTATTAAAATCTTATATTTATTATGGAAATGATGTTGTAAAACATTTAAATGGAATTTTTGCTTTTGCAATTTGGAATAGTCGTACTAAAGAATTGTTTTTAGCTCGTGACCATTTTGGAGTAAAGCCTTTATTTTATACTATTAATAATAATGCATTAATTTTTGCATCTGAAATAAAAGCTTTGTTTAAATACCCCAGAGTTGAAAAAATTTTAGACAATCAAGGAATTTGCGAATTATTTGGAATTGGACCAGCACATACACCTGGTACAACTATTTTCAAAAATATCTATGAAATAAAACCTGCCCATTTTGCAGTTTATAATTCTTCTGGTCTGCATATTGAAAGATATTGGAAATTACATTCAAAAAAACATACAGATAGTTTTGGCACAACTTGTTCTAAAGTTGAATACTTATTGCATGATGCTATTACTAGACAACTTGTTTCAGATGTTCCTTTATGTACATTTCTTTCTGGTGGTTTAGATTCTAGTATTATCACAAAATTTGCAGCTGATTATTCCCAAAAAGAAGGATTACCACCTTTAGATACGTATTCGATTGATTATGTAGATAATGATAAAAACTTTGTTAAAAGCGATTTTCAGCCTAATTCTGATAATTATTATATTAATTTGATGAACAAAAACTTGCATACAAATCATCATCAAATTGTAATCGATACTCCAGAACTTGCTGAATATCTTGAAGATGCTATGATTGCACGTGATATGCCTGGTATGGCCGATATTGACTCTTCTCTACTCTTGTTTTGCAAAAATGTAAAAAAGGAAATGACTGTTTCTTTAACTGGTGAATGTGCTGATGAGATTTTTGGAGGCTATCCTTGGTTTTTCCGTGAAGATGCTTTGAATAGTGGAACTTTCCCTTGGTCTATTGCTATTGATGAAAGGCAAAAGCTTTTAAATCCTGAAATTGGTAAACAAGTCAATTTGAAAAATTATATTGATTATAGATATAATGAAAGTTTGGCTGAAGTTGAAATTTTAGATACAGATTCAAAAGAAACTGCAGAGAAAAGAAAGATTTCATATTTGACTTTAAATTGGTTTATGCAGACTCTTCTTGATAGGTCTGATAGAATGGCTATGTATAATGGTTTAGAACTTCGTGTTCCTTTTTGTGATTATCGTTTAGCTCAATATGTTTGGAATATTCCTTGGGAGATTAAAGCTTTAAAAGGTCGTGAAAAAGGGTTACTTAGATATATTTGTAAAGATTTTCTTCCTGCTGAAATTGTTGATAGAAAAAAATCTCCTTATCCTAAGACTCATAATCCTACTTATTTGGCTAAGGTTAAGGGTATGCTTAGTGAGATTATGAAAGATAAAGATGCTCCTATTAATAGTTTGCTTAATCGTGAGTATATTTTAGATATTTTGACTTCTGATGGTTCGGCTTTTTCTAGACCTTGGTTTGGACAATTGATGACCGGTCCTCAACTTATGGCATATCTCTGCCAGGTTAATATGTGGCTTAAGAGGTATCAGCCTAAAATAGAGCTATAAATTTTGAGCAAAGGGGGTTTCGCCCTTGCTCTTTTTATACTCTATTATATCATAAAATCCTTATTTTTTTATTAATTTAAAATTCATTAATTTCTTTTATTTTATCTTCAACTTTTTTACTAAATTTGCTATTTCTGTGTTCATCAACTAGTCCGTTTATTTCTTGTTGAACATCTGTAAGTTGAGTATAGCAATATCCAGATATATAAGGTATTTTTTTTATATTTTTAGTTAATAATTCAAACCTTTGTATAAATTCATCTTCATTAGCTACTTGCTTTCCGTATCCCCATCCTTTTTCAGAATCTAAAGCAATTCCACCATATTCACTCATTATAACTGGTTGTCCATTATATCTATATCCTTCAGCAAATAATTTGTGTTTTCCATTATGTTTTTCCATATTATTTAATACTTTTTTCTCATCATCAGTATATGTTAAAAAAAACAATTCTGGATCTTGTTTATAATCATGAATAGTTATTATGTCTGATATTGTATGTTCCCAACCATCATTTGAAATTACAGGTCTTGTATTATCTATTGATTTTGTTAAATAGTATAAACTATTTGCATAATTTTGTTGTTTTATATTATCACTTATATTTGGTAAGCCCCAAGATTCATTTATAGGAATCCATGTAACAATTGATGGATGATTATAATTTTGTTTTACTACTTTAATCCATTCATTTGTAAATTGCTGTATTGATTTATCATTATAATTATAGCAGTTTGCCATTTCACTCCAAACTAACATACCTTTTACATCACACCAATATAAAAATCTTTCATCTTCTATTTTTTGATGCTTTCTAACTCCATTGTATCCATATTTTAATGCAATTTCTATATCCTTAATTAAGGCATCTTCACTTGGTGGTGTTAAATGTGATTCTTTCCAATATCCCTGATCTAATATAAATTTTAAATATAATTCATCATCATTTAAATATATTCTATTTTTTTGAATTGATATCTTTCTAAATCCAAAATAAGAATATGCAATATCTATAAGTTTATCATTACAATATAATTTATAACAAATATCATATAAGTTGGGTTCTTTTGGTGACCATTTTTTCACTTCTGCATTATTTTCACATATTAATATTTCATTTTCTTGATATAATTCTGTAAGCTGAATTTTATTTGTGATTAGTAGTTCATTTTCAAAAGAAATTTCTGTTTCTATATAAAAATTATTTTCTTCTAATTCTTTTTCAGATATATTTGTTTCATATTCTAATTGTATATTTTTATTATCTAAATTTGGAGTTAATTTTACATTTTTCATATAGTATTTAGGCACATATTCTATCCAAACTGTTTTCCATATGCCTGTTGTTTGTATATACCAACATTTCCAACTTTCTTTTTTATATCTTTGTTTTCCTCTAGGTTGCTCTTTGGCTAATGAATCCTCTACTCTTACGGTAATATCATTTTCGCCTTCTTTAATATATTTATCTATCTCGAATGAAAATCTATGGTATCCTCCCTCATTTGTTCCTATATATTTTCCATTAATCCATATTTTAGTTTTATAGTCACTTCCTTCAAAATGCAATATTGCTTTTTCATTTTCTTTTGAAATATGTATTTTTTTGTTATACCATACTACATAATGTACACTTTCATCTTTTATTCCGCTTAATTCAGTTTCGTATGTAAAAGGTACATTGATTTTATTTCTTGTTGGAAAACTAATGTAATATTCTTTTTCTTCTCCTAAATTTTCATCATCAAATGTAAAGTTCCAATCTCCATTTAAATTTTCCCATTTATTTCTAATAAATTGTGGTCTTGGATAATTTTTTATATAATTTTTCATTTCTTAATTCATCTCCAATTTTTCTTTTTAGTTAAATTTGAAAGTTCATATTCTTATGTTTTGTTTAATTTTTTTGTCTCTATTACTAATTCATCAAAGTCTGAAATGTAATTTTTGTCTTGTAAAACTCTATATTTATTGTATTCATCTAAAGCCAACTTATCTGCTATTTCTCTTTTTATTGTCCCATTATCTTTTAAAATATTATATTCATTAATTTTTAAGAATACTTCTAATTTTTCTTTCCATTCTTTCATTGATATAATCTTTCCTAATTTTACCTGTCTTTCTGCATAATCAAGGTACATTGATACTAAATTATTTAATTCTGTAATTTCTTCTTGTGAAAGATAATTCTTTGCTATTGTTACATCTGTTTCAAGTATTTTTCCATCTGGTGCATTTTTCCAAGTTGTTAGTCCCATATTATTTTTTTTACTATCTACTCTATTATAAATTATCTCTGGAGCAGTCCTACAGCTATAATTGCATCTAGACTGTAAAATGTCACTTCTCTTGAAACTTTTCTGTTTCCCTCTTTTTGAACTACTCTAATTTTTTGAGTAGTTCGATTTTCCTCTAATTCTTTTGTTTTAAATATATTCTGTAAATGATATGTAATATTATTTTCTGCTACATTAAATAATTTAGACATTGATTTTTGAGTTAGCCAAAAATCTTCTTCATTATATAAAACTTTTACTGATATATTTTCATTATTTTGGCTTTGGTATATAATTAAATCTTTTAGATTTTCTATATTATTCAATTTTAATCACGTCCTTTATATTTAATTTTAAGCTTTATGAAACTTATGTTTGTATTTTATATTATATCTTCCATCTTGTCAATAATTTGTAACATTTTTGTTTAAAATATTTCAATATAATTTTTTTGATGTCAAAATAAAGTGCTATTAACTAACACTTTATTTCAGTAATCACATGTTTTATATTATTTTTCGTTATTTTTATAAAAAAAGTTCATTTTTGCAGATTGTGTTTTTTCTTCTTTTCTTACAGTATCAGCGGTTAGCTGTTCATATTGTTTTCTGACACTCAAGGACTGGACCTCAACTTATGGCTTATTTGTGTCAGGTTAATATGTGGCTTGAGAGGTATGAGCCTAAAATTGAGATTTAATTAAAAGTAGAGGTTCTAATTAAGAATCTCTATTTTTATTTTATATTAGAAATGCTATTCAAATTTTATTTCACATTAATCTAACATTGCGGTTGGATGTTTGTATATTAATTCCTGTATTTTTAATTGTTCATTATTAATTCATTTAATTTATCTGGAAAATTTACAGTCATTCCATCTATATCTAAATTATATACTTTTAACATTATATTTTCATTAGAAACTCCCCATAATCTAACACCCAGATTATTTTTTCTTGCTAATTTAATTCCATTTTCTGAAACTAAGTCAGCTGGTGGACATATTTGATTTCCAGAAATTTTCATAAACTCTAATATATTTTTTTGATTTATATCTTCTTTAATAAGCCATCCTATTTTTATAGTCTTGTCTAATTTTCTAACATTTAATAATGCATTATATATGAATGAAGTAATAAAAACATTGGCTTTATTATAATATTTTTTTATAATTTCTAAGGTTTCTTTTTCTATCCCTTCTTCTTTTAATTCTATTGCTAAAATTAAATCTTTGCTTGATACTTCTTTCATAAAATCTTCAAATAGAACTATCTTTTCATTTTCAAATTCTTCACTAAACCAACTTCCAAAATCAAATTCTAATAGTTCTTTATATGTATAGTCCGATATTTTTCCTGTTCCATTTGACTTCTCATCTATTTTATCGTCATGAAATATAACTATTTTTTCATCTTTAGTCTTTTGTAAATCTAGTTCTATTCCGTTTGTTCCTATTTGAAATGCTTTTTTAAAAGCTGCCATTGTATTTTCTGGTGCATATGCTGATGCTCCTCTATGTGCATAATTAACAAAAGTATTCATATTCTTTCCTACCTTTCTTTATAACTTTTATTATTATGTATTTTCTTTATATCATTTTTATATACAGCTATTATTCCAGTAATTAATAATGTTAAATCTTCTAATACCATAAACCAACTATGATGATAAATATAATATGAACCATATAAAAATCATAAATAGCTTCACATACATAATTTAAAGATTGTACACATAATGATTTTTTCTTGTATGCCTCTTAATTTTATTTTATATTATCATAAATACCAAATTATTACAATAAATATGCAAAAAATAAAGTGCCATTAACTAACATTTTATTTCAGTAATCACATGTTTTATATTATTTTATTGTGTTTTGACTTCTTCTACACAACTTATCTTTTCTATGTATTCAATATCTTCTATTTTAGAAATTGCAAAACATTTATTTCCTAAATCTTTAAGTGATGCTCCACAATGATATAATTCTTTGTTATCAATTACTATAAATCTATCATGGAATTTATTTGTATATGCAATTTTTAATGTAGGATATTGTTTATTAAATTTTTGAATATCCAATTTGGTTAATTTGTTATTTTGTATTGTTAAAATTATAACTTCAACATTTTGTTTTTTCTTTTGTAGCATTTCTAAAATGCTGTCATCTATATAATTATCTATAATCAAAATTTTGTTTTTCGCTCTTTTTATAATATCTATTATCAAACTATAAGCATCATATATCTGCCCATCAAAAAATATTTTTTGTTTGAATTCTTTTCTCTCATTTTTTTGCAGTTCGTCAAACACTTTTTCAAATTTTTCTTCATGTTCTGTTAGTGTTTTACTTTGTTCTAATAATTTATATTCTATATTTGTTATCCTGTCAAAAACTTGTCCATTTGATAGTATAAATTTTCGCATTTCTACAAATGCGTCCATTATATTTATGCTTACTTTAACTGCTATTTCATTTTTTAATAAACCTGAAAGCATTGCTATTCCTTGCTCTGTAAATGCATAAGGTGAAAATTTCTTATTTCTAAATTTATTTTCAAATACTTTTGAGGCGGTCGCAATTTGCGACCTCAAGTTATCAATTTCATTTTCTGTCAATTGAAAACAAAATTTTTCTGGAAATCTATTAATATTTCTTCTAACTGTTTCATTTATTCTTTTTGTAGTATATTGATATAGCATCGCAACATCACTATCTAGCATTACCTGTTTTCCTCTAATAGAATAAATTAAATTTTTAATATTATCTGATGAATTTTCCATCAACTCTATTTTATACTTTGTATTATTTTTCTCAACAGCATTTTCCATAATACCACTCCATTCCTAAATCTTGCTTTTGGTTGTATATGTTTACTGATTAATAAATATGTTAGTATTATATATTATATCTTGTTTACTGTCAAGTATATATTTATTTCAAAAGAGTTTCATTTTTGTTCATTTTTGTGCATTATGGTTTTTACATTTTTTTATTATAATTATAAAGCCCTACAAAAAATGTAGGGCTTGCGAAGGTTAAAATCCTCTTTTAGCTTTTTTCTTTTTTAAGCTGATTGAATTTACTGTCGAATTTTTCCGTTTTTGGTTTTCAACAATAATGCTTTTTTTCGAAGCATAAAAATCAGGTAACAGAGAACTACTTGGATGACGACGACTTTGTCGATTCATAAATTTTGCCTCCTATAATTTTTTATTCATAATATCATATAATAATTTCAAATTCAAGCAATACTCTTAAATATTACTCAAAATATGTATAGTTATATAAATTATTTATTTTTATCTTTAAAAAATTTATTAAACAATCCTTTAGAATTTTTACTTTTTTGAGAATTATTTTCCAATTTCTTTGAATTTTTATTATCTTTAACCTCTTCATCTTCTTCGTCATCATCAAAAAAGAAATCATCATCTTCTTCATCTTCATCGCTATCTTCTTCGTAATAATCTTCATCATCGTCATCAAAAAATTCTTCGTCGTCTTCTTCTAAATCTTCGTCGTCCTCGTCGTCTTCAAACTCATCTAAATCTTCTTCATCTTCTTTGTCGTCAGCATATTCATCGTCATCATCGTCAAAATATTCTTCTTCCTCATCTATTTCAGATTCATCATCATCTTCTGGAAAATCATATGAAAGTAAATCTTCATCACTTTCATAATTTTCATCATCTAGATTTTCATATATTGGTTCTTCTGGTTCATCTTCAATTTCTTCTTCAAGTTCTTCTAATTGATATTCTGATAAATCCTTTCCAAATTTAGTTGTTATTTCATTTTGGAAGACTTCATAGATATTCTTAATTCCATCAATTCTCCAATAATTTGAATTAATAATTGTTCCCGCTTTTAATTTTATATTGTTAATTGCTTCTTCAAAATTTTTCTCTTTTTCTTCAATATTTTTTAAATATTCTTTATTGTATAACTCGTTGTAAGCTTTTTTGGTTGATTTTCCAGCAATTTCTCTTAATACTAATTGATATAGATTCTCAAATTGTTCTATATCTAATTCAAATTTTTCACAAGCTTCTGCCATCATTACTTTATGAGCTTTTAAGCCGTTTATTGCTGTCATTCTTTCATTATCTAAGAAACTAACAATATATTCTTTTTCTGCTTTTAAAAATTCTAATTTTACAGAAACATCTCTTAGTGTTTTTTGATATTTATCTAATTTTACATCTTCATTTTCAATTTCATTTAGTAATCTTTTTGTTTTATCATACACTAAAATATATGATTCCGCTTCTTTTTGTGCTATTTTTGTTCTTGCATTTACTGATTTTTCTACTACATCTTCATTGAATTTTACTTTTTCATCTTTACCATTATTTATCATTATTTCTGCAATCTCTTTTTTCATGTCGTCTAATGTTTCAGCTGATGCAAATTGTTTTAATTCTTTTATTTTATTAATATCAATTTCTTGTAATTCTTTTTTGACTTCTTCTATTAATTGAATATGTGCACTTTCTTCTAATCTTCTTGATTTTGAGCATTTATTTCTTTCTTTTTGTCTTTCATTAAATTCATTTAAATTTTCTGTAAATCCATTTTTTAATTCTTCCAAACGTTCATTATTACTTAAAATTGTTTGTCCTATTTTTTCTAACTTTTTTTCTAGAAGGGCTGGATCTTCATCTAAGTCATCAAACAATTTATTTCTATCTTCTTCAAGTTTTATGTTTGATTTATATAGTTTTTTTTGTTCTTGTTGTATATTTCTAATTTCATTTGCTATTTGGTCAAACTGTTCTATTTGTTTTTCTTCTTCTTCAATTATTTCTTGATATTTGCATGTTTCTTCTATTATATTTTTATAACTATTATATAAATTCTTTAAATTGTTTTTTTCATTAAATCCAAATATTTTGTTGAAATATTTTTCTAATACTATTGCACTTCTTTCATACATTTCCTAGTCCTCCTCTTATTTTATATTGATATTTTATCACTTATGGTGTCAAATATCAATAACAATAGGAAAAAAGAATGAATTAAGAGTCTTGTTTAGTATATGTAAGTGTTACACAGTTGACAGGAATGGTATCTCCTGTTTACAAATAAACTTTAAGCATATCACCTTTTACATTTGTTACTAAGAAATTATATACCTCATTATATGATGTGGATAAATAAGTAACATCAACTAATTGTTTTATATTATATTTTGATAATCCTAAATCAAACTCATACCAATTATGTCCATTGAAGTTCATTGTTTTATTTATTGTTACCCTATATAATTTGCTTCCATCAATCCAAGTTCCTACTTCTTTTTCTGTTGTTGAATAACTGTTACTATTTTTCAATGTTTCATATTCTTCTTTTGAAATCGTTACTGTATCTCTGCTTCCTACTATTTCATCAATTTTTTCATCATAAGATGTCAAAATATTATTTTCTTCTTTTTGTCCATTATAAGATTCTTTTCCTGCCTCTTCTGCCATATTAAACAATCCTGTATTTTTTATTACTTGAATCCCAATTCCTGCAAGTATTAATAAAATAACGATCGTAATTACTAGTGCTACTAGTGTTATTCCTTTGTTTCTTCTTAATTTTTCCAGTGTATTCTCCTTCTCTTTATTAAGTTAAAAACTTAATAAAAATAGAAAGCTTGATAAATAACCAAATCATCATACTTTTCTATTTTTTTATGTATAAAATTTTTCAAAAATGAGTATTGCATTTTTAGTTATACTATGATATATAATAAGAAAAAAATATTAATTAAGTTTTTAACTTAATTTTATAAAAAAATTCCTATGCTGAAATTTTCATTATAGGAACTTTTTATTTTTTCACAATTCTTTCTGGAACACCAACCACAGTTACATTATTCGGTATATCATGTAAAACAACAGCATTTGCTCCAATCTTAACATTATTACCTATCTTTATTGGTCCTAATACCTTTGCTCCAGAACCTACCATCACATTATTGCCTATGTCTGGATGCCTTTTGTATTTATCTTTGCCTGTACCTCCTAATGTACTATTATGATATATTGTACAATCATCTCCTATTGTAGCAGTTTCTCCTATTACTACTCCCATACCATGATCTATTAACAATCTTTTTCCAATTTTCGCTCCTGGATGAATTTCAATTCCAGTTAAGTGTCTTGCTATTTGTGAAATTAATCTTGCTATAAAATAAAGTCTCTTTGTATAGAAAAAATGTGCTATTCTATGGAAAAATATCGCGTGAAATCCTGGGTAAAGAATTATTGCTTCTAATACATTTCTACAAGCAGGGTCTTTTTCTTTTATATTTTTAGCATCTTCATATAATTGTTTTAAACAATTTTTCATAAGCATCACCTATTTTATTATATGCTTTTTTATATATTATTGTTTTTCTATTTGCCTAAAAATAATTGAACATAAATTTTTCCATATTTTGAACCTTTTACTACTCCTATTCCTGTGTAATTAAAAGAACTATTTAAAATATTTGCTTTATGTCCCGAAGAATTCATCCATGCTGTTACTGCTGCACTATTACTAGAATTTCCAGCAATATTTTCGCCTGCTGTTTTATATGATATTTTAAAACTATTTAACATTTGGAACGGTGTACCATATGTTGGTGAATTATGTGAAAAATAATTATTATCTACCATATCTTGTGCTTTTATTCTTGCTACTCTTAAAGTTTCTGTATCTAATTTTAATGCTGATAATCCATTTTGTGTTCTTTGTTTATTTATTAAATCAAATACTTCTTTTTCATCGGCTGTCATCGTTGTATTGGTATTTGAATTACTGTTAGAATTGTTACTAGAGCTATTATTTGAATTATTAGAATTTGGGTATATTGCTTTTACATATTTTTTATTAACTGCTCCAACATAATCTCCTTCTACTTGAACTATATACCATTCTCCAACTCCTGCAAAAACTCGTATATATTCATTTTTCTTTACTGTTGCTACTATTCCATAATTAGTTCCTGGTCCGCTTCTTACATTTAATGTAGTTGCTGTTACTAGTCCAGTCGAAAAATCTACTTTATAATAATGTTGCATACCAAAAGAACTTGTGAATATACAAATTATCATAGTAAATAATAGTATTGCACTTGCCCTAAAAATTGTCTTTTTTCTTATCGAAATAATTTTCATACAAAATATCTCCTTCTATTTTATTTACTATTATTTATACGATATTCTTGTCTAATATTACCATTTTCTTACATTTTCTATATGAACAAATCTTATTTTTGAGTAATTGTATTCAGCTTACATTATATGATATTTAGGTATATTTGCTAATATAAAAAATACTAGGTCTTTCCTAGTATTCTTCTATCTTTATCTGTAATTTTTCTTCTATTCCATAAATTTTTTCTACTTCTAATTTTGTTATTTGAGTATCATCTTTAAATGCAAATTTATTCATTGCATCTAAAACTATTTTTACTATATTATCTATATCAGGTTTTTTGGTTGGACTTATTATATTGTTCAACATATTTTCTTTGTCACTCTTTTTTGTACTTTTAGGAACTTCAAAATATGCTGTAATAGTTACTTTTGCTCTTCCAACAATTTCTTTAAAACGTGGGTATTTTAATAAAAAATATTGTTCTACTAAAGTTTCGTAGTCTTTTGTTTTTGTTGGTGTATATACTATTCCAGTATATGAGTTTACCCTTGGTCTTCCTTTTCCTGTTATCTTGCCTGGTACTTCGAATTCGTATGTCATTGTTTTCTCCTTTTTCTTGTGTTATTTTATAATTTGTTTCATTCTTCCATATACCAAATTAACCCATGTGCTTGAAGCGGGACAGAATTTTGTTTTTACTGCTGATAATGTTTTTCCATAATAAAATACTCCACCTTTTGTTAAATATTTATTATGTAATGTTTTGGCTGCTACTTCTAGTCCTTCTTCAACTGAATTATATTTTAATAAGTTTCCTTTTGACATTAAACTTATGTAATTGTGTGTCCTACGATGATTATCTGCTATTTTCCATCCTGATTCTGCTGAGATTAAACCACAGAAAAATATTTCATTTAGTTCATATTTTTGGCATAAGTCATATATTAAGTCAGAATTATTATAGAAGAATTTACTTGTGTCTTGCTTTACTCCTGATATTACTGTTTTAAAATCTTCTTTTGATAGATTTGTACTTACTGTTAAGTCCATATCTTTTGATATTTTTACATCTTTTATTTGTGTATATGTTTTTTCTGGTTCAATATTTTCCGGTTCTTGATTTTGTTCTTGGTTAGTTGCCTCAATTTGTTCTGTTTGATTATTTTCTGTTTGTGTTTCTGTACTCTGTCTATCATTCATACTTTTTCTTGATGAAACCTCTTGAGTTTCTACTTTAGCTATTTCTACTTCTTCATTAGTTTGTACTTCTTCTGTTTCATCTTGTTCAGCTCCTACACTTTCAATATATTTAGTCTGAGCTGCATTATATATAAAAAATATTGTACTAAATATTATTCCTATTGCTGTTATATACAATATTATGTTTATATTCATTTTTTCGTTGTTCTTCATTTTTTCCTCACATTATTTCTTAATAAATTTAGATACGAAAAAGCCTTCCATATCTTTTGATGGTAATATTCTTATTGATTTCTTTATATCTTTTTCTAGTCCATCATTAATTCCTGGCATTGCATTTTTTATATTTATATCTATATCAACCATTTTTAAGTTGAAGTTTTTTAATGCCCAGTCCAAAATATATTCATTCTCTTCTTTATTTAATGTACAAGTTGAATATACTAGTATTCCATTTGGTTTCAATGCATCATAAGCACTTTGAAATAGTTTTTTCTGCATTTTGGCCAATTCATTAACTTTTTTAGGTGACCAAACTCTGTAACTTTGCACATCATACGCTGTAAATCTACCTTCTCCACTACATGGTGTATCTAATAAAACTCTATCAAATTGTTCTTTGTATTGTGAACCTATTTTTTCTCCACGTCCATTTACAACCTCTACTATATCAGCACCTTGCATTTTTACATTATATTTTAATTTTTCACACCTCATCTTGTCCAACTCATTTGCTAAAACATGTCCTTTTCCATTCATTAATGATACTATTTGAGTTGTTTTACTTCCTGGTGCTGCTGTTAAATCTAATATATTTTCATTTTCTTTTGGGGCTAAAACAAGTGGTGGTACCATACTTGGTAAGCTTTGTATATAAATATAACCTTTTTGATAAATGTCTAATTTTTGTATATCTTTTTCATTTGCATTTTTTATTACAAATGCATCTGGGTACCATAATACTCTTTCGAATTTTATATTTTGCTCTTTAAAATATCTCATTAATTCTTGAGCATTATATTTTAATGTATTTACCCTTAAAGTTGTATATCTTTTTTCAATAATACCTTTCAAAATATTGTCTACCATTCCTGGTGTAAACATTTCGTATAGATTTTCCATAAATTCTTTTGGTAGTCTATTTTTTATTTCTGTTATTGATACTGGCATAACATTTCCTTTCTTTTTGCCTCTTTGCGTATTTTTATTACTTCATATACACAGTAAAATGGTAATGTCATTTGTCCTACTGACATTACTAAAGTAAATAGATTTCCTGTGTATTTATATATAATTTCTATTGGTGTTCCTGGAAAATTTTTTGATATAAACATTAAGTTGCTATCAAATATGTTGTTTACTATAAATGCTAATATACATACACATCCAACTAAACTTGCATAATATTTTATATCATTTTTTTCTATTTCTATGTAATGAGTTAAGTTTATAAGTAAGCTTAGATATACCATTACTCCATGGAATATGTAGCTATGAATACTTACTAAATGGAACATTGGGTATGTTGGTAATGAGGTAGTTGGAAGTATCATAAATACTACTCCACCTACTATTCCACCTGTTGCTAAAAAGACATTTCCCATTCTTTCTAGTTTGTTTTTTCCAAATGAACTTAGTAGTCCTGCATATAATAATAAACTACAATAATATAGTGGTACATAGTTATTTACATTTCTTATATCTCCTGTACATAATTTGAAGGCTATTATTATTGCCTCAAATATCCACATTGTTATTGTACATTTTTTTATTATGTTTTTTATTTCATTTTTGCTTTTTGTTACTGTATTTTTTAGTGCCATTGTTATACATATTGCTGTTAGGATTATTAGTTTTAAATGTCCTAATGTGAATATGCCACATGGTTCGTATTCTCCTGGTTTTGAAAAGAACATCTTTTTCTTCCTTTCTTGTTTTTTGTTATTTTATCACATTTGATTTTTTTTTACAATAGTTAACTTCGTGTGCTTATTAAAAAGGTAGAGAATTCTGAGTTCTCTGCCTTTTTTTTATATTTTTATTTAATTTTTTCTATTTCTTCTTTTGTTAATTTTGTTACTTGTTCTATTTGCTCTATTGGCATATTTAGTTTTAATAATTCTTTAGCAATTTTAATTTTTTCGTTTTTTTCTCCATCTTGTAAACCTGATTTATAAAAATTATGCTGACTTGTTAATCTATTATATTCTGCCATGACTATTGAATTGTGTCTTTCTCTTTCTTTTGGGTCTTCGCTTATAAAGTCTAATGTGTTTATTGCTCTTTCTATTTCTTTATTCTCTTTCTTTGCCAACATAATCCCCCCTTCGTTTTGTGTGAATATACACATCCATTGATCTAATTTTGTAAAATCTTTTGGATTTTTATTTTTATATTTTGGTAATTCTATATAATGATATTCTATGTATTCTGATGCTATTTCGTCCTCTTCTTTATAGCCTAATTCTACATACTCTTCTTTTAATGTTTTTTCAAATTTTAATCTTCCTACACTATGGTAACTATTTCTTTTTAAGAAATTGTAGTTTGTTATAAATATTACTATACTCTTTTTAAGTTCTGTATATTTGTGACCTACTTGTAATTGCTCTGATATTAATTTTCCCATATAACTAGTTGCTCTTTCATCTATGTCTTTTTCGTCTTCCATTTGCATTTCAATATCAAGCATTGTTCCGTCTTCTGTTTCTGCTTTTATATCTAGCAAACCTCTTTTTTCGCCTTTTTCATATGGGATTATTTCTGGATTTTTTATTGTTACTTTTTGTATTTCTTTTTTTAGTATTGCTTCTAAAAAATCTTTTAATACACTTTCGTTTCCTTTGTAGGCAAATACTCTTTTAAATATATAGTCGTCTGTTATTGGTAGTCTTTTTGTTTCCGTTGTTCATTCCTCCTTAATTATACTAAATTGTTTTGCTTTTAGCAATATCTTTTAGTAAATTTTTATTTTATTGTGCTATTTGTTTTGACAAAGCAACCTTTTGCTTGCCTCCCTTCCATTTTGTTTTTTCATTTTTTATATTGGATTTTCTTTTTGATTTTTAATCTTTTAGAATTAAAATTTCTTGATTTTCCATTATTCTGTCTCTTCTAAGTTGTTTGATTTTAAAAATTTATTTAAAATTATAGTCATGCAATGTCAAATTTATTGCACGACTATATATTAACATATTTGGGGCTTAATTTCAACATAAATCGTTCGACAAATTTCGAGCTAATTTTATTTTAATCAATTTTAGTTAATTGACTAACAACTTTATGTGACGTACCATTTCCTAATTCTCCGTAGTCATTATCTCCCCATCCCCAACGATTTCCATTCTCATCAATAGCTAACATTGTATCATAATTTGCCCATACTATTTGTTTCAAATTAGGTATTTTCCCTATTTTTTTTATTCCTGTATTATATTTTAATGTATCATTTTGACCATAAAAATATATATTATCATTTTCATCCACTATTATTCCATTGGCTCTACTTCCACATATTTCTTTTACTTTTGTACCTTCCATTACTTTTATTGGATCATACTGAGTTTGAGTATTACCAATTCCAAATTGATCATAGTCATTATTTCCCCATCCCCATAAATTTGCATTTATGTCTAAAGCATATTGCGTATAATCAGAACCTATTGCTTTTACAAATTTAGTTCCATTTAATATTTTGGTTGGTACATTCTTAGATTCATTAGTTCCATCTCCAAATCCATAACTACCATAACCCCAACTATATAAATTTCCATCTTTATCTATTGCAAAAACTTTTTGCGTTTCAGCAACAAGTTTTTCAAATTGTATATTTTGACTAATTTTCACAGGTGTAAATTGATCTTCAGTACCTCCATTTCCTAATTGTCCATTATAGTTCCTACCCCAAGACCATAAATTTCCATCTTTATCTATTGCCCATGTAGATTCGCCCACATCATAAATTTCTTTAAATTTTATATCATTTGCAATCCTTTTTGCATAAGAAACATCTAAATAGTTATTACTTTTATTACCGTCTCCTAGTTGTCCATAATTATTATTTCCCCATCCCCATAAATTACCATCTTCATCTATTATATGAACTGCGCCATCATTAGCAGCTACTGATACTTTTTTAATTTTTACGCCATTCAAAACTTTTTCTGGATTGCCTGATGCTGTCCATTGCCATAAATTTTTTTCTTCATCTATTGCCAATAAATTTCTATTTCCGCCTTCTGATATTATATCAATAAATTTTATACCTTGCGTCAACTTTTTAGGTATTCCCCTCTCATCTAGACTTCCTCTTCCATATCCCCATTGCCAAATATTACCTTCAAAATCAATTGCAAGTACATTAATTGCACCTCTATTGCCTGATATCTTCTTATATTGAACTGTAATTTTCACACTCTCCTCAGCGGACTTTGTACTATTACCTGCTTTATCAAAAGCAATAACATATACAGAATATGTATTTCCAATAGTCAAATTACTAATTTCATTACTATCGCATTTTTTATTATCAACATAATATTCGTATCTCTCTATTCCACTGCAAACATTTTCTTCCGTACTCTCTTGATCTTCTGCATTCTCTTTTATCTTTATTGTAGTTCCTGATTTTTCAATTTCAGGTTTGAAATCTTTTGGAGGTAATTTATCTATATTGTTAACAGTTATTATTCTTTCAGCAACATCTCCATTTTCTGTTTCTACTATAAATTTGTATTCTCCATTTTTTGAAACAACATATTGCCCATCTGAATTTTTACTTAGATTCTCTGGTTCTTGTATTCTTTTTATTGGAGACTCTTCACTTGTTATCTCAACTTTCATCATTACATTTTCTTTGGTATAATCTTTTGGTGTTATTTCCGCTTTTATTCTTATATTAGCTTTTCCTTCTATTATAACTTCATAATTCGTTGTAATTCTATAATTATAGCCATTATATTCTCCTTTAGCTTCCTCTCCATCAGCTTCAATTGTTATATCACTTAATTTCTCTGGAAGCTTTTCAATTAAAGATTGCATATCAAACACTTTAGCATTTGATGTTTCTTCAATTTGTATATCATGTATGGTCAACGTAATTTCTTCTTTTATCTGTGCTTCAATTGATTTTTCTTTCGCTTTTTTAGCATTTTCAAACAATCCTGTATTGCTTATAGCCTGAATACTCACTCCTGCTAAAATCAATAATACTATAATTGTTATCACCAACGCCACTAACGTAATAGCATTTTCTTTTGTTTTTTTCATTTTTAATCCTCCATTTGTAAATTTTTCAAATATTTTCTCGTTTTTGTGAATTTTCTTAATTATATTTTTATTTTGCAAATTTGTCAAGACAAAATACACTTTTTGTGAAAAAATTAGAATAACTTATAAGTTAATCGCATATAAATATAGATACTATTTTACTTATAGAATTCTTTAAAGAACTTCTTTTAACAGATAAGTTTATTATTTTGTATGAGGTGATATATATGGAATTATATGAAAAAATCAGAAACATAAGAGAACAAAAAGAAATCAAACAAAAAGATATGGCTAAATATCTACATATGCAACCATCAACATATAATGCATATGAAAATGGAAAAAGAACTATTTCTGCAGATTTATTAAAAAATATATGCATTTTTTTAAATGTAAGTTCTGATGATTTATTAGATTTAAATATTAAAGATTCTTATTTATCACTTAATAAAGAAAATAATCAAATTGTTAATAAAATAAAAAAAGCATTGATTTTATTTCAAAATAAATAAGAAAATTATACATAAATATTTATAAATAGAAAAAGTGGATTCAAAAATCCACTTTTTCTATTTGTTCTCTACAGAACGATTTGCAATTTCAATAGCTTTAGTAACTATATTTCCACAATCTCTTGAAGGAACACTAGCCCAACTTCCACCATCTTGTTTTACTTGTTCATAAACTCCAAGTTCTTTTGCAATTTCTTCTCTTAAATTTTCAGATATTAATTTACTATTTCTAGACATAACATCCTCCTCTTTCTAATAA
>ERZ772897.571-NODE-571-length-44274-cov-6.807820_pt1 | contig 44274 bp, 36 predicted proteins | sample MGYA00512125_ERZ772897 | MGnify/ENA primary metagenome ERZ772897 (study PRJEB29015, sample SAMEA2737660) | human gut metagenome | biome: human gut; feature: human-associated habitat; material: faeces | place: China | collected 2012 ... | reverse complement strand
GGGGAGCCCCGCGAGCCGCCGCAACGCCTCGCGCAGCGTCCGCGCCCGCGCGCCGAGATTCGCACCGATCGAGAGGTAGCAGTCCCAGGCGCCGCCCGTCATGCGCGCGCCTCCCGGCCGCGCACGACCGTCACCGCCGCATCGCGGAACGCGCCGGGGAGCGGCGCTGACGGCTTGTGCACCGTCACGCGCACCTCCGCTACGCGCAGGAACCGCGCGAGGATGCCACGTGCGATGCGCTCCGCCACCGCCTCGATGAGGCGCTGCGGCGGCCCCTCGACGATATCGCGCGCGAGCGCGAAGACCTCCGCGTAGTTCACCGTCGCCGCGAGATCATCCAACTGCCCAGCCTCCGCAAGCGAGAGCGAGAGCGAGACATCCACGAGGAACGTCTGCCCCGTCTTCCGCTCCTCCGGCAGGCAGCCGTGATAGCCGTAGAACTCCATGCCAGTGAGCGCGATCGAGTCCCCTGCGCCCCTTCCCGCATCTGCCGCCTCACGCATCGCAGGCCTCCCGTCCGAGGATGAAATCCGCCATGCGGCACATGCGCGCGATGGGCTGCACATCGTGCACGCGCACCATGTCCGCACCCGCCGCGATCGCGAGCACGCACGAGGCGCCCGTCGCCTCCATGCGCTCATCGACGGGCAGGCCGAGCGTATCGCCGATGAACCGCTTGCGCGACGACGCATAGAGCAGCGGATACCGCACGCCGTCCACGGCGCAGAGCTCCGCGAGGCGGCGCGTCACGAGGAGGTTCGCCGCCGTATCCTTGCCAAAGCCGATGCCGGGATCGAGGATCACCTGCGCGCGACGTACGCCCGCCTCCCGCGCAAGCGCGAGCGAACGGCGGAAAAAGTCCTGCATCGAGGCGATGACATCGCCCGCGTACGCCTTGCCGTGCTGGTTGTGCATCACGATGACCGGCGCGCCCGACGCTGCCGCCACGCGCGCCATCTCCCCCGGCTCCTCCTCGTACTGGAGACCCCAGATATCGTTGAGGATGTGCGCGCCCGCCGCGAGCGCCCGCCGCGCCGTCTCCGCATGGTACGTATCGACCGAGATCGGCACGGGACACTCCGGCGCGATCGCCTCGAGGAACGGCAGCAGCCGCGCCTGCTCCGCCTCTGGCGTCAGCGCCGCTGAGCCCGGCCGCGTCGACTCCGCGCCGATATCGATGAGATCCGCGCCGCCCGCGACCATCTCGCGCACATGCGCGCGCGCCCGCTCCACGGTATCGAACCTCCCGCCATCGGAAAACGAATCCGGCGTCACGTTGAGGATGCCCATCACGAGCGTCCGCTGCCCGACCGTGAGCTCCTTGCCATCCGAGAAACGATACGTCCTGCCCGGCCGCTCGAGCCGCTGCTCCATCTGCTTCATCCTATCCCTCCTAAACATCCATCACGCGCCGCCGTCAGCCGCGCGCCCTGTCCTCCGCGGCGGTGCTATCTCCGCAGGCACCGCCGAGCATCGCCCACGCTGCCTGCGCCCGCGCGCCGCCCGCGCGCAGGCAGCCGAGCGCCTCGCTCGTCACCGTGCGCGTCTCCTGCGTGCCGCCCTCCCGGAGCGCCATGCAGAACTGATGCGCGCAGCACACCACGAGCACCCCCTCCGCGCCGAGCCCGCGCAGTACCGCCTCCGCGATCTCGCGCGTCAGGCGCTCCTGCAACTGCGGCCGCCGCGCGAGCACATCGACCGCCTCCACGAAGCGGCTGAACCCCGCGACGCGTCCCGCATGCGGCTCGTAGACGATGTCCACCGTGCCGTAGAACGGCACGAGATGATGCTCGCAGAGCGACGAAAACGGGATCCGCGTCACCGCCACGAGCCCCGTCGTCTCCGTCACGAGCGGCGGCGTCAGCACCGCCGCCGCATCGCGGCCCAGCCCGCCAAAAAGATAGGCGAACATCGCCGCCACGCGCGCCGGCGTCCGCTCCATCCCCCGCGCCTCGACATCCACATCGAGCGCGGCGAGGAACTGCCGCACCGCCTCTGCCGCCCGATCCTTCTCCATCCGCCTGCACCTCCCACGGCATGTGCCGCCTGCCTCAAATCCCGCGCGCTGCTACTTTGCCGCGCGCCCACTTCCCTCTATTTTAACGGATTGTCCCCAGCGACGCAATCAAAAAAGACATAACAAGAAAATCGCCCGCCGCCTCGGCGCAGTGATTCTATTTAGTTATGATACCCCAAACAAGCAGGACTCATAAAGAGAGAGTCGAATAAAAACCAATAAGAACCGCGCGGAAGGGAAGAGAAAGACACCCTCCGCCACCAGCGCGGCAACGCCCGCCACACGCGCCTTCAAGCCTGGACGCACGGCGGCAGCACAGCGCGGCCAAACACACGAAGGGGAGAGATCATCATGCTGAAAAAAGAAATGACACGCGACCTCATGATTGACGCACTCGAGCACGACTACCACGGCCTCATGAACCTCGGCGACATCTACGGCGCCCGCGGCGTCGAGGCGGCCATCGACACCATCCACCTCTACGAGAAGGCCCTCGAGCTCGCCTGCGAGGAAATCCAGAAAAGCCGCACGAAGAAATTCTCCGACACCAAGACCACGCAGGAAATCACAGAAGAATACCTCGCCTACGCCAAGACCACCGACTACGGCGAAGAAAGCGAACACTGACGCTCCCGAGGGGACGGCCGCCGCAGGTCGTCCCCTCATTTTCTTTTGTCATCGCGCCACCGAAAACCTCCCCCACGCAGAAAGAAGGTCCCCATGAAAAAGCCCCTCTCCCCCGGCCTCTACGAACAAGTCATCAACAACGAGCTCGCCAGGCTCCTGCGCGCCCTCCCCGCAGGCAGGAAGGACGAAGGCCCCATCGACACCGCCGAAGCACCGACCGTCCTCACGGAATACCTGACCGCCTACCTCCGCCGCGCCCTCGCGGAAGCAGGCGAGCGCGCGGGTGAGCGCCCGCTCGCCGCGCAGATCGCCCTCGCCAACGAAATCATCGCCCTGATCGAACAAAAGCGCCACCCGGACGAAGCCCTCCTGCCAGACGGCGCACGCGACGCCTCCCTCATCGACGCAGCCGGCAGGCAACTGCTCGGCATCACGCGGGAAAACGACCTGCCGCTCAAAAAGAGCGACCACCTGCCGCGTCCGACGACCTCCCTCATCGAGACCTCCCTCTTCACGGGCGCCCAGCAGGAACCCTCCATGTTCGCCGAGCTCAAAAAGGAAATCGCAAGCTCCGACCGCCTGGACCTCCTCGTCTCCTTCGTCAAGTGGAGCGGCCTGCGCCTCATTTTCCCGGAGCTCCAGGGCTTCACCGAGCGCGGCGGCAAACTGCGCGTCATCGCCACCTCCTACATGGGCGCCACCGACGTCAAAGCCATCGACGCCCTCGCGGGCCTGCGCGGCGTGGAAATCAAGATTTCCTACGACACCAAACGCACGCGCCTGCACGCAAAAGCCTACATTTTCCACCGCGAGACGGGCTTCCACACCGCCTACATCGGCTCCTCCAACATCTCCAATCCAGCCCTCTCCAGCGGGCTGGAATGGAACGTAAAAATCACGAACCACACCGCGCCCGCCACGATGAAAAAAGTCACCGCCACCTTTGACACCTACTGGCAAGCCCCGGACTTCGAGCCCTACACAAAGGAAAAACACGCGCTCCTCGCCGCCGCCATCGAGACCGAGCGCCACGGCACCTCTATCCACGAATCGCCGGCCGCCTACCTCTTCACCATCCGCCCCTTCGCCTACCAGCGCGCCCTCCTCGACGAAATCGAGGCCGAGCGCCAGCTCCGCGGCAACTATCGCAACCTCATCGTCGCCGCGACCGGCACGGGCAAGACCGTCCTCTCCGCCTTCGACTACCTGCACTTTCGCGAGCAGCATCCCGGCGAAGCCTGCCGCCTACTCTTCATCGCGCACCGAGAGGAAATCCTCGCGCAGAGCCTCGCCTGCTTCCGCGGCATCCTCCGCGACCAGAACTTCGGGGCGCTCTTCGTCTGCAGACACCAGCCGCAGGCCACGGACGACATCCGCCACCTCTTCCTCTCGGTGCAGACCTTTCACGCGCAGAAATGGTGGGAACAGACGACGCCGGACGCCTACGACTACATCATCGTCGACGAAGTCCACCACGCCGCCGCTGACACCTACCAAAAAATCTTCTCCTACTATCAACCGCGCATCCTGCTCGGTCTGACCGCCACGCCGGAGCGCATGGATGGACACGACATCCTCCGCTATTTCGGCGGACACATCACCGCTGAGCTCCGCCTCTCCGAAGCCATCGAGCGCGGCATGCTCGTGCCCTTCCACTATTTCGGCGTCACCGACACCGTCGACCTCTCCGACCTGACCTGGAGCAGCGGCGGCTACCTCACGAGCGAGCTCAACGACGTCTACGTCTTCTCCCATGAGAAGGCGAAGCGGCGCGTCGAAAACATCCTCGCAAACCTCGAAAAATACACGACGGACCTCGCGGATGTCTACGGCGTCGGCTTCTGCGTCTCGCAGGAACACGCCGCCTTCATGGCGGACTGCTTCAACGCGCGCGGCATCCCCGCGCGCGCCCTGACCGCCCACAGCAGCGAAGACGAGCGCCGCACCGCCAAAGACGACCTCACGCAGGGGCGCCTCCGCTTCCTCTTCGTCGTCGACCTCTACAACGAAGGCGTCGACATCCCCGCCATCGACACCATCCTCTTCCTGCGCCCCACGGCGTCCCTCACCATCTTTCTCCAGCAGCTCGGCCGCGGCCTGCGCCTCTCCTCCGGCAAAGAATACCTGACCGTACTCGACTTCATCGGACAGGCGCACCGGAAGTATCGCTTCGCGGAAAAATTCTCCGCCCTCACCCGCCCCTCACAGCACACCGTGCGCGAGGAACTCCAGCAAGGCTTCCCGAACGTGCCGCGCGGTTGCTTTGTCGAGCTCGAGCGGCAGGCGCAGCACTACATCCTCGACAACCTCCGCGCCCAGCTCGTCAACAAACGCTATCTGATCACGCAGCTCGAAGACTTCGGCAGGACCGGCGCGCCGCGCTCGCTTGCGGCCTTCCTCACCTTCGCCGGCCTGCCGCTCGCAAGCATCTACAAGTACAACATGAAAGAAAGCCTGGCGCGCCTCTCCGTGCTCGCCGGCCTGCGCCCGGACTTCCAGGAGCCGGACGAAGCGCTCCTCACGCGCGCGCTGCCCCGCTTCGCCGCCATCGACGACGCCGACTGGCTCCACTGGCTCCTCGCCCTCCTGCCGCACCTCTCCTCCCTCGCGGAGGCACCCGCTGACCCGCGCGAGGAAGCCTACCGGCAAATGCTCTACTTCACCATCTGGGACGACAGCCTCGACCGGGAAACCGCAGCCGTCGTCATCCGGGAGCGCCTCGCCGCGCTCGCCGAAAACCGCATCCTCCTCGGGGAACTCGCAGCCCTCCTGCGCTACCGGCTCGACCATCTAAAAGGCCTCAGCCGGGAAAACGCGCTCCCCTTCCCCTGCCCGCTGCGCGTCCACGCGCACTACACGCGCAACCAAATCTGCGCCGCCCTCGACATGCTGCGCCCGACCACCCTGCGCCAAGGCGTCTACCAGGTCAAGGAAAAACACTGCGATCTCCTCTTCGTCACCCTCAACAAAAGCGAAAAGGACTACTCGCCCTCCACACTCTATGCCGACTACTCGATGAACGACCGCCTTTTCCACTGGGAATCGCAGAGCACGACCTCCGATACCTCGCCGACCGCTGAGCGCTACTTCCACCACAAGGAACGCAACCACCATATCCTGCTCTTCGTGCGCGAATACAAAGGCAACGGCGCCCCCTACATGTTCCTCGGCACCGCCAGCCACGTCCGTCATGCAGGCTCGAACCCCGTCCGCATCATCTGGCGCCTCGACACCCCCATCCCCGCGGAATTCCTCCGCGCGAGCAACAAACTCGTCGCGGAATAAGTCCTCGCATGTGCCACAAGCAGGCACGCGAATTTCATCAGCGTTTCCTCATCGTTCGAGCAAAACATTTCAGGCAAACCAAAATGACCGCATCGGCTTTCTCGTCACCAATGCGGTCATTTCTTCGCTATTGAATTCTCCATGTAACTTCCCATGGGGCCACGCCTACGCTAGCCCATCGGACTCACCCTCCTTCGCTGGTATCCATGTCGGCAGCGCCGGGAAACACAATCTCCGCTGGCGGTTGGTCCGCCTTGCCTTTCCCTTTGCTTGATTCTATTATAGTGTAACGTTGTAACGATGTCAAGGAATTTCTGCGTTATTTGCGAAAAAGTTAGGTGAAACGGGCAGTCATCCCCTTTGTTTCTGTCCGCCATCGACCCCCTCCGCGACGACGCGGCGCAGGAACTGCATGAGTTTCTTCTCGTCATCGTAGACCTGCCGCCCTTTCTTCGTCACGAGGCCAGAGTTCAGGTGGATGTGCTCTGCGAGGGGGATCGTGACGAGGTCATCGTCCGGCAGCACGGCGGGCGCGGCGAGGAACGTCGAGCAGATGCGGGACTTCACGAGGTTCTTGATCGTGTGGAGATACGGCGAGTAGTGGATGACGTCGGGCTTGTGCCCCTGCGCGGCGTAGGCGCTGTGCACGAGCCGGTAGACGAAGAAGCTGCTGTCGAGCAGCGTGAGCGGCTCGCTCGTGAGCTCCGCCACGCTCACGCTCTGCCGCGCGGCGAGCGGATGGCCCGGATACGTCACGAAGCAGCACTCACAGGAAAAGAGCTTCCGATAGACGAGGTTGTTGCTGAAGCCCGTCTCGTAGTTCGTCATGGCGAGGTCGAGTTTCTCATCCTCGACCATGTGCAGCGCGCTGATGCCGCCCGTCTCGATGATCTCGAGCACAATCTCGGGATGCGCAGCGCGGAATTCCCCGAGGATGCGCGGCAGGAGCCGCGTGCCGATCTGCAGCGGCAGCGCCATGCGGATGTGGTTGCGGTTGTGCGAGAGGTCGCTGATCTCCGCCTCGAGCTGATCGACCTGGTCGAGGATGTGCGAGATCTTGCCGAGCAGCTTGCCGCCGTCATGCGTGAGGAGGAGCTTGCGCCCCTCGCGGTGGAAGAGATTCAGCCCCGTCTCTGCCTCGAGCGCCTGCATGGCGACGGAGACCGTCGGCTGCGACACATGCAGATGCTCCGCCGCCTTCGTGATGTTCTGCCACTGGCAGACCGCATAGAAATACCGCATTTGTGTGAGTGTCATGACGTCCTCCTGCTCTCTCCTACTTAGGTTCTCTATATTCTATCATAGGATTTCCCTATTGGATAGGTATTTCTCCGGCACGCGGACCGATCGACACAAGAATGGCACGGAGCGCAAACGCGAAAGGCGCCTGCGCTCCGTGCCAGTTCCATCCCAGATCGGCAAGCATCAAGCCGGTCACGTGGAAGGTGACAACGGCCGTGAGGTCACTGCCAGGGTCCGCCGTCAGATCGCGCCCCCATCATACGCATAGCTGTGTTCGTAGACATATTCCGGGGCGATGTCGATATTCCCCTCATCCCATGTGAGCACGCCGTGCCTGAGCGTGGGGTGCAGGAATATCTCCTCCCGCCCCAGGGGCGCAAAGGCAGCTCCTTCGAGCTGTGTCGTATCGAATAGCCTGGATTCCCCTGTGGAGAATGTGACGAGCATCATCCCGCCGCAAAGCGGCTTCGCTTTGGTAATCTTGAGGCCAGTCTGCGGCTCACCTGCGTAGCATACGCCATCCTTGATATACATCGTATCGCCTCATTTCATGGGTTCGATCTTATCGAAATGCTCACCCTGGACGGCAAGGTTCCATGCCCTGTAGGCATCCTCTTCGTGGAACGCCAGCCAGCCGGTGACCATCCGGAACTGCTTCCGCGGCAGGGAACCTGCCAAAAGCTCTCCATCGATGGCTATGACAGCCTCGTAGTCTCCATAGTATACATGGACGTGCGGCTTGTTATGCTGTCCAATATCACGAAAGAACATGTATATGATCATTCCCGCAAATCGGCTTAGCTCTGGCATCGTAGATACACCTTCTCCCTCCCGAGGGATAACAACCCCCTCTACATAATTTTACCGTATCTTATGTGGCGTTTCAAGAATCTCACATTTGTGGCACGCGGACCGATCGACACAAGAATGGCTCGGAGCCCAAACGCGAAAGGCGCCTGCGCTCCGTGCCAGTTCCATCCCAAATCGGCAAGCATCAAGCCGATCACGTTCATCGTAGAGAACGGAACCGTTCGGATGGTGAATTCCGCTGTCTATGCGATGCAGATGATACAAGCAGAGATGGTAGGCGAAGAACGTACGGGACTGACCCCCGAAGCCGATGTCAGCGCAGCAGTGAAAGCCATGCGCGATGAAGGAGAATAACGATGCGCGTACTGTTGCACGTGAAACATCGCTGCTAAAATCGCCTTGCGGTAACCTTCGTCGCTCGCACTGCGCCTGCGGCTTACACGCTGAGTAATTGCCATAGGAAAAAGCTCATCCAACACCGTAGTCGGATGAGCTTTTCGTTATATTCTCTTCAAGTCACGCCGCTTTACGCCTGCTGTCCCGTCGAGTACATCGGGATCTTTTCCGGATTCGGCTGGATGGTCCAGACGCCGCAGGGGCAGACGCCGGCGCAGATGCCGCAGCCGATGCAGCGGTCGGGGTCGCTGACGTACTCCCAGGAGCCGTCGGCGTTTTCCTTGCGCGTGATGGCTTCCTCGGGGCAGCTCTCGAGGCACATCTTGCAGTCGCGGCAGGTACCGCAGGAGACGCAGCGCGTGTGGTCGTCCGCGGGGTCGCCGAGGTCGCAGAAGTGGCAGCGGTCGAAATACGCCTTGCTGAGGCGCTCCGCCGGGATCTCCTTTTTCTCCGGGAACGGCTCGGCCGTGCCGCAAAGGTACTGATCGGCGTACCAGGCGGCCTTGCGGCCGCTGCCGATGGCGTCGGTGAGACGGCCCGGCTTGATGGTGTCGCCCGCCGTGAAGACGCCCGGCAGGATGGACTGCTGTGCGTCCGGCACGAGCCAGCTCTTGCGGAAATACTGGATGCGCTCGTCGTCGGGCAAGAAGTCGAGCACCGGCTCCTCGCCGATGGAGACGATGACCTGGTCGGCGGGGATGAAGCGGCCGTCGTTTGCGTAGACGCCTTCCTTCGTGATCTTGTTCGTGAAGAACGGCCAGACGAGCTTGCCGCCGAGGCCCTCGATGTAGGCGATCTCATCAGCGAAGGCGGCCGGTCTCTGCACGTCGACGGCGACGACGGTCTCAGCGCCCATCTCGTAGGCGCCGCGGCAGGTGTCCATGCCGGAGTTACCGGCGCCGATGACGACGACATGCTTGCCCGTCGCGGGCTTCTCGCCGCGGTTAATGGCCTTGAGGTACTCGAGGCCCATCGTGAGGTGCTCGACGCCTTCCCATGGGAAGAAGCGGGACTTCGTGCCGCCCGTCGCGACGATGACGGCGTCGTTTTCCTTCTGGAGGTCGGCGAACTTCGCGCGGTCGACCTTGCAGCCGGAGACGAACTTCACGCCGACGCTCTCGATGCGCCTGAGCTCCGCCTCGAGGAGCTCGTGGGAGAGGCGGCCGCGCGGGATGACCTGCTCGAGCTTGCCGCCGATGTGCTCCGCGTCGTCATAGACGGTGACGCTGTGGCCCTTGCGCGCGAGCTGCCAGGCCGCCGAGAGGCCGGCGACGCCGCCGCCGATGACGGCGACGTTCTTGCCCGTGTGCTCCGTGGGCGCAGCGACGGGCGTGAACGCGGACTTGTAGCCGAGGTCGCCGATCTGGATGGGGAAGTCGATCGTGCCGCGCGTGCAGCCGTCCATGCAGGGGTTCGGGCAGACGGAGCCGCAGACGGAGCCGGGGAACGGCGTGTAGTCGAGCTCGAGCTGCAGCGCCTCGTCGAGCTTTCCCTGACGGATGAGGCCGAGGCGGCGCTGCGTCGGGATGCCCGTCGGGCAGTGGAACTCGCAGGGCGCGGCGTACTTCGCGTTGTCCCAGCTCGGCACGCGCAGGCGGTAGAGGCCGTGCGAGAGCGTGTTGTGCACGGCGAAGTCGTCGTGCGCGACATCGGAGAAGATGCCGCCCTTGACCCACTCCGTGCGGCGGAACGCCGCGACGCCCGCGGGCTTCGGCAGCGCCTTTTTTTCCGCCTGCGTGAGCGGCACGAGCTTCTGCCACTGGCTCCAGTCGGAGAGCTCGGCCGCGAGCTCCTCATGGCCGACGGCGGCGAGGAACTTCTCCATGCCGCCTGCGAGGAAGTCGATATCCTCCTGCGCGAGCGCGTGCGGGCGCACGTCGCCCGGCAGCTGGTCGATGGGGCCGCGCACATAGACGACGCCGCCGACCATGCCGACGCACGGACGCTCGCCGAGCACGGAGTCAAACGCCTCGCTGTCCCAGCCGCAGACGACGGCGCGGCCGCCGCCCATGAACTCAAACGAGAACGAGCCGACGTTCTTGAGGATCCAGAGCTCCGGCTCCTCGTAGAGCGGGTCGTGCTTCATCAGCGAGCCCGTGCGCGTGCCGGCGCGGCCGCCGATGTAGATGCGGCCGCCCGACGAGCAGTGGCCCGCGGTGTCGCCCGCGTCGCCGCGCACGGTGATGAGGCCGCCCGCGTTGAGCCAGCCGACATCGGCGGACGTAGACTCATCGACGACGATCTCCGTGCCGGGCAGGCACATCGAGCCGACGCGCTGGCCGGCGTTCGTCACGTGGAAATGCAGCGTCTTGCCGTCCGCGTTCCAGAGCGGGCCGCCGATGTCATGCTGACCGGAGGCCGCGATCTCGAACTCCGTCTCGCCGTCCTTGACGGCTTTCTCGATGGCCAGGAGGAGGTCCTGCGTGGACATGCGCTCATGGCCTTTCATTGTCTCTATCTTAAACATGCTTTGCTCCCCTTACTTCATCGTGGCCGGAAAGGATCCCCAGCGGCTATGCCGCCCGCGTCTCCCCGCTCCGGCGCTCGCCACAACCTGGAACGTTCGCGAAACCAATGCCTGCTTTGCACGCTTGCTTCCGCGCCCGTCCCATCAGCAGACGTACTGGATGCCGAGACGATCCGCAACGGCCTTGTCCGTCGAGACGAGGGCGTCGCTGCGGCCGATCGGCAGCGAGCTGTTGCCGATCGGCGCCATGAGCTTCTTGAGCTCCTTGTCGAACGTCAGCACGTAGTCGACGATCTTCTGCGCGCCGCGGTCGACGTCGAGGCGCTTGACGAGGCGCGGATCCTGCGAGCAGATGCCCATCGGGCACTTGCCCGTGTTGCAGGAGTTGCAGCGGCCCTGCTCGTTGCCGACGCAGCCGAGGAGCTGGATGAGCACCTTGCCGACGAACACGCCGTTCGCGCCGAGGCACATCATCTTGAACGCATCCGCCGCGGCGTCGCCCGTCATGCCGATGCCGCCGCCGCCGTAGAGCGGGATCTGGCCCTGGCGGCCCTGCTTGACCGCCGCGAGATAGCAGTCGCGGATCTTGCTGACGACAGGATGGCCCGTGTGGTCGAGGGAGATCTCATTCGCCGCGCCGGTGCCGCCCTGGATGCCGTCGATGAAGAAGCCGCCGCAGATCTTGTACGGGTCGCGCAGCAGGTTGTTGTAGACGGAGACGCTCGTCGCCGACGCCGCGCACTTGATGGCGACCGGCACGCGGAAGCCGAAGGCCGCGTTCATCGAGAGATGCATCTTCTGCACGCTCTCCTCGATGGAGTAGAGGCCCTGATGGTTCGGCGGCGAGGCGAGCGTCGCCTTCGGCACGCCGCGGATGGCCTGCACGTGCTCCGCGACCTTCGCCTCAGGCAGGAGGCCGCCGTCGCCAGGCTTCGCGCCCTGGCCGATCTTGATGAGCACGCCGCCCGGATCCGTGACCATGTGCGGCATCGCCTTGATGATGCGGTTCCAGCCGAAATGACCGGAGGCGATCTGGATGATGAAGTATTTGAGGTACTCCGACTCGAGGAGCTTCACGGGCATGCCGCCCTCGCCCGAGCTCATGCGCACGGGCAGGCCGCATTTCTCATTGAGGTAGCCGACCGCGAGCGCGACGGCCTCCCAGGCGCGCGTCGAGAGCGCGCCGATGGACATGTCGGAGAAGATGAGCGGATAGATCCACTGCACAGGCGGCGTGCGGTGCTTCTTCACGAGCTTGCCGTCCACGATCTCAAAAGGCAGCTCATGCGAGTCGAGCACGCGGCCGAACGGCGCGCGGATGTCGAACGTATGGCGCGCCGCGTCGAGCGACGGGTCCGTCATCTGCGAGATGCGGCCGACGACGATGGAGTCGAGCGCGCGCTGCGCGTTGAGGTTCGTGCGGCCGCCGCGCTTCAGCGGGCCGTTGTCCTTCGCGAGCAGGTGGCGACGCTGGTCGGGGTTGCGCACGGGATGGATGGCGTTATTCGGGCAGATCTTCTCGCACATCCCGCAGCCGCGGCAGAAGTCCGTGAGGCTCGCGACCTGCTTGATGATGGGGCGCGCGATATGCGTATGCTTCGGCGTCGGCACGCTCGCCTCCGAGACCGTGAGCGACTGCTTCTGCATCACGACCTTGATGGCGTTAAACGAGCAGCTCGCGACGCAGCTGCCGCACATCGTGCAGCGATCCGCATGGTATTCGATAATCCAGGGGAGGTCGTTCACTCCCACGTCCTGAGTCTTTACTGCTTCCATCTCTTTACCTCCAGGTTCTCATCGATCGTGACGATCTCCCGCTCATTGGGGTAGATATCCTGCGTCTCGTCACGATCCGGCATGATCTCGTTGATGCCGCAGACCTCCGAGGAAATCGCGACCATATCGTCCGTGCGGCCGACGACGACGGGGCGCAGCTTCTTGCTGTCGCAGCAGGTCATCATCGTGCCGTCCGGCAGCACGCCGATGATGGTATTCGGGCCGTTGATCTCGAGGTTCGCGAGACTCTGGCGGATGGAGGAAAGCACGTCTTTGTCCTCGCGCTCGGCCATCTCCTCGAACGGCAGCGGCGTGATGACGTGCTTGTAGTAGATGAGCGGCCACTTGAGCTCGTGATGCACATAGTGGAGCGTATTGAGGAAGCACTGCGAGTCGGACTCGAAGCCGATGTAGCCGCGGTGCAGGGATTTCTGGAATTCCTTGTTTTTCGTGTAGAACGTATTCTCGCCGTTCGCGCAGAGCGTGTAGCCCTGCAGGAAAAAGGGATGGGCAGCGTAGCGCACGATGTCGTAGTTCGTGTTCTGACGGCACTGCGCGACGATGGATTTCGCGACGAGGCAGCCGTTGTCGTCCCAGAGGTGGAAATACGTCGCGATGTCCGCGGGATCGCCGATCTCCTTGAGCGTCAGCACGTCCGGCCAGAACGAATACACATAGCCCGCATCGGCCTTCTCGAGGAGCTTGCGCAGCGCGAGACGCGTGTCGAGCAGCAGGTCTTCCTTCTGCTGCTGCGTCATGTGACTCGTCTCTTCCGGGTAGTCGTAGTTGCGGAAGATGTAGTACGGCATCGCCTGGATGTCGAGGCCCGGGCGCTTGTCCGGGATCGGAATCCACTCCGCGACCTGGATGAAGTTGTGCGCGTCCATGTACTCCTCGACGAGCTGGGCGCCCTTCTGCGTCACAGCCATCGAGAGCAGTGGCTTGTCCTTGTAGCCCGAGAAAATACCGTAAAGGTCCTGCATGACCATGGCAAAGCCTGAGTTGTCGTGCCCCTCCTGCTGTGGCAGCATGAGCTTCAGCGCCATCGACGGCTGGATGGGCACCTTGCTCTTGATCGAACCGATTCTGCACATATCTGTCTCTCCCTTAATGGCGGGACGACATGCGACCTGAAAAAGGGTGCACAGAGCAAAACCTCAGGATGGGACGCCGTCGTCCTTAAAATATACACATTTGTTCGCCTTTAGAGAATAAGGCGTTACGTAACTCCTATTATAAAAATGTATACTTGCTATGTCAACACGTTTTCGCGGGTATACAAGAATACAACGGGAAACAAATGCACACCGCTGATGTTCTCGCGTGTTCGCTTCTTGTTTCCTATTATATAGAACGTTTTAGGAGCGGTTTGGAGGCATAAAAAAACGGCATGCAGAATCCTCTGCACACCGTTCCTTCTAGCAATGGTTCCTACCTCTCAAAGATACCCGACCGGGTTGACCGGGGAGCCGTTCACGCGCACTTCGTAGTGGACGTGCGGGCCGGTCGAGAAGCCCGTCGAGCCCATGTAGGCGATGACCTGGCCGCGGCGCACGTGCTGACCCGGCACGACGACGACCTGCATCGCGTGGCCGTAGCGCGTCATGATGCCGTTGCCGTGGTCGATGTCGACCATGTTGCCGTAGCCGCCGGCGTTCCAGCCGGCCGTCGTCACGACGCCGTCTGCCGTCGCGACGATCGGCGTCCCCATATCGTTGGCGATGTCGATACCGGGGTGGAAGTCGCTGCCGCCCCAGCGCAGACCGTACGGCGAGCTCACATCGCCGCGCGCCGGCCACATGGACGGAGTCGTGACGGACGCCCCGCCAAACGTGAGGCCGCCAGCCGGCACGAGCGCCGTCTGCTTGAGCTGCTCGAGGCTCGCGCGGCGCTTCGCGAGCTGCTGCTCGAGACTGTCGAGCGTCTCGCGCACGTTCGTGACGTCCGGCGCGACCACCGGACCGCCCTGCCCGTCGTGTGTGCCGTCGCCGCCATTGCCGTCACCTGTTGCCGCGGCGTCATCCGCGGCGGGCGCGCCCGTCTGTCGGCGCAGCTCCTGCTCCATCTGCGTGAGCTCCTCCATCTGCTGCTGGAGGCTGTATGCCTTCTTCGAGAGCTGCAGGAGCTGCTCCTGCTGGATGCGGTTCACCTCGCGCAGCTCCGAGATCTCCGAGGCGTCGCTCTTCGCCGCCATCGTGCTGTAGACACCGTAGCTGAATGCGCCGACGAAGAGCAGCGCGCCCGCGGCGAGCACTGCCGCGCCGTACTTCAGCATGCGCGCGGAGAGGCGGATGCTGTGCACCGTATCGCCGCGGTCCGGCACGAGCTTGATCGTATAGTACTCCTCCGGCTCCGGCTGCTTCTCTGCCGGCGCGCCAGTCGCTACGTCCTCCGGCATCTGCACGGCCGGCAGGACGCGCGTCGCCTCGTCCTGCGCCCGCGTCTCCTGATCTCCCTGTTTCACGAAATCCCTCCTGCCGTCATCGGCCATCCTGACAGGCGAGGTCTCTCCCCTCGCCCAGAAAGCGCGCCGGGCGTCCGGCGCGCTGTGCTTGCGTTCGTCGCGAGCGCGCCGGGCACCTGCCTGGCGGCTCCGCTCTGTGTCCTATGAAAAAGAACCTTATGCCCCATTATAGCATAAGGTTCCCTTCTTTTGAAGAAACATTTCCTTAGAAATCGCGCCGCCCGTCCGCTGTGCGGCTCACTCCGCCATCGCCTGATGGAGCGCCTGCTCCTCTTCCTCCGTGAGCGTGTAGGAGGACTTCCCGGCCTCGATCGGCTTGACGTAGCTGCGCGAGTCCTCGCGCCCGAAGATGCTCGAAAGGATCACGCCGTTGTTCTTCGCATCGAGCAGCGCGACAGCATAGCTGAGGTCGCTCCCCATGTCTTCGAAGGCGCGGAAACGCACGACGCCGACGCGTGTGATCGCCTTCTGCAGGAGCGCCGCGAGGCGCTGGTTCTCCAGGTCGATGCGCTGGTTCTCCTCGACGACCTTCTTGACCTCATCGATGTGGCCGATGAGCATACGCTCGAGATTCGCCCCATCGACGCCCGTCATCATCTTCCGGTAGCGCTTCTTGAGATACGAGAGATTCATCCAGAGGTTGATGATGATGCCGTACATCACGATGACGAGGATGCCGAGCCCCGCCGTGATGTACATCAGATTGTTCATGACGAATTTCGAGACCTGTTGTATATCCAAAACCAGAATCTTCCCTTCCCTATTGTTTCACGTGAAACATGCGCAGCGCTCCCGGCTGTCCCCATCACTCGAAAGTCCTAAAAATTTACGAACCTAGTTTACCACAAATCGCCCGGAGCGTCTACAGAAACGGCGGCGCGTCCGCCGCCTGGATACCTCTCAGACGGTGAAGTTCCCCTGCGTCGACACGCGGCGCAGCGCCTCGATCTTTCGCTGTTTCTCCTCTGCCGTCGCCGCCTGCTGCACGAGCAGGTCGAGGATGCGCGTCAGGTCGTCCGCGCCGCCGCAGTCGATCTCGATGCGGTTCTTCTTCTTCCCCGGCAGGATGCGCACGCGCGTACCGAAAAAGTGCGTGAGGCGCTCCTGCGCGTCTTTCATCTCGACGTCGAGTGGAGGCTGCTTCGCCGTCTCCTGCGCGTGGAGCGCCTCTGGATTGGCGAGCAATCGTTTCACGAGGGCCTCGCTGGCGCGCGCCGTGAGTTCATGCTCCTGGATGTAGTCCGCTGCCTCGCGCTGGAGCGCCGCATCCTCGAGCGCGAGCAAGGGCTTCGCCTGGCCCATCGTGAGCACGCCGCTCGCGAGGTAGTCCTGCACCTTCTCGTCGAGCTTCAGGAGGCGCAGGAAATTCGCGATGTGCGAGCGGCTACGCCCGACCTTCGCCGCGAGCGTCTCCTGCGTGAGCTGGAAGTCCTCGAGGAGCCGCGCATAGGCGCGCGCCTCCTCGATGGGGCCGAGGTCCTCGCGCTGGAGGTTCTCGATGAGCGCGATCTCGCTCGTCTCCGCGTCGTTATACGTGCGCACGAGCGCGGGGATCTCCTTGAGTCCCGCGAGCTTCGCCGCGCGCAGGCGGCGCTCGCCCGCGATGAGCTCGTAGCCACCCCCAGGCAGCCGCCGCACGAGCACGGGCTGCAGCACGCCGTAGGTCTCGACCGATGCCTTGAGTTCCTCCATCGCCGCCTCGTCAAAGTCCGCGCGTGGCTGGAAGCGGTTCGCGCGGATATCTCCGACTGCGAGCTTTTCTACCTGTCCTTCCGCCGGTGCGAGCTTTGCGCCTTCGCCGAAGAGCGCGCTGAGGCCCTTGCCGCCGAGACCGCCGCGATTACCTTTTTTCACGTTTCAGCACCTCCTTCGCGAGCGCCTGGTAGACCTCCGCGCCCTTGGAGCGCCGATCGTAGTAGAGGATGGGCTGTCCGTAGGACGGGGCCTCGGAGAGGCGCACCGTGCGCGGGATCATCGTCTTGTACACGGCGTCGCCGAAATTCTTCCGCACCTCGGCGACGACATCGGCAGCGAGCTTCGTGCGGCTGTCATACATCGTCATGACGACGCCCTCGATGGCGAGCGCGGGGTTGAGATTGTCGCGCACGAGACGGATCGTGTTCATGAGCTGCGAGACGCCCTCGAGCGCGTAGAACTCGCACTGGATCGGCATGAGCACGGCGTCCGCCGCCGCGAGCGCGTTGAGCGTCAAGAGGCCGAGCGACGGCGGGCAGTCGATGAGGATGAAGTCGTAGCGCTCCCGCACGGCATCGAGCGCGCGCTTGAGGCGCGTCTCGCGCGAGATGGCTGCGACGAGCTCGACCTCCGCGCCTGCGAGCTCGATGTTCGCGGGCACGACGTCGACGCGGTACTCCGTTTTCTGCAAGACGTCATCGATGCTCTGCCCGTCGATGAGCACGTCGTAGATCGTCGCCGCGAGCTCCGACTTCTCGATGCCGAAGCCGCTCGTCGCGTTCCCCTGCGGGTCGCAGTCCACGAGCAGCACACGTTTCTTCCTCTCTCCGAGACAGGCGGTGAGATTCACCGACGTTGTCGTCTTGCCGACGCCGCCTTTCTGGTTGGCAATGGCTATGATCTTTGCCAAGGTATCACCCTCTTTGAGTTAATGTAACATTTCGTACATGCGCGCCTTGAATTCCGGCGGTATTATTGATAGTATATCCCATATAGCCCTGGTGGGGAATATTCTTTCTCTATCATAGGCGAAAATGAAGAAAAAATCTACTCGTTCTCTGCCGAAATGTTGCACGTGAAACATTTCGGTGTCAAAGGAGTGCTTCCCATGCCTGTCTATCATGCTCCGCTGCTCACGATCGATCCCAAGGAAACGCGCCGCTACGCCGGGCTCATGAAGGCGAAGGACTTCGACGAGCAGCGCATCCTCGACGCCTGTGAGGACGCGCTGCTGCTCGCCCAGCCGCGCGGCGTCTGGGAGCTCTACGACTACGACTGCCAGACGCAGACCGTGCAGTCCGCGCCGCCCTTCCCCATCGAGGGGAAGAAGATCGGCGCGCACCTCGCGGGCTGCGACAAGGTCATCCTGCTCGCCGCGACGGTCGGCGACGACATCGAGGACATGGTCACGAAGAAATTCGAGCAGGGCGAGTACGCGGCCTCCGTCCTCCTCGACGCCGCTGCGACAACGGCCGTCGAGCAGATCGCCGACGGCATGGAGAAAGCCATCGCGCCGAAAATGGCGGCACAGGGCTACGGCATGCGCTGGCGGTTCTCCCCCGGCTACGGGGACTGGCCGCTCACGCAGCAGCCGGAGCTCATCCGCACCTCGAGCGCGGAGAAGATCGGCGTGCACCTCTCCTCCTCCCTCATGCTCGTGCCGCGAAAGAGCGTCACCGCCATCATCGGCCTCTACAAGGTACAGGCGGAGAAGGAGGAGCGGCACAGCCCCAAAGGCTGCGCCGCCTGCACGAAGCTCGACTGCCCCTCACGGAACGTAGAACGATAAAAAGGAAGGAATCCCTATGATCCACATCTTCGACGGTGCCATGGGCACCATGCTGCAGGCGGGCGGGCTGAAGCCCGGCGCCTGCCCCGAACTCATGAATATCGACGCCCCGGACGTCGTCAAGGACATCCACACGCAGTACATCGATGCGGGCGCGACGATCATCGAGACGAACACGTTCGGCGCAAGCCGGCTGAAGCTCGAGCACTACGGCCTCGCAGACCGCATGGAGGAGCTCAATGCCGCCGCCGTGCGCATCGCAAAGGAGGCGGCGGGCAGCCGCGCGAAGGTCGCAGGCTCCATGGGTCCGACGGGCCGCTTCATCGAGCCGCTCGGCGACCTCGACTTCGAGGAGGCGTACGAGGGCTTCCGCGAACAGGCGGCCGCACTCGCAGCAGCCGGTGCCGACTACCTCATCATCGAGACGTGCATCGACATCCAGGAGATGCGCGCCGCCCTGCTCGCCGCCAAAGACGTGACGGACATCCCCGTCATCTGCCAGCTCTCCTACAGCGAGGACGGCCGCACCGTCACGGGCACCGACCCGCAGTCCGCCGCCGTCATCCTCGACGGCCTCGGCGCCGACATCATCGGTGTCAACTGCTCCCTCGGTCCAGCTGAGCTCGTCCCCGTCGTGAAAGTGCTCGCAGAGAACTGCCGCGTGCCCATCAGCGTCCAGCCGAACGCCGGCATGCCGTTTCTCAAGGACGGCAAGACCTGCTTCCCCATGGACGCGGAGGAATTCGGCACCTGGGGGCCGAAGCTGCTCGAGGCGGGCGCGACGTACCTCGGTGGCTGCTGCGGCACGACGCCCGCGCACATCCGTGCGCTCGCAGACGCCGTGCGCGGCTGCAAGGAACCAGAGCGCAGCTCCGCGCGCCGGAAGCTCCAGCTCGCGAGCCGCAGCCGCACCGTCACGATCGACCGGGACCTCCCGACCGTCCTCATCGGCGAGCGCATCAACCCCACGGGACGCAAGAAGCTCGCCGCCGAGATCAAGGAGGGCTCCCTGCTCTCCGTCAAGAAGGAAGCCGTCAACCAGGTCAAGGCAGGCGCGCGCGTGCTCGACGTCAATATGGGCGTCGGCGGCATCGACCAGGCAGCCGCCATGGAGCGCGCCGTGCGCGAGATCGCGCAGATCACCGACGCACCGCTCGCCATCGACACGAGCGACGCCAAAGCGCTCGAGGCAGGCCTTCGCGCCTACCCGGGCCGCGCGCTCATTAACTCCGTGAGCGCGGAGGACGCGCGCCTCCGAGATTTCCTGCCACTCGCGAAGAAATACGGCGCCGCCATCCTCTGCCTCCCGATCACGGAGGACGGCGTGCCGAAGACCGCCGAGGACCGCTACCGCGTCACGCAATCCATCGTCAACGCCGCAGGCGCCTACGGGCTCACCGAGGGCGATTTCCTCCTCGACGCGCTCGTCATGACCGTCTCCGCCGACAAGAACGCCTGCCGCGAAGTCCTCGCGACGCTCGCGCTCTACCGCACGCACCTCGGCTACCCCGCGACCATGGGCCTCTCGAACATCTCGTTCGGCCTGCCGAACCGGCCGCTCATCAACAGCACCTTCTTCGCCATGTGCCTCGCGGGCGGCCTCGACGCCCCGATCATGAACCCCTACGACGAGTCCATGCAAAACGCCCTCATGGCGAGCGCCGCACTGCTTGGCGACGACCCGAACGGCATCGCCTTCAGCAAGCAGGCGGCGAACCTCGCCGCGCCGAAAAAGGCAGCGACAGCCAAGACGACCGACCTCCCCGTCCTCGCCGCCATCAAGCAGGCGGTCATCGACGGCGAGAAAGACGAGATCGCGGGTCTCGTCGAGCGCGCGCTCCAGGAAGGCCACGACGGCAACGAGATCACGGAAAAGGCGCTCACGGCCGCGATGAACGACATCGGCGTCGACTTCGGCGCGGGGCGCGTCTTCCTGCCGCAGGTGCTCCTCTCCGCCGAGACCATGCGCGCGGCCTTTGAAAAGCTCAAGGCGCTCATCCCCGCCGCCGCCACGGCGGACAAGGGCACCGTCGTCATCGCGACCGTCAAGGGCGACGTCCACGACCTCGGCAAGAACATCACGGGCGCCCTGCTCGCGAACTCCGGCTTCCGCCTCATCGACCTCGGCAAGGACGTCCCGAGCGAGGACATCGTGCGTGCCGCCATCGAGAACGACGCCGACATCGTCGGCCTCTGCGCCCTCATGACGACGACGATGACGCAGATCGACAAAGTCATCGCCGACCTCCACGAGGCAGGCTGCCGCGCGAAAGTCATGGTCGGCGGTGCCGCCGTCACACAGGACTACGCCACGAGCGCCGGCGCCGACGCCTACGCGAGCGACGGTGTCAAGGCGGTCAAGATCGCGAAGAAAATCGTCGGCGCGGAGTGATGGGGAACACATATCCTCCCATCCCATGAGGGGCAGACCATGACGACTGCATGGCCTGCCCCTCATGGTTGCACGTGCAACAATCCATCCACAGGATGCAGCCGACGGATTTCCGACAACGGAACCGCTCCTGCACGACAAGATTGCCCAAAAGAAAAATCCTCGGATGACAGAACTGTCATCCGAGGATTTTGTTTCACGTGCAACAATCAGAAGAGCACGCGCGCGAGGTGCGCATATTCAGGATCGAGGATCTTCTTGTTGTTCACGGCGTCGTGCAGGTTGATGGAGACGACGTGGCCCTTGTTGAAGCCGAAGACGATGTCGGAGAGGCCGCTGATGATCGCGAGCGCTGCCTGCTCACCGAGCTGCGAGGCCTTCACGCGGTCGATGACCGTCGGCGAGCCGCCGCGCTGGATGTGACCGAGCACGGAGACGCGCGTATCGATGTTCGTGTGCTCTGCAATGTACTTGCCGATCTCCTGACCAGAGCCAGCGCCCTCCGCCACGACGACGAGGATGTAGCGCTTGCCGGCCTTGTAGGCCTTTGCCATGTCCGTGCAGATGGCGTCGAGATCGTACTCCTCCTCCGGCACGAGGATGTACTCCGCACCGCCGGCGATGCCCGCCGTCATCGCGAGCCAGCCGCAGCGATGGCCCATGACCTCGAGGACGATGCAACGGCGATGTGCCGATGCCGTGTCGCGCAGCTTGTTGATGGCGTCGATGATCGTGTTCGCCGCCGTATCGCAGCCGATCGTGTAGTCGGAGCCCCAGACATCGTTATCGATCGTGCCGGGCAGGCCGACGATGGGGATGCCCGTCTCCTTCGAGAGCAGCGACGCGCCGCGCAGGCTGCCGTCGCCGCCGATGACGACGAGGCCCTGGATGCCGCGGTCGACGAGGTTCTTGTACCCCTGCATGCGGCCCTCGGGCTTCTCCCAGCGCTTGCAGCGCGCCGTGCCGAGGAACGTGCCGCCGCGCTGGATGATGTCGCCGACATCCTTGCGCTCCATCTTGAACATGTCCTCATCGAGCAGGCCATGATAGCCGTTGTTGATGCCCCAGACCTCGACGCCCTCGTAGAGCGCCGTGCGCACGACAGCGCGTGCGCACGCATTCATGCCCGGGCTGTCGCCGCCGCTCGTCATGACTGCAATACTTTTCAGCATGTGTATATCCCCCTTGTGTATGGATGAGCCATGCCCACGCAGAAGGCAAAGCCGCTCATTTGATTGCTTGATTCATACCCATTCCCTATCATATCATTTTCCCTTAAAGATTTCCACCCGTCCGCCGAATTTCTCACCGCCACGTCTGCCGCCGGAACAGAGGAACCAGACGAAGAAAATCCAATTGCTTTTCCACCGGATTCTCCGTATAATTTAGGTAAAGGCAACGGCATCTACCGAGACCATCTCAACGCACAATGTCCAGGTTCTGGACATCGCCCCCTCCCTGAACGCAACATGACGGAGGAATCCATATGGCAGCAAAGCGGAATTACAAAGATTCGATGTTCCGGGCAATCTTCAAGGACAAGAGAACCTTGCTCTCCCTCTACAACGCGATCCGCAAGACATCTCTCACAGACTGGCGCGCCATCCGCCTGAATTCCCTCAAGGGCGTGCTCTTCCACATCATGCGCAACGATCTTTCGTTCACCGTGGGCGAGGAGGAAATCATCCTCATGGAGGAGCAGAGCACGCCGAACGGCAATATGCCTCTGCGGCTTTTCTTTTATCTCGCGAAGCTCTATCAGCACAGCGTGACACAGGAGAAGCTCTATCGCCAGGCGACCACCAAGCTGCCCGCACCGCATTTCTACGTATTCTGCGTCGGCAGGCATGACCTGCCGCCCGTCTCAGAAGAGCGGCTGTCCGCTGCGTTTGCCACGCCCTCCAGTGATCTCGAGCTCATCGTTCACATCTACAACATCACCGACGGCATCGACAGTCCGCTCTTCCCCGCTTGTCCGATGCTCCACCAATACAGCCAGTTCGTCAGCCAGGTAGAGGCGCGCATCGCGAGCGGCCGCGCCCGCGATGCCGCCATCCGCGAGACCATCCGCTACTGCATGGCGAACAATATCCTCTATGATTTCCTCAAAGCACACGATTCGGAGGTGTATGACATGGTCAGCATGAAGTTCGATATGAATACCGCCCTCAAGGTGGCAAAGGAAGAAGCCCGGGAAGCCGGGTGGCAAGAGGGCAAGGAGCAGGGCATGCAAGAGGGCATGCAAGAGGGCATGCAGCAGGGAATGCAAGAGGGCATGCAGCAGGGCATCAAAAAAGGGCGCCTGCAGGCTACGCTGGAGACAAAGACGAGCATCATCCTGAAAATGCTCAAAAAAGGCATGCGCCTCGCGGATATCGCTGGCATCGCCGAATGGCCCGCCGCGAGAATCATCGAGATCGCCAAGAAAAACAACCTGCCTGTGACGGAATGACGCGCTGCGACCGCTATCACCACGCGGCGAAAGCCACGCCAGAGGACGCGCCCCCAAGGAGAAAATCCGCCTCCCATCTTGACACCCCGCGCCGCGCCCCCTACAATAGAATTATCCCATCGCACGACTGACGGAAGTGGAGTACCACAGGGGAGTGCGATGGCGCTGCCATGCAGCAGGGGAAGTACGTCTTCCACAGCCGACCGTCTGGGCAATGCCCGGGAGACGTGTCGGCTTTTATTTTTCTCCCGGTCTTTCCACTGGCGTCGTTCTCTTTTTTGTGCAAAGGAGCATCATCATGAAAGAACTCGAACTCAAGTACGGCTGCAATCCGAACCAGAAACCCGCCCGGGTCTACATGGAGACGGACGACCTGCCGTTCACCGTCCTGAACGGCCGTCCCGGCTACATCAACCTCCTCGATGCCATGAACAGCTGGCAGCTCGTGCGCGAGCTCAAGGAGGCGACGGGGCTTGCTGCCGCCGCGTCGTTCAAGCACGTGAGCCCGGCGGGCGCCGCCGTCGCCGTGCCGCTTACGGAGACGCTCAAAGAGATGTATTTCGCGCCCGACTTCCCGCTCACGCCGCTCGCGACGGCGTACGTTCGCGCGCGCGGTGCCGACCGCATGAGCTCGTACGGCGACTTCTCCGCGCTCAGCGATGTCTGCGATGTCGCGACGGCGAAAATCCTCAAGCACGAGGTCAGCGACGGCGTCATCGCGCCGGGCTATGAGCCGGAGGCGCTCGAGATCCTCAAGACGAAGAAAAAGGGCAACTACGTCATCCTCCAGATGGATCCCGCCTACCAGCCCGCGCCCGTCGAGACGAAGCAGGTCTTCGGCGTGACGTTCGAGCAGCGCCGCAACGATGTCAAGATCGACGAACACATTTTCGACGACATCGTGACGAAGAACCATGACCTGCCGGAGTCCGCGAAGCGCGACCTCCTCATCGCGACGATCACGCTCAAATACACGCAGAGCAACTCCGTCTGCTACGCCTACGACGGCCAGGCCATCGGCATCGGCGCCGGCCAGCAGAGCCGCGTCCACTGCACGCGCCTCGCGGGCGACAAGGCGGATCGCTGGTTCCTGCGCCAGAGCCCGCAGGTCCTCGGCCTCCCGTTCAAGTCTGACGTGCGCCGCCCGGACCGCGACAACGCCATCGACGTCTACATCGGCAGCGAGTGGCGCGACCTCCTCGAGACGGACGACTGGAAGCGCGTCTTTACAGAAAAGCCCCCCGTCTTCACCGAGGAGGAGAAGCGCGCCTGGCTCGCCAAGGTAAAAGGCGTCTCCCTCGGCTCCGACGCGTTCTTCCCGTTTGGCGACAACATCGAGCGCGCGCACAAGAGCGGCGTCTCCTACGTCGCACAGACGGGCGGCTCCATCCGCGACGACAACGTCATCGAGACGGCGGACAAGTACGGCATGACGATGGCGATGACGCACATCCGCCTGTTCCACCACTGAGCCGCACGCCGGCCCCGCTGAGCCGACACCGCCCCGCCCTGGATTCCGATGCACGAAAAAGGCGCCTGTCCGAACCACCGGACAGGCGCCTTTCGCTTTCCTTATTTCCTTCCGATTTTGCCGCCTCACTCAACGAGCGACGGCACGCTCGACGCCGTCGCGTCGAGGTTGTCGATGCGCCGCACGCAGGAGAGGTAGCACCTCTTTCCCTCCAGACGGAACGGCACGATGATGAACATCTGCGGCTGTGCCTCCGTCGTGCCCTCATCGCGCACGTAGAAGATCGCCGTCACATGGTCGTTGTGCGCGTGGCGCGCACGCGCGAGCACCGTCGTCGTATCGTAGAAGCGGAAGAACCTCTCCCGATCCTCCGGCACGATGTACATCTGCGCGTAGCGGCGCACGCTCTCCTCGGAAAGCGAGTCGAGATCCATCACGCGCTGCTGCGTCGTATCGACGATGAGATTCTCTAATTTCCCATCCGCCGTGAAGAGATCGATGCGCGTGTAGATCTGCAGCAGGTGGCGCATCGCGACCTCGACGGCACTCTCCTGGTGGCAGATGTCGAACTGCGAGAGGTCGATGAGCTGGTAGACGAACGCCGCGCGGTCCTGCGCCTCGTCCCAGCCGATGCAGCGCATGGCGATGGAAAAGATGCGTCCGTTCATCACGTTCTCCGTATGCTCGACGCGCCGCGTCCGCTGACAGCGCGCAACGAGATCCCAAAACCGCGCATTGCCGACCTCACAGGAATCCCCCCTGCACTGATTGTACGTCGCGATCGCCGTCGCCGCTGAGTCGAACCCCGCGAGCTGACACAGACGATCGAGCTCCGCATTGCCGTAGAGCAGGCGCCCCTCGTCTGCGCGCGTCTCGAAGATGCCGAGCGCCGGCGGCGGCGCTGTCCGCTCCCCCTCCATCAGCACGAGCGGCTGCGCCGAGAGCACGTTCACGGCGCCGACCTGGTCGAAAAACGCCGCCGCGTGGAAATCCTCGAGGACGAGATGTCCCGCCTCGGCCTCGAGCACCGGCCGGATCTCCTCGAACGGCACCGGCGGGCTGAAGAGATACCCCTGCAGGACCTCGCAGCCGATCGACTTCAGGAACGCGTACTGCTCCTCCGTCTCCACGCCCTCCGCGAGCGTATGGAGACCGAGCTTTTTCGCCATATCGACGACCGCCGAGATGATCACGCGCGACTGCGGCTTCGTCTCGAAATCGCGCAGGAACGCCATGTCGATCTTGATCATATCGAACTGGAAATCCTTGAGGTTGTTGAGCGAGGAATAGCCGCTGCCGAAATCGTCCATCCAGAGCTCGAAGCCCGCAGAGCGCAGGCGGGCGATCTCCTGCCGCAGGAACGCATCGCTCTCGTTGAGCGCACTCTCCGTGATCTCGATGTGCAGGAATTCCCGCGGCACCCCATAGGTACAGCAGAGGCGCTCCAGCTCGCTCAGCATGTCGCCGAGCTGGAAATCGAGGCGCGAGAGATTCACCGAAATGTGCGTGACGCCCGTCCCCGGCTGCTCGCACAGATACTTCACGCGCCGGCAGACCCGCTCGATGATGTAGAGGTCGAGCCGGTGGATGAGATGCGCCTCCTCGAGCACGGGGATGAAGACGCCAGGCGAGATGAGCCCCTGCTCCGGATCGCGCCAGCGCGCGAGCGCCTCGAATCCGCAGATCTCCCGCGTGAGCGCGCGCACCTCCGGCTGGTAGAACACCTCGATCCAGCCCCGCTCGAGCGCCTCGGAGAAATGCGTCAGGAGATACGTGCGCAGGTTCAGCCGCTCCTCCATCGACGGGTTGAACCACGCGATGTCGCGGTCGTAGATGCCCTTGATGCTGTCGCAGGCGAGCTTCACGCGGTCAAGGATACGCGCGATGTCATCCATGCCCTTCTGCGGCGCATAGGCGCCCACCTTGACCGCCAGGGAAAGCCGCGGCTCTGCCTGCGCGACCTCCGTACGCGCGCGATGGATCGCGGCGACGACCTCCGCCGTCTTCGCGACCACGACGAACCGATCATCATTGAGCCGCGCCATCGGCACGTCGCCGAACACCTGCGCGAGCGCCTCCGCGATGCGGATGAGGAGCTGGTTGCCCGCCTGGAAGCCGAACCGCTGGTTGACGAGGCGGAAATTCTCCACGTTGAAATAGAGGAACGTCACGTCCTCCTTCGCGAGCTGCCGCTTCGCCTGCTCCATGAACTCCATCATCGTCGGCAGCCCCGTGAGCTCATCGCGCCGCACCTGCCGGAACGGCGCCGATAATCTCACGCCTTTTGAAAACACGAAACTCAAGCATCGTCCCCTCCTCTCCCTGTGTCCGGGTCCGATTCCCCGAAGGAAGGCCGACTGCACGACGCAAAACGTCGCAGGTGATCTCGTCGGTATTTCCTAGATTCTTACTTTGATTATTAGCGAAAAAGGAAAAAAATCCTGCCGTATTCCATTTTGTTCAAAAATTTTATGAAACCTAAAGAAACCGCGGCAGATTGCCGCGGTTTCAAAAAAAGAGCCATATACGCCAAAAAGCGCGCGGCAGAGGCCTCTGCCGCACGCAAGAGATCGAGATGCTGCTCAGCGCACCGCTGCGGCGCGCGCATCGCCCTGCGCACAACGCGCGGGGAACTCCTCCTCATACCCGTACGTCGGCGCGAGCGCGAAGCCGTTGAAGCGCGTCGCCGACACCGTCGTGTACGCACCGATGTCCGCCGCGAGCACGTGGTCGCCGATGGCGAGCTGCGGCGTCAGGAAGTCCTCAGCGAGCACGTCGATGCCGTCGCAGGACGGCCCCGCGAGCGTCGCACGCACCCGCTCGCCGCTGCCGAATGTCTGCAGGGGATACTGCCAGTGGTCGAAGAGGATACCGGAAAAGGCGCCGTAGATGCCCTCGTCGAGGATGTACCAGGGATGGCCGCCGCGGTCCTTCGTACCGATGACGGACGCGACGAGATTCACCGCCGTGCCGGGCAGGAAGCGCCCAGGCTCGCAGTAGACCGCCGTTTCTTTGAAGAGGCGCACGATCTGCCGGTCGATCGCCTCGAGCATCGCCGTCACGTCGACGGCGAGCCCCGAGGCGTCGGGCACGGGGAAGCCGCCGCCGATATCGAGATCCGTGAGGTCGAGTCCCAAACCTTTCGCCTCAGCGAAAAGCCCATGAACGAACAGGAGCGCCTCCTCGTACGCCGCGACGCTCAGCGACTGGCTGCCAACGTGGAAGCAGATGCCCACGGGCCGCAGCCCCGCGCGTTTTGCCGCGAGGAGCAGCGGCAGCGCATCCTCCGGGTGCGCGCCGAACTTCGTGTTGAGGTCGACGCGCGCGCGGCTGTTGTGCACGGCGATGCGCACGAGCACATCGGCGCCCGGCACCGCTGCCGCCATCTTGCCGATCTCACTCGCATCGTCGAACGTCATGCGACGCACACCGTAGCGGGCGGCGGCGCGCAGGCCGCGCGCGTCCTTCACGGGATTCGCGTAGATCATGCGGCTCCCGTCGACGCCCTCGCGCGCGAGCGCCTCGATCTCGCCTGCCGATGCCACATCGAACTGCGCGCCGCGCGCCGCGAGACAGCGCAGGATCCTCGGATCGGGATTTGCCTTCATCGCGTAGTAGACGCCCGCATGCGGCAGATGGCGGCGGAGGAACTCGTAGTTTTCCTCCACCTTCGCCGTCGATACCACGAGAAACGGCGTCTCGTGACGGCGGCAGAGTTCGTTCATTTCATTTTCACTGAGAAGAAAGCTTCGCATAACACAACCCTTCCTGACTGATAGAGATGTTCCTTTCACCAAGGTGTTCCTGCCTGACAGACGCACCTTTCCCGCCTATTGTAATACAGAGGGCGGCCGCTGACAAGCAGCAATGTGATAGCATTTATGTATTGACGCTGGACAATTTTCTATCCATGACGTATGATAGGGGCAAAATGGACCGCCCTGCCCCTGAGCTATCCTATGAGAGGAGCGCGGCGGCAAGCACGCGTGTGCTGGCCGCCACGCTTCCCACCTGGTCGGGAGGGAAGTTCTATGGACTATCTGTCACACAACATCGCCATCAATCTCAACCGCATCCGCAAGGCGAAGGGCATGAGCCTCGACGTCGTCGCGGAGCAGACGGGCGTGAGCAAGAGCATGCTCGCCACCATCGAGAAGGGACACGCCAACCCCTCCATCGGGGTGCTCGGCAAGATCATGAGCGGCCTGCGCGTGGAGCTTACAGACCTCACGCAGGCGCCGACGCAGGACACCTACCTCGTCGATGTCGAGGGCCTCGCGCCGACGAAGGACGTGCCCGGGGAGTACCGCGTCTGGACGTGCTTCCCCATCGCGGACAACCGCGTCGTCGAGATCTACCGCATCGACATCGCGCCGGGCGGCACCTACTGGAGCGGCGGCCACGGCGAGCGCACGAAGGAATACGTCTTCCTGCTGCACGGCGAGCTCTCGCTCGAGACCGCAGGCGGCACGCGCACGACGATCCGCGAGGGACAGGCGTTCCGCTTCTCGTCGGAGGAAGAGCACACCTACCGCAACCTCACGCACGCGCCAATCAGCTTCGCCTCGTTCTTCGTCGTCTGCTAGTGCGACGCGCGCACGCCATCCACTCGCCGCCATCGTCGCCGTCCACTTGCCGCCGTCCACTATAAAGCACAGCCACCCGGCTGTCGCGCGGCGGCCGTGGACGCCCTCCGCTCGCCCGCTGCCCTGCTTTCAGACGATCAGCTGCGTCGGCGCACACGAAAAATATTTTTACAAAGTTACAAAATCGCCCTTGACGAGTGCCTCCCTGTATGATATATTGAACACAGCTCAAGGGCAAAGATACCGATGACAAAGACGTCAGCGCAGCATCCAACGATGCTGGCTGACGTCTTTTCTTTTCATCAGCATCCTGCATTCCATGACAACTGTTACTCTGATGGGGAGGCAATCAATCATGAAACTCAAGGACACGGGACTCACCGCCGCAGACATCAAGGCCAAAGTCAAGAAGTACATGATCGAGACGTACGAGCGTTTCGACTTCCTCGCCGAGACGGCGAAAGACCAGTACATGTACGACGAGAACGGCACGCCGTACCTTGACTTCTACGCAGGCATCGCCGTCAACAGCGCCGGCAACTGCAACGAGAAAGTCGTCAAGGCAGTGCAGGATCAGTGCGCAGACATCATGCAGACGTTCAACTACCCGTACACGATCCCGCAGGCGCTGCTCGCCGAGAAGATCTGCAAGACCATCGGCATGGACAAGATCTTCTTCCAGAGCACGGGCACCGAGGCCAACGAGGCCATGATCAAGATGGCGCGCAAATACGGCATCGAGCACTACGGCCCGAACAAATACCACATCGTCACCGCGAAGATGGGCTTCCACGGCCGCACGTTCGGCGCCATGAGCGCGACGGGCCAGCCGGGCAACGCCTGCCAGGTCGGCTTCGGCCCGATGACGTACGGCTTCTCCTACGCGCCGTACAACGACCTCGAGGCGTTCAAGGACGCCTGCACGGAGAACACCATCGCCATCATGCTCGAGCCGGTACAGGGCGAGGGCGGCGTCCATCCCGCGACGCAGGAATTCATGGTCGGCCTGCGGAAGTTCTGCGATGAGAACGGCCTGCTCCTCCTCATCGACGAGGTGCAGACGGGCTGGTGCCGCACGGGCAAGGTCATGAGCTTCATGCACTACGGCATCAAGCCGGATATCGTCTCCATGGCGAAGGCCCTCGGCGGCGGCATGCCGATCGGCGCCATCTGCGCCCGCGAGGAAGTCGCGAAAGCCTTCACGATGGGCTCCCACGGCACGACGTTCGGCGGCCATCCGGTCTGCTGCGCCGCGGCACTCGCCGAGGTCAACGAGCTGCTCGACCGCGACCTCGCGGGCAACGCCGCGAAGGTCGGCGAGTACCTCAAGAAGAAGCTCGCCGAGCTCCCGCACGTCAAGGAAGTCCGCGGCCAGGGCCTGCTCGTCGGCTGCGAGTTCGACGACACGATCTCCGGCGTCGACGTCAAGCACGGCTGCTTCGACCGTCACCTGCTCATCACGGCGATCGGCAAGCACATCATCCGCCTCATCCCGCCCCTCATCATCACCGAGGCGGACTGCGACAAGGCCGTCGCCATCATCAAGGAAACGGTCGAGAGCCTCAGCAAGTAACAGCGCCCTCTCCTATCTATCAATCCCACTCCAATATCTATCGACATATCGCTCAAACTCAGCAATGAAGCTGTTGCGGAAGTGCCTCTACGGTGCTTCCGCAACAGCTTTTTCTGCCCTTTTGTATCCTGTATACAGGCGACCGAAAGAGAGATGAACCTCATGGAAAACGCAAAGAAGAAAGTCATCATCACCGTCGGCTGCGAATATGGCTGCGGCGGCCCCGCCATCGCCGAGAAGATCGCCTCTGACTACGGCATCCCCTGCTACGACCGCGACCTCATCGACGACATCATCGAGGAGGCGGGCTTCTCCAAAGACCTCCTCGACAAGGCGGAAAAGGCGAAGGAGATCCGCGGCCGCGACCCGGGCGTGAGCCCCAAAAAGCTCGGCGCCATCCGCTACCACAACCTCACGGACCGCGTCGTCTTCCTCCAGCGCGAGACCGTGCGCCGGCTCGCTGCCCGCGGCTCGTGCGTCTTCGTCGGCCGCTGCGCCGACCACATCCTGCGCCATCGCGAGAAATGCCTCAACGTCTTCATCTACGCGCCCGACGATGTGCGCCTCAAAGCCGTCATGAAAGAGCACAACCTCAAAAAAGCCGAGGCCGAGCTCCTCATCAAAAAGAGCGACGAGGATCTCCACGCGCGCTACAAGCAAGTCACCGGCACCTACCGCGGCGACCGCCACAACCGCCACCTCCTCATCGACTCCTCCCTGCTCGGCATCGACCGCACGGCGCAGCTCATCGAGGAAGTCGCAGCCGAGCGCTTCGGCATCACCGGCGCCGCGGACATCGAGAAAACACCGGCGCCAAAGGCGCCAGCGCCTTCCTCTCCGGCAGACGCTGGAGAGATAGAGCGCGAGAAAGCCGCCGCGACCGCCGAGGCGCCCACGAAACCGCCCGTACTTTCCGCTGAGATGGGAGCGTGAACACCATGGAACAGAAAACATCCTCCTTTGACCGCGTGCTCGGCGCGTGGGACATCCTCGTCATCGCCTTCGGCGCCATGATCGGCTGGGGCTGGGTCGTCTCGACCGGCACCTGGATCCAGGACGGCGGCGTCCTCGGCGCAGCTATCGGCTTCCTCATCGGCGGCGTCATGATCTTCTTCGTCGGCCTCACCTACGCCGAGCTCACGAGCGCCATGCCGCAGTGCGGCGGCGAGCACGTCTTCAGCCACCGCGCCATGGGCCCCATCGGCTCCTTCATCTGCACCTGGGCCATCGTCCTCGGCTACGCGAGCGTCGTCTGCTTTGAGGCGTGCGCCCTGCCGACCATCGTCACCTACATCTTCCCCGACTTCCTGCAGGGCTACCTCTACACCGTCGCCGGCTTCAAGATCTACGCCTCCTGGCTCGCCGTCGCCGTCGGCATGAGCATCCTCATGACCTACATCAACATCCGCGGCGTCAAGGCCGCAGCGAAGCTCCAGACCATCCTCACCGTCATCATCGGTGCGGCGGGCATCCTGCTCGTCATCGTCTCTGCCCTCACCGGCAGCGTCTCCACCCTCGAGCCGCAGGCCTTCCTTCCCGGCGACTCGACGACGACGCTCAAAGCCGTCCTCGCCGTCGCCGTCACGACGCCCTTTTACTTCATCGGCTTCGACGTCATCCCGCAGGCCGCCGAGGAGATCAACGTCCCGCTCAAGAAAATCGGCAAGATCCTCATCCTCTCCGTCGTCTGCGCCGTCCTCTTCTACGCCCTCGTCATCATCGCCGTCGGCCTCGTCCTCACGAGCAGCGAGATCCTCGCCTCTGAGAACGGCACCGGCCTCGTCACCGCGGACGCCATGGCCAAAGCCCTCTCCTCCGCCACCATGGCGAAGGTCATCATCATCGGCGGCATGTGCGGCATCGTCACGAGCTGGAACTCCTTCCTCATGGGCGGCAGCCGCGCCCTCTACTCCATGGCCGAGTCCTACATGGTGCCGCGCGTCTTCGCGAAGCTCCATCCGAAATACAAGACGCCTGTGAACGCCCTCTACCTCATCGGCTTCCTCTCCATCATCGCGCCGCTCGCCGGCCGCAAGATGCTCGTCTGGATCGTCGATGCCGGCAACTTCGGCTGCTGCCTCGCCTACTGCATGGTCGCCCTCTCCTTCCTCATCCTGCGGAAAAAAGAGCCAGACATGCCGCGCCCCTTCAAAGTATCGAACGGTAAGCTCGTCGGTGCCCTCGCCGTCCTCATGTCCGGCTTCATGGTCGCGCTCTACATCATCCCGGGCTCCGGCTCCACCCTCGTCTGGCAGGAATGGTGCATGGCAGGCGGCTGGACCATCCTCGGCGTCGTCTTCGCCGTCGCCTGCAAGCGCGAATACGGCGAGCGTTTCGGCCTGCTCGTCGACATCATCTCCGACCAGGACGCCGCCGCGCTCCAGTCGAGCGACGAAGAAATCTCTGTCGCTCTCGACCACGCCATCGACGACGCCATCAACAAGATCCTCGCCGAGCGCCGCCTGACCATAGCCTGAAGCACGGCGCACGGTCTCGCGCTGATTGCCCGGCATTTCCTAGATTTCCCCCAAAAAGAAGGCGCATCGCGCGCCCTCACCTGCAACAAACAAGAAAGGAAGACCTCCCATGAACGAATTCCGCTTCTCCATCCCCCAGGACATCCTCGTCGGCCGCGGCACCGCGGAAAAGCTCGGTGACGCCGCCAAGAAGCTCGGCGGCACCCACGCCTTCATCATCTCGGGCCCCCACCTCACGAAAATGGGTCACGTCCAGCACTGCGCCGACCTCCTCGCTGCGAAAGGCATCCCCTCCGACGCCTTTAGCGAGACCGAGGGCAACCCCTCCGTCGCCACCGTCGACAAAGCCGCCAAAGCCTTCAAGGAAAGCGGCGCCGACTTCATCGTCGCCTTCGGCGGCGGCTCCCCGATGGACGTCGCCAAAGCCGTCGCCGTCGTCGCGAAATACGGCGGCAGCGTCACCGACTACGAAGGCGCCGACAAAGTCCCCGGCGACATCATCCCCCTCATCGCCATCCCGACGACCGCCGGCACGGGCTCTGAGGTCACCGCCTTCTCCGTCATCACCGACCACGCGAGGAACTACAAGCTCACCGTCTTCAGCTACAAACTCATCCCGCGCTACGCCATCCTCGATCCCGACTTCCTCACGACCGCGCCCGCAGGCGTCGCCGCCGCCTGCGGCATCGACGCCATGGTGCACGCCATCGAATCCTACATCTCGCGCGCGGCCTCCCCGTTCTCCGACGCCATGGCGGAAAAGGCCCTCGAGCTCATCGGGAAAAACATCCGCCGCTACGTTGCCAACCGCGCCGACATCGAAGCCGCCCAGGCCATGCTCACCGGCTCCCTCTTCGCCGGCATCGCCTTCTCCTGGGCGCGCCTCGGCGACGTCCACGCCATGAGCCACCCCGTCAGCGCCTACTTCAACGTGCCGCACGGCGTCGCGAACGCCATCCTGCTGCCGACCGTCATGGAGTACAACGCCCTCGCCGATGACGGCAAATACAAGAAGATCTACGACTACATCAGCACGACGCCCGCGGGCGAAGACTTCGAGCCCATCGACCTCGTCGCCGTCCTCAAGGAGCTCAACGCCAGCTTCGGCATCCCCGCCTGCCTCGGCGACGCCGGCGTCACCTCGGACAAATTCGACGCCATGGCCGACGACGCCATGAAGAGCGGCAACATCGCCGTCAACCCGCGCGCCACGAAAAAGAGCGACGTACTCGACCTCTATCAGAAAGCACTCTAAAAAAGCAAAAAAGGAAGGGCGCGGCCCCCGCTTTGGGAGCCGCGCCCTTCCGTTCTCTTTCACCTCATTATGAATTGGAGACGGAGTGCCGAATGAATCAGTGGTTCCTTAGCAGACACTCCTTGATTTCAGCTATTTTTCCGCATGTTCTTCCAATTCCATCATATACTTATCGAAGTCAGACATGAACAGTCTGTCCTGAATCACACGATACTTTTCAAATTCAGTCTCTGCTTTTGCCTTAGCAATCTCTGCTGTGATCTTACCTGCATCCTGAAGAACCTCTCTGTCATCTGCCATCAGAAACAGATCCAGACGCTTTGCCCAGTCCTCCATGGTCATCGGAATGTGACGCTCTGCACGATCCTCTGCCAGATCCAGATATGCCGAAACAATACGCTCTAACGAGCGCATTTCCCGCTCTGAAAGATAATTCTTCGCTACTCGCACATCACTTTTTACAATCTTACCTTCCGGTGCTGCCGCCCAAGTAGTCAGTCCCATATGCGGCTTGTCCGCATCAGCCCGCTCATAAATCAACTCTGCAGCCGTATGGCCATGAACTGCGTAATGCATCTTGTTTTGCACCTTCGCAAAGAACTGCTTTGTCGTCTTTGCTGTGCGGTCATAATCGAGCGCTGTGGCGTAGATATCCGTTATTTTCTGATAAAATCTACGCTCAGATAATCGTATCTCACGAATTTGCTCCAGCAAGCGATCAAAGTATTCTGTCGTGAGCACAGTGCCACCATTTTTCAATCGCTCATCATCCATGACCCAGCCTTTGATCGTATAGTCCTTCACGATACCATTGGCCCACTTGCGAAACTGCACTGCCCGCTCATTATTTACCTTGAACCCAACAGCAATGATCATTTGAAGATTATAATGCTTCGTATCACGGGTCACCCGACGCGACCCTTCGGTTTGAACTATCCGGAAATTCCGGATAGTTGACGCATCCTCAAGCTCTGAATCAGAATAAATCTTCTTAATATGATCGTTGATGGTACGAACATCTACATCATATAATGTAGCCATCATCTTCTGTGTCAGCCATATATTCTCATCCTCATAGCGCATCTCAATGCTGTCTTGTTGATCACCGACAGAGGCAACATAGGTCAGATATGCCGCTGCACTGGAACGGATGGTAGTTTTACTTTTTTTCTTTTCCAATAGAATTGCTCCTCTCTGTTTTTCATCTTTTCAGGGAATAGACAATTCTCCTCGGTAAATAACGTTTGAATCGACATCCATTACTCCTTTATTGCTGGTTTCGACGCGGAGCGAAAAAATCCTTGCATGAATCACTATTTACTGACTCATAGCGATTGATCCATCATCAAGGATACCAGGTTTGCCGTCACTGCGGCAACACGACATACATAAACGAAGTCGCCGAGCGTCTGGAGGCCATCGTCGTCTCCCTGCGCCGGACGCTTGCGGAGATTGTCGTTGTCGATTACGAAAGCCGCCCGGCGGCATGAGAACGGAAGAGCGCGGCCCCCGCTTTGGGAGCCGCGCCCTTCCGTTCTCTCTCACCTGACTGCTCAGGCGAGCTCGCTGCGCTCGGAGCTCAGGACGTAGAAGTCCTTCACGCCCGTGATCGGCGCGCCGCCGACCGTGATGGCCTTTTTCCCGACCATCTCATCGAGCACCGTCTGAACCTCGGCCTTCGTGAGGCCGTCCTTCGGCTCAGCGAGCGAAAGCGTCGTCGTCTTCGCGTCGCCGACAGCGAAGACCATCTTCAGAGACTTTGCCATGTCGTTTCCTCCTTTCCTTGCGACTGCGCTACCGTGAGTTTACAGAGGTTGCCCGCGCTTCCATCGCACGCCCCGCGTGCTTCTCATGCGCGCCTCCCGTCTCTTCGTCAGCCAGCATCTATGATACCCGCCGCCCACCGCCGCAGTTTTCTGCGTCTACGGCATCATGCGCCGCGATCCGGCGCTCCGCCTCACTCCGCGACGATCTCCGCGCTGTCCGTGCGTCCGACAGCCGCGACCTCGTAGCGCTGGAGCGCGCCGAGCTTCGTGCCGATGGAGAGGAGATCCTCATCCGCAAGCGCCGGATTCACATTCGCAAACGAACGCTGCGCCGTGCTCGGCGTGCCGTCAGCCTTCTGCCCCGTCACGACCTTGAGCACGAGCTTCGTCGCCTGCTCGCTTTTCTTTGCCATGCTGCTCACCTCCTTTCACTCTGATATATGCAGTGAGAGGAGGTGAATACAACCGCGGGCAGGAAAAACGTCATGACCGAGAAGCTAGAAAGCTAAGAATTATAGAAAAATCCCTCCCTCATGCAAGAACGCATGGATCGCACTTTGGCGAGCTGCATCGGAATGGCATTCCAGATCATGCATACATTTTTTGTAGCGATATATGTATTCAATCACACATTTTTTGTAAGATAAGCATTTGATCCCCTGATAAAAAAGCAAAAAAGAGCGGCGCACCAACGTGCTGCCGCCCTTTCTAATGCCTATGAGTACGATCAGCTGAGCTTGAAGTGGCTCGTGGCCTCCTGCAGGTCGGATGCCATCTTGGCGAGGGAGTTCGACGCCGAGGCGATCTCCTCGTTCGAGGCGCTCTGCTCCTCCGTCGCCGCCGAGATCGTCTGCGTGTGCTCCGACGTGGAGCCGCTGATCTCGTCGATGTCGTCCATCGACTGCACGATGCTCTTCGCTCCGTCCTCGAGCGCGTGCACCGAGCCCTGGATCTCGTCCATCTGCGCGCGCATCTCGCTCACCTGCGCGAGGATGTCCTTGAAATGCGTGCTGACGTTGCGGATCGCCGTCGTGCCGTCCGCCACCTGCGCCGAGCCGGACTTCATCGACGTCACGGCGTTCTCCGTGTCCTTCTGGATGGCGGCGATGCGCGTGTGGATCTCCTCCGCGCTCGCCTGCGACGCCTCCGCGAGCTTGCGGACCTCATCGGCAACGACGGAGAAGCCGCGGCCGTGTTCGCCCGCACGCGCCGCCTCGATGGCGGCGTTCAGAGCGAGCAGGTTCGTCTGGTCTGCGATCTCAGAGATCGTGTCGACGATCTCGCCGATCTGCTGGGAATTCTCGCCGAGCGTCCCGATGACCTCGGCGGACTCCTTCACCGACCGCTCGATCTGCTCCATCTGCGCGAGTGCCTGGTCCATGAGGCCCGCGCCCTCCTGCGCCGCGTCCGCCGTCTGCGCCGATGCCTGCGCGATGCGGTTCGCCTTGTCGGTCACGTTCGCGATGTCCTCGTAGACGTGGTCGACGTGTCCCTTGGCGGACTGCACGTTCTTGACCTGATGATCCATGTCGCCAGAGACACTTGCGACCGTCTCGGCGACGTTGTTCGACGCCTCCGCCGACTGCTGCGCGTTCGCCGTGAGCTCCTCACTCGCGGCCGCGACCTGCTCGGACGTCGAGGCGATTTTCGTGATGAGCTTGCGCAGGTTCGCCGTCATCTCGTTGAACGACGTGGCGAGGTCGCCGAGCTCGTCGCCCGTATCCACGATGAGGTCGTCATTGCTGAGGTTGCCGCCCGCGAGCTCATCCGCGTGCGCGCGCACCTCCTCGAGATGGCCCGTGATCGCGGCGGAGAAGCGCAGGCACGCGAATACGACGAGCGCGATGCCGACGATCGTCAGGATACCGTAGAGGACGCGCAGATGGCGGACCGGCGCGAAGACCTCGCTCTCCGGCACGATGATGCCCGTGATCCAGCCCGTCGTCGGCACCGTCGCATAGGCGACGACATCGTCGCCCGAGACGAAATACCCCTTCTTGCTCTGTACCATCTGGTCGAAATGATCCGCGAGATGCGCGTTGTCCTTGACCTGCGTCATGCTCTCGCCCTCGGTCTCCGAGGCGATGATCATGCCCTTCGGATCAAGCAGGAAGCCCTTGCCCTGATCCTTGTAGTCGATGCCCTCGACGATCTTCTCGAGCGCGCCGAGCTTGATGTCCTCGCAGATGGCGCCGCGGAACGCGCCATTTGCGCCCTTGTACGGTACGGCCGCCGTCACGACGAGCTCGCCGTTCGTCGAATCCTTGTACGCGTCGGTGAACGTGAGGCCGCTCGCGCCCTTCGCCTGCTTGTACCAGCCGCGCTCCTGCGGGTTCACCTTGCCCGTGTTATCCTTCTTCCCGGAAAAGAACGCACCGGTCTCGTTCGCGTTGACCATGCCGACGATATCGTCATCGCCCGTCACCATGCGAAGCACCGCCTGCTGCTCCGGCACTGTGCTCGCGCCGTCCATCGTCGCAATGAGCCGCGCGGCGCCGACCGCATACGAGGACTTCTCGCGCAGCCAGCCGTCGACGCTCGCTGCCTCCTTCTTCATGTTCTCGTTGAGCTCACTCTCGACGCTCGTCTCGAGATTCGTGTACGCCGTATAGTAGCCGATGCACGACACAATCGCCATGATGAGCCCCGTGATCCCCGCGAGCACGAAAAACTTCTGTCGCATTCTCATAGTCATTCCCACTTTCTTTTCCCCACAGCGCGGAGTCGCTTCCCCAAAAGCAGCTTCGCATCATTCATAACTCCTGCCTAGTTCTTCGACACGAGGACGGCGGCTCCCTCTTTCCCAGAGAAATTTTATCGCTTCCCTTTAGAAGGAACGCGAAAGCGCATCAGATAAAAAATCTTTTCGTCGCCACCTGCCTCATCGCATTGCAGGAAGGAAAACGCCCGGTTATCCACAGAGTTGTGCACAACTCTGTGGATAACCGGGCGTTCCTGTGCAAAACCAGCGTCTGCGATCAGAGCGCAATGCGCAGATACTCCTCGACGGCGTCACGGATGCTCATATTGCCATGCGAGGAGCCGCCGAGCTTATTTTTCCCCACATGCGCCACGGCGCTTTCGTAGATGACATCCTCAATCGAGTCCGGCGTGAGATCTTCCCAGTTCTGTGCCTGGTAGCCGCTCCCCTTCACCGTGTTGTCGGGGCGGCCGCCCGTGACCTCGAGTTCCGAGAGAAACTGAATCTGCCGCGTCTTCGGGCGCACGTAATAATGCGCGAGGTAATACTTCGCCGGGTAGGAGTAGGTGCCGTCGCTGGTATCATCGGATGCATCTCTCACCATTTTCACCCAAGTATCAATGATATACTCGTCTCCGCTGTGCGGCAGGGGAATCCATCGCGTATTGCGTGTGTCGAGATCATACTCGTAGCCATTGTCCGTGAGGACATGGACGTAGCGACTATGCTCCTTCTGCTCACGCAGGAGCCTCTCCCGGTCGTTTTCGCTCGTAATGTCCGCCGTCTCATCTGTTGTGGAAAACCAATCGTCAGCATCCGTCATATCGGAAATTTCCTCCGGTGCCTCCATCCCCTGCGCTTGTTCCTCCGCCCCTGCCGTACCGGACAGCAGGAGACAAAGTAGCAGGAGGGAGAGAGGAATCATCTTTCGCATGGAACCGCCCCCCTTTTCACCGCACATCCCCGAGCTCAGGCGCAGGGAGCTGCGCTGTTCAATCCTCCGTGACCTCGATATCATTCATCGCTTCCTTGATGGCCTTGCGGACAGAGCGTTCGTATACGCGCCCATTGACAAAGCCGTTATGGGCAGCTCCCATCGTAGCAATATCATTCCGATAGAGGTATTTTTCGCCCGCAACATCAACGAACCTCACGCGCATCCATCCATTCGCGCGAACGCTATTATTGAACATATTGCCGATCACAGGAATGTTTGATGGGCGGACATCTACATCGCCGGTAGAAAGTGTCAGAGCGAGAACATAGTCATAGCCACAGTCTCTTCCTGCCTGCACATAGTCCTGGCAGAGGAGATCTACAATGCCGCGCGGCTGATCGAGCACACGCATGCCGTCGGCATCGAGGCTGTCCTGTTTTTCCACCGTTGCCGCAGTATTCGGTACCGAGCTGCTCACGACCGTCGCGCCTGGCTTAACGGTTCCGACACTCGTCGCATTCTCCATGCGCATCTTATACTGCGCATATTGTGCTTCCGCCTTCTGCATGAGCTCCGTATTGAGGTCTGTCGCCTTCATCACGGCGAATTCCTCGCGCGGGAATTTCTCCCGGATGGCCTGATAGATGACATTCTTCACGCGATCCTCGACGACCATATTCTCATCGCCATTGATGACGATGCCGATGCGTATGCGTCCTCCCGGCCCCAGCGGCGCCTTCGAGCCGTAGATGATATGATGGGCGCGCGCGTATATGTCTGAGGAGCGGTACTCCTTGTCCTTCTTAAGCTCGCGCTGTGCCACAGATACCTGTGGCGCGGCTTCTGCCACCACCGTGGAAATGAATGCCGGCAATACCAGCAGGACAGTCACCAGAAACAAAAAAATCCGTTTCATCCCTCTGACACTCCCTTTCTATGATACACTTCTCTCTTTATGTAAATACATTCAACGTTGCGCTTTGAAGTCCTTCTCCGCTTTGAAAATGATTCAGAGCGGCTTCTTCGCCGGTGTTCCGGCCTTGCGCGGGTAGGTGCGCGGCGTGGGGCGTTCCTTCCTGATGAGGATGACGGCGCGGACGTCGTCGAGGCCGGGCAGGTGGACGGGGCGGACGTCTCTGAGCGTGCCGCCGAGGAGTTTCAGCGCGCGCGCGGCCTCGTCCACCTCTTCCTGATACTGGCGTCCCTTGAGCGCGAGCAGCGTGCCGCCCTGCCGCACGAACGGCAGCGTGTACTCGAGGAGCACGGGCAGGCGGGCGACAGCGCGGCTCACGGCGATGTCGTAGCGCTCGCGGTATGCCCGGTCGCGCGCCGCTTCCTCCGCCCGCGCGTGCACGCATGTGACGCCTTCTAGGTGCAGTGCCTCCGTTACGGTCTCGAGGAAGTGCACGCGTTTTTTGAGCGCGTCCATGAGCGTCAGACGGATATCGGGCGCGTAGATCTTGAGCGGCAGGCCCGGGAAGCCCGCTCCCGTCCCCACGTCGATGACGCTGGGCGCACCGGCGAAGAGGCGCGCGTCGTAGGCAAGGAGCGAGTCGATGATGTGCTTGACGGCGACGTCGTGCGGCGACGTGAGCGCCGTGAGGTTCATCTTCTCGTTCCACTCGATGAGCAGGTCGTAGTACGTCTCATAGTCCGCGACCTGCGCGGGCGTGAGCGCGATGCCGGCGGCGTCCGCCGCCGCGCGCATTTCGTCAGCAAATCCCATGGGGGATTCCTCCTCTCCCTCTTTTCTTTCGCCGCAGGGCTTCATTTTCCTTCCTGGCGCTGATTTTCCTGCCGCCGCTGCTGCTCGAGCCAGACGAGGAGCACGGAGATGTCGGCGGGCGAGACGCCGCTGATGCGCGACGCCTGGCCGACGCTCTCGGGGCGGATGGCGGCGAGCTTCTCGCGCGCCTCGTCGCGCAGGCTCGGCACGGCGGCGTAGTCGATGGTGTCCGGCAGGCGCTTCGCCTCGAGGCGCTCCATGCGCTCGACCTGCTCCTGCTGCTTCTTGATGTAGCCCTCGTAGCGGCTCCTGATCTCCACCTGCTCGCGCACCTCCGGCGCGAGCTGCCGGAGCTCGGGGAATGCCGCGCGGATGACCTCGTAGGTCACGCCGGGTCGGCGCAGGAGATCGCAGCCCGTCGCACGCGTATGCACGGGGTCGAGCCCGTGCGCCGCGAGCCGCTCGTTCGTCTCGCGGCTCGGCGTGAGCACGAGGCCCGTGAGCGATCGCTCGGCGGCCCCGATCGCGGCCTGCTTTTTCTCGAACCGCGCCCAGCGCGCGTCGCTGACGAGGCCGATGCGGCGGCCGATGGGCGTGAGGCGCGCGTCGGCGTTGTCCTGGCGCAGCAGCAGTCGGTACTCCGAACGGCTGGTCATCATCCGGTACGGGTCCGAGCAGCCCTTAGTGACCAGATCGTCGATCAGCGTTCCGATATAGCTGGAAGCGCGGTCCAAAATAACCGGCTCCTTACCCTGCACCCTACGTGCAGCGTTGATGCCTGCAATCAGTCCCTGTGCCGCAGCCTCCTCATAGCCCGACGTGCCATTGGCCTGCCCCGCCGAGAAGAAGCCATGGATGGCCTTGAACTCCAGCGTCGGCTTGAGCTGCGTCGGGTCGATGCAGTCGTACTCGATAGCATAGCCGGCGCGCATGACGTGCGCGTGCTCGAGCCCCGGTATCGTCTTGAGGAAGGCGAGCTGTACATCCATCGGCATGCTCGTGCTCATGCCCTGCACGTAGACCTCATTCGTGTGCAGTCCTTCCGGCTCGAGGAAGAGCTGGTGGCGGTCCTTGTCGGGGAAGCGCAGGATCTTCGTCTCGATGGACGGGCAGTAGCGCGGGCCGATGCCCTCGATGATGCCGTTGGCCATCGGCGCGCGGTCCATGTTGTCGCGCAGGATCTTGTGCGTCGCCTCATTCGTGTACGTCAGCCAGCACGGCACCTGCTCGCGCGTCTCTTCATCGCTCATGAACGAGAAGTTGCGCGCCTCCTCATCGCCCGGCTGGATCTGCATCTTATCGTAGTCGAGCGTGCGCGCATCGACGCGGGCGGGCGTGCCCGTCTTGAAGCGCATGAGGCGGATCCCCGCTTGCTTCAAGGAGTCCGAGAACTTCATCGCCGGGCGCTGTCCGTTTGGGCCGCCGCTGTAGGTATGCTCGCCGACGATGATGCGGCCCTTGAGGTACGTGCCCGTCGCCATGATGATGGCCGGCGCGAGGTAGACCTCCCCCGTCTCGACGAGGACGCCGCGCACGGCCTTCTTGTCCTCGGTGAGCAGCAGGTCCGTGATGAGGATCTGCTTGACATCGAGGTTCTCTGTCTTCTCGCACGTCTCCTTCATCGTGAACTGGTAGAGCTTCTTGTCCGCCTGCGCGCGCAGCGCATGGACAGCGGGGCCCTTGCCCGTGTTGAGCATGCGGAACTGTATGCAGGTCTTGTCCGCATTGACGCCCATCTCGCCGCCGAGCGCATCGAGCTCGCGCACGAGATGGCCTTTGCCCGGGCCGCCGACCGACGGGTTGCAGGGCATCAGAGCGATATTGTCCATCGAGAGCGTCGCCAGGAGCGTCTTGCAGCCGATGCGCGCGGCGGCCAGAGCCGCCTCCACGCCGGCATGGCCAGCGCCGATGACGATGACATCGTATGATCCAGCGGTAAACAACGAAAATCCCCCTTATCTATATTAGGTACGAACTGATTTATTTGCCAATGCAGAACTTGCTGAAGATCTCATTGATGATATCCTCCCCGACCGTCTCGCCCGTGAGCTCGCCGAGCTTTTCCCAGGCAGAGCGCAGGTCAATGGAGATGAAGTCGAGGCCCATCGAGGCCTCGATCGTGCGGATGGAAGCCTCGAGGTGCTCGTCCGCCTGGCGCAGGATCTCGGCCTGGCGCGCGTCCGTGACAAAGGTGCCCTCCTGTCCGGCCTGCGTGCCTGCGTAGACCTTTGCGGTGATGGCATTCGTGAGGTCGGCGAGTCCGTCCTGCGTGCGCGTCGAGATCGTGATGACGGTGACATCCTTTCCAGCGCGCTCCTGCAGCATCGCCGGTGTGACAACGGCTGCGAGGTCGTCCTTGTTGAGTAGCAG
>ERZ772897.569-NODE-569-length-44299-cov-6.024953_pt1 | contig 44299 bp, 47 predicted proteins | sample MGYA00512125_ERZ772897 | MGnify/ENA primary metagenome ERZ772897 (study PRJEB29015, sample SAMEA2737660) | human gut metagenome | biome: human gut; feature: human-associated habitat; material: faeces | place: China | collected 2012 ... | reverse complement strand
AGTTGGTTAGAACGCTAGCCTGTCACGCTAGAGGTCGACGGTTCGAGCCCGTTCCAGGTCGCCATTTTTTTATATATAAGATTTTTATTTTTTGGCTCGATAGCTCAGTTGGTAGAGCAGGGGACTGAAAATCCCCGTGTCAGTGGTTCGATTCCACTTCGAGCCACCATTTATTAGAAGTAGTTTTTGAACTACTTCTTTTTTTACTTTTTATAGAATTAGCTTATATCTTCATATGTTGTTACTAACCTAGCTCCCTGCTTAATCAAATCATTTGTACCTACTGAATTAATAGAATTTATATTTCCCGGAACTACAAACACATCTTTCCCTTGCTCTAATGCAAAATCAACTGTAATTAATGTTCCGCTTTTTTCTTTTGCTTCAATTACAATGATTCCACTACTTATTCCACTAATAATTCTATTTCTAGCTGGAAATTTCATTTTGTCTGGTTTAGTTCCACATGGGTATTCCGAGATAATTGTTCCCCCTCTTTTTATAATTTCATTTGCTAATTCTAAATTTTCTTTTGGATAAATCATATCTAATCCATTTCCTAATACTGCAATTGTATTGCCAGTATTTAAACTTCCTAAATGTGCATAACTATCAATTCCTTTAGCTAAACCACTTACTATATTTATATTTTGTTTTGAAAGATTATAAGAAAAATATTCTGCTGATTTTTTACCATATGTCGTACATTCTCTGCATCCAACAATTCCTATATTTTTATTGTTTAATTTTTCTATATTTCCTTTAACATATAAACTAATTGGTGGGTCGTAAATTTTTTTTAGTGCTTGAGGATATTCTCTTTCATTTATGTTGATAATTTTTATATTATTTTCCTTCATATATTTTATATGATAATTTAATATTTTTTCATTTTTGGAAATTATTATATCATTTGCAATTGCTTCTCCTATTCCATTTATATTGATTAATTCTTCCTTTGTCAATTTATAGATTCCTTCTGGATTTTTATACAATTCTAATAGTTTTAATTTTCTTTTGCTACCTAAATTTTTAATTAAACTTAACCATATCCAGTATCTTTTATTTTCTAATTCTTCCATATCTTAATTCCTCCTTATTTTAGCATCAAAAAAGGACACAATTATACTGTGTCCCACATTAATATTGATATTTTTTAATCTATCATTCCGTTTTGTCTTTTAGTTGCTTTAATTACATTATTCATAAGCATAGCTATTGTCATTGGTCCAACTCCCCCCGGAACCGGTGTTATATAACTTGCTTTTTCTTTCACATTTTCAAAATCTACATCTCCTGTGATTTTACCATTTTCTAATCTGTTTATTCCAACATCTATTACAACCGCATTTTCTTTAACCATATCAGCTGTTACAAATTGGGCTTTTCCTATTGCAGATATTAATATATCTGCTTCTTTTGCTTTTTGCGCTAAATTTTGTGTTTTTGAATGGCAAACTGTTACTGTTGCATTTTTATTTAAGCAACAATGCATTAATGGTTTTCCTACGATGTTGCTTCTTCCTAATATTACCACATTTTTTCCAGTTAAGTCAATATTATATTTTTCAAACATTTTCATTATTCCATATGGTGTACATGATACGAATGTATCTTGGTTTAATACAAGTTTTCCAACATTTACTGGATTAAATCCATCTACATCTTTTTGAGGTGATATTGTTCTAAATGCTTCATTTATATCTAAATTTGCAGGTATTGGACTTTGTAATAATATTCCGTTTATTGTTTTATCTTGATTTAATTTTTCTATTAGCTCTATTAGTTCTTTTTGTTTTGTATTTGAACTTAATAAATATTCTTTATATTCTATTCCAACATCTTCACATACTTTACTTTTATTTCTAACATATACTTTTGATGCTGGATCATCTCCAACCATTATTACTGCTAATTTTGGATTAATTTGTTTGTTTTTTAATTCTTCACATTCTATTTTTAAATTTGCTCTTATTTTTTTTGCTAATTCTTTTCCATCTATTATTATAGCCATTTTTAATACCTCTTTTATTAATCATTTATAATTTTATATTCAATATCTTCCATGTGCGGAAACATCTCTCTAACCCTTTTTAATGTTAGCATTGACATTTTGGGTTGTGGATTTTTTGGATGGTCTGATAATAATTTTTGTGTATAACAATTTGGTGCTGTTTTAAATAATAAATATCTATTTCTTACATATGTGTAAAATATTTGATAACCATTATTTAAATCTTCCCACATCATTTCAAATGTATATTTTTCTTCCATTTTTTCCTCCATAATTCTATTTTATCATTTGGCTAAATTCTTCTTCAGATATTATTTGAATTCCTAAGCTTTGAGCTTTTGTTAATTTACTTCCTGCTTCTTCTCCTGCTAGTACATAGTCTGTTTTTTTAGATACTGAGCCTGAGGTTTTTCCACCTAATCTTTCTATTATATCTTCCGCTTCTTTTCTTGTATATTTTTCTAAACTTCCTGTTAATACAAAAGTTTTTCCATCAAATCTTTTGTCTGTGCTTTCTTCTTCTAAACAATTCATATTAACACCAGCTTGTTTTAATTTTTTTAACAAGTCTTCTGTTTGTTGTTGTAAAAAGAATTCTCTAATACTGTTTGCCATAACTTCGCCAATATCTTTTATTTCACTTAATTCTTCAAAGCTTGCATTAGATAAATTGTCCATTGTTCTATATTTTCTAGCTAATAATTTTGAAGCTTTTCCACCAACGTGTCTTATTCCTAAAGCTGTTATTAATCTATATAAATCGTTTTGTTTACTTGCATTTATACTATCTATTAAATTTTGAGCAAATTTCTTTCCATTTTTTTTCAAAGATGCTATGTCTTCAAATTCTAATTCATATATATCTGATATATTATGAATTAATTCTTTGTCTAATAATTGTTGTATGATGTTTTCTCCTAGCCCGTCAATGTTCATTGCTTCTCTTGATACAAAGTGAACTAGATTTCTAAATAATTTTGCTGGGCATTCAATTCCTGTACATCTTATAGCAGATTCCCCTTCTTCTCTTACTGCTTCTGCACCACATACAGGACATACTCTTGGCATTTCGAAATTCTTTTCATTTCCTATTCTTTTTTCTTCAACAACTTTTACTATTTCAGGGATTACATCTCCAGCTTTTTGAATTACTACTGTGTCCCCTATTTTTAATCCTTTTTCTTTTATAAAATCTTCGTTGTGTAAAGTTGTTTTTGATATAGTTGAACCTGCCACTTTTACTGGTTCTAATATTGCCATAGGTGTTATTACACCTGTTCTTCCCACTTGACATACAATGTCTTTTAATATTGTTTCTTTTTGCTCTGGTGGATACTTGTAAGCAACAGCCCATCTTGGAGTTTTTACTGTTGTTCCCAATATCTCTCTAAATTTTAGGTTGTCTATTTTTACAACTGCCCCATCTATTCCAAAGGTTAAGTTTTCTCTCATTTCTCCAATTTTATTAATTGCATCTTTTACTTCTTGTATAGTGCTACATGGTATACGTACTGGATTTACATTAAATCCTAATTTTTCTAAATATTCAAGTTCTTCAAAGTGTGAGTTAAATTCTTTTCCATCTATTTTTTGTACATTAAATATATATATATCAAGTGGTCTTTTAGCTGTTATTTTGCTATCTAATTGTCTTAATGAACCTGCTGCTGCATTACGTGCATTTGCGAATAATTCTTCTTCATTTTCTTCTCTTTCTTGGTTCATTTCTTCGAAATCTTTTTTTGATATAAATACTTCTCCACGTACTGTTATATCTATTTTATCATTTATTTCCATAGGGATTGTTTTTACTGTTTTCAAGTTTTGCGTTACATCTTCGCCAACTAATCCATTTCCTCTAGTTGCACCTCTAACGAATTTTCCATTTTTGTATTCTAAGGCTGATGATAATCCATCTATTTTTGTTTCTACTACATATTTTACTTCTTTAATTCCGTTTTCAACTGCCTTTTCTTCCATTTTATGGCAGAAATCTTCTATATCTTCTAAACTAAAAACATCTTGTAAACTTTGTAAAGGGACTTCATGTGTTACTTTTTCAAATCCCTCTTTTACATGACCTCCTACTTTTTGAGTTAAAGATTCTTTTGATATAAATTCTGGGTATTCCTTTTCCAAATTTCTTAATTCAACCATTAACATATCATACTCGAAATCTGATATGTCTGGGTTATCGTCATCATAATATTTTTTTGCATAATATTCTGTTTTTTCTCTTAATTCTTGTATTCTTTTTTTGGCTTGTTCTTTATTCATGTTGCATTCTCTCCTTTGTGTTTTTTATATACAATTTGTATTATATACAATTTGAAACAAAAAATAAAGGAATTTTTAGAAATTCCTTTATTTTATTTTTAATCTTGTTTTGCAAAAATAATTGTTCTTTGATCATTACTTGCATCTGTACAAGTTGATAATGTTATTTCAGCTTTTCCTGCTGTATCTCTATCATAGAATGATGTGTCTGACTCTGATGCTTCAAATTTGTTATATATTGTATATGTTATGCTTGTTCCTCTATAATCTGTTATATATACTTTATCTCCAACTGATAATTTTTTTAAGTTAGAGAAAAATAATCCATTTCTATAGTTGTGTCCTACTATTACTGTATTTCCTGGTTGATTTATATTATCTCCACTTGGGTATAGTGCAACTACTGATGTTGCTAAACTTTGTGTTGACATTTTTTCTAATATTGGATATTCAAAATTTATTTTTGGAATTTTCATTGTTCCAACTGTTGTAAATCCTTTAAAGGTTTTCTTTGAACCAGTACTTGAACTTGAGTTTGTTCCAGTGTTTGGTGTTTCATCTAATCCATCTAATGTAGTATTTGTTACTTCATTATTGTCTGTACCAGTTGTTGTATTTCCACTATCACCTGTTGTCACATCTCCTTGATAACTATTTACAAATTCTGATGCTTGTTTTGTTGTTGAATATTTTTTATAATAGTCATATCCTAAAAACCCTAATAATCCAAGTATTGCTACTATTACTATAACTAATACTATAGTTAATACTTTACTATATTTACTTTCAAACATAACTTTTTACCTCCGTACTTTTACTCTATGTTTTTATTATAACATATTTTCTTAAGTTTTACAATTATTAATTACACAATTTTATCTCCAAATTTTGCACCAGCTAAAACGTGAAAATGTAAATGCATTACTTCTTGTCCAGCATCTTTTCCACAGTTTACAATTACTCTATATCCATTTTCTTTGAAGCATTTTTCTTCTGCTATTTTATTAATAACTCCATATATTTTTCCTACTATAGCTTCATCTTCTTTTTGCATATGTGCTAATGATTCTATATGTTTTTTTGGTATTACTAATATATGAATTGGTGCTGCTGGATTTATATCGTTAAATGCTAGTATATCTTCATCTTCATATACTTTTGTTGAAGGAATTTCTCCTTTTATTATTTTGCAAAATAAACAATCTTCCATTTTTATCTTCCTTTCAAATAAGGAAAAGGGCATCTCCCTTTCCCTCTTTTTTATCTTTCAATAACTGCTTTTATTCTTCTAACTCCTGCAGAGCTTGCTTCTTCTTTTTTAATTTTGAATTTTCCAATTTCACTTGTGTTTTTTACATGAGGTCCACCACATAGTTCTTTTGATACATTTCCTATTGAATATACTGTTACTATGTCTGGGTATTTTTCTATAAACATACATTCAGCTCCTGATTTTACAGCTTCTTCTTTTGACATTTCTTCTACTGTTACAGGAAGAGCTTCTTTGATCCATTCATTTACTAAATCTTCTGCTTTTTGTTTTTCTTCATCTGTTAATTTGTGATCACAGTTGAAGTCAAATCTCATTCTTTCTGTTGTTATGTTTGAACCTCTTTGATGTGTTTCTGGTCCTAATACTACTTTTAATGCTGCATTTAAAAGATGTGTTGCTGTATGGTATGCTATTGTTGTATCATTTTGTTCAGCAAGTCCGCCTTTAAATTTTTGTTCTGAACCTAGTCTTGATTTTTCTTGGTGAGCTTTGAATAATTCATCAAATTCTTTCATATCAACGGTCATTCCATTTTCTTTTGCAAGTTCACTTGTAACTTCTGGTGGGAATCCGTATGTATCATATAATTTAAATACAACGTTTCCTTCTATTTTATCTTTTCCAGATTGTTTTGCTCTATTCATTTCTTTTTCAAATTCTTTTTCACCATGTGCTAGTGTTTTTACAAATTTATCTTTTTCTTCAATTATTACATTTTTTATTGTTTCTGCATTTTTTTCTAGTTCTGGGTACATTTCTTTTAGGTTTTCTACATTGATATCTATTAATGTTGATATTTCATCTAAATTGATTTGTAGTTTATTCATATGTCTAACCATTCTACGTATTAACCTTCTTAAGATATAACCTCTATCTACATTACTTGGTCTACCACCATCAGATATTATCATCATGCTTGAACGTAAGTGTTCTGCAATTATTCTTCTGCTTTCTATGTTATCTATTTTTTGTAATTCTAATAGTTTGTCCATTACTGGTTTAAATAATTCTGTATCAAATGGTGTTTCTTTTCCTTGTAATAACATTGTCATTCTTTCTAGTCCTAGTCCAGTATCAACATTTCTTTGTGATAATTTTGAATAATTTCCGTCTTTGTCTTTAAAATATTCCATGAAAACATTATTCCATATTTCAACATATTTACCACAGTCACAACTTGGTTGACAATCTGGTCCACATGCTGGTTTTCCTGTATCGTAGAACATTTCTGTATCTGGTCCACATGGTCCTTCTTCTCCAGCAATCCACCAGTTGTCATCTTTTCCATAATAATAAATATGACCATCTAATATTCCTGCTTTTTTCCAACATTCTGCTGCAACTGTGTCTCTTGGACAATCTTCGTCTCCTGCAAAAACTGTTACAGATAATTTTTCTACTGGAATTTGTAATTCTTTTGTTAGGAAATCAAAACTCATTTGAATTGATTCTTCTTTGAAGTAATCTCCTAATGACCAGTTTCCTAGCATTTCAAAATATGTTAAATGTCTATTGTCTCCAACTTCTTCTATGTCATTTGTTCTTACACATTTTTGATAGTCTGTTAGTCTTGTTCCTGATGGGTGTTTTTCTCCTAATAGATATGGTACTAATGGTTGCATTCCTGCTGTTGTGAATAATACTGATGGGTCGTTTTCTGGTATTAATGGTGCTGATGGTATTATTGTATGTCCATGTGCTTTAAAAAAGTTTAAATATTTATTTCTTATTTCTATTGCTTTCATTTTGTTCTTCCTTTCTTATGACTAGATATAATTTTATATAGTCTTTTCTCTTTTTTACGTTTTTGATTATACTTCATTTTTGTTTAAAAATCAAGTGGTACAAATTGAAAAATACCCTAAATCCAAACATTATTACAATTTTTGGTTTAGGGTATTAAATTTTTATAAAAATGTTATTCTAACATCTTTATAAGGACTTCTGAGTCTTGTATGGCATCACCAAGAACTTTCATCTGTTCTTCTAGTTCTTTAACATCTATTCTTAAGTTTCTTTCATCAATTCCCATCTCTAAAGCCATTCTCAACTTACAACCAATCCTAAATGACTGACAATCAAAAGTTCTAAATTCATGATTTTTCCAATCATCTGGCAATTTAATATTGAAAGAAAAATCTGCATTTTCATATCCTTTGAACTTTCTAAGTCTTAATATATAGATCATATCATGGCTCATCTCTAATGCAACTTTTTGTGCTTCTTTTAGTTTTTTTAGATAGTCTTCTTTATCTTTTTTAAAAGTTCCTAATTTCACTTCATCTGCATGCATTTTTACATGACGTAAAAAGTGGTCTGTCTGTTCAAGACTCATTTCCATAATACTACACCTCCTTGTAGTTAGTATATTTATTATACACTTCTTTTATTACTTTTCAGTATTTTCAATCAATTCCGTGCAATCTTTTTACATAAATTTATTTTTTTCCTATTATTTGTAATATTATATTTCTATTGCCTTTTTCTTGATATTTTATTTATTTTCCTGTATAATATTTTTATGAAAAAGTTAATTGTAAATAAAAAATATAATGAAAAAAAATTAAATAAATTTTTATTAGATAATGTGCCAGGTTTAACTTTTGGTATTTTTTCTAATTTACTTAGAAAAAAAGATATAAAAATTAATGGAAAAAGAGTTAATAAAGATATTATTATTTATGATGGAGATGAAATTCTAGTTTATATTACAGATGAATTTTTAGAAAATAAACAATCTTCTATTAATTTAGATATTGTTTTTGAAGATGAAAATATTTTAGTTATTAATAAGCCATCAAATCTTGAAGTAACTGGAACTAATTCTCTAACAGATTTAGTTCATAAAAAATATAGCACATCTTCTTTTAAGCCAATGCCATGCCATAGAATTGATAGAAATACTACTGGATTAGTTTTATTTGCTAAAAATGAAACTGCTTTAAATATTCTATTTGATAAATTTAAAAATCACGAAATTGAAAAGCATTATCTTGCAATGGTTTATGGTATTCCCAATGTTACCCATAAAAGAGATGTTGCATATTTATTTAAAGATAATAAAAAATCTCTAGTTTATATTTCTGATGTACCAAAAAAAGGTTATGTTAAAATCGTTACTTCTTTTACTGTCTTGGAAAAGAGAAATGATAATACCTCTCTTTTAGATGTACAAATTGAAACTGGAAAAACTCATCAAATTAGGGCTCATCTTGCTTTTCTTGGTTTTCCTATTATTGGTGATGGTAAATATGGTAAAAATGAAATTAATAAAATGTTTGGAAAGAAAACTCAAATGCTTTGTAATTATTTTTTGAAGTTTGATTTTGGTACTGATGCTGGTATTTTAAATTATTTGCATGGTGTTTGTATTTCTTTAGATAGTAATATTTTATTTTAAAACCACCCTATTTTATAGGATGGTTTTTGTTTATTATCGTTATGGAGCGATTACGAAACAGGTATGCGAAAAATCTATATACTCTATTTCAAGCTCTCTTATATAATTCGATTTATCGTCTTTACTTTAACATAAGATTTTAAATTTATCAATACTTTTGTCTCAAATAATAAAAATACCTAGAATCACATAATGACTCTAGGTTATATGAATGACTTAGAGCTTCGAAAGTTTTCTAAGCACCACTCCATACTATTTTATTCAATTATAATAGGGATTATACATCATACCCCATTATTCTTAAAATATCATTTATATCAACAACAATTAGCTTTTCTTTTAATTTTTCTATTTCTCTATTTAGCAAATTTTCAAATTCTTGGTATTTTTCTTCATCAAGCAATACTTTCATAGATTTTATAATCATATACAAATTACACAAATACTCTTTTCTGTTATAGCCTTTTTCAATATTTTTAAAACTAATATCATATTTATTTCTATAATTAAACAATCTATCAGAATGTGCAGAAATATTTCTTACCATAGTTAAATTTATTAAAATCTGTCTTAATAATTTATCAGATAATTTAAAATATTTACTTATTTTCTGTCTATCACTCTGCTTAAGTAAACTGTAATACCTACTAATAGCTCCAAAAGTTAAAATTTTAGTTAAAACAAAAGGTGGAACAAAATTATAAGTATCTTTATAATGCTTAATAGCAGGATGTTTAATATAATTATCATCAATTTCTTTTTCTATTTTTTCTATAAAAACATTTACTAATTCTTCGTTAGCATTGTCATCAAAATTTTCTAGTTTTAAATAATCTTCAACACCATATTCTTCTGCTAAAGTATTTGACATAAGCGATTTTATTATAACTTCTATTTCTAAAGTGTATTTTAAGAATATAGCTTTTATATTTTTATCAAATTCATATAATGCAAATATTTCTTCAAAAGAAGTATTTGCATTATAGTTACTATTCTCGTCTTTAAAAACAGCTTTATACCCGTTTATAATGGAATAATAAGAATATTTTTCTATATTCTTCAAAGCTAATTCTCTATCATTTACAATTACATTTTTTGATATAAGATAATCTATAAGTTCTTCGTTGTTTTTGTATTCTTTCATCATACCTCCGAATAATATAAAAAATGACTCAAGGCTTCGAAAGTTTCTTGAGCACCACTCAATATATTTATAACATATTTTTTAGTAAGTTTCAATAGATTTTTAGAAAAAAGTTGAAATTTTATGTAAAATATGATAATATATAAATGTCAGTATTGTTTTAGAAACCAATAAGTCAACAACTTGGAGGTTTCTAACCTCCAAGAAAATTTAAGGAGGTAATCACAATGTTTGAAGTATCAATTCCTAAAATCTCTGATGAGGAGATGATGAAACGGTACAAACAGATTAAGCCAGTTATCACAGTGAATGGCAAATTGCACTATTTTCGAGAATATACTCTCGAAGAACTTAGTAAGATTAGCTATCTGTGGGATTATGAAGAAGATGTGAGAGAAGAAGTAGGTAAAGACGAACTTGAGGTTTTGGAAGGTCGAGATTTTGTTTGTTTGCACAGCTACTCATACTATGGATTTTTCAAACCAAGTGTCGGTGAAGTTCTTTCCCAGATTAAGGAACATGATCTTCCTTTTGTCAAAGCATTTGAAATCATTGAAAGCCCTCAAACTGCGGATGATTTCCACAATGACAATTTCACATCTATTGCATTCGACAATGGCTATCATGTTTCGACCGTGAGATTGTACGGATTAAAAATATGATACAAGCAATCGGTGTAGTTTATAACTGCACCGATTTTGCTCTTTTAGATATTGTATCTAAATATTTTCTTTTGCAACTTTCTTTGCTAATTTACTTTTGTTTTTATCACTCCCCAAGTGAAAAGAATATGCCAATTCTTGCTCCATAAAAGAACCTCCTTTGAAATTTCTTCGAAGCAAAAGACTTTGGCTTTGCCATAAGTCCTAACCCCCTATGAGTTTTGACATGCTATCAAAACTCGGGGGCTCTGCGAGGCAATAAATTTTCTCTCACAGAGATAAAATTTATTTAAATTAACTATCGCCACTTTCATTTTTACTAAAGTAAAAACAAAACGTGCCACGTTAATTTAATTGTTGCAGAAAAAATATAAAGAGCATTCTTGCAACAATTATTTATGCTTCTTCTTTGAAGTAGTATGAGAAACAAGTCCCAAGCGTAACTTTCCTTCTGGTCTTGCCATATAGTTTTTAAATTCTTTCATTGCTACAAGTCTAATAACTTTTTGATTTTTCTTTAATTTAAACTCAATAGCTCTGTTTCTGATTTTTGCAACTTGAGTTTTAGTATCATAATTTTCATCAATCTTATCATCGTGAAAATAATATTCTCCTAAATCCATATAACTAATATCTAATTCTTTTTTCAATAAACTCAAATAATCATCTAACTGGTCTTTATTCATATTGACACTAACTTTAATATCTTCAAATTTGCCATCTCTTTCTATCATGTTTGGTACATCTACAATACCTTTATCATATAGCTTGTCTATCTGTTCAATAAAACTACTTCTAAAATTTATTTTATCTATTTCAAAACTTCCGTCTGTATTTTTCTTTAATGTTGCATTATCAATAAATTTTGAGATAAAAGCTTGTTTTTCATCTTTGCTTTTCATAGTCCAAAGTTTTAATAAAACATCTTTATACATTTCGTGTTCAGTTAATTTTTCTCGTTCAATATCTCTTTCAGCAATAAGATGTTGTGGGTTATAAGTTTCTTTATCAAAATCAAGTGCATCAATTCTTTTATTTTCTAATATTGATAGTTTTTCTTCAATCAATTTGTAATCTTCTGAGAAATCTTCCATTTCAAGAATACCATTCATATAAGCCTTTTTTAGTCTGTCTTTCTGCTGTTGTAATTTTTTTATTTCTTCGTCAATTTTCCTACTTTCATCATCTTTCTTTTCAGCAAGTATAGGGTAGAAGTATTTTTTAACATGAAAATCATACTCTACTAAATCCAGAATATAATCAATTAAGCAGTTTTCAATTTCATCTTCATTATAATACAATTTGCAAGTATCACAGTAGTAATACATATATTTAGATTTTTTTCCACCAGTTCCTTTACAAGTCATTATTTGACCACAATTAGGGCATACAAGTTTTTGAAAGAATATATAAACTCTATTCCTACAATATGCTCTTTGATTTGTTTCTTTTTGTTTTTGAACTTCTTCCCACATAGCTCTTGTTATAATAGCAGGTACAACATCCATAAATAGTTCTGTTTCTCTATCATTATCATATTTGTATCTTTCATAATCACCCATATATATTTTATTATTTATAATTCGGTTAACAGAAGAATCAATCCAATGCTTTACTTCTGGATATAAAACTTTTTCTTTATTTAAAATATTGGCAATTGTTTGATAACTTTTTCCCTCTAAATACATTTCAAATATTCTAACAACAATATCTTTGGTGCTATTGTCAATTTTCAATGTTTTATCTTTATCTCTATAATAACCTAGAGGACATTTTCCAGGAATATGACCAGCTTTAATTGCACCATTTAAACCGAATTTTGTTCTTTCTGAAACTATTTCAATTTCTAATTGTGATAGAACTGTTAACATTCTAACAAAGAAACGACCATTTGCAGTTGAGGTATTTACATCATCTCTATCACATATTAAATAGCAATGATATTTTTCAAGAGTACTAATTAAAACTTCTAAATCACGAACAGACCTTGTAACTCTATCTAATTTATAAGCTACAATATAGTTAATTAACCCGTTTTTCATATCTTCTAGCATTGTTTGAAATGCTGGTCTGTTCTTCATATCTTTAGCAGAAATTCCTGTGTCTTTATAAACTTTAAATATCTCAAATCCTTTGTATTTGCATAATTGTCTTAATTTTTCTTCTTGCTCTCCTAAACTAAAACCTTCCCTTGCTTGATCTTCCGTACTTACCCTAATATAAATACCTGCAATTTTCTTTTCTTCTGAAAACGGTGTACTTAAATTTTCCATTTGAACCTCCTAAAAATACAAAAAAGTGCCAGAAAGCCTTTGCTAACTAACACTTAAAATTTATCTTAATATTTACTTGTATTACTTGCTGATAAAAAGAAAACCTTTAGTATTAGTTACCACTGATAAAATATCTTAATTTTGAGAGTGGGTATTTATTTGCTAAATTACCTATGTAAAAATATTCGTGTTCATTAAAGAATAAATATAACGTATCTTTAATGAATACTCTATGTGGTTCTACATAAGCAATATTAGTTTTTTCAACCATTCTCAAATTACCATTCCTTATCTTTGGTTCACAATTACTAAAAGTGCAAGCCCATTCAATCTTAGAACGTAATTCTTTTTCTATTGCTATTTCTCTTTTAACTGTAGATATCATATCACAAAAACCTCCTTTTTTCAACATTTTGAGGCTATTTCTTACTTTTTTACCGATATTGGTAGTTAAAGTAAAAAAATAAGCCGACTAAATCGACTTATATTTGCGAAATAATATTCACTTTTTGCTTTCTTAAACTCTAGTAGTATCAATACTTTCAAAGAGTTCGACGAAAACGCATAATGGAGCGAACGTCGTAGTTATCTACAACTTTTTCTCTTAACGATTGATACAAATATCAATCAATTTATTATTTTCACTTTAACATAAAATTTATAAACTTTCAAGTAGTTTTGAAAAATATTTGCTTTGTAAAAGTGTCAAATTTGCAATTTTATGTAAAACATTGTATAATAAGAGTATAATTCTAAATGGAATTGTAAAAATATTAACTTATATTACATTGGAGGTAATAAAAATGGAAGAACGGAATAAAGTAACATCAATTATTAAATCTAGTGACCCAGAAAAACTTGTAGTTTTTCATGCAGCTAGTCTGCAAAACGAAATCAGATTCTATCTTAATGATACGCAATATCTTGCAGCAGTTGAGGGTGAAGAAGGTTGCACAATTAGGTTAGAAGAAGAAAAGGAAGAAGAAGACAATAAGAAAAGTAAAATTTCTGTAATTAGAGAAAATTTAAAAGAGTTCCTAAAACTATTCTCTATAATTTTGGGAATTTCAATCTTAGGTTCTATCGGCGTATTTTATTTAAGCAAAATTATTGACAACATTTTAGTATTTCTAATTATTATGAATATCATATATTTCATAATTAATATTGTAAATGTTGTTATAATGGAAACTATGGAAACTGCTCCTAAAGTAAAAAGCAAACATTCTGCTGAACATATGATGGTAAATTTCCTTGAAATTAATAAAAGATTGCCAAAAAGCATTGAGGAAGTAAAAAAATCTTCAAGATTTTCTCCAGAATGTGGCAGTAGAGAACTAATTAAAGGAATTGCAGAAGAACTTATACGGAGCATAGTCGCAACTATTTTTACAGTCATTGTCAGCGTAGTTGTATCGCATTTTTCTTCTAATTCTGCAACATATGCGATTGTGTTTTTAGCTACTTATTTTCTTGTAAAGTTCGTGGTTGGAAAAGCTATTACAAAGTATGGTGCATTAAGCTTTATAGTTAAACCCATAAAAAAAGTATTGACCAATATTGCACAATGTGCTAATACAACAAGCAAAGTTAAAGATAGAGATATCATTTTGGCATATTCTGTTGCAAGACCATGGTTACAAGTTGTTTATCCTGAGTTTTATAATGAGAATGAGGATATTTTCTGGAAACAATATTTAAAAAGTTAATAATTAGAGGAGTGTTTAACTAACAATTCTATAAAGTGCAGTTTTGGTAAAACATTAACTGTACTTTTTTTATGTAACATATTTGAAGAATATTTACCATATATTATACACATTACAATTTCAAAGTGAATGGTTTATTTTCCACTCACTTTGAACAATTTTTATATATAAATCAATTCACTAAAAACAATTTCTTCTGCTTGAGCCTTAATAGAGTTCATTGTACCAACCCAGTAAAGCATATCTGTATTTTTCATATCTTCTGTTAAATCACTTTTAGCTTTTAACTCGTTGATAAGCTGTTGCACTCTATTATCTGCCGTTCCTTGTAGTTCTTTTAGATGTGTATTTAATGTTCCATCCATAAGCATTATAGTATAATCAGCTTTTTTATACTCTTTCAAATATTTTAATCTCATTCTTCCATATTTATTTAAAGTGATTTTTTCTCCTTTAGGCATTGATAGGTTTGGTATATAATAATCTCCCTATAAACGATATTCAATACCTGTTCTTTCATCAATTTTTATTTTTGGTAATTCATTATTCATAACTAATTTCCCTCCTTTTAAAATCTGGTATCATTATTTTTCTTTTTATTTTTGGTTTGCTTGTTTTCATCTGGTATAGTTACTCTTCTAGCAATATTATTGGCGATTTCATTGTCATTATCGTTAAATATGCCATTTTTGTATAAGTCATCACTAACAATTTTATAGTTTTCATCTTTATCAAAGCAAATCCTTTTATGAAAATGGCTCATAATACTATGCCAAAAGCCTTTGAATTTCTGTAACTCTTGTTTTATCTTTTCTTTTTCAGTCTGTAACTTGCTAATAATTTTATCTTTAGTAAATAGTTCCTTTTTCAAATCGCCAATTTCATTATCTTTTAGTTCAATTTCATACTTTAAGGAACGATTTTCTTTTTCTATTTCAAAAGCAGAATGTTCAAAATCTTTAATCGCCATATTTAAGTCATTTACACTTCTAACAGTTTTAGTAACATCTTTTACGTCTCTTGAATAATTTTTTAATTTCTGGACATCTTCGCTTGAAATAACCATATTATTTTTGTTCATTAGAGTAGGTTTTAAATTGTCTAAAATTTTATCTACATCATTACTGATATTATAAATAGCTTTAGTTTGAGTATTTGCTTTCTCAAGTTTTTGCTCTTTCTGTTTTAGTTGTTTCTTAATTTCTCTGTAATTGCCCATTTCATTAACATTGATGTCTTGATTTCTGCCTTTTTGCTTTTCTTTTAGTTTGAAATCCATATCATAGAATTTATTAAAAGACTTTATACCAGCATTTCTCATTTTATCTTGTATTTGCGTTAATGTGGTTTTAGTAAATAACTTTGATTTTACAACTTGTTTTTTCATTCCTCTTTTACAGTTATAAGAAACTGGAACACCTACAATGTGCATATGGGGAGAAACTTCGTCAAAGTGTATTGTAGCATTTGCTATCTTAAAATCTGGTACAATTTTAATTAAATCTTTTACTTGCTCATTATATACATCAATCATTTTAAATCTATATCGTTCATTTTTATCATTCCAAAAGTCCATATCTCCAAGCTCTATTATAATTTCACAAGCTATATCGTTTTGAGATTCACATACTTTTTTGAAGTAATCTCCAATTTTTCTATCTTCACGAGTTTGTTTGTTGTTATATTCTAATCTTGCCTCTTCAAATTCATCTAAATATAATTGCTTAACATCATTTACAATGTCATCTGTCCCATAAATTGTTCTAATCAATTCTCTTTTATTGTCATAATCTCTTAAATTATGCTTATTAACATCTGATAAGTCTTTTGCATTTTGAATTGCATTATTAGCTAAAGAAGTAGTGCCAGATAAATTTTCTTTTGCAACTTTTTTTGCTAGTTTACTTTTATTTTTATCACTACCTAAGTGAAAAGAATAAGCTAATTCTTGCTCCATAGAATCCCTCCTTTGAAATTTCTTCGTAGCACAGGACTTTGACTTGTCATAAGTCCTAACCCCCTATATGTTATGACATACTATCATAACATGGGGGCTCTGCGAGGCAATAAAATTTATTTTTTGCAAATAAATTTTATTCAAATTAACTATCGCCACTTTCATTTTTGTTATCACAAAAACAAAACGTGCCACGTTAATTTGTTTCTTCTATATCTTCTTCGCAGAACTTTACTGGTTTAACACCTACTGAAATAGGAGTAGGCTCTTTTGTATAAATTACACTATCATTGCTTTCATCTGGTATATAATCAAATGCAGTATCAATTTCTTTCATTTGAAATTTATCTTCTTCACGAATATAAATAATTCCAAATTCATAAGTCTCCATTTTATTATCTGGATCTAGTTTATAGTAATCTTCTAAAGGGAATACTCTAACAATAGCAGAGTTATCTTCAGCAAAGTTAAAATAAAACATTTGCTTATCAACATAGTAGGTTGCTTCAGTATAACCAACATCATAATATTGTCTTAATCTCATAATTATTTCTCCAACTTCTTCCTCTGGCAAATAATTACTAAATCTAACACTACCAAGTACATTACCTAATATCATAGGTTTTGTAGTATCAATATAACCGTCATCATATAATTCTTGACAAGGTTTACAAATTGATTCTCTAAAGTTTATTTGTTTAACTACTACTTCTTTACCAACTAAAGCAAGTTCTATATCATCTACATATTTCATTATTAAGTCTGCTTGTTCTTGTCTTGTATAATCTTTCCAAGTTTTATTTCTTTCTTGATATTCCTTATCTAGTTTGATTTTGTTGATAAAGTCAATATCTCTTTTTAAAAGTATATCTTTTGGAGTAAATTTAAGTTCTTCAGTGCAATCAGTAGTTTCTAGTTTGTTTTGTAATTCACTTATTGCATTTTCAACTATTTTCTTTTCTTCTTTATATTCTTGTACTTCAAAAGCACCGTTAATGTAAGCCTTTTTTATTCTCTCTAGTTTTACTTTTTGCTCATTGATTTCCTTTTCTAGTTGTTCTTTAGGCTCATCAAATTTTTGCTTTATCATAGGCAAGAAGAATTGATTTACAACAGAGTCATATTCTACTAACTCACTAATAAATTGATTGAAATAATCATTTATAACCTTTTCTTTAAATTCGATTTTGCAATCATTACAATAATAGTAAAAGTAAGCATTACCATTTTTCTTCGTAGTTGCTTTTCCACCTAAGACTCTGCCACATTTAGGACATTTTAGTTTTTGCAAGTATAAATAAGTTAATGTTCTTTTATAACTTCTTGAATTTTTCTTTTTCTGTACTTGACAATCTGCCCACATTTCTTTTGAAATAATAGGTTCTACAACATCTTCATAGTGAGTAGGGTGTTTAGTTTTCTTACCATGAACAAAATCTCCTTTATATATTTCATTTTCTAAAATACCCATAATTGTTGAATCTCGCCAATTATCTTTTCCTAATACTTTTTCTTTATTGAATAAGTTGCTAATTTTTTGGTAAGAGTAACCATTATAATATAAGTCAAATATTCTAACTACAATATCTTTAGTAGAATAATCTATTACTAATTTTTTATCTTCTCTTTTATAGCCTAATGGTGCGATGTGAGGAATATGTCCATTTTTTATTGCACCTGCTAAACCTATTTTAGTTCTTTCGCTAGTTCTTTCAATTTCATTTTGGCTTACACTCATTAAAAGTCTTGAAATCATTTTGCCATTTGCACTTGTTGTATTTATTTCATCATTTACACAATTGAGGTAGGCATCATTCTCATCTAAGAATGTCATTAGATTTTCCCAGTCATAAATACTTCTTGTTATTCTATCTAGTTTTAGAGCAACAATAGTATTTATTTTTTTAGCTTTAATATCATTTTTTAATCTTTCAAACTCTGGTCTATGATTACCAGTTTTAGCACTTATTCCAGCATCTTGATAATAGTCTATTATTTCATAGCCCTTAAATTTGCAAAAGGACTCTAATCTTTCTTTTTGCTCTGGCAAACTAAATCCGTTCTCTAGCTTGATCTTCTGTTGAAACTCTTAAATATAATCCACATTTTTTCTTTTCTTCATTCAATTTTCAAACCTCCAATCTAACAAAAAAGAGACATCAAAGTACACACGAATACTACTGACATCTCTTAAATCCATTTATCATAAACTAAAATATAATAATGCAATATAATATAATTTTTTCAAAGTACTCAAGTTATATAGCTCTTGACGGACAGCTATACATAATTTATTGTCTATATTATATCACGATTTAAAGAAATGTCAAATATTTACAATTATATGTTTTTCAAATATTCTTCTAACTCTGATAATTTAATCTTTTTAGTTAAATTAGAGATATAAACATCATTAGAATAATTGAAAACTAAAAAAGTAATATTTTTAATAATCACTCTATGTGGCTCAATATATGTAAGATTAGTTTTCTCTAATTTTCTAATACTACCATTGATAAAGGTAGGACTAACTTTAGAAAACTCACATATAAATTCAAGTCGTTGTTTTAGACATTCTTCAAATTCTAATTCTTGTTTAACTATCTTCATTTCAAACACCATCCTTTCCTTATAGAATTAGGATGATTTTTTGCAAAAGAAAAAATCAACCATTTTACTGATTGATTTTCATATCCACCTGTTCTATAAAAGTTCGAACAGAAACGTCGTTGGAGCGGGTAGCGAGAATCGAACTCGCGCAACCAGGTCGGAAGCATGGGATTCTACCACTAAACTATACCCGCAACTAGTATAATTATACACTAATTATTTTACTAAAGCAACTATTTTTTCATATTCTTCAAATTTAGGTTCGTACTTTTCTATCATTTTCATAAAACCCTTTGAATGTGTTTTATATTTTAAATGACAATATTGATGTAATACTATATAATCTATTATGTTTCTATTATATTTTACTATTTCAGGATTTATTGTTATTTTATTATCTTCACATTTTCCTAATTCTTTTTTTAATTTTTTTATTTCATAATCTTCTGGTGCAAACCCTAATAATATACGTGTTTTTTCCATTGCTCTTTCTACTTCTACTTTTGCAATTTGTTCGTACATTTTATCTATTGCCATATCTAATATTTTTTCGTTGTTTGCTTTTTTATATTTGTTTGGTAGTGATATTTTTATAATTTTATCTTCTACATCTAGTTCAGCAAATTTTATATTTTTATATATTATTTTTACTTTATAATCTGTTCCTAATACAGGCACTGGATGTCTTTCAGCTGTTTCTTCAATTGTTATTTTAAAGTTGATTTTTTTTGTCATTATTTTCATTTTATATCACTCCTTACAAATTTATGTTTTGCAAAATATTGTTCGCTTTTGTTGTACTTATTTTATATTTATTTTTTTATTTTGTCAATAGTTTTTTGAAAAAATTATAAAATTTTTGTTCGGTATTTGTAAAAAGCTTTTATATGGCTAAAAATATAATTTATTGATTTATTTTTTTCTTTATTACATACATAAAACGTGGACAAAACCGTATTTTGATATTTGTCCACGTTTCTTTTTAACATTATATAAAATTACTATAATTCAGTATTATTAACTATTTCATAGCTTCTTCTACTGCAACAGCTACTGCAACTGAAGCTCCAACCATAGGGTTGTTTCCCATACCAATTAATCCCATCATTTCAACGTGAGCTGGTACTGAAGAACTTCCTGCGAATTGTGCATCTGAGTGCATTCTTCCCATTGTATCTGTCATACCATATGAAGCTGGTCCAGCTGCCATATTGTCTGGGTGTAATGTTCTACCTGTTCCACCACCTGAAGCAACTGAGAAGTATTTTTTACCTGCTTCAATTCTTTCTTTTTTGTATGTTCCTGCTACTGGGTGTTGGAATCTTGTTGGGTTTGTTGAGTTTCCTGTGATTGATACATCAACATCTTCTAACCACATGATTGCTACACCTTCTCTAACATCGTTTGCTCCATAGCATCTTACTTGGCTTCTTTCACCTTCTGAATATTTGATTTCTTCTACTATGTTTACTTTTCCTGTGAAGAAATCAAAGTCTGTTTTTACATATGTAAATCCATTAATTCTTGATATTACTTGTGCAGCATCTTTTCCAAGTCCATTTAAGATTACTCTTAATGGTTCTTTTCTAACTTTGTTTGCTGATTTTGCTATTCCAATAGCTCCTTCAGCTGCTGCAAAGCTTTCGTGTCCTGCTAAGAATGCAAAACATTTTGTGTCTTCTGATAATAGCATTGATGCTAAGTTTCCATGTCCTAATCCAACTTTTCTGTCATCTGCAACTGAACCTGGAATACAGAATGCTTGTAATCCTTCTCCAATTGCTTTTGCTGCATCTGCTGCTTTTGTACATCCTTTTTTGATTGCTATTGCAGCTCCTAATGTGTAAGCCCATGCTGCGTTTTCAAAGCAAATTGGTTGTACTCCTTTTACTATTTCATATGGATTGAATCCTTTATCTGTGCATATTTTCAATGCGTCTTCAAAATCTTTTATTCCGTATTTTTCCATTACTGGTTTTATTTGGTCTATTCTTCTTTCATAACTTTCAAATGTTACTGCCATTTTTATTCCTCCTCTAAATTATGTTTTATATTTAATTTTTTTTAATTGAATTTATTCTTCTCTTGGGTCGATTTGTTTAACTGCTTCGTCAAATCTTCCGTATGTTCCTGAAGCTTTTTCTATTGCTTCCATAGGATCAATTCCTTTTTTGATGTTATCCATCATTTTTCCTAAATGTACATATTTGTAACCAATTATTTGGTCATCTTTATCTAATCCTAATTTTACTATGTAACCTTCTGCAAGATTTAAGTATCTTGGTCCTTTTAATGAACTTGAATAAATTGTTCCAACTTGTGATGTGTGTCCTTTTCCTAAGTCTTCAAGTCCTGCTCCTACTGGAAGTCCTCCTTCTGAGAATGCTGTTTGTGTTCTTCCGTATACTATTTGTAAGAATAATTCTCTCATGGCAGTATTTATAGCATCACAAACTAAGTCTGTATTTAATGCTTCTAATATTGTTTTTCCTGTTAATATTTCTCCAGCCATTGCTGCTGAGTGTGTCATTCCTGAACATCCAATCGTTTCAATTAATGCTTCTTGAATGATACCATCCTTTACATTTAATGTTAATTTACATGCTCCTTGTTGTGGTGCACACCATCCTATACCATGTGTTAAACCTGATATATCTTTAATTTCTTTTGCTTTTACCCATTTTCCTTCTTCTGGAATTGGTGCTGGTCCATGGTCTACTCCTTTTGCAACTTTACACATTCCTTCTAATTCTTTTGAATAAATCATCTTTTTTTGCTCCTTTCACTATGCTTCGCTTCGATTTCTTTCTGCGTTGCTTTGTTTAATTTTATAATTTTTATTTTGTTTAGAATTTCTTCTAATGTGAATAACTATTTTATTATTTTTTTGTTTCTTGCATTGTTTCTATTGAAGAAATTATTTGATTTTTTGTTTTTTTGTCTTGGTTTGCTATATATTCTATATTGTGTTCACTTCCATAATTTTCTGTGTCATAGTCTACTATGTTTTTGATGTATTTTATGTAGATTCCTGTTTCATACCTTTCTCTTCTTCTTATGACTTTTTCTCCTAGTAAGTATTTTTCTATTATCTCTCTATCATTTTTATTAAGTTGTTCTTCTTTTATTCCTAAATAATTATATCTCCATATTACGTGTCTTTCGTAACTTGAAAATTTTGATTTATTTAAGTCTTCGTAATCGTATTCAACTTTGAATTTTATTCCTTCTATTATCATTGTTAAATTAGTCCAAGTTGATGTGACTTCTACTTTTTTGAATTCTTCTCTTAATTCTGTTATTTTTTGATAAAGTATATTTACTAAGTTTATATATTCTTTTTCATCTAAGTTGAATTTTTGTGGTATTTCATAGACATTTACAGGGTTTTTCTTAAATATTCCTTTTGGAATGTAGTAAAAGAAAAGTTCCCCTGTTTTGTGTCCATCTATTCTATCCATTACAGAAGCATATAAATATAGTTTTTCCCATTTTTCTGGTATCATATAAAATATTCTTCTTTGAATATCTTCATACATCTCTTTTATTTTCTTAGTATGGTTTAACATTTTTTACCTCTTATTCTCTGATTAATAGGCTTTCTCCTGTCATTTCTTCTGGTTTGTTTATTCCCATTAAGTCAAGCATTGTTGGTGCTAAATCTGCTAATTTTCCATTTTCTTTTAGTTTGTATTCTTTATTGTCTGTTACTAATATTATTGGTACAGGATTTGTTGTATGTGCTGTGTGTGGTTCTCCTGTTTTGTAGTCTATCATTTGTTCTGCATTTCCATGGTCAGCTGTTATTAGTAAGTTTCCTTTTTTCTCTTCAATTATTTTTACTATTCTTCCTACACATTCGTCTACTGTTTCTACAGCTTTTATCGCTGCTGGTAAACTTCCTGTATGTCCTACCATATCTGTATTTGCAAAGTTTAATATTACTACATCATATTTGTCATTTTCTAATGCTTCACATACTTTGTCTGTTACTTCATATGCACTCATTTCTGGTTGCATATCATATGTTTCTACTTTTGGAGATGGTACTAATATTCTATCTTCTCCTGGGTATTGTTTTTCTTCTCCTCCATTAAAGAAGAATGTTACGTGTGCATATTTTTCTGTTTCTGCAATTCTTAATTGTTTTAGTCCTGCCTCACTAACTACTTCTCCAAATGTATTTTTTAATGGTTCTTTTTTGAATGCTACGTGAACATTTGGCATTGTTTCATCATAACTTGTAAAGCATACAAAGTATAAGTTCATTTTCTTTGTTTCAAATCCATCAAAGTCTGGATCTACTAGTGCTCTTGTTATTTGTCTTGCTCTATCTGGTCTAAAGTTAAAGAATATTACAGAGTCATTTTCTTCTATTTTTGCAACTGGTTCGTTTCCATTGCATATTACTGTTGGTTCAACAAATTCATCAAATACTTCTTTTTGGTAAGAGTCTTCTATTGCTTTTATAGCATCTCCTGCTTTTTCACCTTCTCCATTTACTAAGGCGTCATAACATTTTTTAACTCTTTCCCATCTTTTATCTCTGTCCATTGCATAAAATCTTCCTGAAAGTGTTGCTATTTTTCCAACTTCTTTTTCTTTCATTTTTTCTTGTAATTCTGCAATGTATGTTTCAGCTGATGCTGGTGGTGTATCTCTTCCATCTAGGAAGCAGTGTACATATACATTATCGAAGTCTCTTCTTTTTGCCATTTCTAATAATCCATATAAATGTCTATTGTGGCTATGAACTCCACCGTTTGATAATAGTCCTAATATGTGTAATTTTGAGTTATGTTTTTTGCAGTTTTCTATTGCTGCTATAAATTCTGGATTACTGAAAAAATCTCCATCTTCTATTGATTTTGTTATTCTTGTTAGTTCTTGATATACTATTCTTCCTGCACCTATATTTGTGTGTCCTACTTCAGAGTTTCCCATTTGTCCTTCTGGTAATCCAACGTGTAATCCACTTGTGAATATATCAGTGTTTGGATATTTTTTCATTAGTTTATCAATATTAGGTGTTTTTGCTAATTTGATAGCATTTCCATCTGTGTTTTTGTTGTCTCCAAAACCATCTAATATCATTAGCATAGTTACTTTATCTTTCATTTTTTCTATACCTTCCTTCTGTTTTCTTTGTTAATTATTTATCATAATTAACTATTTTTGAAAATTCATCTGGTTTTAAGCTTGCTCCACCAACTAATCCTCCATCGATATCTGACATTTCAAATAATTCTTTTGCATTAGCTGATTTTACACTTCCACCGTATTGTATTATAACTCTTTCTGCTACATTTTGTCCATAGATTTGACAAATTTTATCACGTATTGCTTTTATTGCGTCATTAGCATCTTCTTTTGTTGCTGTTTTTCCTGTTCCAATTGCCCATATTGGTTCATATGCAATTATTGTACTTGCAACTTGTTCATTATCTAAACCTTCTAATGCTAATTCTGTTTGTTTTGTTATAACTTCAACTGCTTTTCCTGCTTCTCTTTGTTCTAATGTTTCTCCAACACATACGATTGGTTTTAAACCATTTGCATATGCTGATTTTATTTTTTTATTTACTGTTTCATCTGTTTCATTAAAATATTGTCTTCTTTCAGAGTGTCCTATTATAACATATTCAACTCCTATTGATTTTAACATTTGGGCAGACACTTCTCCTGTGTATGCTCCTTTTTCTTCAAAGTGCATATTTTGTGCACCTATTTTTATGTTTGTATTTTGTGCTGTTAATAATGCGTAGAATAAGTCTGTGTATGGCACACATAATATAACTTCATTTTCTGTGTCTTTTACTAATGGTGCAAATTTATCAATAAATTCTATTGCTTCGTTTGGAAGCATATTCATTTTCCAGTTTCCTGCTATTACTTTTCTTCTCATAACCTGATTTTCCTCCCTTTGACATTATTTATCTAATAAACATTCTATTCCTGGTAATTTTTTACCTTCTAAGAATTCTAATGAAGCTCCACCACCAGTACAAATATGTGTCATTTTATCAGCTAATCCTGCTTTTGCTACTGCTGCTCCTGAGTCTCCTCCTCCGATTATTGTTGTTGCATCTAGGTCAGCTAATGTTTTTGCTATTTCGTTTGTTCCTATTGCGAATTGGTCAAATTCAAATAGTCCAACTGGTCCATTCCAGATTACTGTTTTTGCATTTTTTAATTCATTTTTGAACATTTCTATTGTTTTTTCTCCAATGTCAAATCCTTCCCATCCATCTGGAATATCTGTCCAAGCGACTGTTTTACTTTCTGTGTCTGGTTTGAATTCTTTTCCTACTTTTGTATCAACTGGTAATAATAGTTTTACTCCTTTTTGTTTTGCTTTTTCCATTGCTTCTAATGCTAATCCTGTTTTTTCTTCTTCACATAGTGAGTTTCCTACACTATATCCTTGTGCTTTGAAGAATGTGTATGCCATTCCTCCACCTATCATTAATGTATCTACTTTATCTAATAAGCTATCTATTACTCCTATTTTGTCAGAAACTTTTGCTCCTCCAAGTATTGCCATAAATGGTCTTTCTGGATTGTTGATTGCGTTTCCTAAAACTGTTAATTCCTTTTCTATTAAAAATCCTGATACTGCTGGTAAGTATTGTGCTATTCCAGCTGTTGATGCATGAGCTCTGTGTGCTGCTCCAAATGCATCATTTACATATACTTCTGCCATTGATGCTAATTTTTTTGCAAATTCTGGATCATTGTCTGTTTCTTCTCTGTGGAATCTTACATTTTCAAGAAGCATTATTTCTCCTTCTTTTAAATTTTCTGCTTTATTTGTTGCATCTTCTCCTATTACATCTTTTGCCATTATTACTTCTTTATTTAGTAACTTTGATAATTCTTTTGCTACTGGTGCTAATGAGAATTCTGGTTTTACTTCTCCCTTTGGTCTTCCTAGGTGTGATGCTAATATTATTTTGCAATCTTGTTCTAATAAGTATTTGATTGTTGGTAGTGCTGCTACTATTCTTGTGTTATCTGTGATGTTTTGTTTTTCATCCATTGGTACATTGAAGTCACATCTTACAAATACTTTTTTTCCTTTCAAATCGATATCTTTTACTGTTTTTTTGTTCATAATTATTTCCTCCTAAAAACAATTTTTAAATTGGTCTCTTTTTATAATATTTACCAATTTACTAAGATAATACCATTTTATAACAAAAAAAAATACTTTTCAAGTATTCCGTTATTCTTTTTTGCTATTTTTATTTTGTCAATTTTTATCTAAAACTAATTGACAAAACAGCTACTAAAGATATATTATTTTATCATAATAATATATATTAAGGAGGAAATATTATGCTAAGAAAAAATTTAAAATTTCTTAAAGTTTTTCTTACATTAGTTTTACTAGTTTCAACTTCAGTTTCTTTTGTTTTTGCTGATAATGAAAATGCTTCTGAATCTGATATTTCTTTAATTAGTGAAACTAATTCTGAGAAAAATGCTGTTGTTACTGATGATAATCAAGAACAAAAAGATGACTCTTTCAAAAAGTCTGATTTATATCTTTGTGAAGATGAGGTAAATATTGATTACATTGTAGACGGTAATGTTTTTATTATGGCTAACAAAGTTACTATCAATTCTCAAATTGGTGGAGATGCTTTTATTTTAGCTAAGGATGTTGTTATTGATAGTGAAGGTTACATATTTAATAATCTTTTCACTTGCGCTCAAAATATTACAATAAAAGGTGTAGTTTATGACTTGTATGCTTGTGCACAAGATGTAAATATTTCTGGTGGATTTGTTTACAGAGATTTAAAAACTGTATGTCAAAAATTAAATGTAGCTGGTACTATTGGTAGAAATGCTTTTGTAAACGCTTCTACTATTGTTTTTAATGAAGGTACTGAAAATGCTGATGCAGAAACTAATACTACAAAAAAAGGTATTATTTATGGTACTTTAGAATATTCTTCTTCTGAAGAAGTAAATATTCCAGATGGCTCTGTTTTAGGAGATGTAAAATTTAATAAAATTACTTCAAATGCTGAAAACATGAGTGTTGGTACTATTATTGCAAATTACATTTTAGATTTAGGTGCATTTCTTGCATTTGTATTAATTATATGGCTTGTTTGTTTATGGCTTGCTCCTAAATTCTTAGAGTCAACTAATAATTATGTTGGAAAAGTTACTTGGAAAGTTTTAGGTTATGGATTACTTGCATTAATAGCAATTCCAATAGTTGCAATTATATTAATTCTTTTACAATTAACAAGTAGTGTTGCCCTATTATTAATTGCTTTATACATTTTATCACTTGTTATTGCTAAAGCTTTATTTACAATTACTGCTAATAAATTCCTTTGTACAAAATTAAATATTCATAAAAACACTGGAATTTTTGGTATGTTAATTGTTACTGGAATTATAGTTTGGGTTCTTAAAGAATTACCTTATATTGGAAGTGTTGTATCTTTTGTTATAACTATTTTAGGTTTAGGAATTTTAGTTACAGCTTTACTTCCTAAAAAGAAAACTTCTAATAAAAAAGAAATTAAAAAATCAGAATCAACTAATAAAACTGAAAATAAATAAATTTAGATAACAAAAAGAGGAGCTTATAAACTCCTCTTCATTTTTATATTAAGCCCTTAAATCATCTATTATGACTTTATAATCTTTTGCCATTAGTATTGCTGTACCTGAAACCAATATATTTGCTCCAGCTTTTTTTACTGCTTCTGCTGTTGTTAAATTTATTCCTCCATCAGCTTCAATATCAACTTCTAAATTATTTTTTTGTATATATTCTTTTAACTCAGCAATTTTATTAACCATATCTTTCAACAAGGTTTGACCACCTTTTCCAGGTTCTACTGTCATTACTAAGCACATATGAACATATGGTAAAAATTCATATATTTCTTTAATATCTGTTTCTGGTTTTACACTTATTCCAACTTTGCAATTATTATTTTTTATTTTTTTTATTACTTCCATTACTTCTTCTTTATTTTTACAAACTTCATAATGGAATGTGATTATATTTGGTTCTACTGATGCAAAATCATCAATTGCTGTATTTATATCTTCTACCATTAAATGAATATCAAGTGGCAAATTAGATATTCTTTTAATGTATGAAGCGTATTCTAGCATTTTTTGATAAGTATCTTTTTCTACAAATTTTCCATCCATTACATCTATATGAAAGTAATCTGTTTTTGCTTTTTCTAATGCAAAGAATGTTTTTGATTCTTCCCCTTTTTTTACTGAAAGTATTGATGTTGAAATTTCTACCATTTTCTTTTCTCCTTTTCTTTTAATTCTTCATAAATTTTACAATATCTATCATATCTTGATTGGTTTATTTTTCCGTTTTCTATTGCTTGTTTTATTCCACAGTTTTGTTCTTTTATATGTGTGCATCCTACAAATTCACAGTTTTCAATTTCTGCTTTAAATTCTTTAAAATATTTATCTAATTCTGTATATTGAATTTCTGATATGTCAAAAGTTGAAAATCCTGGTGTGTCTGCTATATATGTATTCTCATCTATTTCATATAATTTTATTGATGTTGTTGTGTTTTTTCCTCTTTTATTTTTTTGGCTTATTTCTCCTTCTAATGTTTGTTTTTCTTCAAAGATTGCATTTATCAATGTTGATTTTCCAACTCCCGAATTTCCTGAAAAAGCATTTATATTGTTTTTTAGCATCTTTTTAAGTTCTTGTATGCCTTTTAAATTTTTTGCCTCAGTTTCTATTACAGTATAACCTATTTTTAAATACATTTCTTTTATTTGTTCAAATTCTTTCTTTTTATCTAAATCTGCCTTATTTAAAACTATTATTGGTTTGATTTTTAAGAATTCTGCAAATGCTAATTGTTTATCTAATAATAATAAGTCTGGTTTTGGATTTTTACATGATATTACTAAAACAATTTGCTCAAGATTGCTCATTTTGGGTCTTTTTATATAATTTTCTCTTGGTAATATTTCTTCTATTACTGCTTTTTTTTCGTTTTCATCTAGTATGCTTATTTCTACTTTATCTCCTACTACTGGCGAAATATCTTCTTTTTTTAGTTTTCCTCTTGGTGTTGCTTCATATATTTTGTTTCCTGATTTTATTCTATATAGGTTTGATATGTTTTCTATTATTAATCCTTGCATTTTTCCTCCAAATTTTTTTCTTTTATTATTTTAACATATATTTTTTGGATTTACAAATTATTTAACAAAAAAAGGAAATCTACTAATGTAAATTTCCTTTTTTGGGTGGGTAATACAAATTTAATTAACAATTTATTTTTATCACCCATCTTTTACCATTATTACTTGATAAAGAGCAAGTTTTAACTTTATTATTAGTTGTTTGCAAGTCTTTTACAATATCTTTTGCAATAACATTTGCATCGCATACTCTCTTTTCTTCGTTGATGGTAAATACTATGTTGCTTAGTTCCTCTTTGGTTAATTCTACGTTTGAAATTATTTTGAAACGTCTGAAGATTCCTTTGTAATAGACTCTCCGTTTTTTGATACTAGTATAATCATACTCTTTATCCATCTGCTGTACCTCCATATTTATGATAACTTTATTATACTATTTTATGTTTACTTTGTCAATAAAAATTAGTTAATAGTACTAATTTTTTAATTTCCTCTCTATTACCTAGCAACAAGCACAGCACGGAAACCAACGTTGTAATCGCTAAAGCCATTAGTACGATCGAAATAGAACAGACCAGCGCCCGAACGAGTCCACAAATAGCCTCCACGAATGAAGAACGGAGTGTAGTAGCCTACAAAGTAGGAGTAGTCTGAGTACCAAGAATTTTGTCCAACTCCTTCAGTAGATGTTTCTCTTATCGCATCTCCATATATTTTTGTGTTTACTTCATAATTTTTCTTTGATGCTGTATCATAATCTGTTATTCCTGAATCATTATTTTGATATACTGTTACATATTTTGTACTTGTACTATTGTTTTTTTCGTTATTTAGTAATGAACTACCATAATTTGTTAAATTATCATTATTATTTGCAACTAGCCCTGCTGTTCTTTCCCATGTTCCTCCTGATAAATCATATATTCCATATATTGTTCCTGTTGAACTCGCTTTTGTCCCATTTTTTTGTGTCCATACATATGCATTTGTTTCGGTTCTTGAGTTTAATTTTTCTATTGTTGTTTCAACTTCACTTACATCCGCGTTTTCTGCTGTTGCACTACATCCTGTTACTGCATATACACTTGGCGTACTATTATTTAGAGTAATATTATTTATATATATATTCGTTCCATTTAATCCATATTTGCTTTGGCTTAAGTATGATATTGCTCCCCATTCACTATTTTTCATTAAATGGCTATCTGTATTATTTGAATTTAAGCCATATATATTATTTTTTCCAGTCAATACTTTTGATATATTAAATGCATCGCTATGACTTATATAGTTCATTGAATATGTTAATCCTTGAAATGTTGGATATTTTATTGTTGTTTCTTTTGAACCATATACTCCATCGGTCCAGTTTCTTGCACTAATATTTCCATTTTCACCAGTTCCTGTTTCTGCTGATGTAGCCCATACTGTGCTTTGTGTATATTTTACTTCACTACTTACTCCTTTGGGTGCACTGTTATTTCCTCCTGCATATCCTGCTTCAAATTTTGCTACCCATATTCCTGATAATTCTTTGTCCCAGCCTCCATTTGCAAATCCTATATTACTTTCGTTTGTAAATGCTGGATGGACGGTGTAGCCTGTTGTTGTATCCATTGTTTCATCAGTTGTTTTTTGTCTTTTGGCTGTTTGTAGTTTTCCATTCTCATCATAATAATTATCTGTTGTTCCTATTAAAAATACTATATCACATGTTTGTGTACTGCTATTTATTTTATATGCATATCTTGGTATCCATACCCACATACTTCCATCTTCTGTTTGTGCATTTGCCCATTTTTTTGTTGTGTAATCATACCAATTTTTATCTGTATATGTTGTCTTTTCTGTAGTTCCTTCTTTGTCTTCTTCTGGTTCTGTGAATTTTATTGGTGTCATTCCTGTTAGTAATTCTGGTGAATTTACTTTTTTTACATTTTGCCATGTTCCATTTGCTACTAATTTTTCTTCTGATAGTCCTCCTGTATATATGTCTGATATATCTATTTCATATTTGCCTTTATCTGTTGTTATTCCTTTTATTGTTGTTCCATCTTCCTCATAATTTATATCACCATATTTTTCTAATATACTTATTAAATCATTTTGTGTTATTTCTCCTGTGCTTTCTGCTTGTTTTGCATATATTTCTAATTGTATTTGTTCTTTTACATTAGCTATTTCATTTTGTTTTTTCGCTTCTTTCGCGTTTTCAAATAATCCTGTATTGGTTATTGCCTGGATGCTTATTCCTGCTAAAATTAATAAAATAACAATTGTTATTACTAGTGCCACTAGTGTTATACCCTTAATGCTTTTTTCTTTCATACTTTTCCTCCTAATTTTTCTTTTGAATTTTATTACACAATTTATTATGTATTAAAATTATTTTACCATAGTTAAATTTTTAGTTCAACATTTTTTTAATATTTTCTATTTTCAGTTTCTAAATAATTTTTTATTTATTTTTAATATGTCAATATTTTTTATCAATTCCAATATAATATATAAGGTGATTTTATGAATATTGTTCCTACTGATAAAACTTATACTTATGATTTATTAACTCAAAATTTATTTACTCTTAACCGCACTTTTCCTTTTCTTAGCATTCAAATTATTGGAAGTAGTGTTCTTGGAAAAAATTTATATGTCGTAAAACTTGGTACTGGTTCAAAAAAAGTTTTTTATTCTGCTTCTTTTCATGCTAATGAATGGATTACAAGCATTATTATGATGAAATTTATCGAAGATTATTGTAATTCTTATGTAGATAATTCAACTTTATATAGTTATAATATTAGAACTTTATTTAATCAAGTTTCAATTTATATTATGCCCATGGTAAATCCTGATGGTGTTGATTTAGTGACTGAAAATTTGCCTAAAAATTCTTCTGCTTTTATTCAAGCTCAAAATATAGCACTAGATTACCCTAATATTCCTTTTCCAAGCGGATGGAAAGCTAATATTCTTGGAACTGATTTAAATTTACAATTCCCTGCTGAATGGCAAAAAGCAAAAGAAATTAAATATTCTCAAGGTTTTGTTAGCCCTGCGCCACGTGATTTTGTAGGTTTAGCTCCTCTCATAGAACCAGAGGCTAAAGCTATTTATAATTTTACTTTACTACATAATTTTGATTTAATTATCGCTTATCATACTCAAGGCAAAGAAATTTACTGGAATTTTCAAAATATTAATCCTCCTAATGGGTATGAAATTGGAAAAAAGTTTGCTAAAGCAAGTGGTTATTCTTTAACAGATGTTCCTTATAATTCTAGTTTTGCTGGTTTTAAAGATTGGTTTATTTTACAATTTAATAAACCTGGTTATACTATTGAAGCTGGTTTAGGTGAAAATCCTTTACCCATTTCTCAGTTTAATGAAATTTATAATGATAATTTGGGAATTTTGATTTTGGGTGCTATAAGTTAGAACTTTAAAAATATTTTGCATATATATCAATTTTCTGTAAATACTAAATATTAATAAATTATTCGGAGGTATATTATGGAAAATCAAAATTTAAACATATTAGATGAAGTGAATAAAGGTGCCACAATGGGAATGGATGCCATATCATATGTTTCTGAGAAAGTAAAAGACAATGATTTTAAAGAAGTTTTAGATGTCGAATACAATAAATATCAAGATATTTCTAATAGAGTCAATGATTTATATAATAATTATAGTAATAAAGAACCTCATGAGACAAATACTATGACCAAAATGATGACTTGGTATGGAATTCAAATGAAAACTATGACAGATGATAGCACTTCAAAATTATCTGAATTATTAATGCAAGGTACTAATATGGGAATTATTGAAGGTAGACGATTGTTAAATCAAAATCAAAATGCTGAAAAAGATGTTAAAAGTATTTTAAATGATTTCGTTGTTATGCAAGAAGATAGTGTTGAAACTTTGAAAAAATATTTGTAATTTTTTCTTAGACTTTCCTATTTCGACAGACTTTTTGTTTTGTACTTGCTATACTATTTTTATCAAATTACAGAATGGAGGGATGATTATGACTAAGGAAGAACTTTTGAAAAAAACTTTTTCTTCTGCATACGAAGCAATGTATGCATTAAATAAGTTTTTAGATGATATTGATAAGTCTTCTATTAATGAAACTAGAAGTAATTATCAAAATCTTAGAGTTGTTGGAAATCGGATATTCGAGGTTTAAAATGTCTAAATTATCAAATCTCTCAAAAAAGGTGGAAAATATTTTTCCACCTTTATCTTTTTTTGTTATGCTGTTTCTTTACTCTTTTTTTCTGGAACACGTCTTTTTTGTTTATTTGGTTCATTTGCTGTTTTTTCTCCAGTAATTATTTCTGGTCTTGCCTTATTTATTACTGTATTTCTAGTTATAATGCATTTTGTGATATTAGGTGTTGATGGAATTTCAAACATAATATCTCTCATTATATCTTCTATTATAGAACGTAATCCTCTTGCTCCAGTTTTCCTTTCTATTGCTTTATCTACAATTGCTTCTAATGCATCTTGATTAAATTCTAGTTCAACATCATCCATTTCTAATAATTTTTGATATTGTTTTACTAATGCATTTTTTGGCTCTGTAGCTATTTTTATTAATGCTTGTTTGTCTAAATCTTTTAATGTTGCTATTATTGGTAATCTTCCTATAAATTCTGGTATTAATCCAAATTTTAATAAATCTTGTGGTAATAATTCTTGAAATACTTCATATTTATTAATTTCTTTTTCACTTTCAATTTTTGCACCAAAACCTATTGATTTTTTACCAGTTCTTTCTTTTATGATATTTTCTAAGCCTTCAAAAGCTCCTCCACAAATAAATAGTATGTTTTCTGTATTTATTTGAATCATTTCTTGATTTGGATGTTTTCTTCCACCTTGTGGTGGTACTGATGCTATTGTTCCTTCAATTATTTTTAGTAAGGCTTGTTGAACACCTTCACCACTAACATCTCTTGTTATTGATAAGTTTTCTGATTTTCTTGTTATTTTATCAATTTCATCAATATATATGATTCCTTTTTGAGCTTTTTGAATATCTCCATCTGCTGCTTGAATAAGTTTTAATAAGATATTTTCAACATCTTCTCCAACATAACCAGCTTCTGTTAATGTTGTTGCATCTGCTATTGCAAATGGTACATTTAATATTCTCGCCAATGTTCTTGCAAGAAGTGTTTTTCCACATCCAGTTGGTCCTAAAAGTAATATATTACTTTTTTGTATTTCTACATCATCTTTGTCTTTTTCATTGCTTTCTTCATGAGCAATTCTTTTATAATGATTATAAACTGCAACTGCTAATGTTCTTTTGGCTTCATCTTGGCCAATTACATAATCATCCAATATTTTCTTTATTTCTTTTGGATTTGGTATTTTATCTAAATCATTTAATGTATAACCTAGTTCATCTTCTTCATATTTTTCTGCTTCTATAATGCTTGTACATAAATCTACACATTCATCACAAATAAATACACCTGGACCTGCGACAATTTTCTTTACACTATCTTGTGATTTGCCACAAAATGAACATCTTACATTTTTTGGGTTATCATTTTTAGCCATTTTCTATCTCCTTTAATTACATTCTTTTATCCATTATTCCATCTATTAATCCATATTTTAATGCTTCTTCTGCTGTCATATAATGGTCTCTTTCTGTATCTCTTTCTATTGTTTCTATAGATTGACCTGTTCTATCACTTAATAATTTGTTTAATTTTTCTCTTGTTCTTATCATATGGTCTGCATGGATTTTTATTTCAGTTGCTTGACCTGAAATTCCTCCACCTTGACCACCAATTAATGGTTGATGTATTAATATTTCTGAATTTGGTGTTGCAAATCTTCTGCCTTTTTCTCCATTTGCTAGAAGTACAGCACCAAAACTTGCTGCTAACCCTACACATATTGTTGATACTGGACATTTTATATAGTTCATTGTATCTACTATTCCCATTCCATCTGTAATAGATCCTCCTGGTGAGTTGATATATAATGATATTTCTTTATCTGGATCTTCTGATTCTAAGAATAATAATTGTGCAATGATTAAACTTGCTGATGTTGGGTTAACATCTTCTCCTAAAAATATAATTCTGTCTTTTAATAATCTTGAGAAAATATCATATGATCTTTCTCCTTTTCCTGTTTGTTCGATTACATAAGGTACTAAACTATCTTTTTCAAACATATTTTTCCTCCTCTGTCTTTTAGACATAATAATTATACACAAAAAGGTTGGTAATGCTTTTTATAATGCTTCACCCCAACCTTTCTTTTACTATTTATTTTATTTTTGCATTTTTTACTAAAAATTCTAATGCTTTTTCAGATTCTACTCCGCTTTTTATGTAATTTCTTACATTTTCATTTTCCATAAATTCTTTGTCATCTGATTTTCCATAATTTTTAGCCATTTCTTTTACTTTTTCTGTTATTTCATCTTCTGTTGCTTCTATTTTCTCTGCTTTGATTACTGCTTCTAACATTAATCTTGATTTGATTGCTTCTATTGCTTGAGGTTCATATTCTTTTTTAACTTCTTCAGCTGTTTTTCCCATCATTTTTAAGTATTGGTCTAATTTTAATCCTTGATATGAAAGTCTGCTTTCAACATTTCTTAACATATCTTCTGTTTCGTTTTCAATCATTCCTGATGGAATATCAACTTTTACGTTTTCGCATACTGCTTTTATAACAGCATCTTCTGTTTCATATTTTTGTCTTTGTTCATTGTCTTTTTCCATTCTGTCTTTGATGCTTTTCTTTAATTCTTCTAATGTATCGAATTCGCTAGTGTCTTTTGCAAAATCATCATTTAATTCTGGTAATTCTTTTTTCTTAATTTCATGTAATTTAACTTTGAATGTTGCATCTTTTCCAGCTAAATCTTTAGAAAAATATTCATCTGGGAATTTTACTTTTATATCTCTTTCTTCATCGATTTTCATTCCAATTATTTGGTCTTCGAATCCAGGTATAAATGTATTGCTTCCTATTTCTAATTCATGACCTTCAGCTTTTCCACCTTCAAATGCTTTACCATCAACAAATCCTTCAAAATCAATAACTGTTATATCACCTTTTTCTACTGGTCTGTCATCAATTGATATTAATCTTGAATTATGTTCTTGCATATGTGATAATTCATGGTTGATATCTTCATCTGATACAGTATACTCTATTTTTGGTATTTCTATACCTTTATATTTTCCAAGTTCTGCTTCTGGTTTTGTTTGGAATACTGCTGTAAATATTAAATCTTTTCCTTTTTCGATTTGTTTTACATCGATATCTGGTCTGCTTACAGCTTCTATTTTATTTTCTTTTAATGCTGTTTCTAATTCTTCTGGTGCTACTTCATTAAATGCATCTTCATAGAAAATTTCTTTTCCATAATATTTTTCTACTATGCTCATTGGAGCTTTACCTTTTCTGAATCCTGGTATATTAAAATATTTTGCACTTTTAAAATATACTTTTTGAATTGCTTCATCAAATTTTTGAGCCTCTATTGTTAACTCTAATTTTACTTCATTTGCGTTTTCTGTTTTCTCAACTTTACATTTCATAATAATTTCTCAATCCTTTCATTTATTCATATAGCTTTTATATTATACCATATTTTTCCTATTTTGCAATGATTTTTTATAAATTTTTCAAAAATACTTGTTTTTTTTATTATTTTATGATAAACTTAGAAGCAGTCAATTTTAATTTAAAAATTAGGAGGTGCAAAGAAATGGCTAAATGTGCAGTTTGTGAAAAATCACAAAGTAATGGAAATAAACTTAGCATAACTCGTTCACATATAAGTAAAAGAAGTCCACGTACTTGGAAACCAAATTTAAGAAGCGTAAAAGCTATTATGGAAAATGGTGAAGTAAAAAGAATTCATGTTTGTGCAAAATGTTTAAAAAATGGAAAAGTTAAAAGAGCATAATGATCGCTCTTTTTTTGTTTATATAAAATATTAAAAGAGGGTTTGTAGTTTTACTACTTTCCCTCTTTTCTTAGTCTTTTATTCCAAAAATTAATTTTACAAATCCTCTTAAAAATTTTGGAACTTTTTTTACTACGATAGTCATATGTACCCCTCCTTAATATTCTTATTATTAGCTATTCTTTAGCACGCAAGCCACATAATTCCTACACAAGCTAATGCTACTCCTATTATAAAAAGCCAACCTGTTAGTGGAAGCAATAATACTAATAATATTCCTAATCCTATTCCTATTAATATTACTCCTAATGTTTTTTTCAATGCACATAACATATTATTACCTCCTAATTGTTTTTATATATTATATTAGTTATTTTATTTTATTGTTCCTTTTTATGTAAAATATGCTTTTGGTTAATTATTAATTTTAAAACAAAGTATGTCAAATAATACGAAATAATGGTTTTATTTGTTATTGCTTTTTCATTATTTTCCTTATATAATTATATTAAATTTATAAGATAAGAGGTTTATATATGAAAAGAAATGATGCAATTAATATAATTAATATTTTAAAAGATACTTACCCAGATGCACAATGTAGTTTAGATTTTAAAACTCCTTTTCAAATGGTTGTAGCTGTTATGCTTTCTGCTCAATGTACTGATGACCGAGTTAATAAGACTACTCCTACTCTTTTTGATAGATGCAAAACTATTGAAGATTTTGCTAATATTGATATTAATGAATTGGAAGATATTATTCATCCTTGTGGTTTTTATAAGAATAAAGCTAAAAATATTAAATTATGTGCTAAACAGGTTTTAGAAAATTTTGGCGGTATTGTTCCAAATAATATGAAAGATTTAATGTCTCTTGCTGGCGTTGGTAGAAAGTCTGCTAATGTTGTTATGCTTGAAGTTTTTGATGATGCTCAAGGTATTGCTGTTGATACTCATGCTAAAAGAATTTCTAATTTGATTGGCTTTTCTAGTGAAAAAGAGCCTGAAAAGATTGAACAGGATTTGATTAGACTTATTCCTAAAGAGTATTGGAAGGATGTTAATCATTTGCTTATTTGGCATGGTAGAAATATTTGTGTTGCTAGAAATCCTAAGTGTGATATTTGCCCTGTTAGTGGGTATTGTAAGAAAAATAGAAATATTTAAAATTAAAAAGACTCGCTTTGTTTTATACTGGTTAAATTTTTTAATTCAGTATAAATCAGTGAGTCTTTAATTTTATTACAATTCCATATCATCATAATTGTTATTTTTTTAAATTGTCTGTCATCTTATCTATTTTTGAATTTTGTAATCCTTGTGTTGTAGTAGATGTCCAATTTTTTAAGTCTTGAATAAATTTTCTTTTTTTATCTGTATCTTTTACCTCTTGCACTTGTTTTTGAATAGTATCTACTATTGGTTGATTCACAACTTTCTGGACATCTGTTGGTAACATTTTTATTTGTCTATCAATAATTTTATTTATAAACGGTAACTTTCTAATATATTTACTCTGAACTAAAAATCTTACAAACTTTTCTTTTATAGTTAAATTATTTGCTACTTGTTCCAAGTGTTGTATTTCTTCAAATTCATATTGTTTTTCTTTCAATACCTCTTCTATTTCATTTAAATTATTAAATTGTCTTCCAAAATCATTTTCAACAATAGATTTTAAATTTGAAATATATTCATTTATTGATAATTGTTTTCCATTTTTAGTTTTCAAATTTGCTAAATTATAAAATGGAATTAATTCTTCATTTTCTGTTTTACCATATTGGTTTATTTTTGAATCTATCATATATTGTATAATTCCAGCAAATCTTCGATAATTGGTATTATTTAAATTTAAATTATCTTCTGTCCTTTTAAAAAAATCCGTATCGATTATTTGTATTTTTTGCGTTTCTTCGTTCCACATTACATTGTCATCGTGCATATCTTCAAATATAATCCCTTGTTTAGATATTTCTTCAACATCTTGCTCTGCTTTTGTAATAACTGATTGCAATTGTTCAAATGGTAACATTGATATTATATCTTTCATTTTTCTTCCAGAAACAAAATCCATTGAATAGCCTAACAAATTCCCATTATTGTCCTCTAATATTTCATTTGGAAATATGCATAAATCACTTTTTACTCCTGCTAATTGTTGTAACATTTCTTTACTATAGAATCTTTTTGAATCAGAATTTTCTTTTAATATTTTATATACTGTACTGCCATTTCTATATATATTGGCACATTTTCCTTCTCCAATTTTTTCTTGTTTTTCAATTTCTTTTGCATTTACTTTTCTTGACAATTCTTTTTTTGAGTTATAAGTGTAATTCCTTTATTAGCAAATTCTTTTAATTTTTCTTCTTTTTTCGTTTGCCATTCTTTTGAAGATATAAAATCAAAACTTATCTGTGCTGTTCCCACATTCTTGTCTTTACCAAATATTTGTGTAGCCAATTTTGCTTCTGGACTATCTATTAAAAAATCTTCATTATTCAGCTCTTGTTTATTATAAGTTCTTGTCTCAAAATCAAGCTCTTTTAAAAATTTCAATTCTCTTCCTAACAGTATTGGTGAAATCATATAAATACTATCTTTTCCTTGAAATTCATCATAGCCATTTTCTTTTAATTCTTTTATTTTATCTATAGCATCCAATAAATACATATTAACTGTATCTATTGTTCTAGAAATTCCTTGATTTGCAATCATTGAATGCAAATCAGTTGGTAAATGAAGATGAACACAATTACTAGCTATCCCATATGAAAAAAATTCGTTTATTAAAATATGTTTTTGGACAGTATTGTTTTGTTTTTCAGAAATCTTACTTTCAAAAAATCTTGTTATAGCTTCTTTTGTGCCTCCTGCTTGCATAATTGCTTTTTGAAGTGAAACCTCATCGATTGTTTTAACTTTATTCAATAATTTATTTATTGTTTCTTCATTATCATGAGTTTTCATTGATATTAATATATCCTCTACTTCTATTTTATTCATTATTAACCTTTCTATATTTTATAATTTTTTATTAATTAGTTTAATTCTTTATTTAGAAATCTATTTTTGTTTTTTGGTATTGTTATTTATAGTCTACCATTATCTATTAAATTATTCAAGTAAATTTTTTCTTAAATTTTCCATAAAAATGAATATTCAAAAAACATTTGACATATAATAAAAAATATAGTATACTATATTTAGCTTAAGCAAGAGAATAAATTGAAGAACTCAAATGTTTAGAGAGATATGTTGACCACATATCTCATTTTTTTTGCACAAAAATAAATATGAAGATGAAATCTACAAGCTGGAAAAAGAAAATAGCTTTTTACGAAAAGTTATAAATACATTTGAAAAAACAGTAGATAAATTCATACATTGGGTATGTAATAAGTTCTTAGTTTCTTTTGAAGAAGAATTTATAAGAGATTTTGAACTTGAAAATGATATTTATCTTGATCCAGAGAAACAGATTGAATATGAGGAAGAAAAAGATTGGAATTTAGAATTATAAAAAATACCGGTAGAAGATTGACTCCTACCGATATTTTTTATTTTTTTGTAAACATATGAACAGTTAATTCAGCAGTTTCAGTTATATATTCTGGAAGAATACATCTTGCATAAAAATAGTATCCATTTTCATTGGATTTGCCAATTTCATTAAAAGCATTAGCAACATCATTCATAACGGCATAAAATTCTTCTCCCTTAACATATTCTGACAGATAATCAAATACTTTGCCATGTTCTAATAGTGCACGACCATCATCATACCAACGACTTATTTTTACTGTTACGCTATGAGATGTTTTTGCTGGATAACAGTTTTGAACAGACCACTCAAGTCTACTCATAATCCAATAAAACAGTTCATCTGTTTCTTGTTGTTTTGGACTACGCTCTGTGTTTAGCCGATTTTTATTTCTTTCAGCTAAATTTTCTGCTATAATTAAATATTTTTCGTTTACCATAGAATTTACCTCCTAACAAATTTGTTTGAGAATTATCAACACCAGAACTGGTTTAAATTTATTCAAAAGTTTCAGTTACAATCATTACATTCTCCAACAATATATCCACATTCTTCACTTTCCCAGTTAGGAACATTAGCTAATCCAGTTTGCTCAATATAAGCATTTAATGAATTAGATAGGTTCTCTGTTAATTTTGCTGGGCAAGTATCAAATGTTAAAGGATGGTAAAAAGCACCACAAGATACAGTAACTTTTTTCTTGTCTTCTGAAATTTCTAAGAGAATTTGATTAGGTTTTAATTGTTCCATGTTTTTCCTCCTTCAATATTCATTGTGTTGTTTACTTGTCATTTATGCTCAACTCCAAAAGGAGATTATAAAAGTTAATTCTAGTGTATTTTATCACATTTTTATGTAAAATGCTAGTATTTTAAATTATTTTCTGCTATAATATATTTATCATAATTCCAAACAGAAGAATAGGAGGTTAATTTTATGAATGATAAGAGCAAGACAGAAAGATTAGATTTTGGTATGACAGAAGAAAAATTTAAAGACATGTTAGAGAAACAAGAACGGTTATCAAAAGAAACTTATGACAATAGCGCTCTTGAACAATTTGTAAGGAAACCAAAACAATCAAACTTATACGATAGAATCAAATCAGTTGTAGATTTTATTTTGTTGTTTTTTCTTTTTATTGTTATCTGTGTTGTTTCAGTAATAAGCAGTGTACTAGGAACAATGGAAGTTTATGTAGCTGTTCCTATTGCATTTTTATCTATGGTAGGTATTATTATACTAGTAATAGATACAAGAAAAGAAAATTATAAGTGATATAAAAGATAAATCTCCATAATAATTATTATGGGGATTTATTGTTGCTTTTTAATATTATATTATAATATATTTTTGATTTCTACTTTTTGGTTTATCTGGAATTGTCATTCTTATTTTTTTCTTCCAATAATTTATTTATATAATTATTCTTAAACTTATATACATCTTTGTAACCAAAATATTCTGTAATTTCTTTTAGTGATTTCTCTGTCTTACATAATTCTAATATTTGGTGTTCACTTACTGCTAACCTACTGCTTTTCTTATTGCCTAACTTACTGCTTTTGGTCTTTGCAGTATTATCATATTCAAAAGGATTTTCTTTATATTTAAAAGAAACTCTTAAAAAATGATCCATAAATTTAAAACAACTTTTATCATAAGCATCTAAAATTCTCAAAACTCCAGAACCTATATTTTCAATTAAATCTACATCTTTAAATACTCTAATAAGTTCTTTGTTTCTTTCATTTACAGACTTAATCAAAAAAAGAATTTTTTTCAATATATAATCCGCATTCATTTTTGTCTTCATTTTTATATAATTTATTTAAGCATATTTCTTCAAACATGAATATTCTTTTCAATTCCCCAAATTCTCAATGCAATCATTTGTTGTTTAATATAATCGGAAGATGTAATCAATAGTATTCTATTTTCTATATCTAAATCAATAGCACCTTGTTCTCTACAAGTCTTACCGTTTGTTTTTGGATAATCACAATAAATCTCATCTAGTCTTGAATTTGGAATAAAATACATTCCACAATTTTGACATTTCTTTCATCAGCATTATTATTCAAAAGTAACAAAAATATTAATCCCTGATTAAATCAAATGAACTAACTCTAGTTGCACTTTCTTCCTAAAAGATATCCAAAGATATCCTTTGGAAAAGGATAAAATTAACCTTTAATATTCTTGTAATATTTTGTTAATTATAATCTTTTACTCTGTTTCTCTGTCATTACTCTACTACATTTATTTTCCAAATTCCACTTTTTGTAGAGCCAACTCTTTCAATAATGCCTTTTTCCTTTAGAATTTTAATATTATATGATATACCATCTCTTGTCAAATCAAGAATTTTAGCCATTTCAACCTGTGTAATACCTGGATTTTTCTTAATTAAATTTATTATTTTTTCTTGTGTAGTTTCTTGTGTAGTTTCTTGTGCAGTTTCTTGATTAGATGTTACAATCATTCCATCTACAGCTTCATTTATAACTTTAAGCATAAATTCAATAAATTCATTTGAATTTCCTACATTATTACAGTTTTGAATTGCAGTATAATATTCTTCTTGATGTTTTCTTATTATACTTTCTATTGGAATATATTTAAACAAATCTTTCCAATGTGCAAGTATTGCTGTTTGCCATAATCTTGCAGTTCTTCCATTTCCATCTGAAAAAGGATGTATAAATACAAATTCATAATGAAATATAGAAGATAAAATTAACGGATTAACTTTTTCTTTCGCTTCATTCATCCAATTAAATAAGTTATCCATTAATGCTGGAACCATTCTATGAGGTGGAGCCATAAATATTTGAATATCTCCATCATAAACAGCTTCTCCATGATTTCTAAATTTTCCGCAGTCATCTTCAATAGCAAATGTTAATATTCCATGTATCTTTTTTAAATCTTTTACAGAATATGGATTTATATTATCAATTTCTTCATAAGCTTTATATGCATTTTTTACTTCTTGAATATCTTTTTGTTCTCCTATAACTGCTTTTCCATTTATTACAGCTTCGACTTGAAACAATGATAATTGATTATTTTCAATGGCTAAAGATGAATGTATTGACTGTATTCTTGTTTTCCTTCTTAATTCTGGAAATCTATTTAAACTTTCAAAATAATTCGCTTCTCCTATTTTTTCCATTATGCTTGTTGCTAAGTTTAACATTTTATCAGTAATTGTATAAGGTGGTTTATTTATTTCCATTTTTTGCCTCCATTATTCAATTTATTTTTTCTTTTTTAAGTATGTCTCTTCTTAA
>ERZ772897.557-NODE-557-length-45001-cov-5.054510_pt1 | contig 45001 bp, 42 predicted proteins | sample MGYA00512125_ERZ772897 | MGnify/ENA primary metagenome ERZ772897 (study PRJEB29015, sample SAMEA2737660) | human gut metagenome | biome: human gut; feature: human-associated habitat; material: faeces | place: China | collected 2012 ... | reverse complement strand
AGAGCGATAACACCCTCGCAGACCATCGCGCCGTAGAAGACGAAGTGGCCCTGCTTCTCGCTCTTCATGCAGCGAGCCATCAGGGGGCTCTGCGTGGCATGGAAGCCGGAGATCGCGCCGCAGGCAACGGTGATGAACATGAAGCTCCACACCGGGGTGCCCGAGGGATGCATGGAGCCGAAGTTGTTCCAGATCTCGGGGATGGTGTACTCAGGCTTGGTGAAGATGCCGACGGCAACACCGATGGCCATGATGATCAGGCAGATACCGAACAGGGGGTAAATCTTACCGATGATCTTATCGATGGAAATGAAAGTCGCGATGAAGTAGTAGACAAGAACGATAATCAGCCAGAACAGGGTCGTGGCGACGATGCCCTCGTGGCCGCCGTTCTTGAACAGGGTGACAATCAGACCGGCAGGGCCGACCGCAAAGACCGTACCGACCATAACGAGCAGCACCACGCTGAACACGCGCATGACGTTCTTCATCGCGCCGCCCAGATAGATACCGGCGATCTCGGAGATGGAAGCGCCTTCGTTACGCTCGCTCATCATACCGGAGAAATAGTCGTGAACCGCACCGGCAAAAATCGTACCAAAGGTGATCCACAGGAACACGATGGGACCCCACAGAGCACCCTGCAGGGCACCGAAGATGGGGCCGAGGCCCGCGATGTTCAGAAGCTGGATCATAAACAGCTTCCACTGCGGCAGAACCACATAGTCCACGCCATCGTTGATCTTGACAGCCGGCGTTTCACGGTCGTCAGGGCCGAAGGTCTTTTCGACGATGCCACCGTAAACGAAGTAGCCGCCGATCAGCAATGCGAGGCAGATCAGAAAGCTAAACATTTTTCTCCTCCTATTTTATTACAAATGTTTGCCTTGCAGGAGAATTTCCCCTGCGTTTCGCCTGATTATAATAATTTTTTGGAGAAAAAAGTCAATCGTCAAAATGAACAAATTTTAAATGAATATTATTTCATTCAAGCTGGATATTTGTTTTTCCCTTATGCGCGGATGACCTGCTCGATGGCCGCTAAAAGCTCGTCGTAGCCCTCAAAAGCGGGCAGATGCGGGTAGTCGTGCTTGATCTTTTCCGTCGTGCGGAACAGGAAGCCCGCCTTGGACGCTTCGATCATTTCGAGGTCGTTGTAGCTGTCGCCGCTGGCGATGGTCTCAAAGCCGATGGACTGAAGGCCGCGCACGGTCGTAAGCTTGGAATGCTCGCATCTCATCTTGATGCCGCTGATGAATCCGTCGGCGTCCACCTCGAGAGAGTTGCAGAAAATGGTCGGCCAGCCGAGTTTTTTCATCAGCGGTTGTGCAAATTCCTCAAAGGTGTCGCTCAAAATGATGGCCTGCGTCTCAGATCTCAGCTTGTCGAGGAATTCTTTCGCCCCCGGCAGCGGGTCGATGCGCGCGATAGTCTCCTGAATTTCCTTGAGTCCCAGGCCGTGCTCGCGGAGCACGCCCAGGCGCCATTTCATCAGCTTGTCGTAGTCCGGCTCGTCGCGCGTGGTGCGCGTCAGCTCGGGAATGCCGCTCTCGCGGGCAAATTCGATCCAAATTTCGGGGACGAGCACGCCCTCCATATCAAGGCAGGTAATATACATGTTTATTCTCCTTTATCACTTTTCCGCCGCGGCCTTGCCGAGCACGTAGTCGAGCATCTCGCCGCGGTCGATCACGTCGCGGTGACGCACCGCGCGGGAGCGTAGGTCGGCAAGATTCTTCGGCACGGGCACGCCCGTGACCTTGTGGAGCTGCTCCATCACGTCGAACTCGTCGCCCTCGGCCTTTTCGCCGATGCCCTCGAGCACGGCGGCGGGGAATTTATAAGGAGAGGCAGTGGAGAGCACGACGACGGCGTTGTGCTCGTGGTTTGCCTGCTTGTACTGCTGCGCCACGTCCCAGGCGACCGCCGTGTGCGTGTCGCAGAGGTAATGGTCGTCCTTCCAGACCTTGCCGATGGCGGTTTTCGCACCCTCGTCGTCGCAGAAGCCTGCCCAGAAGAGCTCGTGCAGCTTTTCGAGCATGTCCGCGGGCACCTCGTACTCACCGTTTTCGCTGAGCTGCTTCATTAAATCCGCGATGAGCTTGTCGTCGCCGGAGAGGAGATAGAGCAGGCGCTCCAAGTTACTGGAGACGAGAATGTCCATCGAGGGGGACACTGTCTTGTAGAAGGGGCGGCGGCGGTCATAGCGGCCCGTGCGCAGGAAGTCGGTCAGCACATTGTTGGCGTTGGACGCGCACACGAGCTTGCCGACGGGAAGGCCCATCTCCTTGGCAAAGTAGCCCGCGAGGATATCGCCGAAGTTGCCGGTCGGCACGACGTAGTCGACCTTGTCGCCCGGCTGGATGCGGCCCGCCTGCACGAGGTCGGCGTACGCTCTATAATAATAGACGACCTGCGGGGCGAGGCGGCCGATGTTGATGGAGTTGGCCGAGGATAGGCGAACGCCCTTACCCTCGAGCAGCTGATCCTTGCTGACGGCGGAGAAGATTTTCTTCACGCCGGTCTGCGCATCGTCGAAGTTGCCGCGCACCGCGCACACGCAGACGTTTTCGCCCGCCTGCGTCGCCATCTGCGCCTGCTGCACGGCGCTCACGCCGCCGTGGGGGTAGAAGACAATGATCTTCGTGCCCGGCACATCGCAGAAGCCCTCCATCGCCGCCTTGCCGGTGTCGCCGGACGTGGCGGTCAGGATCATGATCTCGTCGTCCACACCGAGCTTTTCTTTCGACGCGGTCATCAGGCGCGGCAGCATCGAGAGCGCCACATCCTTAAAAGCGCTCGTCGGCCCGCGGAAAAGCTCGAGGATGAAGTCCTCACCGACGGGGACGGTCGGGGTCAGGTGGTCGGTCTCAAACTTGCCGGTATAGCCGTCGTGGACGAGTTTTGCCATCTCCGCTTCTGAAAAGTCGGGCAGGAGCTTGGATAAGATCTTCGTCGACATGGACATCGTGTCCATATTTAATACAGTAGTATAGTCGAACTTGACCTCGTCAAACGACGGCATCGTGTAAAGGCCGCCGTCGGGGGCAAGGCCGTTTAAGATGGCCTGCGCGCTGCTGGCCTTTAAATTTTTGTCACGGGTGCTCTGATACTGCATGGATGTTTCCTCCTGTATCTCACGGGAAAAGTTTTTTTGTTTTCCCTATTGTATTTTCACAAACGCTATGTTATATTGTTTCCATCAAAAAGTCAAGTGTTTTTCTTCCGCGGACAGTTTCGGCGTAAGTCACAAATTCGTCCGCACTTGACGGAGTATCCAAAAAAGAAAGAAGGTCATTCCCCGTGAATATTGCGCTGCTGGGCTTCGGCACCGTCGGTTCCCATTTTTATAAGCTGTGCGAGGGGCGAACCGATCTGCATGTTGCAGCTGTTCTCTCCCGCCGTCCCCGCCCGGAGCTCACATGCACCGTGACCGCCGATTACGACGAGATCGTGCGCGATCCCTCGATTGATATTGTGGTGGAAGTCATGGGCGGCATCGAGCCGGCGTACAGCTACCTCTGCGCGGCCATGCGTGCGGGCAAGCACGTCGTCACCGCGAACAAGCAGCTCATGTGCGCCCACTTTGAAGAGCTCACCTCCCTTGCAAAAGAAAAAGGCGTGGCGCTGCGCTGCACTGCCGCCGCGGGCGGCGGCATTCCCTGGCTCACCTCTCTCTCCCGCGCGTCTGAGCTTGATGAGATCAAGGCTGTCGAGGGCATTCTGAACGGCACAACGAATTACATGCTTTCCGCCATGACGAATTCCGGCGCGGATTACGCGCCCGCGCTCCGCAAGGCGCAGGAGCTCGGCTACGCCGAGGCCGACCCCACCGCAGATGTCGAGGGTCTGGACGCGCGCCGCAAGATCGTCCTCTCCGCCGACCTTGCCTTCGGCGTGAACATCAGGGAAGAGGACATCCCCTGTGTCGGTATCTCGTCCATCACCGCGGGCGACATCGCCAAGGCGAAGGACGAGGGCCTGACCTACAAGCTCATTGCCCGAGCGGAGAAAAGCGGCCGTGCCGTGGCCGCGTTCGTCTGCCCGACGCTTTTCCCCTCCTCCGCGCCCGAGGCGCACACCGACGGCACCGGCAACCTCGTCACGCTGTTCGCATCGCGCTTTGGCAAGCAGAGCTTTTCCGGCGCGGGCGCAGGCGGCTACCCGACCGGCTCGAACGTGCTGCGCGACTGTCTCGACGTCGCCGACGGCTGCCGCAGCTTCTATGCTGACTCCTTCACTCCCTGCTCGGTGAACCTCTCCGGCACGCAGTGCAAGTGGCTGTTCCGCTGCATGGGCGAATACTTTACCCGCGAGTGCAGCGCCCGCGCGGCGTTCGACGCCTATGAATCTTACCGAAAGGACGACCCGCACGCGCTGCTTGCGCGCTACGCGGCCGAAGAGGAATAAACTCCATGCTCAAAGTTTTGAAATTCGGCGGTTCGTCGCTCGCCGACGCCCGCCAGTTCGCCAAGGTCAAGTCCATCGTGGAAGCCGACCCCGCCCGCCGCGTGGTCATCGTCTCCGCGCCGGGCAAGCGCTTCTCCGGCGACCATAAGATCACCGATCTTCTCTATCTCTGCGCCGCGCACATCAAATACGGCGTTTCGTGCGAGGACATCTTCGCCATGATCCGCGACCGCTACAACGAGATCATCGCCGAATGTGGCCTGCACATCAGCCTCGACAAAGAGTTCGACGCGCTGTGGGACAAGATGAAAAATGGCATCAGCCAGGATGAGCTCGCCTCGCGCGGCGAATACTTCTCCGCACGGCTGATGGCCGAATACCTCGGCTATGAGTTCGTCGACGCGGCCCGCTGGATCAAGTTCAAGTTCGACGGCACCGTCGATCAGGACGCATCCTACGCGGCGCTGCGCTCCCTCGCCGAGGACCGCAAGGTCGTCATCCCCGGTTTCTATGGCGTGATGCCCGACGGGCACATCCGCACGTTCTCCCGCGGCGGCAGCGACATCACCGGCGCGCTCGCGGCAGCGGCGCTCGGCGCGGACGTGTATGAGAACTGGACGGACGTCTCCGGCATCCTGATGGCCGACCCGCGCATCGTCGACGATCCCGAGCCCATCCGCCGCGTGACCTACAGCGAGCTGCGCGAGCTGAGCTACATCGGCGCGCAGGTCCTGCACGAGGGCACGATCTTCCCCGTGCGCGAGAAAAACATCCCGCTCAACATCCGCAATACCAACGCGCCCGACCATCCCGGCACGATGATCTTGGAGTCCATCGGCGACGAGATGGAAGAGGGCGGCTTCATCACCGGCATCGCCGGCAAGAAGGGCTTTTCCATCATCACCATCGCCAAGACCGGCATGTCGAGCGAACCGGGCTCTCTCCTGAAAATTCTCAACGTGCTCGCCAAGCACGAGGTCAACGTCGAGTACCTCCCGTCCGGCATCGACAACGTCTCGCTCGTCGTCTCGTCCGACAAGGTGTCCCGCTCGCTCTACGAAATGCTGGGCGAGCTGCAAAAAGAGGTGCAGCCGAATAAGATAACCGTAACGGAGCATATCGCCATCGTCGCCGCCGTCGGCCGCAAGATGGCGTACCGTCCCGGCGTTTCCGGTAAAATTTTCGCCAAGCTCGGCGAAAACGGCGTGAACATCCGCATGATCACGCAGGGCCCCGAAGAGCTCAACATCATCGTGGGCGTGGAAGAAAAAGATTTCGAACAGGCCATCCGTGTCCTGTACAATAGTTTTGTGAAGGAGAATGTAGTGTAATGAAACAGGTCAATGTCGGTATTCTCGGCGCCACCGGCGCCGTCGGTCAGGAAATGATCAAAATTCTCGAAGAGCGCAACTTCCCCGTTGCGTCCCTTCGTCCCATCGCAAGCGCCAGAAGCGCGGGCAGCAAAATCATGTTCCGCGGTCAGGAGTGCACCATCGTCGAGGCGTCTGACGACGCGTTTGAGGGCCTTGATATCGTCCTCGGCGCGGCCGAGAACGACATCGCCGAGCGTTTTGCTCCCTCGATCGTCAAGGCGGGCGCGGTGTTCGTCGACAATTCGAGCGCGTTCCGCCTCGACCCCAACGTCCCCCTTGTCATCCCCGAGATCAACCCCGAGGACGTGAAGTGGCACAAGGGCATCATCTCGAACCCCAACTGCACCACCATCGTGACCCTCGTGGCCATTAACGCCCTCGCCAAGGAGAGCCCCATCGAGACGATCATCGCCTCTTCCTACCAGGCCGTCAGCGGCGCGGGCAAGGGCGGCATCGACGAACTCAACAATGAGGTCAAGGCCCTTTCCGAGGGCAAACACCTTGAGCCCAAGGTCTTCCAGTATCAGATCGCGTACAACATCATCCCCCAGATCGGCGGCGAGGCCTTCGAGGGCTACACCAGCGAGGAGATGAAGATGCAGAACGAGGGCCGCAAGATCCTCCACCTGCCCGAGATGAAGGTCAGCTGCACCTGCGCGCGCGTGCCCGTCATCCGCAGCCACAGCGTATCCGTCGTGCTGCGCACGAAGGAGAAGATCAGCGTCGAGCGTGCCAAGGAGCTCATCGCAAACGCCCCGGGCTGCAAGCTCGTCGACGACCTCAAGAACAAGGTCTACCCCATGCCGCTCGACACGTCCGATCAGGACATCGTCTATGTCGGCCGCATTCGTGAGGACCTGACCGACGAGCGCGGCCTGAACCTCTGGTGCTGCGGCGACCAGGTCCGCAAGGGCGCTGCCACCAACACCATCCAGATCGCGGAGCTGCTGCTCAAGTAAGGCTTTTTTAGCCACAGATCGTTCCCCGTTTTCTGCCGCATAGCGGCGGAAAACGGGGAATTTTTTCGTTTCTGCACAGAAACGCCGATTTTGGCCCGCATTTTGCTATAAGCCGCTCATAAAGTGGTACAGGCACGTCGTAAGCTGAACGTTAAGAGAGCTATTCTCTGATCCTTTGGCTGTTTTGTCAAAAATCGGTGCACATTTCTTGTGTGTTTCCCCCATTTTTACCACAAACGGCAAGTTTCATTTGACTTTGCCCGCTGTGGGGGCTATGCTGTAAGCAAGGATTGGAAACGTTACCGGTAAGGTTTCCGGAATCATCGCAGGGGGCGCGTCGGCATGACCATCAAGGATATTGCAAAGCTCGCAGACGTGAGCGTCAGCACCGTCTCCCGCGTGCTCAACGACCGTCCGGACGTGAGTGAGGATTCCCGCAGACGGGTCCGCGCCGTCATCGAGGCGCACCGGTATGTGCCGAACAACAGCGCGCGCGACCTCGTCAAGATCCGCTCCGACGCGGTCGGCCTCGTGGTGCGCGGTGTGCAGAACCCTTTCTACACCGACATCATCCACGCCATCGAGCAGAAGCTCGACGCTTCGGGCTACACGATGGTCATGCGCCAGATCCCGTCCGGCGACGACGAGATTCAGTGCGGCGCGGTGATGGAAAAGGAAAAGCGCCTGCGCGGCATTATCTTCCTCGGCGGGCGCAGCGATTATTCGCCCGAAGAGGTTTCGCTTCTCGGCGTGCCCTATGTCTGCTGCTCCTACACCAACTCCTACGGTATGCTTCCGCCGGAGTCGTACTCCTCCGTCTCCATCGCCGACGAGCAGGAGGCCTACCGCGCGGTCAGCGAGCTTTACAAAAACGGTCACCGCCGCATCGCCGTGCTGACCGCCGCCCCCGACGACAGTTCGATCTCCCAGCTCCGTTACCTTGGCTATCAGCGCGCGCTGCGCGACTTCGGCTTAACAGAGCATCCGGAAGACCTGATCTGCGCCGAAGATTTCACCATTGCCAACGCCTATGCCGCCATGCAAAAGCGTCTGCGCTCCCCCGCCGATTTTACGGCTGTCTTCGCCATTGCGGACGACATGGCCATTGGCGCGATGCGCGCCCTGCGCGAAAGCGGCCGCTCCATCCCCGAGGACTGCTCCGTCATCGCCATCGACGGCATCAGCGTCTCGGAATACATTCATCCCATGCTCACCACCCTCTGCCAGCCCATGACCGCCATGGGAGAGGCGAGCGTCGAGATCCTGCTCGACATCATTGAGGGACGCGGCGTTCATCGCCATGTCACTCTGCCGACCGCGCTGCGCGAGGGCGCGTCCGTGCGGCAGCTCAAGCACTGATTTTCCCGCGGGAACCGCGTGAAAATAAATTTAAAAAGGAGTATTGATGAAATGAAAAAGTATCTTGCAATGATCCTTGCTCTTGTCATGGCGCTTTCTCTCGTCGCCTGCGGCGATAAGAAGGATGACTCCACTGACAACAGCGACGGCGATACTGCCTCCGGCCGCGTCTACTGGCTGAACTTCAAGCCCGAAGCCGACGAGGCCCTGCAGAAGGTCGCCGCCATGTACACCGAGAAGACCGGCGTGCCCGTCACCGTCGTGACCGCCGCTTCCGGCACCTACAACGAGACCCTGACTGCCGAGATGGACAAGTCCGCTCCCCCGACGCTGTTCGTCGTGGGCAACCAGGCCGCTGTCGGCACCTGGGGCGACTACTGCTATGACCTAAGCGGCACCGCCGTTGCCAACGAGCTCAACACCGACGCCTACAACCTCTATGACGCCGACGGCAAGCTCTGCTCCATCGGCTACTGCTATGAGTGCTACGGCATCATCGTCAACGAAGATCTGCTCGAAAAGGCCGGCTACACGCTTGGCGACATCACGAACTTTGAGACTCTCAAGGCCGTCGCTGAGGACATCCACGCTCGTGCTTCCGAGCTCGGCTTCGACGCCTTCACCTCCTCTTCCATGAGCGACGATTCCAGCTGGCGCTTCACCGGCCACCTCGCGAACCTCGAGTATTACTACGAGTCCGTGGACGATCCCGACGCCTGGAAGGAATGCCCGTCTTCCATCAAGGGTACCTACATGCAGAACTACAAGAACCTGTGGGATCTGTACATCAACAACAGCGCCGTGAATCCTGCTGATCTCGCTGCCGGCGGCTTTGACGCGGCGGACGAGTTCGGCAAGGAGCAGGCCGTGTTCTATCAGAACGGCTCCTGGGAGTGGGCCAAGCTCACCGGTACCGGCGACGGTCAGTACGGTCTTGACAACCTGTCCATGATCCCGTTCTACTGCGGTGTTGCGGGCGAAGAGAACGCGGGTCTCAACTGCGGCACCGAGAACTGCTGGGCTGTCAACGCCAAGGCTTCCGAGGAAGACATTCAGGCCACGCTCGAATTCATGAACTGGATGGTCACCGATCCCGAGGTCTCCCGTATGCTGGTCGATGAATTCGCCGCCATGCCCTATAAGCAGGCTGCCGAATCCACCAACGGCTTCCTCGCCGACGCCAACGACTACACCACCAACGGCAACTACATCATGCCCTGGGTCACCAACTTCCAGCCGAACGTTGATGCTTACCGCGCTGCGCTCGTCTCCGCGATGAACCAGTACGACGCCGACCAGAGCGATGCCAACTGGGAGCTCGTCAAGACCGCGTTTGTCGACGGCTGGGCCACGCAGTACGCTGCCGCCAACGGCTAAGCCGCTTTTAAAAAAGCAAGCGCATCTGAAAAGCACAAATGAGAGGGGCGGGCGATTTCGCCCGTCCCTCCCTGCATATCACGGCGAGCGCCGCATGAAGCGCCCGCCGTGCAGAAACAAAAGCAATATTCTATCTTTGGCTGGGAGTTGATCGAATTGAAACATAAGCACAGCAACGCTGCGGTCAACAGCTCGATGATCCGCCGCCCGATCCGCCGCTGGTTCCCGCTCTTTATGGGGCCGATGGTCTGCGCGTTCATCATCGGCTTTGTCTATCCGTTCTGCAAGGGCATCTATCTCTCTTTCTGCAAATTCAAGGTCACGAGCGACGCGCATTTTGTCGGCCTTGAAAACTACCGCCGCGCGTTCCAGGATGCGAGCTTTGTGCATTCGTTCTGGTTCACGGCGCTGTTCGCCGTCATATCGCTCGTGCTCATCAACGTGCTGGCCTTTGCGGTGGCCTACGCGCTCACGCAGGGCATCAAGGGCAGCAACCTGTACCGCACGGTGTTCTTCATGCCGAACCTCATCGGCGGCATCGTGCTCGGCTACATCTGGTCGATGATCTTCGACGGCATCCTCTCGCGCTACGGCACGTCGATCCTGCTCAACACGAAGCTCGGCTTCTGGGGTCTCATCATCCTGATGTGCTGGCAGCAGATCGGCTACATGATGATCATTTACATCGCGGGCCTGCAAGCCGTGCCCGAGGACATGCTCGAGGCCGCGAAGATCGACGGCGCGAGCCGCTGGCAGACGCTTTGGAAAGTCACGATCCCGAATGTGATGCCCTCCATCACCATCTGCACGTTCCTCTCTCTTACGAATGGCTTCAAGCTCTTCGACCAGAACCTCGCCCTCACGGGCGGCCAGCCCTATACCATCCTGTCCGACGGCAGCTCGATCAAGACGACCGAAATGCTCGCGCTGAACATCCTCAACACGTTCTACGGGCAGAATGCCAACTCGCGCGGCACCGCGCAGGCCAAGGCCGTGCTGTTCTTCATCCTCGTCGCGACCATCGGTCTTCTCCAGCTCAGTGCCAACCGCAAAAAGGAGGTGCAGCAGTAATGAACAAGCACTCTCTTTCCGCAGAAGCCCGCCGCAAGACGATCCTCTCCATCGTGCTCGGCGTCATCTGCGTCATCTATGTGCTGCCGGTCCTCACGGTGGTCATCAACTCCTTCAAGCTCAACACCTATGTCAAGACCGACACGTTCGCCCTCCCGAACGCGGAGAGCTTTGCCGGCTGGGCGAACTTCATCAAGGGCCTGACGTTCGGCAACTACCCGTTCTTAAAATCCGCCGGCTACAGCTTATTTATCACCATCGTCTCGACCGCGCTGATTTTGCTCTGCACGTCGATGGCCGCGTGGTACATCGCGCGTGTGGACAGCAAATTCTGCCGCATGGTCTATTATCTCTGCGTCTTTTCGATGGTCGTGCCGTTCCAGATGGTCATGTTCACACTGTCGAAGACGGCCGATACCCTCAAGCTCAATACCCCTTGGACCATCCCCATCATCTACCTCGGCTTTGGCGCGGGGCTTGCGATTTTCATGTTCGTCGGCTTTGTCAAATCCATCCCGCTTGAAATTGAGGAGGCGGCCGCCATCGACGGCTGCGGCCCGCTGCGCACGTACTTCTCCGTCGTGCTGCCGATGCTGCGGCCCACGATGATCTCTGTCGGCATTCTCGAGATCATGTGGGTGTGGAACGACTATCTGCTGCCCTATCTCGTGCTCGACCGCACGAAGTACATGACCATCCCCATCCACATCCAGTACCTCAAGGGCAGCTACGGCACCGTCGACCTCGGCGCGACGATGGCGCTGATCCTGCTGAGCATCATCCCTGTCATCGTGTTCTACCTGCTGTGCCAGAAGTACATCATCAAGGGCGTGGCCGCAGGCGCGGTAAAGGGTTAACGCCTTTCATCCTTCATTTTCCAGAAAGAAGTGGTTCCATTGATCGAACGTTCCTCCGGCATTCTGATGCCGATCTCGTCCCTTCCCTCGCCCCACGGCATCGGCACGATGGGCAAGGCCGCCTATGACTTTGCCGACTTTCTCGCCGCCGCGGGGCAGAAATACTGGCAGCTCTTGCCGCTCGGCCCGACGAGCTACGGCGACTCACCATATCAGAGCTTTTCGTCCTTTGCGGGTAACCCGTATTTCATCGACTTGGACTTGCTCGTCAAAGATAAGCTCCTGACGCGCGCGGAGGTCAACGCCTGCGACTGGGGCGACGATCCCCGCTATGTCGACTACGGCAAAATCTACGCGAGCCGCTTCACGCTGCTCGAAAAGGCCAAGATGCGCGGCTTTACGCGCGACCGCGAGGCCGTCACGGCATTTGAGCGGGAAAATGAGCGCTGGCTGCCGAACTACGCCCTCTTCATGGCGCTCAAGCGCCACTTCGGCATGAAGTCCTGGACAGAATGGGACGACGAGGACATCCGCTGCCGCACAAGCGGCGAGGTCATCGAGCGCTACCGCGCCGAGCTGCGCGAGGATGTGGAGCTTTTCACTTACATTCAGTTTCTCTTCTTCCGCCAGTGGGAAGCGCTCAAGGCGTACATCCACTCGCTCGGCATCCGCATCATCGGCGACCTGCCCATCTATGTGGCGATGGACTCCGCCGACGTGTGGGCAGAACCCGAAATGTTCCAGCTCGACGAGCACAACGTGCCCACCGAGGTCTCCGGCGTCCCGCCTGACTGCTTCAGCGAGGACGGGCAGCTCTGGGGCAACCCGCTCTACAACTACGAGGCCATGGCGAAGGACGGCTTCGGCTGGTGGATCCGCCGCATCGGCGGCGCGCAGAAGCTCTACGACGTCATCCGCATCGACCATTTCCGCGGCTTCGAGAGCTACTGGGCCATTCCCTACGGCGAGACGACCGCCAAAAACGGCCGCTGGGTCAAGGGCCCCGGCATGTCGCTCGTCGGCGTGCTGACCGGCTGGTTCCGCGACCTCGATTTCATCGCCGAGGACCTCGGCTATCCCTCGCCCGAGGTCGTGCAGCTGCTCTCCGATTCCGGTCTTCCCGGCATGAAGGTCCTCGAGTTTGCGTTCGACTCGCGCGACCCGAGCGACTACCTGCCGCATAGCTGCAACTTCAACAGCATTTGCTACACCGGCACGCACGACAACGCGCCCCTCGCCCTCTGGCGCACGGAGGCGGATAAGGCGGACATCGCGTTCGCGAAGAAGTACCTCGGTCTCAATGACGAGGAGGGCTTCAACGCCGGCATCATCCGCGGCGGCATGAGCTGCCAGAGCAGGTTGTTTGTCGCACAGATGCAGGACTATCTGGGCCTTGGCAAGGGCTGCCGCATGAACACCCCCGGCACGAGCAGCGGCAACTGGCAGTGGCGCATGCTGAGCGGCGAGGCGAGCAAAAAGCTCGCAAAGTCCATCCACGAGACGACCCGCATCTACGGGCGCCTGTAAGGAAAATATGGCACGGCGGTTTTGGGCATACGCCCAAAACCGCCGTGTTTCGTTATATTTCGGCAGAATATTACGAATTGTATTTATATTTTGACGGAAAAAGAGAGCTGGGTATTGCCCTGCTCTCACTTTTCAATTCACAGGAGTAACAGTTTGCTGTAGTCCAGTGCAACGCGGACGGCTGCCCCCGCTTGCAGATCACTTTCATGTCCAACAGTGATACGCAGCATCGGCGCGCCTTCGGCGCTGCCCTCCGGACGCAGCAGGAGAATGTTCTCCTCCACGCCGAGGATCATGCGGCAGACGGTGCAGCTCATGGCGCCGTTCTCGCTCATGGTGACGGCATTGTCTGGAATGCCAATCGTCGTAAAGGTATTTTCCATGCCAGCAAGCGGCAGCGCCACGTTCCACTCGGGCAGGTAGACTTTGCCGTCTCTCGCCTCGGCGGCGAAGAAGTTCTTGCAGCCCGCGAGGCGCGCCGCGCTGACGCTGCCCGGATGGCGGATCATCTCGTCCATCGGCGTGACCTCGCCGGTCCGGCCGTCTTCCATCACGCAGACGCTGCGGCAGTTGCGGTAACACTCATCGCGGTCGTGGCTGACCCAGAGGATGGGGCCGTTGAACGTCGCGAGCAGGTCGGCAAGCTCGATCTCAAGATTCCACTTTAAGTAGCTGTCCAGCGCGGAGAACGGCTCGTCGAGCAAAATCGCCTCCGGCTCGGAACACAAAATGCGCGCGAGCGCCACGCGCTGCTGCTGGCCGCCGGAAAGCTGCGCGGGATGCTTTTTCTCAAGCCCCTCGAGGCGGAACATGCGAATCTTTTCCGCCAGCACGCGGCGCTTTTCCGCCTTATCTCCGCTGCGGATGCTGCAGAGGATATTCTGCTCCACGCTCATGTTCGGGAACAGCGCGTACTGCTGGAAAAGATATCCGACCCTGCGCTGCTGAGGCGGCAGATTGATCTTCTTTTCGCTGTCAAACAGCACGCGGCCGCCGAGCACGATGCGCCCGCGGTCGGGCGTCACGATGCCTGCGATGCACTTTAATGTCATGCTCTTGCCGCAGCCCGAGGCGCCGAGCAGCGCCATCGTCTCGTCCGGCGCTTCAAACTGTGAGCGCAGATGAAACGCGCCAAGCTTTTTTTCAATATCGACAGACAAACTCATCTTCTCGCCCTCCTCGCCTTGCTCGCATCCGTGAGGAAGTCACGCCGCTCGAGCATGTTGACCGCCAGCAGCACAACGGCGGAGATCGCAATATTGACCAAGACCCACTTCGTCGCCAGCACATCGTTGTTCGTCTGCCAGAGCTGATAGACCGTGGTAGAGATCGTCGCGGTCTTGCCGGGCGTGTAGCCCGCGATCATGCTCGTCGCGCCGTATTCGCCAAGTGCTCTGGCAAAGGCCAGCACTGTGCCGGCCAGCACGCCCTGACGGCAGTACGGCATGCGGATACGCCAGAAAATGTAGGTATTCGACAGGCCCAGCGTCTGTCCAGAATAGGCCAGCGTCTCGTCAAAAGACTCGAACGCGCCGCGCACCGTGCGGTACATCAGCGGGAAGATGACGACCACCGTGGCAAAGATGGCTGACCACCAGGTCATGACCATCTTGACGCCGAACGTTTCGAGCACCCACGCGCCGATGACGCGCTTGGGGCCGAACACGCGCAGCAGCAGATAGCCCACGACCGTCGGCGGCAGCACGAGCGGCAGCGTCAGAAGCACATCGAGCACACCTTTGACCAGGCGCGGAAGCTTTGCGATATAATAGGCGGCAAAAATGCCGGCAAAGAAAATAACGACCGTGGAGATCGCCGCAATGCGCAGCGAGTTCCATAAGGGATACCAATCCATAAGTGACCTCCGATTTTCTGGAGTTCGGGAGATTCAGGCGATCTCCACGCCGCCGCAAATGCGGCGTTCAAACGTTTTGCCGACAGGCAAAACCTTGGCGCGGACGGAATTCACTTCCGACCGTGCTTTTCAAATCAGGGCTCCCGTTGGGCGGCAGCCCAATGGGACGAGCGCCGCAATGCGCAGCGAGTTCCATAAGGGGTACCAATCCATAAGTGACCTCCGATTTTCTGGAGTTTGGGAGATTCAGGCGATCTCCAGCTGCCGCAAATGCGGCGAAAAAAGTTTGCCACAAGACAAGCGGGTTTTCCGCCAGTGGCGGCGGAAAGTTCGTGCCGCATCCTGCGGCACGAAACGGGACAAAAGGGGATATCTCTTCCGAAAGAGATATCAAAAAGCGTCGCAGACTTTGCGCCGCGCACGGCGCAAATAATCTTGAAACTTTTTGCCGCGACATGTGCGTGGCAAAAAATACCTCTCACGCAGCGAGCGTCGAAGGCCGCTCACCGAAGTGAGCGGCCAAGGCGCAGAGCGTAGTGCAGCTCTTTAAAATGAAAGCCTTTTAGGCTTTTATTTTAGTTAGCAGGGCAGAAGCCGACGCTCTCGAACACGGACATGGCGTCAGCGGTCTGGAGGTAGTCGAGGAAGGCCTGGGCGGCTTCTTCCTTCTCGCCCTTCAGGACGGCGGCGGGATAGATGACCTGGCCGCACATCTCGGCGGTGGCGCTGTCGACGACTGTGAGGCCGGCGGAGTAAGCGTCGGTGGCGTAGATGATGCCGCAGTCGGCGCTGGCCTCGCTCACCTGCGTCGTGACCTCCTTGACGTTGTTGCCGTAGGTCAGAGAGTCGGCGAGAGCCGCTTCGTCAAGGCCATAGTAGGCGAAGATCTTCTCGGTGTACTGGCCGACGGGCACGTCGCTGTTGCCGATGGCGAGCAGCACATCGCCGCTTTTCAGGAGCTCGGCAAGCTGGTCGAAGCTCTCGATGCCCTTGGGGTTGCCCTCGGGAACGGCGAGCGTCACCTTGTTTTCCAGAAGGTCGATGCGGCTGTCGGTCACGATGAGGTCAAGACCGTCGGGGTTCTTGTCCTTGTCGTCAATGAGGCTTCCGTCCATGGCGTTCATCTGCTGGGGGGCGGCGGAGATGAACAGGTCACAGTCAGCACCCTCGCTGATCTGGGTGAGGAGCTTGCCCGAGGAGTCAAAGTTGTAGGTGATGTTGACGTTGGGGGCAACTTCCTTGTACATCTCGGCGATCTGAGTCAGGGTCTCGGTCATGGAGGCGGCGGCGAAGACGACGAGATCAACGCTCTCGGTGTTTTCACCGTTCTGGGCATCGCCGTCAGTGTTCGCGCCGTCGTTCTTGCTGCCGCAGGCGGCCAGAGAGAACACGAACGCAAGTGCAAGGAGCAGAGACAAAAGCTTTTTCATGTTCGGATACTTCCTTTCAAATTTTTTCTTTTTCGCGCATTCATTGAAAAGCGCGGCGATACAGGAACGCGCAAGAACACGCCGCACGCAATTTATTTCCAATCCCCAGCGAGGAACTTGGACAAAATCATTTCGCTATCCTCAAAATAGATAGCGCTCCCCCAAGATTTCGCGCCCGCAGGCGCGAAGCGTTAAAGTTGTCAAACAGCACCGACTCATTCGGTTCAAAAATCCACCAGTCCTGCTCCCCTAACCCCGCGCCCCTGGGGCGCGATCTAAGCGCCGCAGACTTTTCCCCGCAAGGGGGATGCGGCATCCGTAAAGCGGCAAAGCCGCTAACGGCTGCCCAAGCCGTCCGCAGACGGCAAATAATCTTGATCCGTTTTTTGCCGCGGTCACCGTCGCGGCATTACGATTCCCGCGCCCGTTGGGCGTGCCAATCGTGCCGCTTCCTCGAAACTGGCTCGCTTCATCCGCCGCTGGCGGCGTTTCGTCAATTTCCATGCGCGTGGCAAAAAACACCTCTCAGCCTGCAAGTGTGCGAGCGCAAGCGAGTGCGCGCAGCAGGCTGTCCCCCCCCTCAAAACGATGGCTCCGCCATCGTTTTGAAGTTTTATTTTCCAAACGGGCAGATCGGATAGTGGCACGGCTTGCACCCAAGGCATAGCCCGCCTTCGCCGAGCGCCGCGAGATCCGCGCGTGTGACGGGCACATCCGCCGCGATCTTCGGCAGCACCAGATCAAAGACCGTCGCGCCCGCATACATCACGCAGCCGGGCAGGCCCATGACGGGCATACCGTCGTCAAAATAGCCGAGCAGGAACATAGCCCCCGGCAGGACCGGCGCGCCGTAGGCGATGATATTCGCGCCCGCGGCCTTGATGCCGCCCGGCGTGTTGTCGTCGGGGTCGACGCTCATGCCGCCGGTACAGAGGATCATGTCGGGCTTCTTTTCGCGCATCGTGAGCACCGCGTCGCGCACATTCTCCACCCCGTCGCCGGAGTAGACGACCTCGAGCGTTTCGATGCCGTAGGTCTTGAGCTTGTCGATGACGACCGGCGTGAACGTATCCTTGATGAGGCCCTTTTTGACCTCACCGCCGGTGGTGACGATGCAGGCGGTCTTGCGCACATAGGGCTTGAGAGACAGCAGCGGCTTATCGCCCGCGGCCTGCTCGGCCTTTCGGAGCTTTTCTTCCTCGATGATGAGTGGGATGACGCGCATGCCCGCGAGCTTGTCGCCCTCGCGTACAGCCATGCCGCCCTTGCGCGTGGCGATCATCACCTCGTCCTGGCTATTCACGGCGACAAGGCGCGCGGAATCGACCAGAAACACGCCATCACAGGCGGCCTTGAGCTCGATCTTCCCCTCTTTCACGCCGCTGCGGATCATGTTTTCCTGCCCGCAGAGGGCCAGAAGCCGCTCCGCCGCGTCGTTTTCGTGCACCATGCCGGGCGTCATCTCCCAGACGTAGAGGTGCTCCTTACCCATGCTGAGCAGCACGGGGATGTCCTCTTCCGTCACGACGTGGCCCTTGCGGAAGCGCGCGTCCTTATACTGGTCCTTGATGATCTGCGTCATGTCGTGGCAGAGCACATGGCCCACCGCGTCCTCGGTTTTGATAAGTCTCATTTCTTCAGCACCTCGATCTCGTCTCCGGCCTGAATGCGGCCCTCTTTGATCACAATGGCAAAGATGCCTTCGGTCGGCATCACGCATTTGCCCGTCGTGCGCTTGATCTCGCAGTCGTTGTGGCACTGCTTGCCGATCTGCGTGACCTCAAGCTCCGTCTCGCCCACGCGCAGGCGCGTGCCGACGGGGAGCGTCTTGAGCTCGATGCCTCGGGTGTTGATGTTTTCGGCAAAGATACCCGCATCCAGCTCAAGCTGGCAGATAGCGCGCATCGTGTCCACGCTCTCGTCGGCCAGCAGGCTGATCTGGCGGTGCCAGTCACCCGCGTGGGCGTCGCCCACAATGCCGTGGCGGCATTTTACGTCGATATAGGGTACCTCGTGCTTGCGCACGCCCTTTTTTTCGCTGATGTTCACAGCGGTCACCTGTGCCATTTCTTCATTCCTCCGCTTCATAAACGCCGCTCTTGCCGCCCTCTTTATAGAGAAGGTGGATACCGTCGATGCGCATATCGCGCTGCACGGCCTTGCACATGTCGTACACCGTGAGCGCGGCGACGCTGACAGCTGTCAGCGCTTCCATTTCAACGCCCGTTTCGCCGTGGCAGCGGACCTCGCTGCGGATGTGCAGGGCGGTTTCTTCGATTTCAAATGAGATGTCCACCTTCGTGAGCAGCAGCGGGTGGCACATCGGGATCAGTTCACTGTTTTTCTTCGCGGCCATGATGCCCGCGACCTGCGCGACCGCCAACACATCGCCCTTGCCGATGGAGCCCTCTTTGATCTTGTCCATCGTCGCTTTTGCCATGCGGACCGTCGCGGCGGCGCGCGCCACGCGATAGGTCTGCACCTTTTCGCTCACGTCCACCATGCGGGCGCGGCCCTGTTCGTTAAAATGCGTCAGTTCCATCCTCAGCCTCCGATCGCAAACATGCCGCGGTGCGTCTCCGTGACGCCAGTCTCGTCCATGTGGTGGCGCTCCGGCTTCATCAGAATGCCGCGGCGGATGGCCTGCTCCAATTCCTCACCGGACAAGCCCCGCAGCGTGATCTCTGCGTCCGAATGCAGGCACGGCTTTAATTTCCCGTCCGCCGTGATGCGGATGCGGCTGCACTCTGCGCAGAACGCATGACTCATCGGCGCGATGAGGCCGACGGTCCCCTTTGCATCCGGCAGACGGTAGCACGCGGCCACGCCGTCGTGCGAAACGGCCTCCAACTCCGGACAGCGATCCAAAACCGCCTGCGAGGGAAGATACGTGCCAAAATCCTTTCCGCAGCCCATCGGCATGCGCTCAATGAAGCGCACCTGCCACGGATGCTCGCGCGTCAAAGCGACAAAATCGGTAATCTCGTCGTCGTTGACGCCGCCGAGCAGCACGCAGTTGAGCTTGATCTTTGCAAAGCCCGCGCGCTCTGCCGCCTCGATACCGTCCAAGGTATCCTGCAGCGTACCAAGGCGCGTGATGGCGCGAAAGCGCTCCTCGTTCAGCGTGTCGAGGCTGATGTTGAGGTGCGTGACGCCCGCGTCGCGCAGCGGCCGGGCAAACTCCTTGAGCAGGCTGCCGTTTGTCGTGACGCAGAGCTCTTCAACGCCGGGAATTTCTGATAACATGCGGCAGAAGTCCACCGCACCGCGGCGCACGAGCGGCTCGCCACCGGTGACGCGGATCTTTTTGACGCCGCACCTGACCGCCGCGGCGGCCATGTCGCGCAGCCCTTCCAAAGAACAGATGTCCTCGTGCGCGCACTTTTCAATGCCGCCGTCCGGCATGCAGTAGCGGCAGCGGTAATTGCAGCGGTCCGTGATGCTGATGCGCAGGTATGTAATTGATCTTGCAAAGCCGTCCAGCATCCGAAACGCCTCCTTCTTCCATGGTACAGCATGATATTTTAGCAAATATCACGCTCTTACGCAACACAGTCGTCCGATAATGTCGAACTGTATTTTTATATTATCGTAATCTTGACTTTTTCCGCAGTATTTTTTAGAATACAAGCAACGATTTTTGACCGGGAGGGCCGATTTATGACTGACGGCAACACCATCCGCTCCGTGGCGAAGGCGATGGAGCTTTTGCAGCTCCTCAGCGACGCGGGCGAGGCGATGACGCTCAGCGCCATCAGCGAGCGCGCAGGGCTGCCCAAGAGCACGGTCTTCGGCCTTTTGACCACCATGCGCGACTATGACGTTATCACACAGCACGCAGACGGCAAATATGCCCTCGGCCTGCGCCTTTTTGAATACGGCTGCCGCGCCAGCGCGTTCTGGAACATCTCGTCCCTCGCGCGGCCTTACCTCGAGCATCTGGCAGAAGCGACCGGCGCCTCCGCCATGCTCTCCACCTATGAAAACGGGCACATCGTCGCCCTCGACCAGGCCGAGGGGCGCGACAGCCTTCGCATCGTCACCGCGCCGGGGGCGCGGCTGCCGCTGCACTGCACCTCGCAGGGCAAGATCGTCCTTGCCTGCATGAGTGAGAGCGAGGCGGCGACCCTCCTTGCCCGTGTGCCGCTCACGCCCTACACCCCGCACACAGAAACGGACGCGGGTGCTTTGCTCGCATCGCTCCCCGCCTGCCGCGAGGCGGGCTTCGCCGTGGAAAACGGTGAGTATAAGATCGGTCTTCGCTCCATTTCCGCGCCGGTGTTCACCGGCGGCGGCGCGCTCAAGTACGTCGTCAGCGTACTGGGGATGTTCCGCTCCGTGCACTCGGACGAGTTCGCGCACGCCGAGCGCGCGGTCGTCGCCGCGGGGCAGATGCTTTCCGCCGCACTGGGCTATCCGGGAAAGTGAGACTTTTTTCCGCGCGGAAAAATCTACGCTTGACTCTACCATTGTTATAGAGTTTATGATGACTCCATGCTATACTGATAAGGAGTCCTTTCCGATGCAAAACGATCTCACCACCGGCAGCGTCTTTCGCAACGTTTTGTCCTTTTCGCTGCCGTATCTGCTCTCTTACTTTTTGCAGACGCTCTACGGCATGGCCGACCTCTTCATCATCGGCCAGTTTGAGGGCGTCGCCAGCACGACCGCCGTCTCCATCGGCTCGCAGGTGATGCACATGCTCACAGTCATGCTCGTCGGCCTTGCGATGGGCGCGACGGTCAGCATCGCGCAGGCCGCCGGCGGCGGCGACAAAAAGCGCACTGCCTCTGCCATCGGCAACACGGTCACGCTCTTCATGCTGCTGTCTCTTGCGCTGACGGCACTGCTGCTCGCGCTGCGCGGGGGTATCGTCTCCATCATGTCCACACCGGAGGAGGCCGTGCAGGGCACGCTCGCCTATCTCACGGTCTGCTTTATCGGTATTCCGTTCATCACGGCGTACAACATCATCGCCTCGATCTTCCGCGGCCTTGGCGACAGCAAGAGTCCCATGTACTTCATCGCCGTGGCCTGCGTCGTCAACATCGCGCTCGACTACTACTTCATGGGCACGCTGCACCTCGGCCCCGCGGGCGCGGCGCTCGGCACCACGCTCTCGCAGGCGGTGAGCGTCCTCGTCTCGCTCGCGATCATCTTGAAGCGCAGGCTCATCTCCGTCCGCCGCGCGGACTTTCGCCCGCAGCGCGCCGTCATGGGTAAGCTCCTTCAGATCGGCGTGCCCGTCGCTCTGCAGGACGGCTTTATTCAGGTCTCGTTCGTCATCATCACGATCATCGCCAACCGCCGCGGTCTGACGGACGCGGCCGCCGTCGGCATCGTCGAAAAGATCATCGGCTTCCTCTTCCTCATCCCGTCGTCGATGCTCTCGACCGTCTCGGCGCTCGGCGCGCAGAATATCGGCGCAGGCAAGCCCGAGCGCGCGCGTCTCACGCTGCGCTACGCCGCGATGATCGCCTGCTCGTTCGGCATCGCGGTCGTCATCCTCACCCTGTTTATCGCCGAGCCGCTCGGCGAGATCACGCTCATCCATTCGCCCGCGCTTCGCCTTTTCTGGATCGACACGGCGCTGACCGCGCCGGACTACTCCGCGCTCGAGCTCTCCACGAGCCGTCTTGCCGCCGCGCAGGCCGAGGCGCTGGTCTTCCTCGGTAAGGTGGGCTTCAGCGTGTCGCAGGAGCATTTGAACGTGGGAAGCTTTGGGCAGTATGACGGCGAATTTCTCGTGCTCGACGAGGCCGACCGCTTTGCGGGCGACGTCATTGATCTGCCCGCTTCGCTCTGCGCACGCGTGCGCTTCCGCGGACACCACGCCGAGTCGCCCGCGCAGTACCGTCGCTTGATGCAGTTCATCCGCGAGGAAGGCTACACCGCCGCCGGATTTTCGCGCGAGATTACAGTCATCGACTACGGCTTCACGCCCGACACGGAAAAGTTCGTCACTGAAATCATGATCCCCCTGCAAAAGGTATAAAAAAAGTTCCCGCGTTCATACGTGGGAACTTTTTTTATACTTTTTACTCAATGCCCGCCGCCGGCGATCATCTTGAGGGCGTGGTCAAGCGCGCCGAGCACGGCGCTCAGGTTTTCGCGCGCAGCCTTTTCCGAGCCGGGGAGGTTCAGGATGAGGCTGTTTCTTCTCGTGCCGGCCACGGCGCGGGAAAGCATCGCGCGCGGCGTGATCTGCAAGCTGTAATAGATCATCGCCTGCGGGATCGCGGGAATTTCGCGCTCGAGCACGGCGCGCGTCGCCTCGGGCGTCACGTCACGGGGAGATAAGCCCGTGCCGCCGCTCGTGATGACAAGGTCGCAGTGCTTTTCATCCACGCAGGAGATGAGCTCTTCGCTGATCTTCTCCTGTTCGTCCGGCACGATGGACGTGTACACGACCTCGTAGCCAGCCTCCTTCAGCATCGCGGCCACAGCGGGGCCGCTCTTGTCCTCGTACACGCCCGCGGACGCGCGGTCGCTCACGGTGATGACTGCCGCCTGATAGCTCATAGCATTGCCGCCTTTCTCAAAAGTCGATCGTGCCCTCGCGCACGCGCAGATCATAGGGCTCGTAGACCACCTTGCGGTACGCGTCCACGTCGAGCTTCACACCCGTCCAGTCGGAATGGATCTCGCCGGTCTGCTTGATGAGGATATCATAGAGGATATCGTAGGTCACGCCGTCGTCACCCGTCTCCACGATGGTGGAATAGGGCAGCGTCTTATGGTAGGTCATGTGCAGACCCTTGTAGTCGAAGTGGTAGCCGTTGCGCATGCGGCAGCCGTCGAGGCCCTTGTAGGTGAAGCGCTTTTTAAGGTCTGCCAAAATCTTGTCGCCCTCCTCCTGATAGAGGTTCTCGGGCGTCGTCTCGGTGTAGTCGTAGCGGAACTGCACGGGGATGTTGTACTTGCGCCAGCGCTCTGCGTAGTCCACAAGCTCGTCGGCGGGATAGTCCATGTACAGCACGCAGTTCACACGCTTGGGCGTTGCGATACGGGCGACGACCTCGTCGGGCGACTCCTCGACATACTTCGTCAGGTGGCGCGAGATGTTGATGCAGGTGATCTTGTCGCGATTGCGCTCGGTGAAAGCGATCATCTCCTCCGCGCTGCACCCGGGCTGCACGGGGAAGGTCGTGTTGATATAGACCTTGTGGGTCGTGGGGATGGCGTCGAGCATGCGCTGGAGCGCTTTTAAGTTGGCAAACGGCTCGCCGCCGGTGAAAACAAAGTCGCAGCGCGGCGTGATCTCGTCCATCACGGCGATGCTCTTGAGGATCGCCTCCACGCTGAAGCCCTCAGCATGGGCGTATTCCTGCTTGTTCACGCAAAACGGGCAGTGGTTCCGGCAATCGTAGGGTACAAAGATCGTTACCGTCGCGCCGCCCTCGCGCGTCTTGTAGGGATGAGTCATTGGTTCTTGTCCGTCCTCTGTTAAAATTCTATAATGAAAATAGTTTACTCTGAAATATGCAGGATTGCAAGCGATCTTCTGACAGTTTTCTCATTTTGTCGGACATTGCTTTTCCTCGCGCAGAAGAGCGCGCACATAGTCGAACGCCGCGTCCTCGCCCTGCTCCTTGAGTACGAGCAGCATCTTGCCGATGAGCTCGCCGGTCTCGGGATGGATGAGGATATGGCCGCGCGACTTTTCGTAGTAGTCGTAGGCCGAGGCGTCGGTATATTTGTCGCCCTGATAGACCTTGCAGGCGGCAATGCGGTCGCAGAACATTTCGGCTACATATTTGAGCGGCATTTTGCACCCGCCCATGTAGACCTTACCGTCGTCGGCAATACAGTAGTCGATCCAGTATTCAAAGTGGTGGCGGTTGCGGCCCTTGTGGTGGAGCCACGCAAGGCTCACGCCGTTTTCGCGCCGCTCAGCGTCGTTCGGGCTGCGGTAGCCCTGATAATACTTGACGCCGCGCCAGAATTCCGAGGGGCTGTATTTGCTCAGGTCATGCGTTAACCCCTGATAGTACAGGCCGAGGCGAAAACAGTATTGCCGCACCAGATGGCGATGATGCGTGATGGTTTTAAAGTGCTCGATGGCGCGCATACGGACACCTCCCTGCGTATTCCGGCAGGCCGCCCGCCGCGGTTCGCCGCTTTCCCGCGCGCGTATGTTTCCGTTTGAAGTAATACATGCACAGTTATTGAAATTTTATATCAAATCAACAGAAAATGCAATAAGGTATTTTTGCAAATAAATTGCGCAAAATGAGCACCAAGGGCGGCAAGTCCCCTGCCCTTTTGTCTCCTCCGCGCGGGAATGGAAAATATTCCCGCGCGGAGCGAGCGTGCCGGAAGGCTTTGCAGAATATCTTCTGTCATTTCGTCCATCACAGCAAAAAGGGCACGGCCTGTTGGCCGCGCCCTTTGTCTGCGATTTGCGAAAGAGCCTTTTTTACAGGTTCTTCTCGTAGCTCTCGATCATCTTCTTGACCATCTGGCCGCCGACAGAGCCGGCCTCGCGGGAGGTCAGATCGCCGTTGTAGCCCTGCTTGAGGTTGACGCCAACCTCCCTTGGTGTGTATTCACCACAAAAACTCAGTTTTATTTTGAAGTCAATACACACCAAGGTGGTTTGATGTTTTTTGACCTCTTAAAGATTTGCTACCCTTGTTACATTCCGTACAGGGTCTTTTGCGATTTCTCCAATAAAGCGGTAAAAGATACGAATACTTTGCCGGTAGGGAGTTCGCGGCCCAGCAATCGTTAAACCGTCTGGCAAGATTTTTTCACCAATTTCTATTCGCTCTATGAAGGCATGAAGAATATCTCGATCTAAAGTTTCGATATGGGAATAGCGTCTGGCGAGGTCAAAAAACAAGTCATACGCATCGCGGATATTGCTTTCTTCCGAAGTATCCTCAATCAATCTGTCACGCTGTTCTTCAAGCTCCTGACGCTCTTTTCCAAATCGCTCCATCATTTGATCCAGTAATTCATCACTTAAATTTCCGGCTGCGTTATCACGGTACGCTCGTTCAATCATCTTGACAATACGCTTCAGTCTTATTTCTATATCGGCTAATGACTTTTCCCTGTCCTCGCCAATCCCAAGTGAAGCATTGGATTGTTGAACAGCTGCCTGTGTGATGGCCTCAATATCATCGTCATCAAATGATAGCAACTCGTTCAGATCCCGGCGAATGATCTCCATTAGGTCATCGTATCGTATTCTTGCTCCATGTTCACAGCGATTTCTTGTTCGACTTGTCAGATTGTTACAAACAAGATACCAATACTTCGCTCGTTCACCCTTATAGACCGAACCGCCGGAGCACATTGCCGTGCCGCAGTGTGCGCAGTATGCGATCCCGCCAAAAATACTGTGGCGAAATGCAGGGTTGGCCGCATGGGACTTTGTGTTTTCTCCGAGGAAATGTTCTGCTCGGTCAAATTGCTCTTGTGTCACCAATGGCTCATGGGTATTTTCTGTAAAGCACCAATCTTCCTGTGGAATAGAGATTTTCTTTTTGGACTTCACATTGACCTTACGGGTTTTCCCAAGTACGGTGTGTCCCAAATAGACGCGATTTCGCAGGATACGCTTAACCGTAGTATAGTTCCAGTAGTCTGACGCTCTGGATGCTCCCTGTGGGGTGAATTTATCACGATATTCAACCCTGTATTTCAAAGGCGGGATGATACATTGTTCGTTCAGCTTGTTTGCAATCGTCCGCGTTGAAAGTCCCATTGATGCCCATTCAAAAATCTGTCGGACGATTGGTGCTGTATTTTCATCGGGAACAAGCTGGTCGGTGGTACGCTCCGCTTTTTTATAGCCGTATGGCGGACAAGCTGCATACTTGCCCTTCTTCCGTTTCATGTCTAACGTCTGCTTGACTTTTCTGGAAGTATCACGCAGGTACACATCATTCATGGCAAATTGGAACGGTGCCATCAGGTTGTCTCCCATGGAGTCAAAGTCATTACCGGGAGCCAGATAATGAATACCGTTCTCAGGGAAAAAGCGTTCTGCATAGTAACTTGATTCCGTCATGTCACGGCCAAGCCGGGAAAGGTCTTTTGTAATGACCATATTGGCCTTTCCGGTCGAAAGATGATCCAGCATCGCTTGAAAGCCAGGGCGCTCAAAATTGCCGCCAGAATAGCCATCGTCTACAAATTCTTTTACGATGATAATATCGTGCTTTTCACAATAGTCCCTAATGATTGCACGTTGATTTGTAATGCTCTCGGACTCGTTTTTATGTTTCTTTTCCTCATCGGATAAGCGGCAGTAAATATCAGCGAGTTTGATGTGGTTCCGCATGATGTCCTCCTTTCTGGAACCACTCATTTACACTAATATTATACCATTTTCTTTCCTGAGTGGTCAAAAAAATCGACTTTTTTAGCCGTGGTAATGATTTCCTCCGCCACCACTTCTTGCGGCGTTTTGTTGCTGGTAAACACTCTCTCGATTACATAGGTTGCAGCTCCAATTTTGTGTTGCTTTTCTTGCTTTTCCAAGGTTGCACCTCCCTAAAAGCATTATTTCCATCTAAAAACAATTTAACCGGGCAGTAGGGCTGCCTGGCACTTTTTTCTCAGTCTAAAATCGACAAAAACCGCGCCCTCATGCAGGCGCGGCCTTTGATGTAGTTTTGTTTGTTGGCAGGTACATTTCAGGAACATATTGGACGGTGCTGGCACACCTTACACGGGAATTTCACCCCCTGCGGTTCTCACAGGTTGTCCCCTTTGCCTGCGACGGCTCACGGCCTTTCAAGACCGTTTCAACGCTCGGACTGAGGCTGGACAATCGTATCTCCCCGATATGCGGGTCATCGCCCCCAAGCCAGCCACGGCTTGTTTGTGCGCGGAAGGCTGCTCCCCCTATACCTCCTCTCTCAAGTTGGGATCATGGCCTGCTCAATCCCGCACGGCTTTCCTTTCGGGCGCATATCGGATGTATCCAATAGACCTATTCAATTTCCGGACTGTCGCCAGCCCGCACAGATGCACCGTTGCCGATACATTCGTGCCGAATGGCGGTAGTGTCGAAATCTGTCTCAAATTGAGCCACATTTCCGGTGACAGGCAAAAGAGAAAGGCGGCAGCGCCGCCTTTCTCCCTGTCGGTCAATTTCGCAGGTAAGCGGCCAGAATGTCGATGAACTGGGAATTGGTCGGTGGCTGCTGTAATTCAGTCCCAGCAATCAAGTTCAAAAAGCTGTGGTCAGGATAACTCCAACAGCTCTGAATAAGCGTGCGGAGATTGCGCTCGACGCAGCTGGATGTGGTCTGAAAATGCGCCGCCGTTTGTGCATAGAGGCGCTTGGTAATAAGAATCATACTCTCCGGCTGATCCCGAACTTGCTCCACCATATAGACCGCATAGCGGAAACCCGTCAGTTTGCCGCTCACACCGAGAAGCCGCAACAGGCGTTCAGCATCCAACGGGGTCTGCGAAGCGTCTCGTTCATACTCAGGTACATAATAAACTAAAGGCATTTGATACCCCTCCTGTTAGAAATTAGGATAAGAACAGAGAAAGGGCAGCAGGGGCGGGCCTCTCGGCCAGCGGTAGGTCTTGGCACAAGACCTCTGCTATGCTGGAACTAAATCCAGCCGTTAGGGATACCCCAATTTTCTGTTTTCACTGTAAAAGTGAGATGACGGGGGAGCGTTGTGTGAATGGTCATCAGGTCGAAATTCCTTATAAACATCCGTGTCCTCCGTTAAGTAAATCATACACGATAAATGCCGTTTTGTGTCATACAATCGCTCTACAATGCCCGGCGGTAATCGTCTGATTTTGCTCGATTGCAGTCGAATTTTGCAACTTTTTCAGCAGATTACATTCAGGCGAAAGTACGCCGCGATACAGGGGCAGAGAAAACGCAGGCACGGGAAAGCGAAGCGGGAGCGCTACGCCCTTTCGTGCCTGCGGCTGGTATGGAGCGGTAAACAGGGCAAGCGCCCGCGCGAAATCGCGCGGGCGCTTGAAAAGTAGATGCATTATAAGGGGGTAGCAGGAACCGTGACAAAATTGGGCGTGTATTCGGTGGCTGTCTTCCATTCAACACTTGTTTTCACACCAGTTCCGAGCGTATTGCCGGAAACCGTGAAGGTTGCGCCATTCGCCATTGTGATCTGACTGGGATTGAAGAAAGTCAACAGGGCATTCGCACCGGTGACCTCGTTGCCGCTGACCACAACATTGCCAAGCGTACCTGCAGGATTCCACTGTGTCTCTCCGATAAGGGTACTGAACATGATGGCGTCGTTCTTCGGCTTGCTCGCATCGTCAGCAGAATTGGTCAGGCTCATATCGAACTTGTTGCCAGTGATGGTCACATTCGCACCGAAAACAGCCTGCTCAACGACCTTGATCGGGCGGGAAGCCTTGAATGTGCAGTTCTTGACCGTCACATTGCAAGTGCGGATATTGCAGAACCACAGCGGGTTGGAATCATTGGCAGATGCCTTGTTTTCGTAAGCGTTGAAGGTGCAGCCGTCCAGCGTGAGGCTCTCCGCGTCAAAGCCGCCATTCTGAATCCAGATGCCATTGAAGGTACTATGGTCGAACAGGACGGTCTTTACGGTGCGGTTATAGACAGCGCCGCCGAGATTTCTGCCGTCAGACCAACCTGTGTACATACGGAAATAGCCGTTCACGGTGAAGTCTTTGGTAAAGACAACATCGGAGGCATCGGGAATTTTGAACGTAACGGCGTGCGAGCTGCTCTGATTCAGTCCGCCTTCTGGATTCTCATTGACAGAGCCGCTGATGTAGAGGGTGATACCGTCCTTGTTGGAGCTGTAAATGGTATCATGCTCTCTGACCATATAGACCTTGCGTCCATCTTCAAGAGTATCGCCCACATTGTGGTTGGTATTACTATCCCAAGTCCACATATCACAGATGTCCTCATTGCCGATAGTAACATCACCGTCTGCAAGGGAAACATCACCAATGTCAACATAGAGTTCGGCACTGCCCGCGGGGAGCTTGGTCAGCGCGTTGAACTCGTCAAGGGTATAGGGATTCTCCTCTGTGCCGACCATGGAAACAACATATTTGCCGTCATTGTTCGTTCTGGCAATATAACCCTCGGCCACATACTCGCTCGGATCGCTGGAATACGTGCCGCCGGTGATGTTCCAAGCAGCACCCTCAGTGGTATACAGTCCGCCGGTGAAAACACCATTCGTCACAGTAACCGATCCGGTATTGTGGTCGCCATCAAAGTGTCTATTTTCAATTGCATGATACGTATTCGCGTCAAAAGTGCCGCCATTGATCGTGGCAACATGATTATTCTGAATGGCCGCCTGCGTCATATTGCTGAAAGAACCGTTGTTAACAGTCAGCGTAGCGTTATCATCGTTCTTGATGGTGTTAATGCCGCCGGAGAACGTACCGCCGTTGATTGTGAGACTCGGAGTTTCCTGATTTGTTCCGGAAACATGACCACTTCTCGGGTTGGGATCACTAAAACTGTAGTATCCATTGGCGATAAGGCTGGAGAAGCTGCCGCTCGATTTCACAGAAACATTCTCTTCGATCGTCATCGTGCCATGGTTGAGGATATTATAGTAGCTGTTGCCGTTTGCATTTTCAATAGATGTACTGGCTTCTGCACTGCGGGTATAGCTGCCGCCGTTCAGGATCACGGTGCCGTTGTTATAAATAGCGGCCTTGCCGTGCGTCACATTGTCCACGGTACCGCTGCCGGTAACGGTCAGCGTCGCGCCGATTTCAACGACGATGGTATCGCCGCTTTTATTGGTCAGCTTCATACCATTCAAGTCGATGGCGAGGGCTTTGCCGCCGGAAACGGTAATGTCTTCCTCAGCGTTCTTCACCAGCGTGACGGTCGCGCCGTCCGCAGCCGCGTTGATGGCCTCGGCGAGGGTCGAGTAATAGGCATACGTGCCGTCACTCTTCTTCACGGACGCGACAACCGCGCCTGTCTGCTCTGCGCCGCAAACCGTGCACTTGCCGCCCACGATGGTGTGTGCCTCGGGGGCCAGCGTGCTGTCGTTGGCATAGCATCTGCCGGTGTGGGTGCCGTCGCCGTTGTCGGTGTAAACGTAGCTGTGGCTGTGGCTGTAACCGCTGGAACTGCCGCTGGACGGCTTAGCAGGTTCGGTCTTGGGGACGATGTAGGTCTGGTCGTCGGAGACGGACTTGCCGTTGACGGTCAGGCCGGTCGCGCCGTCCGCAACCACGATTTTGGTGCCCTCGGGAGCGCCGGTGATTTTGACGTTCTCGGCGACGACGAGCACGATGCCCTTGCCGTCGACCTTGACGGTCTCGCCCGCCTCGTCAGCGTAGGTGCTGATGGCACGGTCAAGAATGGTAACGGTAGCGGCACGGGTGATGTTGTCCTGCGGCGCAAGACGGTCGGCGGTCACGCCGCCAACGATACCGGCCTCAATGAGTGCGGCAAGATAGCCCTGCGCGTAGGCGGAGACCTGCGCGACGTCGGCATACCTGGAGAGGTCAGGGCGGCTCAGCGGCTCGATCCCAAGCGCTCTGGCCAGCATGACCATGGCCCGTTCACGGGTAATGGACGCATTCGGCGTCACGGTGCCATCGCCGTTTCCTTTCAGAATGCCAGCGGCGGCACAGCGGTTGATGGCGTCATAATACCAGGCGTCCGCCGGGTTATCGATGAAGCCTGCGTCCTTTGCGGCGGGCAACTTCAGGAGTCTTGCCAGAATGGTGGCGAGCTGTGCACAGGTAAGCTGACCGTCCGGGTCAAACTTGCCGTTGCTGCCCTGGATAATGCCGTAGCCGCTCCAGCGTTCGATGGAGGCCTCGGCCCAGTGGCCCGCGGTGTCGCCGTAGGTAGGCTCCGCCGCGCTTGCGCCTACCGTGAACAGACTGACTGCCATGGCAAACGCAAGAATGAGAGATAATGCTTTGCGTTTCATTTTGATCCTCCTATGAGAGATTTATATATTCTGCAGCTCCCTGCAGGTGGGCACTTATTTCACCGGCTCTGCCGGAGATTCACTTAGAATCGCTGTGCATTGGCTCAATGGTCTGCCCGCGCAGATCGGACAGCCGCACCATTTCTTTCCCGTGCGGCTGCTGATGACCGAACGCCACGCATGACCCTTATCGCAGAGCCACCAGACCTTGCGGCGGCTGCCGGGCGTCACCTGCTGCGGTGTAAGGCTGCCGTTGCGCGTCGGGTGCCATTGCGAGGCAACGACCGGATCTATCGTCGCGAGGTCGTTGAAGCCGGGCAGAATCTTGTGGTTGGAGCAATACGGACAATCGCTTCCACTCCGCACGCGGTGAGCTATAACAGCCGGATAGGAATGTCCCTTTTCGCAGCGCCACCACACGCGGCGGTTGGAGCCGGAAGTCACTGCCTCCGGTATCAGAGCGCCGTTTTTCTGTCGGTCCCATTGGGCGGCAAGCTGCGGGTATTGCGAAGCGAAGTCATTTTCGCCCTGTATGACCTTTTGCCCTGCGCAGAATGGGCAGCCTGTTCCACCACCCGCGCGGGATGAGATGGCGGCACGGTAGCTGTGCCCCTTGGGACAGCGCCACCAGGCCTTTCTCACCGTTCCCGGGGCGACCAGCGTCGGCAATAGAGGAGCGTTCTTCTCGGTATCCCATTCGGCAACAAGTGCGGGATACCTTGCCGCGAGGGAGTTTTCGTCCGGCAGAACAACACGCCCCGCGCAGACGGAACAGCCGGTGCCCAGCACACGGCTCTTGACGACCGAATCGTAGGAATGTCCCGCAGGGCACCGCCACCAGACCTTTTTGTGGCTGCCGATGGTCAGGTCGGCGAACTTCAGCGGAGTGTTTTTCTCCGCATCCCACTCAGCCTCAAGGGCAGGAACCTGTATCGCCAGCGAGTTCTCAGGCGTTTCCTTGCGTCCGGTGCAGTACGGGCAGCCGCTGCCCTCCGAGCGGGAGTATACCTTGGCCTGCCAACTGTGACCCTTGGAGCACTGCCACCATACCTTTTGATGACTTCCGAAGGAAACGTTTCCAGTCGTAAGCGGCGCGTTGCGAACCTCGTCCCACTGCGCCAGCAGAGCCCTATGGCCCTGCTTTACGCAAAAGTCGTAGAACGATGTTCGCATCCATGCTCACCCCTTGCTTCCGATCCGCCAGCCCGTCCTTTCGGCGCTCAAACCGGCAATCTCCCTTATAGCCGGACAGTGGTCAATAATGTAGGCTTTGTTGACCATTACCCAATAAACGATTCTTTTAGGACCTTATAGTATCACGTTTTGTCCAAAATATCAATAGCAAGGTGCCCAAAAAGGTCTACTTTTATATCCGACAATTCTCGCGTTTAACGACTTTTTAACATATATTGCCGCGCACCCAGTACAAAAATGTGCTGTGTGCAATGTGCAGTTCTTTGCCCGCTGCCCGCGCCGACAGCTCACCGCGCTCCCAACGCGCCTTGACCTCCTGAAATCCAGCGGGCAGTTCCTTATAGGGACGTCCGAACTTTACGCCCCGCGCCTTTGCCGCAGCGATGCCCTCCGCCTGCCGCTGATGGATGAATTCACGCTCCGTCTGCGCCACATAGCTAAGAAGCTGAAGGACAATATCCGCTATCAATGTACCAGTGAGATCTCGGGTTTGATGTGTGTCCAGCAGCGGCATGTCCAGGACCACGATAGCAGCTTGCTTTTCCGCTGTGATGATACGCCACTGCTCTAAAATTTCATGATAATTGCGTCCCAAACGGTCGATGCTTTTTATGATAAGCGTGTCCCCCCTTTTCAGCCTTCGCAGCAGCCGCTGATACTGGCAGCGGTTAAAATCCTTCCCAGACTGCTTATCCAGAAAAATTTGATGATTGTGAAGCCCCGCCGCCCGCAACGCGATCAACTGACGTTCCTCGTTTTGCTCTTTTGTCGAAACCCTTGCATAGCCGTATTCCATAGATGCCTCCTGATTTTAAAAGCGGATCATCAGTTCCCGTATCCACTTTGGTGTTGCCGGAGCCGTAAAAAACAGTCTCCAGCTACATATTAGCCCAAAGGCATCGAGGCGCTTCAGCGTAAGCGGTAATCCTGGCCGCGTATAAAACACAGAGCCAGATTTGAAGTTTACCCCCTAATATGACAGTAACGGAACGTTTCACAACGTTCCGCTACGATGTCTCATGGCTGTCTATCATTCTAAAGCATGAGGATGGATAAAATTTTTTAATATGCTACTCGCCTTCACGTTTTACAACATTCAGCCATTTCTTTTTCCATGTATTAGGGTGGATCAGCAGGGTTGGCTTCCCCAACGCAAGGGCATAGGCCATAGCCTTGTCCTCTGCGCTACCGCTGGCAAGTTCAGGGTCATATACGGCCACCAGCATATCAGACTGCTTGACGATCCGCCGATAGGCCATAAGCTGTGCGTTGGGTGTCTCCTGATAGTCTACACAGGAAAGGTCGGTGCAGTCCGCCAGCATATCGAAATAGCGTTCACGCAGCTGCGGCGTCCACTTGGTAGCCTGTTCTTCAAAAGGGGTTACGCAAACAAGGCGCATGGCCTCGTCATTCTGCTTTGTGATATTGACGATTTCCCCGGCGTACAATCCCACGCCGGGGTCACAGGCAACTTGAAATTCTGTCACTCCACATTGACGCAGTTCCATAATACACTGAGCCAGTTCCAGTTTCATTCGGCGGCATTGGGTATCTTCTTCATCAAAGCCCCACGGAAACCGCATGGGATGCTGACCTATAATCGCACAACGATAGTTCTCCATAACTGCGTCCTCTCTCTATTTCGCAACTCACCAATTCCGTCATGTGCTTTCCTATACTATAATATTGCTTACTAATTAAATCAATAGCTCTCTGATACATACAGAAAAGAGATTTGGGAAACCGTATAATTTGCTTATCATCAGAAAGGCAGGACACCGCATGAGCAAAGAAGTTTCCTTCAAAAATCGTGACCGTTTCGTACAGCTTGGGATCGCCATTGCGGCGCTCCGTAAAATGCGTGGTCTGTCACAGGAGAAGCTGGCCGAGAAGGCCGGTGTCAGCCGCTCACTCATCAGCACGATTGAAGCGCCGAACATGGCTCACGGCTTCTCGCTGGATGTGTTCTTCGATATTGCCGATGCGCTGGAGGTCGATCCCGCTGACCTTATCAACGCTTCCGTATTCCCGGACAGGATCATAAAATCGAAATAGCTTTTAATGCGTCTCAAACTGAGACGCATTTTTCGACGATTTGTGCGCCAAGCCCCGTATCTGACTTACCTCTCATTTTACTGCATTGTGGGTATAATCACAATATGGTTTTCTCAGAATACCACATATAATTTCTTTATCAGACAGGAAATGTGGTGATGGAGATAGTCGATTACGGGCCGCTGTGGGAAACCATGAGACGAAACAATGTGACGCAATACCAGCTTTTGCAGAGCGGCATTGATAATCACACGCTCGACTCCCTCAAAAAGGGCGGAAACATCACCATGCTTACCTTGGAGAAGCTGTGCAAGATCATTGGCTGTACTCCGAACGATGTTGTATCCTTCAAGTAGCGGTTACCGGCATTTTCGTTGGCAGCCGCTATTGTTTTAGAGCAAAATAAAAACAGGCCCACACTACCGAATACGGCAGTGTGGGCCTGAAATAATGTGTCTCGATTCAAGACGATTTCGACAGCAATCACAGACTGACGGGATCTTCGACTTCTTCAACGAACAGCCCCATGAGATCATGGTTAGTCCCCACGTTGGTCACTTCAAAGTGATTGACGCAGTGCTGAAGCCACGGGAAAGTGTCGCTCATATCGTGGATCAGATCGAATATCTCCAAATCCGTTGTTTTGTAGCAGGAATGGTAGCCAGAATACTGTTCATGGGAAAAGTTCCGTTTCGTCAGGAACTTTTTTATCAATTCATAAGCGCCCTTTGGCCGAGTTTTGGAGTAGTATTCTTCCAATTCTTTGATTCGCAAATCAAAGTAGAGAGCCTTAAAACGCTTGGCTTCTTTTCTCGCCATTACGCAGCACTCTCACGGTGGGCATAGTGATAGAGAACATCCTCCACGGTGAAGTCCGTCTCATTTTCACCGTCATCGCTATTGTACCAAAGCCATTTGACAAGGTAGGCCATAAACCATTCTTTGTCTTTCAGGGTGGTGATGAGCCGGCCAAACGTACCATAGTCACGAGGCATCCCATTTCCGTAATAGCAGATCGTCCCATCAGAGAACGTTTCTCTGCGAAAACCATACTTGGTGAAGGATTTGTCCAGCGCGGCATAGATGGACTCTGGAGCATACTTATGCTCCGCTCGCATCTGAGCATCGTTAAATTTGATTTCCAGCTTCAGCATGGTATCTCCTCCTGTCGGCCAAAAAAGTTCTTTTTATATTCATAGTATATAGGATACCCCCTCGATTTGCAATGTATTTCTCCGTCGAAAAAAGTCAATTATCTGAAAAGTAATCCGGCCGCGCAACGGAAATGAAACCGCTTGTGCCGGTAATGACCACATTATTAGCACCGCTGGCGCAGTGGATCACCAACAGACTGCCATCCTCGTCCCGGCCGCAGATAATGCCAACATGGGAATTATCCGGGTAAAACACCAAGTCACTGGGCTGGGCATCCGACCATGAAATATCAGTGCAATACGAGTGCTGCATGGTGGCGCCGCCGCCATGTCCGATGATGTAGCTGCCACCCGTGGCGTTGTAAAAGGCCCAATCCACGAATCCACTGCAATCTAACCCGTAGGGCCGATAGGTGCCGGTAGTGGAACTGCCTGCGGCTGTGACCTGACGAAGCTGTCCCCAGCGGCTGTCCCAGCCAAGCACCAGTGATTTCCCGCCCCAAAAATACGAAACTTTTCCGTAAAGCATCAGAGCATTTTGGATGACCGCCCGGCGCTCCTGGGAGAGGTCTGCCGGAAGGCTTTGAAGCACTTGCACTGCATCCGCATTGGTGATGGTCAGGCTGGAGGCCAGCGAAGCCAGCGTGGTCCGGTCTGCTAACAGCTCGTCCAAGGCTTCATTCTGGTACTTCGTAAATACATAGATTGTCCGCATTTCATCCGCTGTTTTCGGCGTGATGGTAATATGCAAAATGTACTCCGTCCAACCATCATCGTCTCCACTTCCGGGATGGTTTATCGTCTCCACCCAAGAGGTGATCTTCGTCATATCCCAGAATACGGCGGTCAGGCGGGCTACCCGGTCAGCATCCAGCGTGGCCACATCCACGCCATCATCCGTGCCTGCGGTTTTAGCTGCAAAGACAGCCAGCACCTCCGGCCAGTCCGGGGTCTGCCCTTGAATGTCGATGCTGTCATAGTCTCCGGCCTGCAACTCCTCCAGCTTGGCGTTGTAGGCGATATTCACCTGCGCCACGGCCTCAGCTACCGACACAGTATCCGGTGCGTTACGCTCTGCCGCAAAATACAGCCCAAAGGGGGAACTTGCCACAGCCGCGATGATGATAATGACCACCAGCGCCACCAAAACCACCGTGCCGCCAACGAAACCGGCCAGTGCGGAGATCAAGGCAGCGGCGGCACGGCGGAGCATCCCAGCTGCCCGCTTGAACAGCTCTACCGCTGTCTTGACGGTCTTTTTTGCCTGTGCCGCAGTCTGGTGGATCTGTTGCTGCGAAGCGGTTTTCTGTGCTGCTGATATAGGCTTTGCCACAGTCTTGAAGGATGTACGCTTAACCTTTGGAGCAGGCAGGGACTTTTCTGGCTTGCTTCTGCTATGATCGTTCACGGCAAACCGTTTCTTCTCTTTGAAAGCGCTGTGCTTCGGCGTATCCGTCTTTGACGGTGAAACCGGCTCCCATTCAGCGTCACAGAAAGCAGGCGGCTCCTCCACAGAACGAACGCCCCGCCACTCCGAAAGCAGCTTACTCTTCTGCTTGTCCACTACGAACTGGCGACGTGCTTCAAACTGCTGCTTCTCATCCAGTGGCCTTGCTTCTTCAGCGGAAGAAGTCTCCAAGAAGTTTTTATTTTTAGGCACTGTGTATCTTGCAGGGGGTTCCCGCGAAGCGGCGGTTTGCTCATTTGCTTTACGCTCACGCGGAATACTCGCAGCCGATTTTTCCCTTATCGGCGGTTTTTGCCTTGCCCTCGGCACCTGCGCCGCACGATCCTGCACCGTGTCCACCGCCCAATTGGCTGTGTCCTCTACTTCATCGACAGCCTGCGTTTCTGCGCCGTCTGATTCCGGCTCCCGACGCTCCGCCAACTGCTGGCGGTACTTCTCCTTTAGCAGTTTGGCCCGGTGGCGGGGATCAAGCATAGCGGTACGCTTGCTCTTGGGCTGGCCCATTTTAGGCTTCTCCTTAAATTCTTGCAATCCGGTACACCCCCTTAATGTGTCTCAATTTGAGACGAATTTCGACAATGCTCATTTGTCCCCCGGTGTCGTGGTCATCAGGCGATAAAGGGTGCCGTCACGGGGAAACTCGTTGACAAAGGGGATGATGGAACTGCCGATCCGCATGAGGCCGTGTCCGGCCTCCACATTTGTCACATGACTCATCTGCGTCTCCGAAATATGAAGCAGCTTCGCCAGTTCTGCCCGGTCAGTGGCCGCCTGATTGAGCAGGATCAAAAACTCGCTGTTGGCCAGCATCAGGCGGGCCGTTTCCGAGCGCAGACATTCCTCAATATTCTGCGTGGCGGCGGTCATGGCAGCGGCGTACTTGCGAAAGCGTTTCCAGCACTTGTAGAGAAATTGTGCGGAGTAGTAATACTTGAAGAACAAATACACCTCGTCCACGAATACCCATGTGTACCTTCCGGCCAGCCGATTTGCCGCCACGCGGTTCTGGATTGTCTCCAGCACCACATTCAGAGCCGTGGGCTTGAGCTGTTCACCCATCTCGTAGAGATCAAAACAGACGATACGGTTATCAATATCAAAATTGGTTTCATGGGCAAACATATTCAAGCTGCCCTCCACGAACAGCTCCGATGCAAGAGCCAATTCCTGTGCTTCACGCTCCGGCTGCCGCTTGACCTCGTTGCGCCAATCCGGGAGGGTCGGAATCCTGCCTTCGCCGCCGCTCTTGATGAAATCGTGATAGATATTGGCGGTACAACGGTCAATGATAGACTTATGGAACGCCCCCAGCTGTCCGACACCCATCTGCTGTTCGCAAATGCTCATCATCAATTCGGACTTCATAGCCACCGGGTTCTCCCCGGCTCCATAGCCCCGGTTAATATCCAGCGGATTGATGTGGTGCGGGCTGGATGGAGAGATCTCCAGCACCGCCCCTTGCAGCGCCCGCGTCAGCTCGCCATACTCGCGCTCGGCGTCGATCATAATAATATCGTCATTTGTGGAGAGGGCGATAAAGGTGATGGCCTCCTTCATGCTGAAGGACTTACCGCTGCCCGATACACCCAGCACAAAGCCGTGTGGGTTCAGCAGCTTCTTTCGGTTGCAGATCAAAAGATTTTTACTTACGGCGTTGACACCATAATAAATACCGCCCGCGTCTTGGATCTCCTGAACGCGGAACGGCATTAAAACGGCGGTAGATTCAGTTGTCAGTGTGCGGGTGGTCTTGATGCGGCGCAGGCCATAGGGCAGGGCCGTATTCAACCCGTCCTCCTGCTGGTATCGCAGAACGGAGAACTGACACGCCTGCTCCAGCCCAATCGCTTGCAGCGTCTCTGTGTCGGTGTTCAGCTGCTCCAGCGTGTCCGCCATGTGTACGATGGTGACATTGGCAAAAATCATCCGCTGGTCGCGGGTGCTCAGATCGTCCAAAAATTCCTTTGTCTCTGCCCTCAGCTGCTCCAATTCGTAGGGGATGCTGGCCGTGAAATTATTGCGGCTGTTCTGGCGCTGCTGCCACCGAGCAATATCCGCTTCGATGCCGAGGATACGGCTCTGCACCTCACGGATGGCCTCGTCGGTGGGAATAGGGAGAATATCGATTGACAGCATGAGGTTTTGCGGGAAATCAGACAGCTTGGAGATCATCTCGTCCTTGATGTAGCTGGCATAGTCCCGCAAAAACAGAACACGGCCAACTTTGCCGCCCATCTCGAAGTGGTCTGCTTTGAAGCACAGCCCATCCGGGCAGATGTAATCCCGGAAGTCATGTCCTTTCTTCATGGCATCACTCAGGTCAAACCAGAAATGTTCTTCTTCGCCGGGACGGAAAAAATCATGGAAGATTCGCAGACGCTCCTGATTATCCAGTGCTTTTGCACCGCTCTCCAAGCGCCCAAAATTTTTCCCAAGGTCAGCGTCTACCCGGTGGAAGAAGGTGCGGGCCTCCTCCATGTTTCTCCGGGGCACCGAAACCGTAATGTACTTGTCTTGAATGAGGTCATTACTTTCTGCGGCCTTATCGGTCAGGACGCTGTTGTACTCCCTGCGGTAACCGTCCAGACCGTCCCCCCGCTCCCGCATCAGGATACTGCGGCGAAACTCTGCGCCGTTCAACCGTCTGTTGTTGATGGTGATTTTTGTGGTGGCATCCGTAGGCAGACTGTTCAGCACACCGCAGTAGGAAGTGAACATATCCCGCTGATCGTCATGGGAGGCCAGCGCATAGTTAATATCCGCAAAGCGCCAAGTCCGGCTGAACTTGCCGCCGGTCTGCCAGATACCGTCCCGATAGATCTTTTGGATGGGGATGGATTGCTGGACGCTCCGGGGAATCCTGAACCGCTCCCGTTCACTGCGGTCTGCGGCAAGCAAGGTCTTAATCATAAATGTTCTTCTCCTTCTCACTCAGAATTTTGCAGTACAGATTTTCAGAGCGGAACACTCTCGGCCCCGCACATAAAATCTGTGACTTGATAAACGCCCACACAAACTGCTCAAAAGTCAGGCCGTTATAGCGAAAGAAGCCGGCTGCGGCCAGCGGCGCGGCGGCCACGATGCACACCCAGCTGGCCGTCTCTTTGCCGAGCGTTCCTTTCGTCAGAAAGTAGGTGCCGATAGCAACGCTTACGGCCAGCACCGCACAAATAAATTGGCGAGTAGACAAGCCGAAGAAAATCGTCTCGCTGTGCTGCCGGACTTCTTTGGGTATCTTAATTTCCATATATCTGTCTCCTGTCGAAATGTGTCTCAAATTGAGCCACATTTCTTCTGAATTGATTTATTTTTCGATTTTTTGACACGATTTTTGAGGTATGAGATAATAGAAGTACCAAATATAGGAGGTTTTTACTATGACGATCCTGCAACAGGTACTTCTTGCTTTCGCCGCATTTGTTCTGTTTATCTTTGCAATCCGGTTGGTGTTCGCTCTGCTCCTGCGCCTGCAACTTCTGCCTATGCTGGTCTGGCTGGGCGTAGGCCGCCTTTACCCCCAATGGGCGGCGGCACATCCTTTTGTGTTCTACGGTGTCCTGGCACTTTTCGCGTTGCTGGCACTGTTCTGCTGGCTCCGCCCGGTGGTAGAGTGGGTACAGGAACGGCGAATGCTCCGGCTGGCCGAGCGGCAGATTAAAAATGACCTGCACCGTGCCAACGCAGAGGGACGCACCATTACCGGATTTCAGCTGTGCAACGGCGTACCCATCCCGGAATATGACGACTGAAAAACGGCGGGCTTCGGCCCGCCGTTTTCTTATAGCCCGAACATCTCCTTTGCGATACGTTCCGCGCCCTTGATAAGGGCCACCAATATCAGCATATTGAAAATGGTCTGTGCCACATACTGCCAGCTCATCGTAACAACGGGTAGTGAGGTATCCGCAATCGGCGCACCGCTGGCGGCAAAGGCGGAGAAGATTAGGCAGGCCAGCACCACGATAGCACCCTCCATGCAGACACCGAGATAGCTTTTCAGGAAGGCTTTCCCCATAAAAGAGGTATCCTCCCCCGCAAAAGAGGCCAGCGGCAGCGGGGCCAGAGCCGTAAACATATACAGCCGAAAAAAACGCCCGTAGACGGTCATAATCAAAATAAATGACAATACTGTGATGAACAGGCTCCCCAAGAATGTGACCATCCAGAGGGGGACGGACTGAAAGAAGCCCACTTCTTCGATAGCGTCAGCTATCTCCTGCGGCAGTGTCACGCTGGCGGCGCTCATGCCGCCGATACTGCCCATGATGGACTGCACCACGCCACCGCACACGGAGAACACAGCAGTCATAATTTCCATGGCACTTCCCACGGCCACCTTTGCGATTATGAAGCGGATGAAATGCCGCAGGGCAAACTCCGGGCGCTGAAGATCGCGGAAGCTGGCAGCGGAGTGAAACACACTCATAGCGAAAAACAGCACCAGCAAGCCATAACCAAAGGCTTTCAGACCGTCATTGATGGTGACGATGGTGTTCCAAATCTCACCGCCGCGAAAGGCTTGCGGCGTGGTAGTGACAAGGCTCCATATCTCTGTCAGCTTTTCGTTCCATGTATCGAAGGCTGATTGCAGATTGCCGATGATCCAGTTATTCAATTTATATCACCCCATTTCTCCAGAGAAGTAAGAGGGGCAGGCTCCATGGCCTGCCCCTTTTCCGTTACACCGCGCCAATGGCGGTCAAGATTTCCTTGGCAAAGGCGATCATCAGGCCGCCGAACAGGCACAGAAAGCCCTGCGTTCGCTGGCTGGCATCGTGGGACTGGATGGACATACCCACCTGCACAATGCCCCAGCCGAGGATGATAACGCCCAGTGCCTTGATGATGGAAAACACAAAGTCGGACAGGTTTCCGACGATGGTAAGAGGATCGTCAGCAGCCAGCGCAGGGCAGGTCATGGCGGCACAGGCCAGCACGATCAAAACGAGCGCTCCATAGCGGCGTCTGGCCTGGACAGTCCGGTGGTCGGCTTCAGACGGAATACGGTTCTTTTTCATGGTGTCTTTCTCCTTGTTCATTCAATAATTTCGATGGACTCCCAACTGTCCACAGGCAACGGTAAGTCCTCCAGCGCATAGGTCAGGCCGGGGCAGTGGATATACGGTGCGGCACCGCCATCCTCCGTCAGCTTCAGGTCAGGATGCTTTAGGATGTCATACTTTCTGTCCATCACCGGCAGTTCTCCGCGGATAAACAGAATACAGTGGTCATTATCCAGCGCCCGCACCTCATCCGGGGTCATCAGTTCCCGCCCGGTCTGCTGGTAGTTCACGCTGCTGGAGCCGCTGCGCCCCTTGGAAACACTGCGCGTCCGGGTATCCAGCGTTTCCTTGCCCAGCAGTTCGGAGATATATTTGAAGGTGCTGACCTCGTTGCCGCCTAAGTACAGCAGCGTATCCGCGTTGCCGATCAGACCCTCCCAGTCATCCTTGAACAGGGCTTTCAACGCAGAAATGTTTTGCAGGACGATGGTGGACATGATGTTGCGGCTGCGCATGGTAGCTTGCAGCTTGCCGAAATCATCCGGGAGGGAGACATTACAAAACTCGTCCATCATCATTCGCACGGGAACAGACAGCGCCCCTTGGTGCACCTTGTCGGCCTGATAGTAAAGGCTCTGAAAGGCGCAGGTGTAGAGCATACCCACAATGTAATTAAAGGTGCCATCATTATCCGGGATAATGGCAAACACAGCCTGCTTGCGCTCTCCCATTTTTTCAAGCTCCATGTCGTCCTTGGCGGTGATATTCTGGATCTCCGGCAGGATAAAGGCAGACAGCCGCACCGCCGCGGAAATTAGGATGCTTTTGGCTGTTTTTCCCGCCGCCTGTTTGTAAATCTTATATTCCCGCACGGCGATGTGATTCGGGTATTCCTCCTCCAGTGCCTCAAACAGAAGGTCTAAGGGAGATTGGTAGTCATCGTCATCCTCTTTGGCCCCGCCGTTTTCGATCATGTAAATGAGCATTTCAAAGTTCTGCTCCTCCGGGGGCGCTTCATGGATCAGGTACAGGATGAGAGCTGTATCCAGTGCGATTTCCGAGCGCTCCCAAAACGGATCGTTCTGTTGTGCGCCCTTTGGTGTAGTATTCTTGATAAAGTTATTCACCAGCTTCATCACATCCTTATCATCCTTGATGTAGGCAAAGGCGTTGAAGCTGTCCGAGCGGGATGGCTCGATCAGGTCAAACACCTTGATAACATAGCCCCTTTCGAGCAGCAGCGGCGCTACGGCCCGGAGCGTTTCCCCCTTGGGGTCAGTCACAAGGAAGCTGCAATTTGCCTCCATCAGATTCGGCTTAACAAAAAACCTCGTCTTGCCCGCACCGGAGCCGCCAATCACGATTTGCAGCAGATTGCGCCGGTGCATTTTGCCGTTCAGGCTCATGCGGACATTCTGCGTCAGGATGGTGTTATTGCGCGGGTCTTTGTCCCGGTACTTGGCGTTCAGCTGCTTGGTGCTGCCCCATTTTGCGGAGCCGTGCTCCTCGCCCGGTCTGCGGTTCTCGCGGGTGGAGAGATAAAGCGCCACGGCAAAGCCATAGGCCGCCAGCGCCCACAGCATAAATTTCGGCGTATGCGGCGTCCACCGCACAGAAAAGGGATGCTCCATCAGCCATGAAAGCCGCCCCATCAGCGTAAACACGGTCATTCCGGCCTTATACTCTGTTGCAAGCAGCGCTGCCAGCCAAAGCAGCATCGGCACAGGCAGCAGCCACAGCAGCGGGTTCTGATTTTGATTTCGTCTCATGTAATCCCCCTTTACGCAAAAAGAGGCCGCCCCTTTTCAGGAGCGGCCTCAAAAATGCGGCTCAATTTGAGACACATTTCGACATATCCCTATTTACTTGTTCCAGCTTTCGTTGTCGCCAAGGATGGCGGTGTGGGCGTTGGCAGCTTCCATGACGGCGTAATATGCCCAATGGCGCTTCGTGACATCCGGGAAGGTGTTCAGCTTGCGGAGGTTGTCCGCAATGTAGTCCTCATCCGCTTCGCGGCCCAGCAGTCGGTTGACGATGGTGACGACCTCAGCGCGGTTGATCTCGCGGTCTGCGTGGAACGAGCCGTCCCCATAGCCGTTGATCCAGCCGTGGAGCGCGGCGTACTTGATGTATTCTGCCGCCCAATAGCCGGAAGAAACATCGTGGAAGCCGCTGAACTGCTCCATGATCTCAGCGTCGCCGTCGCCGTACACATCAAAGAAACGGACAGCCATCGTGGTAAACTCAGCACGGGTAATGGCATCGTTGGGGGCAAAGATGGTCTTGCTCTTACCATAGGTAATGCCGTTGTTGCCCAGATACTTCACATAGCCGCTATACCAGGCGTGGGCAGGAATGTCCGCAAATTTGGTATTTGCCGCCGTGGAAATGGTGTCACCGTTCTTCTCCGCCAGCAGGCGGGCGAAGATCGCGGCGGCTTCACTGCGGGTCATGCTGCGGCTGGGGCCAAAGGTGCCGTCTGTGTAGCCGACGATGTAAACGCCGTGGCGCTCGGTCTGCTCCACTTCGGGGACGGTCAACTCACCGTTTTTGTCGGTCTTGCCTGCGGCTGACTGACCGAGATCACCCTTGACCGCAACATTTTTGCCCTGCTGGGGAGCCTTCTTGTGGTCGGTCACGATGACCGTCACCTGATGCTTGGCGTCCAGATCTGTGCCGTCCGGCAGCTTCACCGTGATATTGCCGGTCTTGCCGATGGACACTGCACTGCCGGAGATGGGGCGCTTCGTGTCCGTGCGGATGACCTTGACAGTCAGCGTCCAACGGTCGCCGTCCGCATCCTCATAGCCAGTAGTGACCTTGCCGTCCTCGTTGGTCTTACCGCTGCCGGTGGGGACGGTGATCTGACCTGCCTTGTCGGTCTTGCCTGCGGCGTAGTTATCGTTCTTATCCGTGACGGAAATACTCATATCCGGCACAGCACTCTTGTCCTTGACAAGCTGCACGGTCACGGTGGTCTGGTCGGCGTAGTCCAGCAGG
>ERZ772897.552-NODE-552-length-45191-cov-7.027207_pt1 | contig 45191 bp, 38 predicted proteins | sample MGYA00512125_ERZ772897 | MGnify/ENA primary metagenome ERZ772897 (study PRJEB29015, sample SAMEA2737660) | human gut metagenome | biome: human gut; feature: human-associated habitat; material: faeces | place: China | collected 2012 ... | reverse complement strand
CGTAACAAGGTAGCCGTATCGGAAGGTGCGGCTGGATCACCTCCTTTCTAAGGAGCTGCAAAAGCAGCAAGAAATCGACGTCTGGGGAAAAACGTGAGTAAACTGTTTAATTTTGAGGGAGCTTATTTGAGAAGAGTAAGTGAAACTCATACCCGACCAGAAGTTCGTCGGGCAGGTTCTTTGAAAACTACACAATGTATAATGGAAAAGTTTTTCTGAAACGAAAGTAAGGTAAAACAATTTCCAACCGAGCAAATTGAGAAAGACAGTTTCTGTAACAAGAGGAATTGTTGAAAGAAAGCTAAATAAGATACATTCGCAGTATATTATTTAGAAGGTCCACTATACCGAAAGGTGTAGAGGCAAAAAGGTCAAGCGAATAAGGGCATACGGTGGATGCCTAGGCACTAAGAGCCGAAGAAGGACGCGGTAAGCTGCGAAAAGCTACGACGAGCTGCAAGCAAGCTGAGACTCGTAGATATCCGAATGGGAAAACCCGTGCAGAGTAATATCTGTACATCTTATACTGAATCCATAGGTGTAAGAAGGCAACCCGGGGAACTGAAACATCTAAGTACCCGGAGGAAGAGAAAGAAAACTCGATTCCCCCAGTAGCGGCGAGCGAAGAGGGAAGAGCCCAAACCAATCCTTCGGGATTGGGGTTGTAGGACTCTCATGAAGTGATGGATGCTTAGTCGAATGGTCTGGGAAGGCCAATCATAGAAGGTAAGAATCCTGTAGACGAAAAGCAGAAAGAGCAGAGAGGATCCTGAGTACCACGAGGCACGTGAAATCTTGTGGGAAGCAAGGGGGACCACCCCCTAAGGCTAAATACTCCTTAGTGACCGATAGTGAACAAGTACCGTGAGGGAAAGGTGAAAAGAACCCCGGGAGGGGAGTGAAAAAGAACCTGAAACCCTGTGTTTACAAGCAGTGAAAGTGCGAGCAAGGCACGATCACGTACTTTTTGTAGAACGGACCGGCGAGTTACGTTATGCAGCAAGGTTAAGAACTGAAGGTTCGGAGCCGAAGCGAAAGCGAGTCTGAATAGGGCGATAGTTGCATGACGTAGACCCGAAACCGGGTGACCTATCCATGAGCAGGTTGAAGTGGAGGTAAAGCTCCATGGAGGACCGAACCAGACGTCTGTTGAAAAAGGCGGGGATGACTTGTGGATAGGGGAGAAATTCCAATCGAACCCGGAGATAGCTGGTTCTCCTCGAAATAGCTTTAGGGCTAGCCTCATGGATCATTGGTGGGGGTAGAGCACTGAATGTGCGCGGGGGCCACAAAGCCTACCAAACGCTATCAAACTTCGAATACCATACAATGCAGACCATGGGAGTCAGTCCGCGAGAGATAAGTTCCGCGGGCAAAAGGGGAACACCCCAGATCAACCGCTAAGGTCCCCAAGTTCACGTTAAGTGGAGAAGGATGTGGAATTGCACAGACAACCAGGATGTTGGCTCAGAAGCAGCCACACATTTAAAGAGTGCGTAATAGCTCACTGGTCGAGTGATTGTGCGCCGAAGATGTCCGGGGCTAAACGTGACACCGAAGCGATGGGTGCATCTGAAGAAGATGCGCGGTAGAGGAGCAATGTGCAGAGGCAGAAGCCGTATCGAGAGGCACGGTGGACACTGCACAAGAGAGAATGCCGGTATGAGTAGCGAGAGGCATGCGAGAAACATGCCCGTCGAAAGCCCAAGGTTTCCTGGGGAAGGTTCATCCGCCCAGGGTAAGTCGGGGCCTAAGCCGAGGACGGAAGTCGTAGGCGATGGACAGCAGGTGTAGATTCCTGCACTACCGATGGAATGAAGCAGTGACACAGAAGGATAACTCGAGCAGGGTGATGGTCAACCCTGTGCAAGCATCGAGGTTGGGTTGTAGTGAAGTACGCAACCCTATAAGCTGAGATGTGATGCGGACCGAAATTTCAGTAGGGAAGCGAGTGAGTTCACGCTGGCGAGAAAAGCTGCTAGTACATCCAAAGGTACCCGTACCGGAACCGACGGGGTTCTTGCAGTCGATCTTCGGCACGCGCACGCGGTAGCAGCTGCCCTCGTGGCAGGCGATGCTGCCCGCTGCGCCGAGCGAGACACAGACGAGCCGCACGCCGAGCGCCGAGAGGGCGCGGGCCGCGCGCAGCGCGTCCGCCTCGGTCTCGACGGACTGGCCGAGCAACGCGGCGAGCTCCGCCTGGTTGGGTTTGATAAAGTCCGGCTTAGCGTCGATGCCCTCAGCAAGCGGCGCTCCGCTCGTGTCGAGCAGGAACGGCACGCCCGCCATGCGCGCTTTCTCGATGAGCGCGGCGTAGAAGCCTGTCGGCACGCCGCGCGGCAGGCTGCCAGAGGCGACGACGACGTCCGCATGCGCGAGGAGCGTTTCGTATTTCTCTCGGAACGCCGCAAGCTCCTCCGATGCGATCTCCGGCCCTGGCTCGAGGATCTCCGTCTGCGTGCCGTCCCGCGTGAGCAGCGCGAGGCAGGCGCGCGTCTCGCCCGCGACCTTGACGAAGTCGCCCGCGAGGCCCACGCGGCGCAGCCGCTCCTCGATAAACTCCCCCGACTTGCCGCCAAGGAAGCCCGTCGTGAGCGTCTCCTCGCCAAGCAGAGATGCCACGCGCGCGACATGGATGCCCTTGCCGCCCGCCGTATTGGAGACCGCAGGAGCACGCATGACCGTGCCGGGCACGAGAGCGTCGAGCATGTAGCGCTTGTCGACGCTTGCGTTGAGATTCAGGACGAGGATCATTTACGCACGCCCCTCGCTGCCGCAGACCTTGATCTTGTGGATGACGACTTCCTTCATCGCCTGCTTGCCCGGCGTCATGTATTTGCGCGGATCATTGGCCTCGGGGTGCTCTTTGAAGAACGTCTTCACGGCATTCGCGAACGGGATCTTGAGATCCGTCGCGATGTTGACCTTCGTGATGCCGAGGGAGATGGCTTTCTCAACGAGCTCATCCGGCACATCGGACGCGCCGTGCAGCACAAGGGGGACGGAGACGCGCGCGCGGATCTCCTTCAGGCGGTCGAAGTCGAGCTTCGGACGTCCTTTGTAGAGGCCGTGCGCCGTGCCGATGGCGACGGCGAGGCTGTCGATGCCCGTCTCCTCGACGTAGCGCACGGCGTCGTCCGGGTTCGTGTACGCCTTGTCGGCATCGGTCACGACGACGTTATCCTCCTGCCCGACGAGACGGCCGAGCTCCGCCTCGACCGTCGCATGGCAGGTGTGGGAAAAGGCGACGACCTGCTGCACCTTCTTGACATTTTCCTCATAGGGCAGCTTCGACGCGTCGATCATGACGCTGCGGCAGCCCGCGGCGACCGTGTCCTCGATGTCCGCGACATCCTCGTGATGGTCGAGGTGGAAGCTCATCGGGATGTCGTATTTCTCCATAGCCGCAGAGACGAGCGCGATGAGGTAGTCCTTGCCCGCGTAGGCGACCGTCGAGGGCGTCGCGGCGATAATGACGGGAGAGTGCAGCTCCGCCGCCGTCTCAACGACCGTTGAGAGCGTTTCGAGGTTATGGATGTTGAAGGCCGGTACCGCGTAGTGGCCTGCCTGCGCATCGAGCAGCATTTGTTTCGTGTTGTGAAGTTTCATTACCAAAATCTCCTTTTTTAGAAACGCTGAATGAATCAGCGAATGGATGCCGGATCAGATGAGCAGCCCGTTGCTCACGCTGCTCGTCGTCAGCATGAGCCGCGAGCGCGCGAGATCGCCGAACCAGTCTGCGCTCTTTTTCGGCGTGCGCTTGCCCGTCTCGTAATCGACGTAGAAAAGCCCATAGCGCTTGCCGCAGCCGTTCGCCCACGAAAGCCCGTCGAGGAGCGACCAGACGAAGAGGCCGCGCACATCGATGCCGTCCTCGCGCGCGTCGAGAACCGCCGCGAGGTGCTGCCGCAGGTAATCGATGCGGTCGTCGTCCTCGATGCCGCCCGCCGCACAGCGATCGTGCAGGCCGATGCCCGTCTCCGTCACATAGAGCGGAATCTTCCGGTAGTTCCTATCCATGCGCCTGAGCATCTCGTAGAGACCGTGCGGGAAAATATTCCAATCCCAATCGGTCGTCGGCACATCGTCGCGTGTCACGCGGCGGCTGACGCCCGCGAGCTCATAGGTGCTCGTGCCGCGCGTGCCCGCCGCGTTGTGGAGGATGCGGCTCACGCCGCCGGGCGTCGGCTGCGTGCAGAAATGGCTCGCGTAGTAATTGACGCCGAAAAAGTCGAGCAGCTGCGCCGCCTGCGCGAGCACCTCGAGCTCCTCCTCTGAAGGTGCGAACGTCTCGTCCTCGCGCAGGACCTCCGCAAGCAGCTGCCGCGTCGCCTGGCGGTAACGCCCCGTGAGCACGGCGTCGAGCAGCATTCCGTTCGTCAGCACATCGTCGCGCCTGGCGGCGAGCACATCCTCCGCGCGCTGCGTGAGCGGATAGACGCCCTCCGCGCGGTGCGCGATGCCGATGCTGCCGCCGAACTCCATGCTCTTGTAGAGCAGGACTGCCTGCGCGTGCGCCGTGAGCATCTTGTGCAGCGCACGGACAGCCCGCCCGAGCGCGAGCTTTTGTCCCGGCGGGAAAAGTCCTGTGAGATACCCCTGTGTGACCTCCGTCACGGGATCCTTGAGCGTGAGCCAATGGCGCACGCGCGTACCGAAGTGGCGGAAACAGACGCGCGCGTAGCGAAGATATGCCTCCACCGTCTGCGGCGCGAGCCAGCCAGCGGGCGCGAACTGTGCCGGCAGATCGAAATGGTAGAGCGCAACGAACGGCTCAACGCCATGGCGCAGGCAGGCGTCGATGACCTGATCGTAAAACGCCAGACCCTCTGGATTCACCGTGCCGTCCTGCCGCAGGATGCGGCTCCAGGAAAACGAGAGCGAAAGCGCGCGGATGCCACGGACCGCACACGCAGCGATATCCTCCTCATAGTGATGGTAGAAATCGCTCGTATGTCTGCGCTCCGCGGGAACCGTACGCTGCAGCCAGTCCTCCCAGACCGACGGCTCCCGTCCGCCCGCGTCCGCGCCTCCCTCCATCTGGTAGGCGGACATCGCCGCCCCTAGCACGAACTCCTTCGGTATCTTGCGTATCATCCTTTCCCCCTCCTTCTGTTACCATCATAGCAGTCGGCGCCTTTCGTGTGTTTTCACCTTTTGAAAGCGTTTTCACACGCACCGCAGCCTGCTCCGGCAACGATGCGCGCCAGCCGCCACAGCACAGAACGCAACGCACAGACAGCCGCTTTACGGACATTGCGCGCCCGCCCACACAAAGTAAAAAAGAGGCAGACGCGAAAAATGCGTCTGCCTTGCAATATATATAGAGGGATCTATGAAAAAGAGAGATGTACGAAAAGAAGTGCCTGATATGCTCAGTAAACGACCTCCTCCAGCGGGACGATCGCATGCCGCTCGGAGCAGAGCTTGTACCAGTACGCGCTCTTCTTCGGATAGCGCTTCTGCGTCTTGTAATCGACGTAGAAGAGGCCGTAACGCTTGTTGTAGCCGTTCGACCAGGAGAGCATGTCCTGCAGGCTCCAGATATAGTACCCCTTGACGGGCACGCCCTCCTCGATGGCCGCGAGGACAGCCGCGAGGTGCTTGGCGACATACTCGATGCGCGGCGTGTCGTCGATCTTTCCATCGACGAAATCATCCTTGTAGCCCATGCCGTTCTCCGCGATGAAGATTTCCTTGCACGTCGGATAGTCGCGGTGCACACGCACGAGCTGGTCATGCATGCCCTGCGGGTAGATGGGCCAGTCCCAATCCGTCGTCGGCACAGCGGGATTCGAGACACGCGCGCCGACACCCTTGAGCGCGAAGACACTCGTGCCCTTCTCTCCCGTCGAGTTGTTGATAACCTGACTCTCCCCGTCCCACGCCTTGAGGAAATGGCTCGAGTAGTAGTTCATGCCGAGGAAGTCGATCTCCTTGGCCGCCTGCGCGAATGCCTCGAAATCCCCCGGCTCCGTAACGAGCGTGCTGCCGTTTTTCTCTAAAATCTCATCGATGAGCGCGCGCGTCTCCGCATCGTAGCCGCCATGGAAGCAGGCGTCGAGCATGAAGCGGTTGCTCATCGCGTCGTCGAGATCGCGCGCGTGGCGGTTCTCCGGCGTATCCGTGATGGGCACCTTGCCCTCGAGCGTATGCACGATGCCGATCTTCCCCGGAAGATGCATCGTCTTGTAGAGATGAAGCGCCCGCGCGTGCGCCACCATGAGGTTGTGCTCGATCTGGATGGCGCGGCCGAGCTCGAACGTATGATGCGGCGGGAAATTGCCCGCGATGTAACCGTTCTGCGCGATGGACCACGGCTCGTTGAACGTCGCCCATTTCTTCACGCGGTCGCCGAACGCCTCGAAGCAGATGCGCGCGTAGTCGACGAAATGGTCGATGAGCGCGCGGTTTTCCCAGCCGCCCGCATGGAAATACGCGAGCGGCGTATCGAAATGGTGCAGCGTCACAAAAGGCTCGACGCCGTGCGCGATGCAGGTATCGATGAGGTTGTTATAGTAGTCGATGCCCTTCTCGTTCACGCGTCCTTCGCCCTCGGGCAGGATGCGCGTCCACGAGAGCGAGATGCGGATGCCCTTGACGCCGAACTGCTCGCAGAGTGCGAGATCCTCGGGATATTTATGATAGAAATCGCTCGCGGGATCCGCCGTGAAGCGGCTCCCCGGGCGCGCCATGTCCTCATCCCACGAGCACGGGCCGCGGCCATCCTCGCGCGTCGCGCCCTCGACCTGGTAGGCCGCCGTCGAGCCGCCGAAGATGAAGTCCTTTGGAAACGTTTTCCTTTTTTCGTTCATTTCCCGGCCTTCTTTCTGAGAATCTTCAGGAAGCGCTTGTCCATGTCGGAGAGCAGCATCGCCGTCATCAGATGATCCTGCGCGTGCACGGTGAGGAAGCCGATGTCGAGCGCCTCGCCCGCCGCCTCCTTCGTGATGAGCTCCGTCTGCTGGTTGTGCGCGCCGAGGATGAGGTCGTCGCCCTCCTTGATGAGCGCCTCCGCCTTCGCGAAGTCCTCGTCCCCCATCGCGTCCATCGCCTCGAGGTACTTCGTGCGCGCGTCGCCCGCGTAGGCGACGATCTCCATCGCCACCATCGCCATATCGTCCTTCGTCATTGCCATTGTTTCTCAGCTCCTCTTTCTTATTTCCTCATTTATTATATCATTTCTCCGTACGAATGTAGAGTATAGTCTTGTGAAAGTACAGGAGTTCCCTTCGTCCGCGCTTTCTCCTTGCCTCAGAAAGGCAAGAGCACGCTCCCCGGCAAACGGGTCATCCGCGTCGCGCCTGCTCCCCGGCAGTGTGCGACAGCGCGGAACGCGGCGACGCTGCAGACGGGAAGCGAGCAGCCGCGCTGCGACTATGGCGATGCGCTCCGGTTCAGCGGCTTCCTCGCGCACGGCCTCAGTCGTGGTAATAGCCCTCCGCCCATTTCTTCTCGTACTCGTCGAAGATGTGGTCGTTCTCGATGGCATCGTTCTCCGGCACGAGCGCGTCGATCTTCGCGATGAGCGCCTCGCGCTCCGGCGTCGGCTGGTACTGCGCCTTGAGGAACGCGTCGAGGATGTACTCGATCGTGCCGACGCCGACGACGCGGCCGCCGCAGCCGATGACGTTGGCGTTGAGCTGCTCGCGCGCGGCGACCGCCGTCTGCACGTCCGTCACGCAGGCCGCGCGCACGCCCTTGATTTTCTGCGCGCTGTTGTTGATGCCAATGCCCGTGCCGCAGATACAGACGCCGAGATCGACGACGCCCGTCGCCACGAGCTTGCCGACCTTGCGGCCGTAGATGGGGTAATGCGTGCGGATGAAGTCATGCGTGCCGACGTCGATGACCTCATGGCCCTGCTTTTTCAGGAATTCCGCCGCCTTGATCTTGATATCTGTTACAATATGGTCACAGCCAATCGCGATTTTCATAGTCGTTCCTCCCGAGCTTCTTGCCGTTTCCTGCTGATATTCGCCGCGCGCGGTGCCGCCGCAAAAGCAGCGCCCGCCTCCACGCGCCGGTCTTTACACTCCAGCCGCCTCAGAGCAGCCGGTTCATCATGTCAATGCGGATCTGGTGGCGCCCGCCGTCATACTCCGTCTTGCAGAAATTCTCCGCGAGCTGGCACGAGAGCACCGGCGCCGTGATGTTCGCGGCGAGCGCGATGATCTGCGTGCTGTTGTGGTGGCGCGTCATCGACGACGTGTAGTCCTCATACGTCGGCGCGCAGACGATGCCGTGATGCTTCGAGGCGATCATGAACGGCGCGACGGCGTAGTCATCGACGACGATGCCGCGCGTGATGCCCTGCTCCTGGATGGCCTTGACGACGTTCGTCGTCGCCGTGAAGATATCATCGTCCGAGAGATCCACCATCTCATAGCCCTTTTTCGTGAGATGCGCCTTGACGCAGTCCTTGAGTTCCTGTCCGGCCTTGTTGGCCGCAATCGCAACTTTCATGCTTCTTTCCCCTTTTCTTCTCCGGGGGATGCGCCCCCTGTTTCACTTTCTGCATTCATTATAGAGCGACTGGGGCGCGCTTTGTTTTCATGTTTTGAAAACGCTTTCAGGCGCGATGCCCCTGCCATTGAGTTGTCTATCCCCCAGGCTGCTCTCCATTGACGGCATCCATTCCGTCCACTATAATGAATTTTGTCTGTTTATATGGAAAGGAAGTTTGCACATGAACCTATTTCGCACCAAGAGCATCGAGCAGCTCCAAACGGCCGCGGCCTCCTCCGGCATGGTGAAGTCGCTCGGCGCACTCGATCTCGTCCTGCTCGGCATCGGCTGCGTCATCGGCACGGGCATCTTCGTGCTCACGGGCGTCGCCGCGGCGAAATACGCGGGCCCCGCCGTCACCATCTCCTTCGTCCTATCAGGGCTGGCCTGCGCGCTCGCAGGCCTCGCCTACGCGGAGTTCTCCTCCATCGTGCCCGCCTCGGGCAGCGCCTACACCTACACCTACGCCTCGCTCGGCGAGTTCATCGCGTTCATCGTGGGCTGGAACCTCATCCTCGAGTACACAGTCACGGCGAGTGCCGTCGCCTCAGGCTGGTCCGGCTACGTGACGGGGCTCCTGCTCTCGGCGGGCATCGACCTCCCGCACGCTCTCACGCATGTACCGGCGGACGGCGGCGTGATCAACCTGCCTGCCATCTTCATCACGCTCTTGCTCTCCTTCTTCCTCATCCACGGCACGCAGGAGAGCGCGCGGCTCAACCGCATCCTCGTCTTCATCAAGCTCGCGGCCGTCTTCCTCTTCCTGCTGCTCGCGGCGCCGCATGTGGATCCGGCGAACTGGGAGCCTTTCATGCCGTTCGGCGTCTCCGGCATCTTCGGCGGCGCGGCCATCGTCTTTTTCGCCTACATCGGCTTCGACGCCGTCGCGACGAGCGCCGAGGAGTGCAAGAACCCCGCGCGCGACCTCCCGATCGGCATCATCGGCTCGCTCTTCGTCTGCACGGCGCTCTACGTCGTCGTCGCCGGCGTGCTCACGGGCGTCGTCCCCTACACGGAGCTCAACAACCCCGAGCCCGTCGCCTTCGCGCTGCGCTACATCGGCTACCGCCTCGGCTCGGCGCTCGTCGGCGTCGGCGCCATCGCGGGCATCACGACCGTCCTGCTCGTCCTGCTCTACGGTCAAGCGCGCATCTTCTTCGCGATGAGCCGCGACGGCATGGTCCCCGCGAACGTCTGCAAGATCCACAAGCGCTACCACACGCCCTACATCGTGACCGTCGCGGGCGCCGTCTTCGTCTCCATCATCGCCGGGCTCGCCCCCATCGGCGTCATCGCGGAGATGGCGAACATCGGCACCCTCTCCGCCTTCACCGTCGCCTCGCTCGGCGTCCTCGTGCTGCGCGTGACAAAGCCCGACGTCCCCCGCACCTTCCGCTGCCCCGCCGTCTGGATCATCGCGCCGCTCGCCATCCTCGCCTGCGGCTACCTCATGGCCCACCTCCCCTACGAGACATGGATCCGCTTCGTCGTCTGGTGCGCCATCGGCTGCTTCGTCTACTTCGGCTACAGCTACCAGCACAGCACCCTCGGACGAGCGCAGCGGGCGGAGGAATATGCAAAACACGAAGAATAGACGCCTGTCCCCATGCACAAGACCACACACATAAAACAGCACAATGCCCCTGGGCAGAAGAGCAAACAACTCTCTACCCAGGGGCATCGTGCTATACCACTGTGCCCGCACCATCTGCCGCTACCGCGATGAAATCATCCAGCACCGGCCGCATCTAAACGGAGTCATACAGCAAGAGATCCCGAGAGGTGGATGACCTCTATCTCTCCCGCTACGCCTGCTACCTCATCGCCATGAACAAAGATCTGCGTAAGAAGGCCATCGCCCTAGCACAGACCCTACTTCGCCGTCAATACGCACCAGCAAAACCTCATCGAAAATCAAGGAATCGCTGATTAGAAAAGGGAATTCAATTTTGACTTTTTACCATCCACGCCCCTCATACGAGGAGCGACTTTTTCACGTTCGATTTCATCAAGTCGATTCTGATTTCAATCCACGCCCCTCATACGAGGAGCGACGAGAGCGAGCTTTCTGACGAGCAGAAGGCTTGATTTCAATCCACGCCCCTCATACGAGGAGCGACTGCTTAAGGCGCCGATGCCGGGGACGAGCGTCGCATTTCAATCCACGCCCCTCATACGAGGAGCGACCGCTTATCGGGGCGCTCGTTTACCTTTACAACACATTTCAATCCACGCCCCTCATACGAGGAGCGACATCAGCCAGTGCCTGGTGGTTGCCCAGCTCATCATTTCAATCTACGCCCCTCATACGAGGAGCGACGTTCGGCCCTGCGATGTCCATCCTCGACCCCATATTTCAATCCACGCCCCTCATACGAGGAGCGACCATACGCCGTGTTGAGGATGTAGTTGTCGTAGTTATTTCAATCCACGCCCCTCATACGAGGAGCGACATCAGCATAAGGCACCGTCTCGCGCTTGCCGTTCATATTTCAATCCACGCCCCTCATACGAGGAGCGACATCACGCTCGCGAGAGACGGCACCGCGACATTCATTTCAATCCACGCCCCTCATACGAGGAGCGACTTCCACCTGCTCCACGTAAGCCATTCCGAAACTGATTTCAATCCACGCCCCTCATACGAGGAGCGACGACGCGGGACACGGCTCGCGCCTGGCAAGAAAATTTCAATCCACGCCCCTCATACGAGGAGCGACGTGTGTTGCCGTGGGGATTTTCATCGGTATGAAATTTCAATCCACGCCCCTCATACGAGGAGCGACGGGCGACATAATTCGTGCCGCTCCGTCATCCACAAATTTCAATCCACGCCCCTCATACGAGGAGCGACGGCCGTAGGCTCGTTCATCGAGACACGGACAATAATTTCAATCCACGCCCCTCATACGAGGAGCGACTTGACTATCAGCAGATTGCGGCTTGTATCTTCACATTTCAATCCACGCCCCTCATACGAGGAGCGACGACGATCTCAGTCAAGCCCGCGGGCGCGAAATGATTTCAATCCACGCCCCTCATACGAGGAGCGACGTGACGGACGATTGGACATACTACGGGAAATACGGATTTCAATCCACGCCCCTCATACGAGGAGCGACCGTATATCTGGTTGTCGATGAGAGCACACTCGTATTTCAATCCACGCCCCTCATACGAGGAGCGACTCGCATCGACGCGCTGTTCAATCCACGCCCCTCATACGAGGAGCGACTCGCATCGACGCGCTGGAAGGGAGGACGCACGGATATTTCAATCCACGCCCCTCATACGAGGAGCGACGATGCGGATGAAGACGCAGACGGCATTTGCACCGATTTCAATCCACGCCCCTCATACGAGGAGCGACTGCCGATGGAATCGCCGAACAGCTTGTCGTATCTGATTTCAATCCACGCCCCTCATACGAGGAGCGACAAAATCGTCTCTGACAAAGATGACAATGTTATCATTTCAATCCACGCCCCTCATACGAGGAGCGACACTGCGTCGGCACGTATGTCAAGCGCGTCGCGTCGGATTTCAATCCACGCCCCTCATACGAGGAGCGACCTCACGCAGGCGAAACGCGACGCGGTAGAAGCGGATTTCAATCCACGCCCCTCATACGAGGAGCGACTCCTGCTGCCGTTTCGCGCTGCTTCATAGCTTCAATTTCAATCCACGCCCCTCATACGAGGAGCGACGAAGCGAAAGCAAAGTAATAAAAAGGAGGAAACATTTCAATCCACGCCCCTCATACGAGGAGCGACTGGTGGGATGAAAAATGGGACGAGGAAGTGTATATTTCAATCCACGCCCCTCATACGAGGAGCGACAAAGCGCGTCGTTCGGTGAGTAGATGCCCGCCTATTTCAATCCACGCCCCTCATACGAGGAGCGACCCCCAATGCTGAGCGTCAAGCGTGCGCCATGCAATGATTTCAATCCACGCCCCTCATACGAGGAGCGACCACCAACTTCAGAAACAATTTCTTTATAGTTCGCATTTCAATCCACGCCCCTCATACGAGGAGCGACGTGCTCTCTTCTGTGTCGATGAAAAGCGGATTGGGATTTCAATCCACGCCCCTCATACGAGGAGCGACACGGAGGGAGGCGGCTTGCATGATGACAGATAAAATTTCAATCCACGCCCCTCATACGAGGAGCGACACGACGCGCTCGATTGGGACGATGCGGTTACAGTCATTTCAATCCACGCCCCTCATACGAGGAGCGACATAGGCGCGTGCGGCGAGGAAATGCTCCATACAAAATTTCAATCCACGCCCCTCATACGAGGAGCGACGAGGATGTCGTTTGTATGCAGTCCCGAGTTAAAATTTCAATCCACGCCCCTCATACGAGGAGCGACGACACGCGCCGCCGTATTGCAATCTTGACGATATTTCAATCCACGCCCCTCATACGAGGAGCGACAGCCATACTTTCACCCCTTCATTTTTCTAGCTTTCATCCACCTTTTTCGCGAACCTCCTCTTTTCCCACTTCTGACATCTCATTTCTTCAGCAATATCTCTCCTCTGCATTTCTGTGTGATAGCACTTCGCACGCCTCTAAAGAATCATCGGCGCTTCCGGATCATAGGTGTTCCTTGCACCGATATGTTCTATCTTTCCCTTATAATTCTTCCCGAGATGATAGAACCGCAGACTGTCTTTTTCCACATCGATGGCCTTTTCGAGCTTATGCCGGAATTCCGCAAACTGTGCTGTGTCGAGGCTGCATTCGAAAACAGAATTCTGCACTCTTTGTCCGTGACGCACGCAGATCTTTGCTACTTGCCTAAGACGTTTTTTCCCTTCTGCCGTCGTCGTATTGACATCATATGTAACCAATATCAACATATCACTACCACCTGATTTACTGTATGGGCGAGCGCACAATATCCACGAAGCGGACGTTTGTGTGTTGAGTTTGCTACGAGTACAACTGCCATCTCTGCACAGTTTTCTGCTCCGCATCGGCTTGCTGAGACTTCTTCATCATCCATACAGCCGCTGCTCGTCTAGAAATCTCTTTCTTCATTTCCAAAGGAACGACGGGTATTCCTCCACATCACCGCGCACTGTGCGAGCGAGCAGGAGCGATTGCACATAGGGCACCAACCCCCATGGGATTTTTTCTTCCAGGAAGGGATGCGTGATGGGCTCCCTTTTCTTTTCCTGCCAGGCAGTGATGAATTTCTGCCTCCCTGCTTTTTTCAGGTAGGTGCCGCCATTTTCCTTTTCTTCAAAGTCTGTCCCCCTGACGACACGGTTATTGATCAGCGTGATCACCAGACGATCCACAAAAACAGCGCGCAGTTCTTCCATGAGGTCGAGCGCCAGCGACTGCCGCCCGGGACGTGGTGTGTGCAGGAAACCGACGTATGCGTCCAGTCCGACGCTCTCGAGCGATGCCGCGCAGTCATGGGCCAGCAGGGTATAGCCGAAGGAGAGCATGGCATTTACGCGTCCGATGGGAGGACGTTTCGTGCGGCCGGTAAAGGGGAATGCGTTTCTCTGCTGTAGGATGAGCTGGCCCAGCATCGTGAAATATTGATGCGCCGCATCGCCTTCTAAACCACGCAGATCATCTGCGTTTTCCGCTTTTCTCGCGAGCCGCATCGAGGATGCCATGGCGGCGCTGATTGTCCCTAGAGCTTCGGTGTCGATGCTGTCGGCATGATCGCGCTTTGCGCGCTCCAACACCGTCCTGGCATTATATATCTTGGCTGCGATGAAATTTCTCGCAAATACCAGGCTCGCTGCTGCCTCATCGGCGATACGGTATTGCTGCTGCCGCAGGAGCACATTGCCCGGATTTTCTCCGCAGACGCGCGCGAGGAACTTTCCCTGCGGCGTGAGGAAGGAAAATCCTATGGATCGTTCCGCGCAGGCGCCTAGCAGGGCGGGGCTCGCACCGCGCCAGCTGAAATCGATGATGCTTTCGAGCGTAAGGAGCGGCACGCGGCCCAGGATGGCATCCCCCTGTTTCACAACAACATTTTCATTTTCGAGCGCGAGGTACGCGTCCTCCGTCATGACGAAAAGCGTATTCAGCAGGCGGCGCATCTCATTCCCTCCTTCCCAAATAGGCGTCGTAGTAGGCCGCAACATCGTGGTGCTTCATGAGCCGCGGCAGGCAGACCGGCTTCAGCGAGCAGGCTTGGCATGCCTTTCTCGGTTTGACGCGCGGCGTGTGGCCCTGCTGCATATCATGATGCATTTCCGCGAACATCTGCCGCACGCGTTCGCGCAGTCCTGCAGAGAGCAGCACCTCTTCCCGCCGATGCGTCGCCGCATAGAACACAGCGCCTTTTGGCACTTCCGTGCAATACATTTCCTCCAGACACATGGCCTGCGCGCAGAGCTGGAGTTTGTCGGCATCCAGCGATTTCCCTTCGCCGTGCTTGTACTCGATGGGGTACGGCGTCCAGTATCCCGGATATTTATGGAGGACGGCCCCTTCCTCTGCTTCATGGAATTCGACGACGTCAGAGACACCCGCTACGCCCATCGTATGAGAGAACACGCGCAGCCCTCTGCTGATGAGGAGGCCGCCCCGTTTTTCCTTCTGATGTTCGTCATGGCATTTTTCGTGCAGGATCCTGCCCTCTGCCGTGCGCAGGTTCTCTTCCCAAGCCTGCTCGATGTGAATCAAGGCCCATTGACGTCGACAGAAGGCAAAATGCTGGATGCCTGAAATCATGAGGTATTCGTCCTCAGAATATTCCATCTGCCCCCTCAAACCATCTGGATGCAGGTGACGCCTGCCGGAAGATCTGCATCGTCAACGGTCACGGTATAGTCATGATAGGAGCGCGCTGGCTTTTCTTTCACGTTCTTCTCCACCTTGATGCGGTCGAAGAGCTGATACGCAGGCGCATTGCCGAGCTCGCTTTCGTGCTTGAACACGATGAGCTTGCGCACCGCCATGCTGCCGCGCGTCGCTGAGTGGTCATTCTCAAACATGTTGATGATGGCCTGCCAGAGGAGCGCCAGATCCTCCTCCGAGAATCCCGTCACCTTGCGCGCGAGATTGGCGGAGATGTAGCCGTGCGCGATGTAAAGGCCATAAGGGACGATGAACTTGTGACCGAGCATCATGTGTTTGCCATCCTCCTGCTCCTTCTCCGAGGAAACGGTCACGCGGGAGATGCCGATTTCCTGGGCGAGGATGGGCTCGACGCTGCGCGCGAAGTCGAGCTGCACCGGGCCGCGCACCTGGCCGCAGTTGAGCTTCGCGTTCACGAAGGTGGTCATGACAGCGCCGAACGCGCGAATATCATAGAAATTCTCACACATGAAATCGCGGATCTTGAGATCGATCTCCGCGTCCTTCTTCTTCGCTTCCTTGATTTTCTTCTCATCTACGCCGAGATACTGATAGGCTTCGCGGTTGCTGCGTTCCAAGGGGACATGGTCCTTGACGTAGATGCGGTAGCCCGGCGCGTCATCCTTCGCGGCCTCGACATAGTTGCGGATCTTGCGCTTGAGGCAGACATCTGTCACCAAACCAAGCCCTGTCTCCTGGTCGATGCGGGGCATGTTGCCAGCGTCCGGATCGCCATTGGGATTGCCGTTCTCCACATCAAAAATAATCTCGAAATCGTAGCGGTTCTGAATGGGATCTGCCATTTTTATTCCTCCTCGCTCATCGTGTCTGCCGGCTGTGCTTCCTTGTCCGGCTTCTTCTCATAACGCGCTTGCGTCTGCTGATAGTACCCGAGAATGAACATGCCCTGTTCCTCCGCGTTCAGGAGCTTCGGCACGCCCTTCGACGCGTCGAGCATGCCCATCAGCTTCGTCATCTGCTTCTCATAATACGTTTTCAGCCTCTGGTTCTCCCCAGCCATTTTTTGGAGATGATGGTTCGTCAAGTGCTCGAGAATGGGGAATACCCTCGCCGGCGTCGTGCTCGCCACATCGAAATAGCGGTCTTTGATGGTCGCATTCAGGTTAGGATTCACCGCCCTTTGGATGCCCTCACGCAGGGAGAAGATCCGTCCAAGGACATACGCTGGATCGGTGATTTCTTCATTGAGCTTCATACGCAGTTCTCCTCTCTTCTTGTTCTTTATAAGATACGCCTTGATGATTGAGGCGCGTTCTCCTGTAATTTTGTAATGCGGCAGCTTCGCCTCTGTGGCATCAACCTCCGCGTGGATGCGCAGCAGCACCTGCGCGTAGAGGCTGGCTGGATACAGCGTGTCCTTCAGGATAGCAACCGTCGTGCTCCCCGCCAGAATGGGCAGTGGGCTCTTGTTGGAGGCGTTCGGGGAGACCGTCGCCTGCAGCCATGCCCAGAGCGGCGGGGATGTCCATGGTTTGCGCGGCGGCATCGTGATTGCCGCCCGCTCACGATGTACTTTCACATGCTGGAGGAAGTCACCGAAGGAGCTCCGCAGGAAGAAGCGCACCGAGAGCCGCGCTGCATTCGGCGAGAGTCCCAGGATGTAGAAGGGATTCTCATACGGAATCTCCGCTGACTCGAAACGGATGGGCCGACCCTTGACAAGATTTTGAAAAAGGCCCTGGAGCGACGCCTCTGTCATGATGTTCTTGCCGCCCACGCCGCCCATCAAGATGCTCGTGAGATCCTGCACCGCTTCGTTCTCCTGCTCGGCCCAGTAGACGACTGCCGTATCGCCGAGGATCTGCCTGTGGTCGCTGTCTGCCAATAGCGCATTGAGCGCCATGCCATAGGCGAAGGATGCGTCCTCAGATACAGGCGCATTCGCGCCCTGTGCATGGCCATAGGAATTGCTGGACTCCGTGTTGAAGGAAACGAGATTAGCGCCAGACACCTGCGCGCCGGGAACGCCCTTGATCTTGGGGTGCAGCCGCGCGATGGATCCTTCTTTCCCCGTCACCAGGCAGATGCCCTGCGCATCGTCCTCCTGCGCGGTCAAGGTGCGTTCCCACCGCGCCGCGATCGCCGCATCCTCCTGCACAAAGCGTCCTTGGAACCGAAAGACGACGTTTCCGCCCGCAGCCATATCCGGAAGGAACTCCGCGAGCACCGGGTGCATCTTCGCCTGCTCCGGCTGCCATTGCCGGAAAAACGCTACGACGGCCTGCGCCGCGGGGGCATCGAGATCCCCGAGCATCCTCTCATGCAGCTCTTTGGCAGAGGCGAAGCGCTGCAATGCATCCTGCCTCTTCTTCTCCGCTTTCGCTGGATTCTCCTCGTCCTCTGCCAGCCCGAGGAAATAGGTGGACGTATCGCAGAGAAAATAGGCCGGCGGCTTCTGCCCTGCCCGCGTCGGATGATCCGGGACGACCATGCGGCGCGGGCGCACGGCGGTCTTCTTGCCACTACGTTGTTCCTCCCGCAGGTCATAGACTCGCCGGAGCGCTCCATCCACCGCGATCTCCAGCGCGAACGAGACGCCCACAGGACACCAGCCCCGCCGCGGCGCCTCACCTGCTTCCGCCATCATTTGATAATGTTTTGCGAGTGCCTGAAGAATCATTCGTACACCTCCACTCCCCGCAGATCCAGAACACCATCCCGAAGCACCGCGCGGAAAAACTGCGGACGAATCCGCGTTTTGTCGGAGTAATCCATATCGTAGAGCATGAAGCCCAGATCCTTCTCCCCCCGCAACTCCTCAGGAATCGGCAGCGATACCTCGTTCTCGCAGGGGCGCAGCTGTGCAGGGAACTCCCGGCAGCCGAGATACGGCTGATGGTAGTTCTGCCCCTTCGCCAGGCGCCGGCGGAACATCTCCGAGAACTTCCCCGGATTATCCCCCGCTGATGCCTGCGGCGTCATCTCGAAATGCGCTGTGATGACGTAGTGGACATCGGTAAGCAAGAGCGAGGCCCGCTGCATGATGTCCTTCGGCGTCGCGAGATAGGGCGGCCGCTCCCCGTTCGCCATCGCCTGCCACATGACGCGGGCCTTCACCTTCGAGCTCACCTCATTGCGCCGCACCGTCGTGAACTTGATGGGACTCAGGACGCGGATCTCATCGACGATCCACTTCAGGCCGGGATGCCAGAAAACGGCCTCCAGGACGCCGCGCGCGGCTGACGGCGTGATCAGATCATAGCTGACACGCTCCGCCTTGAGCTCCGGACGTGTGAACAACGCAAAATCGCCGCGCACATCTACTTTGACACCATATCCCATAGAACCTATCCTCTCTTCACTTATATTTTATTCAATATGATCCCTACAAGCCTTATCTTACTCTTATTATTTCTCCTTGTCAATTCTCATTCCCTCTTGTTATAATTTTTTTGTCGTATCATGAGGCACATGATACGTGGATAGAAATACTTATATTTTTTTCGCAAACGAAAAGGGCAGGGATGGAGTTCCCTGCCCTTTTCGGCTGTCAGTCACAACACGGAAGATATTCTATTTTCAAAAGACGACGGCCTGGCCAGTGGAGACATCCGCCCGCAGCCCCAGCGCCGCCTCATCGTACAGGCTCAGATCCGTGAGAACATAGAGCGCGGTGCTGCTTTCCCAGAGCGGAGCGACCGCCCCCGCGTCCAGCAGGCGCTGGAAAGAACCCTGCCGCACACCCACGGTATAGACACCCGCGCGGCGCAGCAAGGTGCGGCTTTGCGCGCCCTGCTCCGTCCGAAGCTGCGCCAAGAGCGCCTCCGCCTCCTCGTCGAAAGGAATCAAGACTTGCGCAGAGTCATCGTCGATCAGCTGAAATTTCCGGTCGATGGTCTTCAGCTGGGGCATCATCTGTCGGCAACACTTGAGGATTGCTTCCTTGTCCAACGCCGCCTCCCCTGAGAGGTCATAGAGCTCCCGAAAATACGCCTCGACTGCCTCCGGATGGGAGAGGCGTGCCGCGTAGCGCCCGAAGATGCTTTCCGCGACCTCTCCCTGCCGCCGCAGCTGGGGCGGCATCTTGCTCCCTTCCAGACGGAAAACGGTCACGATACTGTTCTCTCTCGGTCGTTTCCCCTCGCGGTTGCAGCGTCCCGCCGCCTGGAGGATGCTGTCGAGGCCCGCAAGCTCGCGATAGACCAGTGGGAAGTCAACATCGACGCCCGCCTCGATGAGGCTCGTCGAAATCACGCGGCAGTGCTCCCCCTGCCGCAGGCGTCTGCGGATCTCCGTAAGCACGCGCGTGCGATGCGCGGCGCAGAGATTCGTCGAGAGATGGAACACGCCCTCCCGCTCCGGCACCGCCTCGTAGAGCTGGCGCGCCATCCGCTTGCTGTTCACGACAACCAGCGCCTGCGGCTTGCACGCGATCTCCTCGGCCAAGGCATCCGGCGCGCACCGCTCCTGGCGCACATCAAAGGTCACGCGTGAGAAGAAAGCGAACTGCTCCTCGATGCGCGGGCAGAGTTCTTTCATCTCCAAGCCGAGGAACGGCCTCAGCGCCGGCTGCGTAGCCGTGCAGAGAACCGCCGTGCAGCCATACTGCGCGAGCAGCGTCCGCACGGCCTCCAAGCACGGCTTGAGAAAGCCCAAGGGGATCATCTGCGCCTCGTCGAAGATGATGAGACTGTGCGCGATGTTATGCAGCTTCCGGCACGCTGAGGTACGGCTCGCATAGAGCGAGGAAAAGAACTGCACATTCGTCGTCACGATGAGCGGCGCATCCCAGTTCTCCGTTGCCAGGCGCTGTCGCCGTCCCTCCTCATTTTCATCATCATACGCGGCATTCGCATAATGAACGACCACATTCTGCGTGCCGAGGATGTTCTGGAACACCTGCGCATTCTGCTCGATGATGCTCGTATACGGGATGACATAGATGATGCGCCGGACTCCGCTGCCCGCCCGGGCGGCCCTGTGCAGGGCAAAGCCGAGGGAAGCCAGCGTCTTGCCGCCGCCCGTCGGCACGGTCATGCGGTAGAGGCGCTCCTCTCCCGCCTCCCCCTCCTGCAGGCAGACGCGCAGGATCTCGCGCCGGTGTACATTGATCGGCTCTCCATAGCGCTCGTCGCGCTCATTGAAGAACCGTGCCTCGACCGCCGCATCGAACCGCTGCTTCAGCACCGACAGCGAATCAAAACCGCGGCGCAGCCTCTCCCCTGCCGTCCGCTCCGCCTCCGGCAGACAGGACTGATAGAACTCCTCCGTATCGAGGAAATCGGCATCGACGAGACAGGAAAAGAGCATCCGCGTAAAAAACTGCATTCGATAAATATCCAGCGGCTGCAGAAAAGAAGGCACGGCATCCGGCGGCACAGGCGCTTCCTCCTCCGCCTTCCAGGCGGAAAAATCAGGCAGTTCCTTCCGCATGCGGCTGCAAAACGTCGCACTCCCTGCGTCATCAAAATCCCCGCCGAAATCTGGCAAACCGCCATGATGTCCGGCGATGGCCCAGGCCGCCAGAAGCAATAGCGGGGACTTCCTGTGAAAGAGCACCTGCGCGCCTCCCGTCGAATGATCACCGCCAGAGCTCCGCTCCCCGCGCAGATAGGCTTGGAACTGCGCCGAATACTTGCCGAGATCATGATAGCGCCCCGCAAGCGTACCGAGCTCCTCCGCACCGAATACCGCCGCGAACCTGGCCGCAAGCCCCGCGACATGTTCCAGATGCTCCTTAAGCCTCTGCTGCTTCTTCGTCTTCGTATCATAATGACCAAGATACCCCACGCCCTGACAACCTCCTCCATTGATGCGACTCACATCACGCCATCTTCGCATGATGCGATGTTGTAAGCTGTGATTTACTAAATCGTAACTTACGAAAATTCGTGCGTCAAGCGATGAAGTCTGTGCAACAAGGGAGACCACCTTTTGCCCTCAAAAACAACCTCCTGCTCCCTCATCAGACGTAATCCATCAAGCAACATGTGCTATACTAAGAAGAGATTCACCGTATATCGTTTCCGATGTAGCAAAAGGAGGCTCACCTATGGGATTCCCCAAAAATTTCTTATGGGGCGGCGCTGTCGCCGCCCATCAGCTCGAAGGCGGCTGGCAGGAGGGCGGCAAGGGCGTCTCTGTGGCCGATGTTAGAACCCGTATCTCGAAGTCTCCGACTGGGGCTGGCCCATCGACCCCATCGGTCTCCGCTATACCCTGAACATCCTCCAGGAGCGCTACAAAGTACCCCTGATGATCGTCGAGAACGGCATCGGCCTGCATGAGACGCCAGACGAAAACGGCATGGTGCAGGACGACGCGCGCATCGCCTACCTGCGCGCCCATATCGCCGAAATCAAGAAAGCCATCGACGAAGACGGCGTCGACCTCCTCGGCTATTGCCCCTGGGGCCCCATCGATCTCGTCTCCGCCGGCACCGGCGAGATGGAAAAGCGCTACGGCTTCATCTACGTCGACAAGGACAACGAGGGCAAGGGAACGCTCGCGCGCTCCCAAACACACCGCTTCCAGGCAACCCCTAACTTGTCCGGAGGCATCCGGACATCATACGATCACTTCCCTAACGACATTCAGGTACTGCCAAGCGGACGAGCCCTCCCAAGGTTCTCCCTTACCCGCCGCAGGACCTGAATGTCGTTTTACGCGGATATGGAAAAGGTCTTTCGGCAGAAAGATTGCCGAAAGACCTTCCTTTATGGCAGTCGCTGAAAACAAATCATAATATTTGTATTTATAAACTTTAAATGCTATAATATTTGCAATTACAAACTTTATGGAGAGATATTTCATGGGAAAACGAATCGTCCTATCGCCGAGTATCCGTCGCATCCTGCAACAAATGGGCGAGCAGATCAAACTGGCACGCCTACGCCGGAATATCCCGGCTAGTCTGATTGCCGAGCGCTCCGGACTCGGCCGTACGACCATCTGGCAGATCGAAAAAGGGAGCCCCTCTGTCTCTATGGGCGCTTACGCCAAGGCACTCCATGCAATCGAGGGCATGGACAAGGAACTCCTGCGCATCTGCCGGGAAGACACGCCAGGGCGGGTCATGCAGGACGCAAGCCTTGTACGTCGTCGCGCCTCTAAACGCAAGGGGGAGTGAGCAACATGACGCGGAATAAGATCATTTATTGCTATCTGGATGATATCTTTCACGGCTGCCGCTATCTAGGAAACCTGTACGTGCAGAATGAACGCGGACGAGAAATCTATTCGTTTGAATGGTCAAATGAATGCCTGGAACAAGAGGTTCCATTTCCCATCCTGGATCCACGCCTCTTTGCGGGTATGTACGGCAGACAGTACGCCGGCGACCGTCTCTTCGGCGTGTTTTCCGATGCCTGTCCGGATCGCTGGGGGCGCCTCCTCATGAGCCGGAGGGAAGGAATACGTGCGAGACAGGCAGGCCGCCGTCCAGCTAAGCTTCTGGAGAGCGATTTCCTCCTCGGCGTACACGATGAAGGCCGTATGGGGGCATTGCGATTCCGACTGGACACAAAAGGCCCCTTTCTTGCTGATGACGCTGCCCTCGCGGCCCCGCCCTGGGCCGAACTTCGCAAGTTGCAGGACGCCTCCCTCCACTTCGAGAAAGACGATCATGGCGAGGCAAAGTGGCTCTCTTTGCTGCTCGCGCCCGGCTCCTCACTCGGCGGTGCCCATCCCAAGGCGACAGTGAAAGATGAAAAAGGGAATCTATGGATTGCCAAATTCCCATCACATCACGATGAGGAAGATACTGGAGCATGGGAAATGGTGGCGCATGACCTTGCGATACACTGCCATCTTCATGTGCCCGAAGCAAAAGCGCTTCGTCTCACAGAAGAAGGAACGACGTTCCTCGTCCGGCGATTTGACCGGCAACAGGGAAAACGAATCCACATGGTCTCCGCAATGACGATGCTCGATCAGACAGATAACGCACACAATGCCTCCTATCTAGACATTGCCGACTGGATATCCGCCAACAGCGCCCGCCCGCAGGAAGATCTATCGGAGCTCTGGTGCCGCATGGTCTTCAACATCCTCATCGCCAACACCGATGACCACCTGCGCAACCATGCCTTCCTCCTCTACAGAGATGGCTGGCATTTGTCTCCACTTTACGATGTCAATCCGAATCCCATGGGAGAATATCTCTCCCTCGGCATCACAGAAGAAGATAGTGCCCTCGACATACAGCTGGCACTAGACACAGCCGAGTTCTATCAGATTTCTCCCCAAAAAGCCTCAGAGACAATCACTATGATGGCCACAATCATCCAGCAGAATTGGCTGGATCTTGCACGTAAATACAGGATTCCTAGAAGTTCCATCGAGCGAATGGAGTCGGCGTTCCAGGTAGCAAGAGAACTAGGGAAACCGATATCGTCGAGATAACTGCCGCAATATTGAGGTGCTCCGGATTTGCGTGGAGACGTGATATGGATCATCCTGCTCCTCCGGGTTCAGCATAAAATATTTTCCATTCGGATCACAGGAATTAAAGGAACCACTGATTCATTCGGCACTCCGTCTTCACGCGTCTGCGTTGGCCTCCCGCCCTCGACAATCCTCAGTACAAAACGCGATGGAGCGTTTTGCCGCTACGCCTCCGGTTTGTCTCCTAGGGAGATATAGCGCATCCGCGTAAATCCGGAGCACCTCATTTAATCAGCGGTTCCTAAACGGATCTTCTCTGATGTAAGAAAAATACGATGCACCGATGGGATTTCCCAAGGAATCTCCACGGGGCGCTACCTCGCCGCCAACAGTTCGAAGGCGACTGGCGAAATATTATCAGAAAGCCATCGCCACCAACGGCGAGGAGCTTTCCTGAGCGCAGCAAAAAGGTCTCTCGGCAGTTGCCGAAAGACCTTTTTGCTGCTGCCCGCATGGGACAGGCTTATTTCCCAAAGAGCTTCTTGAGGTTATCGAGGAAGCTCTTTTTCTCCGGGTTGACGCGGTCGCCGCTGAGCTCGCCGAATTCGCGCAGGAGTTCTTTCTGGCGGGCGCTGAGGTTTTGCGGCGTGAGGACCTTGACGACGACGTGCTCGTCGCCGCGGCCCGTGCCGCGCAGGTGCGGGATGCCGCGCCCCTTGAGGCGCAGGATCTTGCCGCTCTGCGTGCCGGCGGGGACTTTCATGTCGACGGGGCCGTCGAGCGTCGGCACCTGCACGGTGCCGCCGAGCGCCGCCTCGACGAACGAGACCGGCACCTCGACGATGACGTCGGTGCCCTGCCGCTTGAAGAATTTATGCGGCTTGATGAAGATATAGACGTAGAGGTCGCCGTAGCCACCGCCGTGCGAGCCCGCCTCTCCATGGCCCGCGACGCGCAGGCGCGTGCCCTGGTCGACGCCCTTCGGGATCGTGACCTTGACGGTGTGCGTCTCGCGCGTCTTGCCCGTGCCGTGGCAATGGGAGCAAGGGGTCTTGACGATCTTGCCCGTGCCGCCGCAGCGGCTGCAGGTCGTCTGGTTCATCATGCGGCCGAACGGCGTGTTGTGCACGGTCTGGCGCATGCCGGTGCCGTGGCAGTCGGGGCAGGTCTCCTGGCTCGTGCCGGGCGCCGCGCCTGTGCCGTGGCACTCGGAGCACTCTGCCGTGCGCGGGATGGTGAGCTCGACCTGCTTGCCGAACGCCGCCTCCTCAAAGGAGATCTCGAGGTCGTAGCGCAGGTCGGCGCCGCGCTCCGCCACGGGGCCCTGCCCGCGGCCGCCGCGTCCGCCGCCGCCGAAGAACATGTCGAAGATATCGCCGAAGCCGCCATCAGCGCCGCCGCCAAAGCCGCCGAAACCGCCCTGGCCGAAGCCGCCGAAGCCACCGCCACCCTGGAATCCGCCCGTGCCGTCAAAGGCCCCCGCGCCGAACTGGTCGTACTGCGCGCGCTTCTTCGGATCCTTGAGGATCTCGTAGGCCGCGTTGACTTCCTTGAATTTCTCCTCGGCTTCCTTTTCGTGGCCGCGGTTGAGATCCGGATGATATTTGCGGGCCAGCTTCTTGTATGCTTTCTTGATCTCTGCGTCCGAGGCATCCTTGCTGACGCCCAGGACCTCATATAAATCGCGTTTCTCGCTCACTTTCTACCACCTTGTTTTCATCGTGCCGGATGCGCTGCGTCCGAGCGTCATAGATTGTCTCTGGGGAAGCGCTGATCTGGCGCTTCCCATGCTCTGATATGAAGAAGTGGTTAGCGGCAAGCGCGCCCGTGCGCGCACCACTAACCACCTCTTACTGATAGATCTTATTTCTTGTCGTTGACGTCCGTGAAGTCGGCGTCGACGACATCGTCGTCATTCTTCTTTTCTTCCTGCTGCGCGTTGCCTGCGCCCGGCTGCGGGCCGGCCTGTGCACCCTGCGCACCCGCCTGCGCGCCCGCTGCCTGATAGGCGGCGGCGCTGAGCTCGTAGAGCGGCTTCTGGAGGGCTTCCGTGGCCTTCTTGATGGCCTCGGTGTCCGTGCCCTTGAGCGCTTCCTTGAGCGCGGCGTTCGCTTTCTCTACCTCTGCGACCTTCGCCTTATCGGCCTTGTCGCCGAGGTCCTTGATCGTCTTTTCCGCCTGGTAGGAGAGCGCCTCGCCCTGGTTCTTCGTGTCGATGGCTTCCTTGCGCTTCTTGTCCTCGGCCTCATGCGCCTTGGCTTCCTTGACCATGCGGTCGATGTCTTCTTTGCTCATGCCGCTGTCGGACTGGATCGTGATCTTCTGCTCCTTGCCCGTGCCGAGATCCTTTGCGGAGACGTGCACGATGCCGTTCGCATCGATGTCGAACTTGACCTCGATGCGAGGCACTCCGCGCGGCGCCGGCGGGATGTCGGAGAGCTCGAAGCGGCCGAGCGTCTTGTTGTCGGCTGCCATCTCACGCTCGCCCTGCAGGACGTGGATGTCGACGGACGGCTGGTTGTCGGCCGCCGTGGAGAAAATCTGGCTCTTGCTCGTCGGGATCGTCGTGTTGCGCTCGATGATCTTCGTGCAGACGCCGCCGAGCGTCTCGATGCCGAGGGAGAGCGGCGTGACATCGAGGAGCAGGACGTCCTTGACCTCGCCAACGAGGACGCCGCCCTGGATGGCAGCGCCGACGGAGACGCACTCATCCGGGTTGACGCCCTTGCTCGGCTCCTTGTTCAGGATGCTGCGGATGGCCTGCTGGACGGCCGGGATACGGGACGAGCCGCCGACGAGGATGATCTTGTTGATGTCATTCCCCGTGAGGTCGGCGTCGGCCATGGCCTTCTTCGTCGGGCCCATCGTGCGCTCGACGAGGTCGCGCGTCATCTCATCGAACTGCGCGCGCGTGAGCGTGAGGTCGAGGTGCTTCGGGCCGGAGGCGTCCGCCGTGATGAACGGCAGGTTGATGTTCGTCTGCGTCATGCTGGAGAGCTCGATCTTCGCTTTCTCCGCTGCTTCCTTGAGGCGCTGTGCCGCCATCTTATCCTGCGAGAGGTCGATGCCGTTCTCTTTCTTGAACGACTCGACCATCCAGTCCATGATCTTCTTATCGAAATCATCGCCGCCGAGGTGCGTATCGCCGTTCGTCGCGAGCACCTCAAACGTGCCGTCGGAGAGGTCGAGGATGGAGACATCGAACGTGCCGCCGCCGAGGTCGAACACGAGCACCGTCTCATCCTCATCCTTGTCGAGGCCGTAGGCGAGCGCCGCTGCCGTCGGCTCATTGATGATGCGCATGACGTCGAGGCCTGCGATCTTGCCGGCATCTTTCGTCGCCTGGCGCTGGCTGTCGTTGAAGTACGCCGGCACCGTGATGACGGCCTGCGTGACCGTCTCGCCGAGGTACGCTTCCGCGTCGCTCTTGAGCTTCTGCAGGATCATCGCGGAGATCTCCTGCGGCGTGTAGGATTTGTCATCAATCGTGACCTTGTAGTTCGGATCGCCCATGTGACGTTTGATGGACGAGATCGTGCGATCCGGGTTCGAGACGGCCTGGCGCTTTGCGAGCTGGCCGACGAGGCGCTGGCCGTCCTTCGTGAAGCCGACAACAGACGGCGTGATGCGGCTGCCTTCCGGGTTCGTGATGACGGTCGGCTCGCCGCCTTCCATAACGGATACGACGGAGTTCGTCGTACCTAAGTCAATACCGATTACCTTGCTCATGGTTCTTCCTCCCTGGTTCTCTTTATTTCATAAAGTCATTACTAACAAATCAGTTGCTGACGACCTGCACCATGCTCGGGCGGATGACCCGGCCCTTGACGATGTAGCCCTTCTGGAGCTCCTGCGCGATCGTGTCGTCCTCGAGGTCGGGGTTCTCGACGCGCATGACCGCCTGGTGGAAGTTCGGGTCGAACTTCTGCCCCGCGGTCTCGATGGGCTCGAGGCCGTCGTTCTTGAGCGTCTCATGGAGCTGCGTGTAGATCATCTCCACGCCCTTCTGGAAGGACTCGCTGTCCTTCTGCTCGGCGGCCATCGCGCGGTCGAAGTTGTCGAGGATCGGCAACATGCCCTTGAGGAGATCCTGCGTGACGACGTTCGCGAGCTCCTCGCGCTCCTTGCTCGTGCGGCGGCGGAAATTCTCGAAGTCAGCCTGCAGGCGCTTCACGCGGTTGTCCTTTTCCTCAAGAGCTGCCTTGAGGCGCTCGACCTGCGCCTTGAGCGCCGCGGCGTCCTCTTCAGATGCCTCAGCCTCAGTCGGCGCATCGGCCTCAGCCTCGTCAGCCGCCGAAGCCTCCGGCGCCTCAGCCTCGTCCGCCGCGGCCTCTTCAGCCTCCGCCGCGTCGATCTCCTGCTGCATTTCCTTCATCTTCTGTTCGTCTTTCTTGCTCATTGCATCTTTCATAAAGGATGGCAATGGATTCACCTCTTTCCGCCTCGCTACCAGTCGAAGCGCTTGATGATATTGGTCAGATTGGCATTCATGTACTCGAGCAGGCTCATCGCCTTCGCGTACTCCATGCGCGTCGGGCCGAGCACCGCGATGGTGCCGAGCAGCTCGCCGTTCAGATGGTACGTCGCCGTGATGATGCTACTGTCCTTGAAATGGCTGTCCTCATTCTCCTGGCCGATCGTGACCTCGAGCCCATCGCCCATGTGGGCGTGCAGGAGGTCCTTCATGAGCTCTTCCTCCTCGAGCACGAGCAGCGTGTCCTTGACTTTCTCCACATCGTGGAACTCCGGCTGCTCGAGCATCTCCGTCGTACCGCCGAGGTAGAGGCGCTCCTCCTTGCTCGCCTCAAGCGCGCGGTGGATGATGGAGAGCGCCGCCTCGTAGAGCGGCTCATCAGAGATCTCATCCTTGATCTCCGCGAGCGAGTGATGCTCGATCGTCGCGAGCGTGTGCCCGGCGAGGTTCTTGTTGATGACCGCCGCCATGCGCTGGAAATCCTCGAACGTGGCGCCGTCGGGCATCCTGATGATCTTGTTCTCGATGAAGCCCGCGTCCGTCATGAGGACGGTGATGACGCGGCGATCGTCGAGCGGCAGGAACTGCAGGCAGCGGAACTGCGCCTGCGTGAGCTGCGGCGCGAGCACGAGGGAAACATTGTGCGTCACCTGCGAGATGATGCGCGCCGTCTCCTGGAAGACCTCCTCGATGCGCTTCACCCGGCTCTTGTACCAGCGGTCGATGAGGCGCTTCTCCTCATCGCTGACCGGCTCGGGCGGGATGAGCCCGTCCACATAGAACCGGTAGCCCTTCGAGGAAGGGATGCGGCCCGACGAGGTGTGCAGCTGCTCGAGATAGCCGAGCATCTCGAGGTCCGCCATCTCGTTGCGGATCGTCGCAGGACTCACGCCGAGGTCGTATTTCCGCGCGAGCGTACGGGAGCCGACCGGCTCCGCGGACTCTACATAGTCGCGGATGATCGCCTTGAGCACCCGCTGCTTGCGTGCGTCCAGAGCATCCTGCATAGGCTCCCTCCTCTCCGGGGATTCTCTTTGTTAGCACTCATCATAGGCGAGTGCTAACCTTGAATCTAATAAGAATATACACCGAATAAAACAAAAAGTCAACGCTTAAATGTCAAAAAGTCAAAAAATATTTTTCGCCGCCTCCTCAGCGCAGGAAGCAGAGATACCCCGTCGTCACCGCCGCAAGGATCCAGCTCACGCGCGTCACCAGAGCAGGGTCCTGAAGCGACGTGATGGAGAGCAGCGCACCGGCAAATCCGAGCGCCCGCGCGTAGAGCCATTCGCAGAACAGCGCGAGCAGCACGGCGAGCGCGAGCTTGAAGAAGAGCACGAACGCCGCGCCAAGGAACATGCAGAGCACGGCGACGATGACGCAGCCGACGGCGATGACAGCAAGCGTCGAGGCGACGACCCCCGTGAACGCGAGCGCGACGATGATACCGGCGAGAATGACAGCCCCGATGATTTCCATGCGATTTCCTCCTATATAATTCCGCCGGAATCCCTCCGGACGGTGACCGACCGAAACTCCATACATTATATCATACCGTGCGCCGCAGGGGAATCCGCCGCGTCTGCGACGGGCACGAGGATGCGCGTGAGATAGTCGCGCACGTCGCGCGAGCTCGTGTCCTCGAGGATGCTCTCCTCATAGGCGAAGCCCGCCGCGCGCAGGCCATGCGCCGCAAGGTACGCGCGCAGGAGATCGTAGGACGCCCGCGTGTCCTCGTAGTCACCCGCGAAATACGTGACGAGGTACCGCCCCGCCGGACGCTGCCAGCGGTACGCCTTATCGATTGCACGCAGCGGCTGCTCCGTCACGGTGAAATAGTACGTCTCGATGTTCTCCCGGCCGGGCGTCAGATACTCCTCCGGCGAGATCATCACGCCGATGCCGAAGCCCGCGTCCGCCCGCCGCTCGGCGACGTAGCGCAGATGCTCTATGATCACGCGCTCGATCGTCGGCGTCTCTCCGCTGCGCGCGAGCGTGCGGACGTTCTCCGAGAGGATGAGATGCGCCGCCTTTTGTTCCACCTCCTCCACGCGGCCGCAGACGATCTTCTCCGCCTGCGCGAGCAGCGCGCGCTGGTTGCGCACGATGCGCATCTGGTGGCGCAGACGCTCCATCTCGCCCGTCAGCCATGCCTGTTGCTCCGTGAGCAGCGCGTCGAGCCGCGCGGGGCTGCGGTGCTCCATGTACTCCTTGATCTCTGCGAGGTCGAGGCCCATCGAGCGGAAATGGCGCAGCATGTAGAAAGGATAGAACTGCTGGAAGCTGTAGCTCCGATAGCCGTTCGGCTCGACGTGCGCCGGGCGGAAGATGCCCTCCTCGTCATAGTAGTGCAGCGTGCGCTTGTTCACGCCGACGATCTTCGCGAATTCCCCCGTATGAAAGGATAGTTTCCTCGCCATCGCTTTTCTCCTCCCGCGCGGGGAGGGATTTCCCCGCGAAACGCCCTCTTGACATTACAGTCACTGTATACTTTATGATAATCATAGAACATTTAAGAGAGAAAGGAAAGATTTTTTATGAAAGCAACGCAACACTGTATGTCGCCGCTCGCGCAGAGATTCTCCGCAGCCGGCCTCCTGCGCTTCGCGGCCCCCTCCATCGGCATGATGCTCGTCATCGCCATCTACACCGTCACGGATGGCATCTTCATCGGACGGTTCGCGGGAGCAGAAGCGCTCGCGGCCTCCAACATCGTCTACCCCGCCATCAACCTGCTGCTGGGCCTCGCGATCATGCTCGCCTCCGGCGGCTCCGCCCTCGTCGCGGGCAAGCTCGGCGAGGGGCAGCCGCGCGAAGCGCGCCGTGACTTCTCGCTGCTCACAGCCGCAGGCTTCGCGCTCGGCACGCTCTACACGCTCCTTGCGCTCGCGCTCTTCACGCCGCTCCTCCACTTCCTCGGAGCGGGCAGCGAGGGGAGCACGCTCTACGCGGCGGCGGCGAGCTACCTTTCGGGCTTCCTGCCCTTCTTCCCGTTCGCCGTGCTCATGCTCATCTTCAACGCGTTCTACATCGCGGACGGGCGGCCGCTCGTCGGCTTCCTCGTCTCCGTCGCGAGCGGCGTCACGAACGCGGGCCTCGACGCGCTCTTCCTCGCGGTCTTCGACATGGGCGTCGGCGGCGCCTCGCTCGCGACGGGCCTCTCCTATCTCACGGCAGCGCTCATCGGCCTCTTCTACTTCAGCCGCCGCGCGCGCACCCTCGCGTTCGCGCGCCCACGCCTGCGCCTGCGCGTCCTCGCGCGCGCTTCCTACAACGGCCTCGCCGAGATGGTCACGCAGCTCTCCATCGGCGTCACGACGTTCCTCTTCAACCTCATGACGTTCGCCTACATGGGCGAGGACGGCGTCGCGGCGATCTCCGTCATCCTCTACGCAGAGATGCTCCTCACCTCGCTCCTGCTTGGCTTCACGAACGGCGTCGCGCCCATCTTCTCCTACCACTACGGCGCGCGCCACGGCGGCGAGCTGCTGCGGCTGCTGCGCCTCGCGCTCGAGCATCGGCGCCCTCGGCGTCCTCGTCTTCACGCTCTCGCAGCTGCTCGGCGCCCCGCTCATCGCGCTCTTCCTGCCAGGCGGCGGCCACGTCGCCGCGCTCACGCAGGACGGCTTCGCACTCTTCTCGCTGAGCTTCCTCATCTGCGGCTTCAACATCTTCACGGCGGGCTTCTTCACGGCGCTCTCGAACGGACGCATCTCCGCGCTCTGCTCGCTTCTGCGCAACCTCGTCGGCATCGCGCTCTTCCTCCTCGCGCTACCGCACTTCCTCGGCGTCCGCGGCATCTGGCTCGCCGTCCCCGCGAGCGACGCCGCGGCGCTCCTCTTCTCCCTCGCCTGCCTGAAGAGCGAGGCCGACGCCATCCTCTCGCGCTGCCGTCGCCGCTTCCCGCGCCTCTTCACGCGCCTGCACGAAGGCCCCGCCGAGACCTGATTCCTCCCTCCATGCGCCTTGACAATATACCCCCATCTGGTATATAACAGAGGCAGAAAATAAAGGAGGATGATTCTCATTATGGCAAATATCATCGTCGGACTCATCGTGCTCGCCTGCCTCGTCGTCGCGGCACGCCACATCTACAAGCTGTTCAAGGGCGAGACGAGCTGCTGCGGCACGGATCTCCCCAAAGTCCCGGAGAAGAAGCTCACAGGCCCCATCGTCAGCGAGAAGATCGTCAAGATCGACGGCATGACCTGCGCGAACTGCAAGAACCGCGTCGAGATGCTCCTCGACGACATCGACGGCGCCGCCGCCAAGGTCAACCTGCACCGCGGCAGCGCGACCGTCAAGATGACGCGTGACGTGAGCGACGACGAGATCCGCCGCGCCCTCGCGGGCAGCGGCTACGAGATACAGAGTATCACGCAGGGATGAGTACAGATCGATCCGACAACCGCAAAAGGGACTGCCAGGCGTTTGCCAGCGCCTGGCAGTCCCTTTTTGCATAGGAACCTATATTATTTATGAGGAGGGCCAAAGATACGGGGAACGCAGAGCGTACCTCATTTGCCACGGTAGAGTTTTTCATAGATGGCGAGCACATCCTCCCGTGTGAGCGGGACGTAGTTGTTCGCCATGAGGCGGCCTTGCTGGGTCATGACGATGTCCGTGTAGGCGGCGAGGTCGCTTTCCTCGACACCGTAGGCAGCGAGCGACTTTTTCGGCAGGATCGTCTCGAGGAGCGCCATGAGGCGCGGGAAGGCTTCCTGTTCCGGGCATCCGAGCAGGTTGGCGAGGTGCCAGGTGAGCTTCTTGAGGCGGCCGTCGTAGCGTTTCGTGCGGTACGCCTCGTAGACGGCGGCGAACATGACGGCGTTCGCCTCGCCGTGCGGGACGTGGCGCGCGGCGCCGAGCGGGTAGCTGAGCGCGTGGACGGCAGCGCAGCCCGCGTTGCCGAACGCGATGCCCGCGTAGGTGCTCGCGCGCAGGAAGCCCTCGAGGCGTTCCTCGCGCGCGGCGCTGCCCTCGCGCGCGATAGCGAGGAAGCCCTCGATGATGATGTCCATCGCCTTGAACGAGAAGAGGCGGGAGAACGCGGTCGCCTTCGGCGAGGTGTAGGACTCGACGGAGTGGATGAGCGCGTCGATGGCACTCGCGCCGAAGACGCGGTCAGGCAGTCCCGCGAGGAGCGGCGGCACGAGCACGGCTTGATCCGCGTAGAGCGCCGCATCCGCGAGGCCCATCTTCGTATGAAGTTTCGTGAGCTCGAGAATCGAGATGTTCGTGACCTCGCTGCCCGTGCCGCAGGTCGTCGGTACGAGGATCAGCGGGTGTTTTTTCACCGCTGGAATCTTCTTCTGGAAGAGGTCGCAGACCGGGGAGACTTGCTCGAGTGCGAAGAGTTTCGCGACGTCGAGGATCGTACCGCCGCCGATGGCGAAGACACGCCGATATGCCTTGCCCGCGAGCGACTCCACGATCCCCTCGACCATGAGGTCCGTCGGCTCGCCGCTGCCGTAGGCACGGTAGTCGATGACCGTCGCGCCCGTGAGCTTCCCCGCGAGCGCGCGTTTCTGCGTGCCGCTGCTCGCGAAGACGAGGTCGCCCTCACCGGGCGCGAATGCCGCGAGGAATTCCTCCACGGTGTGCAGGAGACAGATTTCCGGTGCGATTTGGAAGGTTTTCATAGGCTGCCCCTTTCCCGTGCCTCAGAGGTGCGCGCATGTTTTGATGGCGCGCTCGAAGATGTTGAGGCCCGCCTCGATCTGCTCGTCCGTGATGACGAGCGGCGCGAGGAAGCGGATGACGTTGCCGTAGATGCCGGCGCCCTCGACGAGCAGGCCGTTCTGCGCGCACTCGTTGATGATAGCGGCGGTGAGCGCCTTCGCCGGCTTCTTCGACGCCTTGTCCTCGACGAACTCGATGCCGATCATGCCGCCGAGGCCACGCACGTCGCCGACGCAGTCGTATTTCGCGAGCCATTCCTTATAGCGCGCCATGACTTTCTCGCCGATGGCGAGGGAGCGGTCTGCGAGGTGGTCGCGCTCCATGATTTCGATCGTCTTGAGCGATGCCGCGCAGGCGAGCGCGTTGCCGCCGAACGTGCCGCCGATGACGCCGCCCGGCACAGACTCCATGATCTCGTCGCGCGCGATGATGGCAGAGAGCGGCACGCCGGCGGCGATGGATTTCGCCGTCGCGATGATGTCCGGCTCGACGCCCGCTTCTTTCCAGTATTCCGAGGCGAACATGCGGCCCGTGCGGCAGAAGCCGGACTGCACCTCGTCGGCGACGAGCAGGATGCCGTGCGCATCGCAGATCTTGCGGATCGCCTTGATCCACTCGATCGGCGCGGGGATGAAGCCGCCCTCGCCCTGCAGCGGCTCGACGACGGCAGCCGCGACGTACTCTGCCGGGCTCGCGTTCTCGAAGACCTCCTGGAATTTCTCGACGTAGTAGTCGATGGCGGCCTCCTCCGGCATGCCCTCCGGACGACGGTAGAGATACGGGAACTCCGCGCGGTAGACGCCGTCGGGGAACGGGCCCATGCCGACGGCGTACGCCTTTTTCGCCGTCATCGACATCGTGAGCAGCGTGCGGCCGTGGAACGCGCCGGAAAAGACGATGATGTTCGGGCGCTTCGTGAACGCCTTGGCGATCTTCACCGCGTTCTCGTCCGCCTCCGCGCCGCTGTTCGTGAAGTAGGCGCGCTTCTTTCCGCCGCGTACGGGCGCGATCTGCGTGAGCTTCTCCGCGAGGCTCACGTAGCCTTCGTGCGTCACGACGTTGAACATGCCGTGGAAATATTTCTCCGCCTGGTCTTTGACCGCCGCGACGACTTCCGGGTGGCAGTGGCCGATGTTGAGCACGCCGACGCCGCCGATCCAGTCGAGGAAGCGGTTGCCGTCGAGGTCTTCGATGATGGCGCCCTCGGCGCGCTTCATCACGACGGGATAGCCGCAGTGGATCGCGCTCGGCACGACTGCCTCACGGCGGGCGATGACCGCAGCGGACTTCGGACCGGGGAGCTTCGTGTTGATTTCGGGCAGTGCATCTCTGAGCATGGCAGATTCCTCCTTTATCTCGCCCGGAGTCTCTCCGGGCGCTTCCTACAACATCAACCTCCGCCTCTCTGCAGCGCAGGAAAAGGAAAAGAAAAAGCGATACGGCGCAGGCACCCCTCTCGCGGCGCCCTTGCCGTATCGCTTTTCGCATCTTTTCTTTTAGGATGGCTTTATCTTAGCACGAAAAAAGGCACCTCGCCACGGGCACTCCGCCCGATTTTCGCGTATGCATTTGTGCTAATGGCACATATATTATATAATGAAGCAAGGAAAGGAGGGGATACGGTGGCAATCCGCCTTCAGACGTTCTTCCGCACGGCGCGCACACGCTACGGGCTGCGCCTGCTCGCGGGGCGCAGCGGCCTCGCGCACGAGTTTTCCTGGGTGCATCTCTTAGAGGACATCGGCAATGCCGATTTCCTGCGCGGCGGCGAGCTCGTCATCACGACGGGCCTCGCCGCGCTGCAGGAGCACTGGCTCCGCGATTTCGTGCACGCACTCGCGCGCCGACAGGCGGCGGCGCTCATCCTCAACACGGGGAAATACCTGCGCGAGGGCGACATCACGGACGAGGTGCGCGCACTCTGCGATGCGGCTGCCCTGCCGCTCTTCCTCATGCCGTGGCGCACGCATATCTCCGACCTCATGCAGGACGTCTGCGCCCAGCTCATGGAGCAGGCGCAGAAGGAACGGCGCACGGAGCAGCTGCTCACCGCGCTGCTCGATGATGCGCCGCCCAGCGGGGCGCCCGCAGGCGATACGCTGCTGCCGCTCTACCCGAGCGCGAGCGGGCGCCCCATCCTGCTCACGGGGCACCAGCTCGCCGCGCTCAGTGAGCTCACGGAGCGCGGGTTCCATCCCGCACGTTTCACGCTCTCCGTCTTCGATCTCGGCACGCCTATCGCACCGACCGAGGAAGCGGATCTCTGCCGTAGCTTTCGGCGGCGCCTCGCCGCGCTCGAGGCACCGTTCTGGCTATTTCTCCGGCAGGGGCGCCTGCTGCTCCTGCGCGAGCTCCCCGCGGGAGGCAGGCCGCGAGACCATCTGGAGGAGCAAGATGCCCTCGCCGCGCTTCTCGAGGAGGAATGCGCGACGAGTCAGCCGGCCTCTGCGCTCCAGGGCGGCGAGAGCGATCCCCACACGGAGCTCGCTGCCCTGCCGACGGCATACCGCGAGGCGCTCGCCGCCCTCACCGCCGCCCGCACGGGGCTCCTCGAGGCGGAGACGGCAGACGCAGGCGACAGCGAGCGCGCAGATGCCCCGCCGCACACAACAGAGGCGACAGCGGAGGCACCGCCGCGGCTCCTCTCCTTTGCCGCCCTCGGCACCTACCGCCTCCTCTTCACCCATCCCGACCGCACGCTGCTGCACGCCTTTGCCGAGGAGCAGCTCGGCGCCCTGCTGCGCTACGATGCGCGGCACCACGCGCACCTCGCGGAGACACTGCGCTGCTACCTTCTCACGGGCGGCAGCCTCGCCCGCACCGCCGCGCATACCTACACGCACCGCAACACCGCCGGCTATCGCCTCCGCAAGGTCCGCGCGCTCCTCGGCACCGACCTCAAAACGCCCGCCGCGCGCTTTCCCCTCCTACTCGCCTTCACCATCCTGCGCTTCGAGACGTGCCTCGCCGCAGAAGGCGCCACCAAACCGTAAAGAGAAAGGACAGCTCCCATGAACGAAGAAAACGAGAAGAAAGAACTCGACCCGCTCGTCACTCAGCCGCACGGCCGCGAGCAGCAGATGAAGATGGAGATCCTCAACATGATCCACAGCGGCGCCTCCCCCTACGACATCATCTACCGCGTCGCCCAGCGCCTCGAGAAAGCCTCCGGCGAGCCGGGCTACGCCGCCTACGTCAACGACCAGCTGCGCGCCGTCTACGGCTTTGCGCTCAAGGACACCATCGAGCTCGAGGCGGAGCTCGATGAAGTCAAGGCGCGCCTCGAACGCATCAAGAAAGCCTACGACAGCGACGAATTCACCGAGGAGGAGCATATCCGCATCGGCTTTGCCGTCGACCGCCACAAGAAGAACATCGCGCGCCTCGAGCTCATGATCCAGGAGGCGAAGGCGAACCGCACCTCCCTCACCGTACCGAAATTCGGCAAGCTCTGAGGCGAATCTCTCCCGCAGAAAAGCCGCTTATATACAAATTGCAACGTGCAATTAATCCATATCTCAAAGCCATCCTCTATGATAAAGGATATGCACAACCTGCCATCCCGCCGGCTGTGCCACGCCATTTCTCAAAGAGCACCCTGCCGCCGTCTGCGGCAGACATGAGGAGGACACCACCATGAAACGCAAGCATCCCATCATCGCCGCCGCCCTCGCCGGCGTCATGGCACTCTCTGCCGCCAGCCTGACCATCGCGCCCGCCACGACCGCCGAAGCTGCGGAGGAGGCCTACAGCGACCACACCTCGAACGAATACAGCCACCGCCTGCACGAGGAAGATGTCACACACCGCATGAACATCTCCTCTATCCGCTATGAATACAGAAAAGACGGCGACAAGAAAAAATTCGACCGCGCGATGAAGAAGGAGCAGGAGCGCCACGACAAGGTCGTGAAGGAAATCAAGAGCGACTACGACAGCCACGCACATCACCATCATCACAGGCATTGACCCCTGCCTCCCAGCATCGCGATCCCTTTTTACCGGCGCAGCCATGCGCCGGTTTTCATTTGGGGAATTGCGAGCCGCTGCGCCTTCCCAGGCTCCGCCTCCTGGCGGAATCGCCGGCTTTCTGCTATACTCGTAGTTGTATATATAAGAAGAAAGCACCTGCGAGCCCATAGCGCAGCAGCGGTGAGAGGAGATACGAACGTGACGCAAAGCGACGAAAACAGCCGGATCCCGACCTTGCAGTGGTTTCCCGGCCACATGAAGAAAGCCCAGCGGCTCATCGAGGAAAACCTGAAACTCGTGGACGTGGTCATCGAGCTCTTGGATGCGAGGATCCCCGCGAGCAGCGCCAACCCGCTGCTCGCCTCCCTCATCGCGGAGAAACCGCGCCTGATCGCGCTCAACAAATCCGACCTGGCGGACCCTGCCCTGACGAAGAAATGGCTCGCCTATTTCCGCCAGCACGAGTTGCCCGCCGTCGCCATCGACGCCAATCAGGGCAAGGGCATGAAGCAGCTCGTCGCGGCCGCGGAGGAGCTCGCGCGCCCGCGCACGGACCGCTTCGTGAAGGCCGGCGGCCAGCCACGGGCGGCGCGCTGCATGATCCTCGGCATCCCGAACGTGGGGAAATCCTCTCTGATCAACCGCCTTGCGAAAGCCGTGAAGGCAAAGGCGGCGAACACACCAGGCGTCACGCGCGCCAAGCAGTGGATCAAGATCGACAGGAACCTCGACCTCCTCGACATGCCCGGCGTACTCTGGCCGAAATTCGAAGACCCGACCGTGGGGCTGAAGCTCGCATTCACAGGCGCGATCAACGACGACATCTACGACCAGGAGCAAGTCACGTATCTGCTGCTCGAGACGCTCAGGCGCGACGCCCCCGAGCGTCTCGTCGAGCGATTCAAGCTCAAGGAACCGCTGCCAGAGGCGGACTATGAACTCCTCGAAGCCATCGGCCGCAAGCGTGGCTGCCTCGTGCGTGGCGGTATCGTCGATACCGAGAAAGCGCAGCGCATCGTCATGACGGAGTTCCGCACGGGGAAACTGGGGCGCGTGACACTCGACCCGGTGCCGGAAGAGGGCGCGGAGGCGCAGCACCCCTGACCTGCCAGAGTTGGCAGCGAGGGCTATCCGATACGAGAGAGGAGATTGCATGGAAGAACTTTCGTTATTTGATGTGAGCACGATGACGCTGAAGGAAATCGAGCGCACCCTCGCGGCGCCGCCCGTCTCCGAGGCGTTCCTCTCCGCCTGCCGCAGCGACCCCCGCAAGGCGGCGCAGCGCCTCGTGAAGCGCTACGAGCGCGCGCAGGCGGAGCGCTCCCGCGTCGCCGCCCTCTACGCGTACGAGGACGCCGCGGCGGCGGAGACGGAGAGCTTCCTCTCCCGGGTCTACGGCGGCAGCCTGGGCCTGATGATGAGCGCCATGGTGGAGAGCCGCCAGCTGACGGAGGCGGACATCGCGGAGCTGTCCGCTATTTTGGAACGAGCGGGAGGCGAGGAACATGCGTGAGATCCTGTTGACATCTTCCGTGCTGATCCTGGCGGTCCTGCTGTTGCGGCGGGCCTTCCGGGACCGGATTTCCCGCCGGGCCCAGTATGTCCTGTGGGCGCTGGTGCTGGTGCGGCTGCTGGTGCCGGTGAGCCTGCCGGGAGCGGACTTCTCCGTCCTGTCGGCGGCGGAGCCGGTGGGCCGGACAGTGACGGAACGGCTGGAACAGCGGGAAATTTACAGAGTGCCGCTGGCCCCCTCTCCCATGGGGACAGCGCCCCAGGTCACATCCCCCGCACCTCAGATAGAGGGAGGCGGCCGCGCCCTCCGGCGGGGAGGAAGCCTTTTCTTACCCGGTCATCCGGGAGCGGGTGGTGACGGCGGCGGACCTGCTGACGGTCCTCTGGCTGATCGGCATCGCCGCCATGGCGGTGTGGTTTCTGGCGACCAACCTGCGCTTCTGGCAAAAGCTCCGGAGGACGAGGGCGCCCTATGCCGCGGAGAACTGCAGGTATCCCGTCTATCTGGTGGAGGCAGGTCTCCCCTCCCCCTGCCTGTTCGGGCTGTTCCGGCCCGCCATTTATCTTACCCCCGCCGTTGTCGCCTCTCCGGAGCGGCTGCGGCATGTGCTGGCCCATGAGACCGCCCACGCCCGCCATCTGGACCCGTTGTGGTCGCTGCTGCGGAGCGTGTGCCTCGCGGTGTACTGGTTCGACCCTCTGGTGTGGATCGCCGCCGCCGTCTCCAAGGCCGACGGGGAGCTGGCCTGCGACGAGGCCGCCATCCAGGCCCTGGGAGAGGGCGAACGCATCCCCTACGGCAAAACGCTGCTGTCCCTGATTCCGGTGCGGACGGGTCCCGGCTCTCCCCTGCTGTCCGCCACCACCATGACGGCAGATAAGCGGCAGCTGAAGGACCGGATCACCCGCATCGCCCAGGGACAACAGACCCGGGCAGCGGCTTTGTTTCTGGTTCTGGCGCTGGCAGCGGGCGTCTGCGCCGTCACCTTCACCGGGGCCAAGGCGGATGGGCTGTGCAACGGCGGCAAGCGTATCGGCTTCACCATGAAGTCCACCGCCGAATACATTGACTTCACCCTCACCGGCGACGAGCTGGCGTATTTTAATGAGGAGTTCTTCAATCAGGAGGGTACTTACAGCATCCGCAACCAATTTTTGAACTCCCTGTACGAGAACTCGGAGGACATCGACCTCTTTGAGCTGCTCTATTGCGGCACGGGGATCGACGCGCCTATGACCGATGAGGAGCTGCGGCAGGTGGGCAGCTTTGACACCGCAGGGGAGCTGATCTGCCCTGTGGACAAGATGTCCGTGGAGGCCATCAACCAGGTGCTGCTGGAGAACACCGGCCTCACGCTGGAGGAGACGGGGCGGATCGGGATGGACTACTTCCAGTACCTCCCGGAGTATGATGCCTACTATCACAGCCACGGGGACACCAACTACTTCTCGGGCGTCAACATCACTGCCGGGGAGCGGGTGGGCGATACCATCCGGCTCTACTACGACGACACGTTCCATGTTGACGGCTGGAAGTGCGTGACACTGGAAGAACAGGCCGACGGCTCCTACTGGTTTGTCTCCAACCAGCCCAGTGAGCGGCCCGCCATCCCTACCGTGTACCCGGAGGGGGAGCCGGTGCTGACCATTCCGCTGACAGACCTCACACCCTATGAGCCGGAGACCATAGAGGTCATTCGGCACCGGAATGACTGCGCCGAGCGTGGCACCGGCTATATCATGCACACCGAGGACGGCGATGAACTCTCTGTCCGCACCTATCTATCCACCGACGGCAATCTCTACGCCGCCGTGATTTATGACGAGGCGGCGGGCCGGGACGGGATGCGCACATGGGATGTGGGCTGCTTCTTCACCTTCCCGGAGCATAACACGCTGAGTTACAGCGATTCCGGCGGCTACGCCGTCTCCATGGACTCCTTCTCCGATCTGTTCGGCCATGATGGGCTGGTCATCCGTTACTCCGGTGAGCTGGACGAACATACAGGCGCCACCTTCCACGACTATTACTATTTCGACACCGAGGGAAATCCCGTCCTCCTGGCCCGGGTCTACGGTGACACCGCCCAGTTCGACCTGGATGGCAACGGCGCAGACGAGTTGTGTGCCTCTTCGGCAAACACCGCCCAGATCTTTTTCCAGCGGGATGGGCGGATCTATGAGGCGGACATCGACGAGGATTTGAAACAGGCTTGGCCGGACGCGGAGTACTTGAGCTTCAACCGTTGGGACGTGAGCCGCCGGAATCTGGCCCTGTGGGCATTCGTCCCCATTCCCGACAGTCCCCAGGACGGCACCGCCGACCGGTGGCTGTACTTTGATGGAGAAAACCTGCTGGTGTACCGGGACGGCCGTGCCACGGCGGACCACTTGATGGAGGGCGCGGAAGCGCCGGAGGACGTAATGGCGGTCCTGCGGGACTACGTGCAGGAGCAATACACCGGCGACCATGAGGGGTTGCTGTTCGTGGAGGGCGGCGACTTTGTCCCCGCCCCGCTGGAATATGACGACTGGCGGATTGAGTCCATCGAGGGCCCCTCCTATGTATCCGTGGGCGGCCTGGATTTTGCCATCTGGAGCATGAACTATGAACTGCACACCACCACGCCGGAGAGCGTCATTTTGGCCGGCGGAACGTACATGACCGAGGACTGCTGGGTCAGCCCCGGTTACCCCGGGTGTGACTACTTCTACTTCCAACTGGACGAGGGCGGAACCCGCACCTATCTGTATCACCGCATGGAGAACGACTGCGTCCCCGGAACAGAGCTGTTTTTCTCAGACATGGCCTACCAGCTCCGGGAGATGGGGCTGCTGTCCTTCTATGACCTGACGGGGCGGGAGCTGCTGGATATCAGCTGCAGTCAGCCAGTCCACTTCTTCAACACGCTGTCGGAGACGAACCTCTCGGAGCAGTCCCAGGCCCTTGCCGCCATGGCGGCCTGTGTCGCCGCCGGAGACGATCCCGGCACTCAGGAGATCTATGACAGCATTGCCCATTATATGGAAATCTTCTCCGATGATCTGACAGACGGCGGTCGGGCCGCGTGGCAGGCGCTCCAGTCTGCCCTGTCCAGCTGGACAGCGGCGGGAGATGGCACGGTCTATGAGAGCGGTGGCCTCTCCCTGTGGGTACCGGAGGGCTGGGCGGATATGGCGGTGGTCACCGCTGAGGACGGGCATCGGCCCGTGAATTCGGATCAAAAAAGAGAGCGGCCGAAACTCCGGCCGGAGTTTCGGCCGCTCTTTTCTGCGCTCACTGGGCCAGGAACACCAGGTTCCGGTCCGTGATGAAGTTGGGGATACTGTACACGACGCAGATGGCGTCGATGCCGTTCTCCGCCGCGTACTGGGCGGGGGGCATCCGGTAATACCGCGGGTCCAGCAGGTGGACCTCGGCAAAGCTCTGGGCCAGGAAGGGTGCCAGGGCGTCGGAGTAGGAATCCCGGATCAGCAGGAGCTTGCCGCCGTCTCGGGCGTTCTCATTCCAGATGACGCACAGGGGTTGGTTGCCGCCCAGGAAGGAGGCGTATTTGTCCTTCTCGGTCAAATAGCTCCGGTCGTACAGTATGCCGGGTTCCGGAGAGCCGGTGCGCCAGGAGGTGACAGTGAGTCCGTCCTCTTTGACCCAGAATTCCATGGTGTCCGGCGTCAGCCAGTGGATGCCGGACTGGGAGTACAGCGTGCCATTGAAGCTGGTACTGGCAATCTCTGGTGTAAAGCTTTCCTGCTTTAATGATTCTCTTCCCAGGACTTCCAGCAGAGCATTGGCCCCATAGAAGGCCCCGAGGGACGTCCAGTGGTGGTCTGTGCGGTAGAAGATGGGCTCGTCGGCGTGAGCGGTCAGGGCGGCGGAGAAGTCGATCATGGGCAGCCCCAGGCCCGCCGCCTGGGCAAGGTAAGCGTTCTGGTCCCAGGACTCCGCGCCCTCCGGCAGTTTGTCCCGCCACACCTCCGCCGCGGAGGGGATCAGCCCCAGATACATGGGGATGTCCGACTTCTCCGCCAGCTGGGAGACGTAATTCAGGTTCGCCTTCTCCAGGCCGTCCGCAGGGGCGTCCACCTTGGAGATCAATGTTTCGCCTTCACAGAGATAGATGTTGTTGAACAGCCGTTTGCCGATCAGCTGCTCCGTCCGGGCCTTCAGGCCCGTCCACTGGTCCCGCAGGGGAAACTGGTCCTGGACGTAGGCCTCCACGTCCTCCATATAGCTGCCGTCCAGCACGCTGGACAGAGTCAGTGCCGGCCGCTGCTGGAGGGTGCGGTTCTCCACGTCGGACCGCTCCCGGTCCGGCAGGAGCATCTGCCACACCATCAGCCCCCCCAGAAAGAGGCAGAACACCGCTGTGAGAAATCTTGCGTATCGTTTGGACAAGGTCTCTGCCTCCTCTCAGAACCGGAAATACAGGAAGGGGTTGTAGCTGCCGTCCACCAGATAGGCCGTGCAGACCACCAGGGAAAGGCCCATGAGCACCGGGGTGGCCAGCTGTTCTGCCTGCCGGGGCAGCTTCGCCCACAGCCGCTGGCCCAGAGCGGTGGAAGCCAGCACCAGTACCGCCAGTGTCACGGCGTAGCTCCGCAGCCGGAACAGGTCCGCCCCGCTCCAGAGCGGCGCACCGCCGAAACAGGCGGCAAGGTAGTCCCCGCACACGCCCAGGTCCACCATGGCAAAGAGGCCCCAGCCCACGAACACCACGATGAGGGTGTAGAGGTGCTTGAGGATCGCCGGGGTCTTCTCCAGTACGCCCCGAAGGACGTACCGCTCCAAGATCAGCCAGGCGGCGAAGTACAGTCCCCACAGGATAAAATTCCAGCTGGCCCCGTGCCAGAAGCCCGTGCAGAACCAGACGATCAGGAGGTTCCGGATGGTCCTGGCGGTGCCGCCCCGGTTGCCTCCCAGGGGGATATACAAATAGTCCCGGAACCAGGAGGTCAGGGACATGTGCCACCGCCGCCAGAAGGTGCCCACGGAGTCGGCGCAGTAGGGGTGGTCAAAGTTCTCGTTGAACCGGAAGCCGAAGATCCGCCCCAGGCCGATGGCCATGTCGGAGTAGCCGGAGAAATCGAAGTAGATCTGGAAGCCATAGGCGGCGAGGCCCAGCCAGCCCCCCAGCACCGTCAGCGTCCCGGCCCCCTGAGCGGCGAGGCAGTCCTCCCACAGGGCGCCGATGGAGTTGGCCAGCAGCACCTTCTTGGCAAGTCCCACGCAGAACCGCCGGGCCCCTAGAGCGAAGTTCTCCGACGTGTGGAGCCGGTGCCGCAGGTCCGCTGCCACCGTTTTGTACTGGACGATGGGTCCGGCGATCAACTGGGGGAACATGGTGACGAAGGCGCCGAAGTCCACCATGTTGCGCTGGACCGGTGCGTCCTTCCGGTACACGTCGATGGTATAGCTCATGGTCTGGAAGGTATAGAAAGAGATGCCGATGGGCAGCGGGATGCCCAGCTGGGGCAGATCAATGCCCGGGATCAAGGACAGATTGGCTGCGATGAAGTCCCAGTACTTGAAAAAGCCCAGCAGAGCCAGGTTGAAGATCACCGACTGGGCCACGAACCACCGGGCCTTTTTGTCGTCGCTGCGGAACTTCTCCACCAGCAGACCGTGGGTGTAGTCGATGATGATGGAGAGGAACATGATGACAATGTACACCGGTTCTCCCCAGCCGTAGAAGAGCAGGCTCACCACCAGCAGCACGAAGTTCCGCCACCTCAGCGGCGAGAGAAAGTACACCAGCAGCGTCAGCGGCAGGTAGAGAAATAAAAATGTCAGGCTGCTGAAGACCACCGGCGCCCCTCCCCTCTTCTCCGTTTCACACAGCCAGCCGCGGCGGTG
>ERZ772897.521-NODE-521-length-46895-cov-5.232921_pt1 | contig 46895 bp, 40 predicted proteins | sample MGYA00512125_ERZ772897 | MGnify/ENA primary metagenome ERZ772897 (study PRJEB29015, sample SAMEA2737660) | human gut metagenome | biome: human gut; feature: human-associated habitat; material: faeces | place: China | collected 2012 ... | reverse complement strand
AAATTCTGTTATTTACATTTATTATTTGTTCATTTTGTAATTGTTTTAATAATTCTATTTCTTTATTTGCTGATTCTATTTTTGCTTTTAATACTTCTAGTTGATTAAATTCTTCTTCCATATTTTGTGTTTTTTGTTTTAACATTTCTAGTGTTTGAAGTTCTTTTACTGTATTTTCTATATCAGATTTAGCTTTTAATTGTTCATTTTTTAATTGTTCTACTTTCTCTTCAAATCCATTTATTTTATCATTTATTAATTCTCTGCTACTGATTAATTCATCAATATTTTCAAACATATTGTTGTTATTATCTTTTAATATGTTTATTTGTTCTAAAACATTTAATTTTTCTGAATCTAATTTTTCAAAATTTTCTAAAAGCTTGTTATTACTTATTTTTAAGCTTGTTATATCATCTTGCATTGTTTTTGTTTCTTCTTTAAAATTATTAATACTTTCAAGAATTTCTGTTTTATCATTTTCTTGTATTTCTTTTAGATTTTTTTGTTTTTTATTTAATTCTTTAATACTATTTTGCACTTTTGAATTTTCTGTTTTTAAGTCATTTATATTATTTATGATTTCTTGTTTGTCTAATGATTGTTTATTTTTTATGTTATCTATTTCGGTATAAATATTGTTTATTTGTTCTTTTGAATTGTCATTGTCTAATCTTTTTTCTATATTTGATATTCTGCTAAATATTTTCTTAATTACATTTTTAAATCCATTTTCTTTTGGTTCTACTGTTTTTTCTTGTTGTTGTTCTACTACTTGAACCGTTTCTAATTCTTGTTCTACTTCTTTATTTAATAATTCTTGTTCTATTACTGATCTGGCATTTTCTATTATTTCTGAAACTGTAATTATTTGTTGTTTTATTTGTATTTCTTTTTCTGTTTTTTCTTGTTTTCCATCTCCATAATAATAGCCATAACCTTTTCCATAGTATTTATTATGTTGTACATCACTCTTGTTTAGTATAACACCCATTATTTTGCCACCGACATCTTGAATTTGTCTTTTAGTTTTCTTTAATTCGTTTATTTTTGAAACTTTATTTTCTGCAACTAATATTGTACTGTCTACCATTGTTGATAATGCTATACTATCTGAAACTATCATACTTGGTGTTCCATCTAATAATACAAGGTCATACATTGATTTTAAAAGTTCTAATAAGTTTCTCATATTTGTTGATGATAATAATTCTGATGGACTTGGTGGAATTGTTCCACTTTCTAAAATGTGTAAATTTGGTATTTTAGTTTCTTTTATGTATTTTTTTGCTTTTTCTAAATTTTCTAATTTATTTTCTGTTATTTCTTTTATAAAGTCTGATAATCCTTCTCCTGTTTGATTTTCAAATATTTGACTTCTTCCTTTTGGATTTCTTAAGTTTGTATCTACTATAAGAACTTTTTTGTTTGCTTGTGCAAAAGCTACTGCTATATTATTTACTATAAAGCTTTTTCCTTCTTTTTCTCTTGCACTGGTGAATAAAATAGCTTTCTTTTTGTTGATATTTGAAGCATACAATATATTTGTTCTTGTTGTTTTTAAACATTCTACTATATATGATTTTGGGTCTGTTTCTATTATTAATTCGTTGTTTGTTTTATTTGTATTTGGTATTGTTCCTATTGTTTCAAGTTTTAAATTTACTGGGATGTCTTTTTCAGATTTTATTGTGTCGTCAAGAATATAAATTATTAATATCAATACTCCTGATGCAAATATTCCTGCCATTAAAGCTATTGCCATATCTTTAATATGATTTATATTACATGGTGTATTTGATATTTCTGCTGTATCTATGATATTAATGTTTTGAATATTATAAATTGTTTTTATCTGTTCTACGAAAACTTTTGATATTTCATTAGCTATTTTCATTGCTGTTTCTGGATTTGAGTTTTCTACTGTTATTTTTAAGAATTGTGTATTTTTTATTTCTGCTACTGTTAAATTTTTTTGTAAATTTTGAACAGAAATATTAAGCCCTAAGTTTTCTATTACTTTACTTAGAACGTTTGCACTTTTAGCAATACTTCCATATGTAGAAATTAAACCAGAGTTCAAATTCAAGTCTGTTTGTGTTACTTGTTTTTCGCCCTGTGCCTCGTCTCCTGTTAATAAGACTGTTACAGATGAATTGTATTGCGGCTTTTTGTAATAATATGAATAGAAATAGCCCATTACTAAACTTAATAATATTATTAGAGCTATAAATATCTTTTTGGATGAAATAATATTTAATATTTTTTTCATATCTATATATTCATTATTTTCCATTTACATCACCTATTTCTAATTATACCATGATTTAACAATTATTGCAACACTTTATGTTTATTTAGTGATGTATGTCTAGAAACTACTGCACTTTTATTACTTTACAATATAAAAAAGGTATAAAAAGATTAATATTCTTTTCATACCTTTTATTATTACATAGCTTGTCTATATAAATTTATAAAATCTTCTTTGCTAACTTCTCTTGGGTTACCTGGTTTACATGGGTCTTCCATAGCTTTATCTGCTAGCATTTCGAAATCTTCTTCTTTTGCTCCATAATCTTTTATTGTTTGTGTAATTCCTACTGCTTTTGATAATTCACTTATCATCCATACAAAAGTATTTATAACATCTTGGTCATTTAAATGTTCTGCATCTGGTCTTCCAATTTGGCATAAGATTTCTCTAAATCTTTGTGCTGTTTCTGGATTTGCACCATTAAATCTCATAACTGTTGGTAATAACATTGCATTTGCAATTCCGTGTGGTGTGTCATATACAGCTCCTAGTTGATGAGCCATTGAATGAACTATTCCTAATCCAACATTTGAGAATCCCATTCCTGCAATGTATTGAGCCATTCCCATCATTTCAATTGCTTTTTTATCTTTGTCATTTACTGCTGCTGGTAAATATTTAAATATCATTTTTATAGCTTGCATATGGAACATATCTGATATTTCATTATGAGCTTTTGTTATATACCCTTCTACTGCATGTGTTAATGCATCCATTCCTGTTGCAGCAGCAAGTGTTTTTGGCATTGATGCCATTAAATCTGAATCTATTATTGCTACTATTGGAATATCATTTGGATCTACACATACCATTTTTATTTTTCTATCTTCATCTGTTATTACATAATTTATTGTAACTTCAGATGCTGTTCCTGCTGTTGTTGGAAGTGCTATTACTGGCATTCCTCTATTAACTGTATTTGATGCTCCATTTAAAGATTTTATATCAGCTCTATCTGGGTTTGTCATTACTATTGATATACCTTTTGCTGTGTCCATACTTGAACCACCACCAACTGTTACAATAACATCAGCTCCTGATGCTTTACAAGCTTCTACACCATCTGTTACATTTTTTATAGTTGGGTTTGGTTTTATTTCATCATATAATGTATAATCTATGTTTGCATTTTTGAATATTTCCTCAACTTTTGCAGTTACACCTGCATTAACTAGTGATTTATCACTTACTAAAAATACTTTTTTAAATTTTCTTTTTGTTATCTCTTCAGCTAAAGCTCCTCTTGCTTCCTTTCCAAAATAAGATGTTTCATTTAAGACAAATTTTATTGCCATTTTAAATTCCTCCTTTATATAAATATTTATTATTACATATTCCCATCTTTATATTCGCTAGGAATATTAAAGTAATCATTTTTTACATTGCCATATAAGATGTCAACTTTTAATAATTCTTCTTCATCTCCTGCAATTGTTTTTATATAAACGATTTTATCGTTATCATAGTATATCCTTGTTTTTGCTTTTGTTAAATCTGTCACTGCTATTTTGTTATTTATTAAAAAGTCTTGGTATTTTTCAAATTCTTCATATTGATAATTTTTACCATTTACTTTTTCTTTTCCAGTGTTACTTGACATTTCTTTTAACTTTGATAATTTTTGTTGGATTTCTGTTGATATCTCTGTATTATTTTTGTATGTGTAATATGTTTTATTACTATCATCTACAAAATATGTGTCATTTCCTTTTACTATATATTTGTAAGTTACTCCATTTCTTGTTGTTTCTTTATAGGCTTGATTGTCTTTTATTATTATTACTTCTTTGTTGTTATCATCTAATGTTGTTGTAAATGTCATTTCTTTTGAATTTGCTATTTTTTCATAATTTTTTTGTATCTCCACAGATTCTGTTTGTTCTGTTTTGTTTGTTTTATTTTTACTAGATAGAGCAAATATTATTACTCCAATAATTACAACTACTAATATAATTATTCCAATAATTATCATTGTTTTTTTAAGTTTATTATCTTTCATGTTCTTTTGTACCTCCTAAATTTTATTTTTGATTAGTCTCCTAAGTTAATTCCTATACTTCTTGCTGTTTTTACTAAATCATCATCCATTGTTACTTTTCTTTGGTTACTTACTGCTGTATTTCCTGAAACTGCACCTATTTCTTTGTTTTCTCCAACAACATCTTCTAATGATACATAATCCAATTTGTTATTTTTTATAACTGTTAATACTCCAAATTTTTCTTCTAATGCTAATTGCATTGCTTTTGCACCATATTTTGTTGATAAAACTCTATCAAAAGCTGTTGGTGTTCCTCCTCTTTGCATATATCCTAAAGTTGTGTTTCTTGCTTCTAGTCCTGTTAATTCTTGTAATTGTTTTGCAACTATTGGACCTACTCCTCCAAGCTTTGTGTTGTCTACACCTTTTCCGTTATCTCTTTCATTTTCTACTGTTATATCTCCACCTATTGGTTTTGCACCTTCTGCAACAACTACAACACTGAAGTTTTTACCTCTTTTTTGTCTATTTTTTATTTTTTCTGCAACTTTATTTATATCATATGGAATTTCTGGAATTAATGCAACATCTGCACCACCTGCTATTGCTGATTCTAATGCAATCCATCCTGCATATCTTCCCATTACTTCTAGAACCATTATTCTATGATGTGTTTCTCCTGTTGTATGAAGTCTATCAAGTGCTTCCATTGCAACAGATACAGCTGTATTATACCCAAATGTTATTTCTGTACATGCAACATCATTATCTATTGTTTTTGGTACACCAATTACATTTACTCCTTTTAATGAGAAATCTCTTGCTGATTTTTGAGTACCATCTCCACCTAATGTGAATACACAATCAAATCCATCATCATTAATATTTTGAACACATTTATCTGACAAATCTTGATATTCTACAGTTCCATCTTCTTCTACTACTTTATAATTAAATACATTTGCATTTGTTGATGAACCTATAATTGAACCACCTTTTGGTAAAATTCCTTCTGCATTTCCTTCTTCTGCTGTACTTAGTTTTACATACTCATTTTTTAATAGTCCATTATAACCATCAATAAATCCGTAACATTCTACATCACTATTTTCTGCTGTTTTTACAATTCCTCTAATAACAGCATTAAATCCTGCTACATCTCCTCCATTTGCTAATATAGCTACTTTTTTTATCATTTTAAATCCTCCCTTTGTTCTCTTTAGCTTATTAATTTTTTTATATCTTCGTCTTGTTTTAATTCTTTGCTTAAGAATAAATATGCTCTTTTGTCTTGTTTTATTGCTATTTCTGCTAATTCTTTATCACTTCTTAGTCTTAAGCTTGCATATTTTATTATTAACCCTTTATTTTCTATTGCTGTTTTTACTACTTCTTTATCATCTCTTAATCTTTCACTTGCATAATACAAGGTTTGACCATATGTTTTAACACTTGCCATTATTACTTCTTTATCTGCTTTTAATGCTTCTGATGCATAACAAGCAGTCCATGGTGCTCCATTTATTGCTAATAAAACCAGCTCTTTATTATTTCTTAATCTTTTACTTACAAATTCCATTGCTTCGCCATCTTGTGTTAATGCTGTTTTTACTACTTCTTCATCATCTTGAAATTCTGGTGATGCAAATTCTAAAAGTTTTCCTTTTTTTCTAACCGCTTCTAATACATATTCTCTTGAATTTCTATTTTGTTTCATTTCTGTAACATCTTTTGCTTCCATTATGTATTACTCACCTGCTTTTCATTTTTACTTGTATTTTGCGCTATTAATGCTTTTATTTTTATTCCTTGTTCTGTAAACATTTTTTCATGTTCTGTTTCTATATTATGTTCGAAAATTGGTTCATTGTGTAAGTCGTATGTTTTTGCTTTGACTTCAAATCCAGTTTCTTCTAAATATAGTAAGGTTGAATTGAATAAATCATCATCATCTGTTTTAAAGTATATTTCCCCATTTGGTGTTAAAAATTGTTTGTATTTTTCTAGTTGTCTTGTATGTGTTAGTCTCTTCTTTCTATGTTTTCCTTTTGGCCATGGATTACAGAAGTTGATATATATTCTTTCTATTTTATCTTCTTTATCTAGTATTTGTAGTATTCTTTCTATGTCATATCTTGTTAATACTATGTTTTCTGGTTCCATATTTTTTTCTGTATATACTTGTTCTACATTTCTTTTTGCAAGTCCCAGCATTGCATCTACTAAATCTATTGCTATATAGTTTTTGTCTAAGTTTTCTGATGCTAGGTTTGAGATAAATTGCCCTTTTCCACATCCTAGTTCTAGGTATAGTGGGTTGTTTGGATTTTTGAAAAATGTTTTCCATTTTCCTTTCATTTTTTCTGGTTCATCTATGTAAAATTTACTTGCTTCTAGTTCTGGTCTTGCCCATTTTTTGTATCTTATCCTCATGCTTTTTTGCTCCTTATTTTATTGTTTTTGCTATTTGAATTATACACATAATTCTTTTAATTGTAAAGGTGTTTTTCAAAATATTCTATAATATAAAATTAGCCCTAATATTAACCTTTTATTTTTAATATTAGGACTTGATTATTCTTTGTTTTTTTATTTTGCAATATTTTAGTAAATTTTCATCTTTTAGTATAACACATTTTTAATATCGAGTACTTGCTTCTTTATTTTGCTAAAGATATATGATAAAATGTTAATATCAAATTAAATGGAGTATGTTTATGGAATTAAAATATAAAGTTGAAAATGAGAATTTAACAATAAATCAAATATTGCAAAATAATCTTAAAGTATCTTCTAGATTGCTTTATAAACTTGTAAAAAATAATTGTATTTTTCTTAATGGAAAAGAATGTGATACTAGAAATATAGCCTCTCCTAATGATATTATAACTATTAATTTTGATTATTCTGAAGATAATTCTAATATTGTGCCTACTGAAATGGATTTAAATATTGTTTTTGAAGATGATTGGCTTTTAATAGTTAATAAACCTGCTGGTATTGCAACTCATCCATCTGTTTTACACTTTTCTGATTCTTTATGTAATGGTATTAGATTTTATTTTGATTCTATTAGTTTAAAGAAAAAAGTTAGACCTGTTAATAGATTAGATTTAAATACTTCCGGTTTAGTTGTTTTTGCTAAATGTGAGTATATTCAAGAATGTTTAATTTCTCAAATGAAGTCTAATGTATTTAAAAAAGATTATTTGGCTATTTGTGATGGTATTTTTGAAGATAAAGTTGGTGTTATCGATTTACCTATTGCTAGGAAAGAAAATAGTATTATTGAAAGATGTATTTCCGAAGATGGACAAATTTCTATTACTCATTATGAGGTTTTAAAAGAATTTGATAATTTTAGTTTAGTTAAGTGTTCTTTAGAAACTGGTAGAACTCATCAAATTCGTGTTCATATGAGTAATGTTGGGCATCCTCTTATTGGTGATTCTTTGTATGGGACTGATTCTAATTTGATTGAAAGGCAAGCTTTACATTGTTATCATATTTGTTTTTCTCATCCAATTTTTAAAAATAATTTGGATTTTGTTTGCGATTTGCCTGATGATTTTAAGAGTTTGGTTTATATTTGATTGTTAATTAATCTTCTACAATCAAATATATAATCAATATAAATTGTTTCTTGATTTATAAAATATATGACTAAATACTTTTTATTGCTTTATTAACTTCTTCAAAAACTTCTTCTAATGTGTAACCAACAAATCCATTTGCTCTATCTTTTCTTGAAGCCTCTATAGCTTTTAATATTTCTTTTATTCCTTTTTTTCCAACTAGTTGTAATAATTCTGTATCACAATATTGTATTTTACCGCTTATTTTAATTGCACCTCCTTTTTTTATTCCATTTATTTTTTTCATAAAACTTACCTCCTAAATTAAATTAGAAATATTATAAAAGAGTAAATCTGTAAGCCGGGTTCTGTCGTTAAAAATAGTCATTTATCTAGGATATACATTGCTATATATCTCAAGCCACGCAATTCAGAAGGCGTCGAGCAGACTTTATCTTCTTCTTAGGTGTTGCTCCAGATGGGGTTTACACTGTCCCCCTATGTCACCATAAGGGCGGTGAGCTCTTACCTCACCTTTTCATCCTTACCTTGAAATCAAGGCGGTTATTTTCTGTTGCACTTTCCTTAGGGTTGCCCCTACTAGACGTTATCTAGCATCTTTGCTCTGTGGAGCCCGGACTTTCCTCTCGTAATTCCTTTCGGAATTTACCAGCGACTATTCAATTTACTCTGTTTTGTATTATATCATATATTTTCTAATTCTTCTAGCAAATTTTTATATTTTATTAAAAAAATTTCTTTTTCTTTAGTTTTGGTTGAATTTTGAAGTTCATTTATTTGAACATATGCCTTATTTATTATATATTGATTTTTATTGCTACTTTGAGAATTCGTAAGCATTTTAGTAAATTCTTGATTTGCTAAATTCACATTTTCTGTAATTGCATTCCAATCGTTTTTATCTAACAAGCTATAAGCTTTAAATACATTATTTTTTGTTTTTATTAATATTTTTTCGTTTGTATCATCTGTTGAATTTTCTATAAAATCTGGTAAATAATTATATAAATTTGCTAAAGCATCTAGTGCATTTTGCTTGTTTTCTTCTTTTATTGCCTTCATTAAATTATCATATTCTTGATTAAAGTTTGTTATTTTTTCTTTGTTTATATTTATTTTATATAAATCAATTGTAAGTGATGGAATTGCTGAATATAATATTTCAACTTCATTTTTTAAATTCTCCCAATTTATGTCACTATTATTTGTTAAAACTCCTGATAATTTCATTTCATAATTTTGATTTTCTTTTGATTCTTCTGAACTTTGGCTACTTCCATTTTCTTTTTGGCTTTCTCCCTGATCTCCAGATGAAGAACTTTCTGAGGAAGAAGAGCCTCCTGAGGATGGAGTAGTTTCTGATGCACTGCTTGATGAATTGTCTTTTAAATCTTCTTTATTTATTTGACTTGTATTTATTCTATAGTTTTCAAATTTAATGTTATTTAATTCATTAAACATATTTACAAAACTTAATTCTATTCTTTGAATTTCTGTTTCTGTTTTTTCTTTTTCATCTTCATTTTTATTGATATCTGCATATGATTTAAATAATATAAAAACTATACTTAGTACAAATATTACTAAGAAAATATATGCTATTTTTTGATATTTTTTCAAAATATACCTCCATTTTTTTTATTTTAGTATTTGCTTTTTTGTAAAAACTATTCCTTTAGTATATTTTTTTTATTATTTATCATAATATTATTATAGATTTGATAAGGAGATTGTGATGGTTTCTGTTAATTTAATTAGTGAAGATTCTTATGAATTAGAAAAATTTTTGGGTTCTTTTTATAATTCTTCTTTTGATATAAATAATAATTTAAATTGGGAACATAAATACAGTAATCCTGTAGAACTAGCTGAAATCATTGGTGCTTATGTTGATAATTTTGATGATTTTAATATTGTTATGTGGGTTTCTCTTGATAAAGGTGTATATATTAATGTAACTACAGATAATGCTGATAGTTTGATTAAATATTTGTATGAAAGATATCCTTATTGATTTGTAAAATATTGATTTATAAATTTAAAAGCCGAATACTTTTTATATTCGACTTTTATAATTTTACTCATCTTCATATTTTATTTCTTCTACTGTTTTATCATCTTCTAATTTAACATCAGATTCTACTTCAACAGTCTTTTTTAAGTCTTCACAGTTGTCATCTGAACATTCTTCGTTTTTGTCTTCTACTATTTCGACTTCTTTTGCTTCTGTTTCTTCAGCTTCTTCTTGTTTTGCACCACATTCTGGACAGAATTTTACGTCTTTATCTATTTCAGCAAAACATTTTTCACATTTTCTTTTATCTTTTAATTCTAGGCATTGTTTTAAATTAGATTCTATTTCAGCACTCATTACATCTATTTTTGTGCATTCTTCTTCTAATTCTTTTTCTAAATCTACTTTTTCTTCTCTTACATGGTTTTCATAAACTTTTTTACCTATTTCTTTGTATATATCAGATATTTGTGATTTTAAGTCTGCTATTTTCATTCTCAATTTTGCTTCTTTTGCTAATTTTCCTGTTTTGTCAGCAGTTACTTTATATGCTTCACTTGCTTTTTTACCTAATTTATTAAAAATTTCCATTTTTCTTCCTCCTTAAATGTGTCAATTATTTAATATTTATATTATGGTTTTTATTACTATTTATTATACAATTTTATTCCATTTTTTTGTTTCGTGTCATTAAATTTTTTACAGCTTCTTGTGGATCTAGTTTATTATATAATACTTCATATACCGCATTAACTATTGGCATTTCTATATTATTTATTTTTCCAAGTTGATATGCTACATCTATGTTGTCTATACTTTCTATTACCATTCCGACTTCTTTTTTTGTTTCTTCTAATGTTTTTCCTTGTCCTATTAATTTTCCAGCTTTTCTATTTCTACTATGCTCACTTAAACAAGTTACTATAAGGTCTCCTAATCCACTTAATCCATAAAATGTTTCTAGTTCTCCTCCTAGTTTTATTCCAAGTCTTGATATTTCTTTTAATCCTCTTGTTATTAAGGCTGCAAATGAATTATCTCCTAGTCCAATTCCTGCTGCAACTCCGGCGCAAAATGCTATAATATTTTTTAATGCTCCTCCAAGTTCTACACCTTTTACATCATTACTTGTGTATATTCTCATTTTTTCTGACATAAATGTTTCTTGTAACATATCTAATACTTCATTGTATTTTGATGCCATAACTAATGCTGTTGGAACTCCTATTGAAACTTCTTCTGCATGACTTGGTCCTGATAAAACTCCTACTTTTACATTTGGTAATTCTTCTTCAATAACTTCATCTAAGGTTTTTAATGTTTCTTTTTCAAACCCTTTTGAACATATTATTACTGGCTTTTCTCCAACATATTGTTTGTATTGTTTGAATGTACTTCTTGTGAATTTTGATGGTGTTACATGTAATATAAATTCAGTATCTTTTATTACTTCTTCATAGCTTGTTGAACAATAGATATTGTCTGGTATAATTAAATCTGGTAAGAATTTGCATTTTTTTTCGTTATTGATTAAATCTCTTTCCTCTTCAGAAAATGACCATATTTTTACTTGGTTTCCTACATTTGCTAGATATGTTGCTAATGCAACACCCCAGCTACCACTTCCTATAATAGCTATTTTTTTCATATTTATTTTTGTTTCTCCTTTGTTATTTGGTTTCTTTTTTACCAAAGCTTAATTTATTTTCTGTTCCACTCATTATTCTTTTTATGTTAGCTCTATGGTTGTATAATACTATTATTGCTAATATTACACTATATACAAAATAAACTTTTCCACTTTTTCCTTCAGTTAATACTGTGTAATTTTCGTTTATAAATAAAGTTAACACTGGGAATAATACAGCTGCACCACATGAACCAACTGATACCATTTTTGTTAAAACCATTAATACTAATGCAAATACTAAACAAATTAGTCCTATTTGCCAGTTAGACATAAGTAAAACTCCTAAAGATGTTGCAACACCTTTTCCTCCTTTAAATCCAAAGAAGATTGGAAATGTATGTCCTAAAACTACTGCTATTCCTGCTATTTGCACTATTAATTCTTTGTCTACATTTTTAAATATATTTCCTATTATCATAGCAATTAATATTGCTATAACTCCTTTTAAAACATCACAAATTAATGTTATTGCTGCTGCTTTTTTTCCAACTGTTCTTAATACATTTGTGCTTCCTGCATTTCCGCTTCCTTTTTCTCTTACATCAAATCCAGCCATTTTTTTGCTTATAATAACTGAAAAACTTATACTTCCTATTAAATAGGCTATTACTGCCATTAAAATATATGCTGTCATTTTTATTACCTCCTCTTATGCCATTTATTGTTCGGCATATTTTTCATTTTTTTCTCTTGCGATAATTCTTACTGGTGTTCCTTCCAATCCAAATTCTTTTCTTATTTGATTTACTAAATATCTTTGATAAGAAAAGTGGAACAATTCTTTATTGTTTACAAATATTACAAATGTTGGTGGTTTTGTCGATACTTGTGTTCCATAGAATATTTTTAATCTTCTTCCTTTATCTGTTGGTGGTTGAACAATTGCAATTGCTTCATTTATTACTTGATTTAATACTGATGTTGATACTCTTAATGCATTTTGTTTTGCTACGTTATTTATCATTTCAAATAATTTATCGACCCTTTGTCCTGTTTTAGCTGAAATAAAGATTACTGGTGCATATGATAAGTATGATAATTTGTTGTAAACTTCTTTTTTGTATTTTTCTAAAGTTCCTGTTGTTTTTTCGTATTCATCCCATTTATTTACAACTATTATTACACCTTTTCCTGCTTCATGAGCCTCACCTGCTATTTTAGCATCTTGTTCTGTTACACCATCATTTGCATCAATCATCATTAAGCATACATCTGCTCTTTCTACTGCAAGTAAACTTCTCATTACACTGTATTTTTCAATACTTTCATTTACTTTGCTTTTCTTTCTAATTCCTGCAGTATCAATTAAAACATATTTTCCATGTTCATTTTCAAAAGGAGAGTCTATTGCATCTCTTGTTGTTCCTGCAATATCACTTACTATATTTCTTTTTTCTCCTAATATTTTGTTAATTAAAGATGATTTTCCTACATTTGGCTTTCCTATTACTGCTACTTTTATTATTTCTTTTTCTTCTTCATTTTCATCTTTTTCTGGGAAATGTTCATATATTGCATCTAAAACATCTCCTATTCCTAAAGCATTTGTAGCAGAAATTGCAAAAGGTTCACCTATTCCTAAATTATAAAATTCATAAATTTCTTGACTATCTTTTTCATAATTATCAGCTTTGTTACAAACTAATACAATTGGTTTTCCTGACTTTTTTAGCATTAATGAAATTTCTCTATCTGCTGCAGTTACACCTTGTCTTATATCTGTTAAAAAGATAATTACATCAGCCATTGCTATTGCTAGATTAGCTTGTTCTCTCATTTGAGATAATATTATATCGTCAGAATCTGGTTCTATTCCTCCAGTATCTATTAATGTAAAGTTTCTTCCACGCCAGTTTGTTTCTGCATATATTCTATCTCTTGTAACACCTGGTGTATCTTGAACTATTGATATTCTACTACCTGCCAAATAGTTGAAAAATGTTGATTTTCCTACATTTGGTTTTCCTATTATTGCTACTATTGGTTTTGACATATTATTTTTTCCCTTCTTTATATTTTTGTGGGAGGAATTATCTTCCTCCTCCGCCTCCTCCGGCCACCACCGCCGGCCTCCGCCTCCTGAGAAGCCTCCGCCACCGCCTGAGCCTGATGAGTAACTTGATGATGCTGTTGCAGATGTTATTGAACTACTTATTGCACTTGAGAAACTTGATGAAAAATCTGTGTGCATCATAACATTCATACAAGTATATGTTCCTATTGAGTTTGTCATTTCTTCAAAATTTGGGTAAACTATTTTTAATTGTTTTATTACTTTGTCTGCTATTCCCATTACTGTCGCATATACTAAGTATTTTTCCCATATTACTAATTCTGGAACTTCTCTTTCTTTTAGTAATGAGAAGTCTTCCATATATTTTTTAAGTCCTTTCCATTGTTCTTTAGTATCTACACCTTTTTGTGTTAGGACATTTAATTTTTTTGCTATTCTATTACATAAAATTGCATTAATTATAACTATTATTAACGGTAAAATTAACACTAGTCCATAGGCAGCTGTACCAAGTATAGCAAATATTACTCCAACAATATATGAATTACTCTTTTCTTTATATTCGCCATATTCTTTTTGTGCAATTGAACTAACAATTCCTTTTCCTATAAGTTGATTTTCTACTGCTTTGTATGTCCCATTTAATAAACTTTCTGTTGATGATGGATGATTTTTTATATATTTTTCTAATTCTTTTAATGTTATTGTGTCTTTTTTGTTAGCTGCTTTTATTATAAATGTCATTATTCTTTCCTCATTTATTGGTAATCCATCACTTACCTGTTTTTTTAGAGTTATTGTCACTATATCTTTTCCTAAAGTTTTCTTTTCTTGTTGGATTTCAATATAACCTTTTAGTGTTAAATCTAAAACTGTTGCCGAAAATATTCTACCAAAATTTTGAGCTGTAAATTTAGTTACCGTTTCATTCATAGTTTTGTAAGCTTCGCCTGGTGTTGAATTTTCATCTGGTAAATCTCTATAATATTCTAATTTTGTTGTTGGTTCAAATTTATTTAAACCTTTAAGTTTTTTCCAATATTTAATTGTCTTTTTAAAGAAGAATACACCTAATAAAATATTTAATCCAAGCCATACACCAAATAATACATATTTAAAGTTTTTTTCTATCCATTCTTGTCTTTTTCTACTTGCATTAGCTTTATTAGCCCATTTTGTTTCTTCTTTTACAACATTGTCTAAGGTATTTTTATTTTTTATTCTTCCTGCAGTTGTAATTAAATTAGTCGGAAATAATGTTCTTACTTCTACATATGTTCCATTTTTAAAATTATCTACTTCAAATTCTATTTTATTTGTATCTGTTGCATATATTGTACCATTTAAATTTTTAGTATGTCCCCATACTTTTATTTCATCTTTATTATCTACATTTGATGGTAATAAAATTGTTCCTGTTATTTTATTTGCATCTACTTCAAATGTACTTCCAACAAATTGCCAATATAACTCAGCATAATCATTATATTTTGTTATTGCATCTTTTACTGTATATGATATTTTATATTCTCTTCTTGCTGAGCTATTATCTAATCCAACACCCCAACCGATTTCAAAGTCATCATCATCATTTTCTGTTCCATAGTAATAACCTTTTGCTACATGATATGCCCATTCACTGGTTTGAATAAAATTATTTTGTATTCCATTTGTAATGTCTGTTACTGTAGTATTTGTTATTCCTGAATATTTTGAATTGTCTGTTTTAAATGTTTTATATAATGTATTTGTACTTTTTATATTGATGTCCCAAATTTCTGTTACATCCATACTTCCATCCGCATTTATTTGTGCTTGAAAATCTAAGTTATTTAACTTCAAGTTCCCTGCTTTTGATTGATTTGTTCCTATGCAAATGAAAAATAGTAAAAATGTTATTATATAAAGTATTTTTTTCTTTATTTTCACTACTTTTTTCCCCTTTCATTTGATATTCTTATTTTACTATAACTGATTAGAAAAAGCAAGAAATTTTTGCCATAATTTAATATGTCTATACTAGAGTGATATAAATAACTTTTAATCTGTAAAAAGAATTTACTTTTCCTAAATAAATTTCACTTTTTTAATTGTCCTCTATAATGTTATTTATTTTAATAACGCATTTTTTATTTGACGTTCTTTATTATAAAAATTATATTTTTTATATTCTAAATTGGACATCCCACCCAAAATATGATACTATTATAAAAAAATAAAAAAAGGACTGATAAAAATGGCATTTGATGGAATTGTAACAAAAGCAATAACCACAGAAATTACTCCCCTTTGCGGAGCAAGAATAGATAAAGTTTTTGAGCCTAATAAAAATGAAATTATATTAGGTTTATATTTAAATGGCTGTAACTATGCATTAAATATATGTATAGAAGCCCAAAATTGCAGAATAAACTTAACAACACATTCAAAACCCAATCCTCAAATTGCTCCTAATTTCTGTATGCTACTTAGAAAAAATTTAATTGGATTGAAACTAAAAAATATTATAACTTTTGATTTAGAAAGATTAATTATTTTAGAATTTGAAGGTTTTGATGAATTAGATGATATTATTTCTAAAAAGTTAGTTATTGAATTAATGGGAAAACACAGTAATATCATATTACTTGATGATAATAATGTAATTATTGATAGCTTAAGACATATAAAAGAAATTGATGAAAATTATAGAGATATTTTACCACACACAAAATATACATTTCCAACTTCAGAAAAAAATAATTTTCTAGAATTGTCAAATTTTGAAGCTTTCTTTAATATTATAATTTCTAATTTTTCAGATATTTTAGAAGCAAATAATATAAATGATTTAGCAAATCAAATATCTTCTACTTTTAATGGAATTAGTAAAAGTTTTATAAATTCTATAATTAACAAATATCAAATAGAGAAAGTTGATAAATCAAATTTAGAGATAATATTTAATTATATAACTACTGTTATAAATAATATTGGAACTGATAATTTATCTTTCGAAAGCATCAAAAACAAAGATGATATTATAAAAGATTATTTTTTAACCACTAAGAAAATTTCTGAGACTTTTAATCTAAATTTCTATATAGATGATTTTTATTATTCAAAGGAAACAAATGAAAATTTTAAAAATTATAGAAATTCTTTATTAAAACTTATTTTAGATACTTTGAAAAAATATAATAAACGTTTAGAACATATCAATCAAAAATTAAAAGAATGTGATGATATGGACAAATATAGAATTTGGGGTGAATTGATAACTGCTAATCTTTATAGAATTCCTAACAAAAATGTAGACATGGTAGAAGTTGAAAATTATTATGACAATAATAATTTAATTACTATAAAATTAGATAAAAAATATTCTCCTAGCATAAATGCAAAACGTTTCTTTAAAAAATATTCTAAATTAAAAAATGCTTTGGAAATTGTAAGTGTTCAAAAAATTGATACTTTAAATGAACTTAATTACATTGAAAGTGTTGTTTATGAACTTGAAAATTCTACTTCTGTTAATGAACTTGTTGATATTTTTGAAGAAATCTCTGAAAATGATATTTTTAAAGAAAGAACCTCCAAATATAAAACTAAAAAGAAATCCAAAATTAAAAAATCAAGTTTAACTAAAAATAAAGATGTTTCATTTAATCCTATTAAATACAATGTTGATGGTTATACTATTTTAGTTGGAAGAAATAACAAGGAAAATGATTATTTAAGCTTAAAATTTGCAAATAAAAATGATTTATGGTTTCATACAAAAGATATTCATGGTAGCCACACTATATTAAGAATTGATACTTCTAAGCCTTTACCTGATAATGATATTTTAGTTAAAGTTGCTAAAATCGCTGCATTACATAGTAAGGCTAAAAATTCTTCAAATGTCCCTGTTGATTATTGTGAAGTACGTTTTGTTAAAAAGCCATCTGGTTCTAAACCTGGCATGGTTATTTATACCAATAATAGAACGTTAAATGTAACACCTTAAAGTAAATAATAAAAAAAATGAAATAGAAAAAGACCAATGGATCTTTTCTCTATTTCATTTTTTCTTTTATTCTAACTAAAGTATTCAAAGCATCAATTGGTGTTAATTCATTTAAATTAACTTTATCAATTTCGTGTGCAATTTCTGCTAATTTATAATTAAACATATCAAATTGACCTTCTACTGCTTTTTTACTTTCTTTTTCTTGTTTCTTTCCAGTCAAGATATTTTTTCTTTCTAATCCTCTTAATATTTCATCCGCTTTTTGTGTAACAGCTTTAGGTACACCTGCCAAACGAGCAACATGAATACCGTAACTTTCATCTGTTCCACCTCTTAAAATTTTTCTTAAGAAGATTATATCTTCACCTTTTTCCTTGACAGCTATATTGTAATTTTTAACACCATCTAATTTTTCTTCTAGTTCTGTTAATTCATGATAATGTGTAGCAAATAATGTTTTTGCACCACATTTTTCTTTGTCTGCTATATATTCTGCTACTGCCCAAGCTATTGAAAGTCCATCATAAGTTGATGTTCCTCTTCCTATTTCATCTAATATTACCAAACTATTTTTTGTTGCTTCTTTAAGTATTGTTGCAACTTCCATCATTTCTACCATAAATGTACTTTGACCCATACTTAAATCATCTGATGCACCAACTCTTGTAAAGATTTTATCAACTACCCCTATTTTTGCTGATGTTGCTGGAACAAATGAACCTACTTGAGCCATTAATGTTATTAATGCAACTTGTCTCATATATGTAGATTTACCAGCCATATTAGGTCCTGTTATGATTGATAATCTATTTTCTTCTTTATCTAGATATGTATCATTTTCTACAAAGCATCCTGCTCCTAACATTTTTTCTATTACTGGATGTCTTCCACCTTTAATATCTAATACCCCAGAATCATCAACTTCTGGTTTACAGTAATTCAAATCTTCTGATACTGTTGCAAAAGATGCAAGTACATCTAATGTTGATACAATATTTGCTGATTTTTGTAATCTTTTTACATTTTTAGCTATTTCTTCTCTAATTTTTGTAAAAGCATTATACTCTAAGTTTACAACTTTTTCTTCTGCTCCAAGTATTTGATTTTCTAAGTTTTTTAATTCTTCTGTTATGTATCTTTCTGCATTTGTTAGTGTTTGTTTTCTTATAAATCTTTCTGGAACTTGGTCTAAATATGATTTTGTAACTTCAATAAAATAGCCAAATACTTTATTAAAGCCAACTTTTAAGTTTTTGATTCCAGTTTTTTCTCTTTCTTCAGCCTCTAATTGTATAATCCAATTTTTACCTTCTGTTGTTGCTGTTTTTAATTTATCTATTTCTTCATCATAACCTAATTTTATTATTCCACCATCTTTTACAGTCATTGGTGGATCTTCTACTATTGATTTTTCTATAAGTTCATAAATGTCTTGTAATTCATCTAAATTTTTGTATAAATCTTTTAACATATTAGATTTACAATTTGATAAAACTTTTTTTACTTCTGGTAATTTTGATAATGAATTCTTTAGTGTAATCATATCTCTTGCATTTGCATTACCATATGCCATTTTTCCTGCTAGACGTTCAATGTCATATACTTTTTTTAGATTTTCTACAACATCTCCTCTTAGGATAATATCATCTTTTAATTCTTGTACAGAGTCTAGTCTTCTATTAATTTCTAATGTATCTATAAGTGGGTCATTTAGCCATCTTCTTAAAGCTCTTCCCCCCATTGATGTTGATGTTTTATCAAGTACCCATAAAAGAGTTCCTTTTTTAGATTTATCTCTCATTTTTTCAGTAATTTCAAGGTTTCTTCTTGCATTTATATCTAAAGACATATATTTTGAAATATTGTAAACTGTTATTTTATTAATATGCTCAAGTGTAGTCATTTGAGTTTGTTCAATATATTCTATCAATGCATTTATTGAACATACTGCTAATGTTTTTTCTTCAATATTTTTTATTTCTTGTTGGTTACTATCAACAAAGTTAAATCTATATTTTATTTTTTCTGCATCGTCTGTAAAGAACTTATCATTAAATCTTGTAATATATGCATCAAATCTTTCTTTTATCTTGTTCATTTCTTCTTGACAATTTGACATCATACTATTTATTACAAGTTCTGACGGCATATATCTTGCTATTTCATCTAATACTAATGGAAAATTTTGATTATCTTTTATTTCTGCAGAATAAAATTCACCTGTTGAAATATCACATACACTAATTCCAAAGTATATTCCAGATTTAAAAATTGACATTATGAAGTTATTTTTTCTTTCTTCTAGCATATTACTTTCTACTACAGTTCCTGGTGTTACAACTCTTATAACTCCTCTTTTTACTATTCCTTTTGCGGTTTTGGGGTCTTCTAATTGTTCACATATTGCAACTTTATAACCTTTTGCAATTAATCTTGATATATATATTTCAGCAGCATGATGTGGTATTCCACACATTGGAGCTCTTTCTTCTTGTCCGCAATCTTTTCCTGTTAGTGTTAATTCTAGTTCTCTTGATGCTGTTATTGCATCATCAAAGAACATTTCGTAAAAATCTCCTAGTCTATAAAATAAGATACAGTCTTTGTATTGCTCTTTTGTTTCAAGATATCTTTGCATCATTGGTGAAAATTCTGCCATTTTTATTACTCCCTTTCTTCATTATCTATTTCTTTTGAATTATTTTCTCTTTCTTTCAACTTATATTCTTTTATATTATCTATTATTTTCTCTAACTCTTCATCATTTTTGATTAAAAAAGAATTTTTTTCTAATTCTTTAAATATTTCTCTTCCAAATGTCAAAAGTACTTTACCATTTAAATCAGGAATATTTTCAAGTCTTTGAATATATTCTAAATATTCCAAATCAGAAATGCTTTCAAGTTCTTCAAATTCTGTTAATTTTACATACTGTTCTTTAGGCATAATTATATTTTTAGTATAATCTATTATATATTTTCCATCTTCCTTTTCTATTTCAACTATAGAATGTAAAAACTTTCCATCATATCTTTTAACATATCCTGTTAATATACAGCTTTTTGGTAATGATGTTGCTATTTCTGCCGATTTTAAATGACACTTTCTATATCTTTTTTCTGATTCTAATTCTTTCTTTATATTTTTATCATTTATTTTTTTAGATAACTTATCAAATGTATAAACTTCTCCTTGGAATTCGTATTCATAATTTTGATTTTCTTTATTAAATTTAATTTTAGAAAAATCAATTTTATATTTCTTTTCAAAGTTTAGTTTTAAAATTTTACTAAAAATACTTTTTTCTCTAAATCTTGTATATAATTGTATTACTGAAATTATATAACTTTTTTCTAAATCTGGTTGTTCTTCTTCTGGTATGTCATGATAATCACTAAATAATACCTTATATGTATTATTATTAATTCCACTTTCGTTATATTTTGATTTTTTACTTTCCATCTATTTTTCACCTTTTAAATACCACATATGTTCAGAAACAATTTTAATTTCAGCCATTTTTCCAATCAAGCTTTTATCTCCTTCAAAAATAACAACTTTATTACTATCAGTTCTACCTGTAAGCATATCATCATTGTTTTTACTTGTTCCTTCAACTAAAACTTTTTGTATTGTTCCAACATATTTTTGATTATTCTCAGCTATTTGACTTTCAACTAAAGCTTTTAATTTATCAAATCTTATATGTTTTTGCTCTTCTGGTACTTGGTTTTCCATTCTATTACCTGGTGTTCCAACTCTTCTTGAATAAATAAACATATATACTTGTTCAAATTTTACTTTTTCTACAACATCTAATGTATCTTCAAACTCTTCATCTGTTTCTCCTGGGAAACCAACTATTATATCTGTTGATAGTGTTAAACCATGTATTCCTGCTTTCATTTTTTCTACTAAGTTTAAATATTGTTCTTTTGTATATTTTCTGTTCATTTCTTTTAGAACTTTTGTATTTCCAGATTGTAATGGCAAATGTACTAATTTACACACCTTTTCACAGTCTGCTATTGCTTTTATTACATCATCAGTAAAATCCTTTGGATGAGGTGATACAAATCTTATTCTTTCTATACCATCTATTTTATTTACTGCTCTTAATAGTGTTGCAAAAGAATTTACCCCTTCATATTCTTCAAATTTTATTCCTTTTTCACGTTCTACCCTTAAATATGAATTTACGTTTTGTCCTAATAAAGTTATTTCTTTATAACCTTGTTTTGCAAGTTCTCTTACTTCTTCTATTATTGCTCTTGGCTGTCTACTTCTTTCTCTACCACGTACATATGGTACTATACAATAGCTACAGAAGTTATTACATCCATTCATAATTGTTACAGATGCTTTTATGCTACTATCTCTTTTTATTGGTAAGCCTTCATATACTTTTCCATCTATGTCTAATATGTCTTCTAGTTTTGTTTTATTTTCTATAACTTCATATAAATCTTGTGGAAACTTATGTAATGTATGTGTTCCAAAGATTATGTCAGTATATGGGTAACTTTCTTTTATTTTATCTGTTATATGTTTTTCTTGCATCATGCAACCACCAATTGCTATTATAGTTCCACGTTCTTCTTTTATTTTTTTCAATTCTCCAAGTTTACCAAATAACTTGTCTTCCGCATTTTCTCTTACACAACATGTGTTAAATAATGCTAAATCCGCTTCTTTTTGATTTTCTGTTTTGGTATAACCCATTTCTTCTAACATACCGCACAATTTTTCTGAATCGTTTTCATTTAATTGACATCCCATTGTTAGTATACTATATTTTAAATTTTTATTTTCGTTTATTTTTTTTACTTTTTCTATATATTCTTTTTGTAAGTTAATTTCTTCTATCTCTTTTATTTTTTCCACGTGAGTTCCTCCTATTTTTTATGCTACTATTTTATTACATTTTGTCGTATTTTGCAAGTTTAAAGGCAAAAAAATAAAGTAGCTTTTTGCTACCTCATTCTTATGCAAGACCATATTTCTTTTTAAATTTATCTGCTCTACCACCAGCTGTTTCTTGTCTTAAATTTCCTGTCCAATATGGATGACATTTTGAACAAACATCAACCTTTATATCTGTTTTTGTTGAACCAACTTCTAAAACGTTACCACATGCACATGTGATTGTTGTTTGGTTATATGTTGGATGTATTCCTTCTTTCATTTATTTTCACCTCTTTTTCGCTTTTAATAACATGACTGTTTTTTATAATAACATATTTTTAAAATTATTTCAAGTATTATTTTGATTTTTCTTTGTTCTCTTGACTAAATATATACTGTGCTGATTGTAACATTTCTTTGTTTAATGATAATTTATGTACTAATTTGTTCATTACATTAAATACACAGGCTATTATTAATATTAACATTCCAATTTTTTTCCAGTATTTTTTTAGCATGATTTTTTCTCCTTTTTAAATAATACATTATTATTATACTTTTTTTTGATTAAATTGTCAACAAAAAATCACCTTTTCGACATTTTTCTTTTCTATAAGTTCATAAACATCTTTATTATTTTTAACATCTTCAATATTTTTACCATGCATTGTAAATAATCCTTTTACCCCAGAATTTAAAGCATATTTTATTGCCAATATATCTTCTTTACTTCCTATTTCATCACAAGCAATTATTTGTGGTGCCATTGACCTTATAAGCATATGTATTCCTTTATCTTTACTTACATTTTCAATTACATCAGTTCTAACTCCAATATCATTTTGAGGAATTCCTTTATAACAAGCGGCTATCTCTCCTCTTTCATCAACAACACCGCATATTCATACCTCTAAAATTTATTTCTTTTATTCCATTACTTAAATTTCTTATTAAATCTCTTAATATTGTTGTTTTTCCTTTTCCTGGTGGTGCTACTATTATTGTATTAAATATTGTTTCATTTTCTTTATCTATTACTTCTCTTAAAATATTTGTACTGCAATTTATTATCTCTCTTGCTATTCTAAAATTTAAGCTTGATATGTATTTTACATTTATGATTTTTCCATTTTCTATTACACATGAACCAGCTATTCCAACTCTATGTCCACCTTTTACTGTTATAAAACCCTCACATATTTGATTTTTGTATGCATATATAGAATTTTCGCAAAGTCTTTCTAACATTTGTAATATTTCTGATTGTGATACTACATATTCTAGCAATATATCTTGGTCTCTCAATTTTAATATAATTTGTCTTCCAACACGTATTCTTATTTCTTGCAACCTGTCCCAAATTATTGGATTTTGTTTAAATATATTTGATAAGTTTTCATATAAAGAATTTGGAAAATATCTTAAAATTTCATCTGGATTTTTCATTTGTAATTCCTTTCTTTTTTATATATTATATGCTTCATTTTATGTATATATACTCTTTTTTAGGTTAAACTATAATTGGTGATTAATGTGAAAAATAAATTATGGATTTTTGGTATTTTAATTTTAATTGTCATTGTTATTTGTGGCATAGTATATTTTTATAATAATAAAGAGAAAAATGATAATTCTAAATATCAAGCTGATAGAGCTTCTCAAAATTCTTCTGTTAATAATTCAAATTCAGATTATAATTCTTCTCAAAATGATGTAGCAGTACAAATAGAAAACAAAACTGAAAATCAAGTTGAAAATAAAACTCAAACTACTCCAGCTCCTGCTCAAGAAGAAATTGTAGCAACTTTTACAACTAAAATTTATAATAAAGATAGTGCTAGGCAAAATAATATAAAAATAACTTGTAATACTTTGAATAATTCTATAGTTAGAAATGGCACAACTTTTTCTTTTTGTGATACAATAGGGCCTGCAACAAGTGAAAAAGGTTACCAAGAAGCTGATATTTTTGATAAAGAAGGTCATAAGAAAAAAGGATTAGGTGGCGGTAATTGCCAAGTTAGTACAACTTTGTATAATGCTGTTCTTAAAACTCCTAATATGACTGTTATAGAAAGACATGAACATAGTAATAAAGTTCCTTATATTTCTAAAGGCAAAGATGCTGCAGTCGCTTATGGTGGTTATGATTTAAAATTTAAAAATAATACTGGTTTTGATATTATGATAAAAACTGAAGCCACTGCTTCAAATATTACTGTGTCTTTAATAAAATTATAAAAAGTAGTTCTTTTTTGAACTACTTTTCAACTATAATTGCATTTGGTAAATATCTTTCTCCTATTGGAGTTGAAGTTTTATTTACTACTTTTCCATTATAATACATTGTTGCTGAAGAACCTCCATCTAAATTAGCGGCATTGTAAGCATCATATCTATTAAATATGTTTTGTAATTCTAATAGATTTGTTCCTATACTATAACCTGGTTGTCTTCCATCAATAACTACAAATATAAATGTTCCGTCTTTTCTTTGACCAATTGCCATTCTTGGATGAATTCCACCTGAGTTTGAATTTTTTATTTGATTTTTTCCATTTACTATTATAAATGGCCCAAATTCAACAGCTGATTGTATTCCAGCATTTAGAGCTTCTTGATATGTATATTTTCCAAGTACCAATTTTCCTTCATTACTTAACCCTATCAAACTATATCTACTGTTTTTATTTCCATATAATAATTTTTTATTTATTATTGTTGCATCACACAAAAGATTTCCTGCACCAACACCTCCATCATCAGCAAACCCTCCTGCATTTATTCCTGCAATAGCATTATTTTCTTTTACTATTTGGCTTAATTTTGTTCCTCTTGATGATTTTCTAGCATCTACATATTTTACTTTTGTTGGATTTTTTACTATCATTACATAACCAACATAATTAGTTCCCTTTATTTTTTCAACAGTGATATTTTCTTTTTCTTTTTGTTCTTTTGCATAGTCTATATTTATCTCATTTGAATTTGAATCTTCATTATTTTGTACTTCTAGGTTAGATAATATTTCTTGAATTTCTTCATCAGATAAAAACCAAGTTGCTAAATATTGATGGTTCATTGTTGACATTGCAGTTTCTACCCATAATTCTTTATATTTTTGGAATAATGAAGTTTTAAAAAATAAAAATATGAATAGTACAAAAAGTATTATTAATCCAATTATTATTTTTAGGACTAATAATAATTTTTGTTTTAATGTCTTTTTCTTTTTTCTTCTTTTCTTCGTTTTATTACTATTGTTATTTTGATTATTATTTCCATTATTGCCTGATTCGAAATTTGTCTTTTGTTCTTCTTCATGCAATTTGTATTCATTATTTAATATTACATTTGTCATTGTATCTAAATCTTGCATTTTTATTCCTTCTTTGTTTTATTAATTTGTATTGATTTATTTATTTCTGCTCCTAAAAATAATGTGTAAAAACAAGAATAAGTCCACATCATTATAAGCATTAATGTTGTTAAACTTCCATAAGTTATTGAAAATCCTTTAAATATATCTAAGTATTTTGCAAATACAAAAGAAACTACATTAAGTGATATTGCTCCAAATATTGCCCCTGGAATTTGACTTTTAAAAGTCATTTTGTTTTTAGGCATAAATTTGTATAAAAATAAAAATATTATAAATGTTGCAAAAATAAATGTAAGTTCTGTTACTACACTTGATAAAAGTGTGTAGTTTTCAAATCCACCAAAATATTTTTTTACTATTGATATTAAACTATCTCCAAATACTAAGAAAGTTAGTCCGAGTACAATTATAACTATAAATATAATTGTTTGCAATAGTGACATCAATTTTAAATAAATAACAGATTTTTTCTTTTTACCATCTATTTTAAACACTTCGTATAATCCCTTCATTAAGGCATATAAGCCTTTTCCAGCAGACCATAATACAAATATAATTGATATTGAAATTGTTCCTATAGATTTTGAATATACTTCTCTTACGATATCTAGAACAAAACCACTCATAGTTGCTGGTATTATTTTTGATATTGCATCAAATAAGGTTTGTTGCTCAATATTTGTATATTGTATTAAAGTTATTAGTAATATAACAAATGGTATAAATGATAATATTGTGTAATATGAACATTGAGCAGAATATTCACTTATATGGTCTTTTTCCATATTTGACATTACTTCTTTAAAAATTTTTGTTATTTTCTCTTTCATAATACTTCCTTTTATTTATCATTCTCTTTATGTTCTTCTATTTTTTCATCAATTTTTTGTTTTAAATTTTCTCTTTGCTTTTGAACATTTTCTTTTATTTCTTCTTGGCTAGCTCTTACTTGTTCTTTTATTTTTTCTCTTTTCTCTTTTATTTTTACTTTTACAGCTTGTATTCTAGGGTATGCATTTAAGAATCTTCTATGTAGTATAGATTTGTTCATTAATATTTCTTTTACTTTCTTTGTTATTTCTTCTGTATTGTCTAATTCTTTTCCTACTTTCTTTGTTGTTGAACTTAATGATGTTATAACTTTTCCTGATATTATATTATCTATTAAGTATATTACTAGAATAGTCCAAAATAGTCCATTTAACCACACTTCTGGTAAACTTTCTATATTTTTTATTAAAAATGGATTTGATACATACATTATGAATAATCCTAATAAACCAAATGGTATTATTGTATTTAAGCATACTCTTCCGTTTATATTAAATTTTCTTTGGCTATAGTCCCACCATCTTGCATGATAAATTTTTTCCATAAAATAACTTGTTAAATATTCAAGTGTTCCACATACTAATATTGCCATAATAAATAATACAAATGGATCGTTTGTATATCTATTTAATAAAAATGTTATTAATATTGCTCCTGTTCCATATATTGGGCAATATGGTCCTACTAAAAATCCTCTATTTATAAATCTTTTATATTGAATTAATTTCCCTGTTACTTCCATACACCATCCTATAAATGAATATAGCATGAATAGTAAAAAATATACTCTTATATCTATTCCAAATATTACCATAATATTTCATTGCTCCTTTCTATATTTCTATTCTGTCTGTAAATTTGTCTTTTACTAATTCTTTTAGTAAATCATTTTCTGGCTTTTCTAGTTTTTCATCATCATTTACAATCTTGATTGCCGCTTCTTGTGCCAATTTTAAGATATCTATATCTGTAAACAAGTTTGCAATTTTAAAATCTGGTATACCATGTTGATTTGTTCCAAAGAAATCTCCTGAACCTCTTAATTCTAGGTCTTTTTGTGAAATTACAAAACCATCATTTGTCTGAGTCATAATCTTCATTCTCTCTCTTGTATTTTTGCCTTTTCCTTCATATTTTAAAATACAATAAGATTGATATTCTCCACGTCCAACTCTTCCTCTTAATTGATGTAATTGAGCAAGTCCAAATCTTTGTGCATCTTCTATTACCATTATACTTGAATTTGGCACATCAACTCCAACCTCAATTACTGTTGTTGATATTAGTATGTCTATTTCTCCATTTTTAAATCTTTCCATTATATCATCTTTTTCTTTTTGTTTCATTTTTCCGTGAATGTACTCTATTCTGTAATTTGGAAATACTTCTGTTTTACATTTTTCATATAGACTTATTACAGATTGTAAATCATTTTCTTCACTTTCTTCTACTAATGGACATACTATATATGCTTGTCTTCCTTCATCTACTTGTTTTCTTACAAAGTTATTCACTCTATCTTCTAAGGCTTTTGTTACTGCAAAAGTTTCTATTTTCTTTCTATTTGGTGGTAATTCATCTATTACAGAAATATCCAAATCTCCATATAATATAAGTGCTAAGGTTCTTGGTATTGGTGTTGCAGACATTACTAAAACATCTGGATTTTCTCCTTTTTGTGCCATAGTTGTTCTTTGTTTTACCCCAAAACGATGTTGCTCATCTGTAACAACTAGTCCTAAATTTTTAAAAGTCACATTTTCTTCAAGCATTGCATGTGTTCCAATTAATATGTCTATTTCTCCATTTTGTAATTTTTCTAATATTTCTGTTTTTTTCTTTTTTGTTATTCCAGAAATTAATAATTCACATCTTATATCAAATTTTTTTAATATTTTTTGAAAATTTTCTAAATGCTGTGTTGCAAGTATTGCAGTTGGTGCAAGTACAGCTACTTGATAGCCTGATTTAACTGCTTTATATGCAGAAATCATTGCTACTACTGTTTTTCCAGAACCAACATCACCTTGCAATAATCTGTTCATGGATTTGTCTTGCTCCATATTTTTATCTATTTCTTCTAATACTCGTAATTGAGCTTTTGTTAGGTTAAATGGTAAAGAATTTATTACATCAGACATATGCACATCTTTACTAAAACTAATTCCTTTATGGTCTTTTAAATTGCTATTTTTTAATTGCAATAAAGCTAATTGTGTTGATAGTAATTCTTCAAATACAAATCTTTTTCTAGCTATTTCAAAATCCGCAAATTCCTTTGGAAAATGTACTGTTTCTATTGCTTTATTTATCTCTTCTAATTTATATTCATTTAATATATATTGTGGTAAAGTTTCTTTTAACCCACCATCTTCTTCTACATCTTTTAAACCATTTTCTATTATTTTTCTTATTGTATTTTGAGATAAACTAAATGTTAATGGGTATAGTGGAATTATTTTTCCTGTATTGTTTTTCTTTTCTATTTCATCGAACACTGGTGAAGTTAAGTCTATTTTCCCATATTTATTACTTATTTTTCCAAAGAAACGATATTTTTTACCGTATTTCAAATTTATTTTTTAAATATGGTTGATTAAACCATGTTATTGTTGCTGTAGCTGTTTCATCTCTTACTTGCAATTTTTGCATAGTTTTTCCATTTCTAATTCTAGTATCTGTTAGTCTAGATACTGCAATAACTTCAATTGTTGCTTCTTCTCCATCAAAACATTCATACAATTCTTTTGGTTTGCTTCTGTCTTCATAATCTCTTGGAAAATATGTAATTAAATCTCCTAATGTAAAAATTCCTAATTTATTTAAGAGTTTTACCCTGTTAGGACCTACACCTTTTATATATTTTACATCTTTATTTAAATCAATCATCTTTTGCTCCTTTAAAGTTTGGTGCATCTTTTAAATTTTTAATATTTTAAAATCTAAGCCATCTGCACTTACTAATTTAAATTCAATTCCATCAATATTTCCTTCTATTGCATCTTGAATTGCTGATGCGTGTAAATGTCCGTAAAAACATCTTTTTATGTTATATTTTTTTAATATTTTTATATATTCTGTGTTTAAATTGTTTTTTGTTATTGGTGGATAGTGCATAAATGCTATTATCTCTTTTTCTGTTCCATATTGTTCGATTCCACTTTTTATTGATAGTTCTAATCTTGCTACTTCTCTTTGTGTTAATCTTTTATCTTCTGCATCTTCTGTTAAAGCCCATCCTCTTGTTCCTACTATTATTTTGTTTTCAAATTCATAGCTGTTGTTTATTAAAAAATCTATATTTTCAAAGTTCTTTTCTTTGATATATTTTCTCATACTTGTTACTGTTGACCACCAATAGTCATGGTTTCCTTTTAATAATATCTTTTTTCCTGGTAGTGAATTTATATATGCAAAGTCTTTTTCTGTTTCGTCTAAATACATTGCCCATGAGAAATCTCCTGGTAATACTACTAAGTCTTTTTCTGTGACTTTTTCTTGCCAGTCTTTTTTTATTTTTTCTTCGTAATTTTCCCAATTAGTACCAAATATGTTCATTGGTTTGTTGGTGTTGAATGATAAGTGTAAGTCTGCTATTGTGAATATTGCCATTTGTTTTCTCCTTTCGATTTTTTCTTTATATAGTTTACAATATTTTTGGTAAATTGTCTAGAAATTTGTGAAATTTAAATTGAAACAAATAAAAAACACAGCTTCTAATTAAAGAAACTGTGCTTAAAGCTTGTTATTTATTGATTGACTCTGGTAACTTAGTCTCAACTATTTTTCCTGTTTCATCGATAATTCCACAATCTTTGCCATTTTTTATTATGGCAAATCCACCTTTAAAATCATATGCATAATCAAATTTAGGTTCAATTACCTTTCTTCCTCTTTGATCTACGAAGCCATATTTTCCATTATCGAACTTCTTTGCTAAATATTTCTCTGTGTTCCGAATAATTGTAGTACTCTCAGTCATAAAATAACACTCCTTAATATTTATTTGCCAACCCTTGGCATACTAATATTATATCATATTTTTATGTCAAATTCAAGTCACAACTTTATTTAACAACTTCAACATCAATATTTAAGTTTTCACCATTAATATTTGTCTCTGTATAATCTGCTCTATCTGCATCATAAACGATTTCTACTGCTAAAGTATCATGTTTAATTAACTCTGCATTTTGTTTTATAACATTTTCTAACATTTCATTTCCAGATACATAAAGATTTATTTTATCTAAAACTTCAAAACCTTTGTCTTTTCTCATGTTTTGAACTTTTGATAATACTTCTCTTACATAACCTTCTTCTTTTAATTCTGGTGTGATATGTGTGTCTAATACAACACCTATTTCTCCTTCACCAGCAAATGCAAATCCATCTTTTCCATTCATTGTTATTAATAAGTTTTCTGAATTTAAACCAATTTGTGTATCATCTATTTCAATGTATTCAACTCCACCGTTTTTTACTGTGTTTGCTAAGTCCATTTGATTTTTCTTTGCTATTTCTTCTTTTATTCTTGGGATTAATTTTCCGTATTCTTTTCCTAATACTGGTAAATTTGGTTTAATTTCAAAGTTTACATAGTCTGACATTTCTGCTCCTAGTTCAACTTTTTTAACATTTAATTCTTCTTTTACAATGTCTGAATAATATTCTGGTAAAGTATCTACAGATATTAACATTTCTGATAATGGTTGTCTGTTTTTGATATTTACTGAATTTCTTGCACTTCTTCCTAGTTTTACTATTGTGTATGCTAAGTCCATTTCTTGTTCTAGTTTTGTATCTACTGCTGTTGCATCATATTCTGGCCATGAGCATAAGTGTATACTTTCTGGTGCTGTTTTGTCTAATCCAGCTACTAAGTTTTGGTAGATTTCTTCTGTCATGAATGGTACAAATGGTGCTGATATTTTGCTTAATGTTACTAATACTTTGTATAATGTTACATATGCTCCTATCTTTTCATCTGTTAATTCTTGACTCCAGAATCTTTCTCTGTTTCTACGTACATACCAGTTTGAAAGTTCATCTGTAAAGCTTTCAATTTGAAGTGCTGCTGATGTTATATCATATTTGTCTAATTTTTCATCTACTTCTTTTACTAATGTATTTAATTTAGAGATAATCCATTTGTCCATTATGTTTGTTACTTTGTAATCTTTATATTCTAATGGATTGAATTGGTCTATTTCTGCATATAGAACATAGAATGAGTATACATTCCATAATGTGCTTAAAAATCCTCTTTGTGTTTCTTGTACATTTTCTAGTCCTAATCTTGTTGGTAACCATGGTGCACTACATGTGTAGAAATGCCATCTTGTAGCATCTGCTCCAACTTCGTTTAATAATACCATTGGATCTACTCCGTTACCTTTTGATTTTGACATTTTTTGTCCTTTTGAGTCTAGTACGTGTCCTAATACTATACAATTTTCAAATGGTGTTCTTCCAAATAATGCTGTTCCCAAGGCTGTTAATGTATAGAACCATCCTCTTGTTTGATCTATTGCTTCTGATATGAATTGTGCTGGGAAGTTTTTCTCAAATAAGTCTTGGTTTTCAAATGGGTAATGTAATTGTGCAAATGGCATTGAACCAGAGTCAAACCAGCAGTCTATAACTTCTTTTGCTCTTGTCATTCTTTTACCACATTTTGGACATTTTAAATGTACATTATCGATATATGGTTTGTGTAATTCGATATCTTCTGGACAGTCTATTGCTTTTTCTTTTAATTCTGCAATGCTTCCAATACATTCTTGGTGTCCACAATTTTCATCTTCACAAGTCCAAATTGGAAGTGGTGTTCCCCAATATCTGTCTCTTGAAATTCCCCAATCTATTACGTTTTCTAGGAATTTTCCAAATCTTCCTGTTCTAATTGTGTCTGGATACCAATTTACTTTATTATTATTTTCAACTAATTCATCTCTTAGTTTGCTCATTGCAACAAACCAACTTTCTTTTGGGTAATAAAGTAATGGTGTGTCACATCTCCAACAGTGTGGGTATGAGTGCATATGTTTTTCTTTGCTGAATAGTTTATTTTCATCTTGTAACCATTTACAAATATCTTCGTTACAATCTCTAACAAATCTACCCGCCCATGGTTCTACTTCTGATACGAATTTTCCTGTTTTGTCAACTAAGTTTACAAAAGCTATACCATTTTGTTTAGAAACTAAGCTATCATCTTCACCATATGCTGGTGCAATATGAACTATTCCTGTACCATCTGTTAATGTTACGTAATCTCCATGAATTACTTCAAAAGCTTTTCCATCAACTTTTGCGAATGGCATTAATTGTTCATATTTTGTTCCTAATAATTCTTCACCTTTGAATTCTTTTACGATTTCATATGGTGTTTCTTTTAATACTGATTCTATTAAATCTTTTGCTAAAATGTAGTTTTCGTATACTGGTTCATCATCTGTTCCAATATTTGCTTTAACTTCTGCATAAGTATATGATTTGTTTACACATAATGCTAAGTTTGAAGGTAATGTCCATGGAGTTGTTGTCCATGCTAAGATGTATGTGTTATCTTTTCCTACAACTTTGAATTTTGCAATACAAGTTAAGTCTTTAACATCTTTATAACCTTGTGCAACTTCGTGTGAAGATAAAGCTGTTCCGCATCTTGGGCAATATGGCATTACTTTGTGACCTTCATATAAAAGTCCTTTTTTCCATAATTGACTTAAAGCCCACCAAACAGATTCAATATAGTCATTGTGGTATGTTACATATGGATGTTCCATATCTACCCAATAACCAACTTTGTTTGTCATTTCTTCCCACATATGAACATATGTGAAAACACTTTCTTTACATTCTTTTACGAATTTTTCTACACCATATTCTTCGATTTGTTGTTTTCCTGAAATACCAAGTTTCTTTTCTATTTCAAGTTCAACAGGAAGTCCATGTGTGTCCCAACCAGCTTTTCTATCAACATGGTATCCTTTCATTACTTTATATCTAGGAATTATGTCTTTCATAACTCTTGTTTCGATATGTCCAACATGTGGTTTTCCATTTGCTGTTGGAGGTCCATCATAAAATGTAAAATATCTTTGACCTTTATTCATATCAAAATTTTTCTTGATTATGTCGTTTTTCTTCCAGTAATCTGCAACTTCGTTTTCCATTCCAACAAAGCCATTTTTTAATTCAACTTTTTTGTACATAAAATTTCCTCCTCCTTCGATGGTAGAAAAATCAAAAACCTCGCCATCATGCTTTTTTCAGCATAAGGGCGAGGCTATATATCTCACGGTACCACCTTAATTATTTATCTTTTATTTTTAGATAACTTCTCATTTTTCTTTAACGCAGATTTACGTTTAGACTTATTTGCTTTTGAGCTTTCAGTCTAAAAACAGTTAAGGTGATAAAAAATTATTTTTACTTACCAAATTCTCAGCTTTCTTTGGCTCTCTTTAAGATATTTTATAATTTTTGTTGTCCTTACTTTTGTCTTTTTTTATTTTTTATGTTTATTATTATATCACATTTTTTTGTGATTTCAAGTGGTTTGTGTAATTTTTTTGTTTTTGTCATAAAATTAATCATCTTGAAATGTTTTTTTCCTAGTATTTTGCATATACTAAATAAAATAGTAGAAAGGGTTTTATATGAATCAGATATTGCAAACAAAGATTAAAAATTCTAATAATAATGGAAAGAAAAAATCTTTTTTAAAAATTCAATTTTATATTTCTATTTTTGTTTTTTTGTCACTAATTGTCTATTTGTTTTTTTATTGGCAAAATTTGCATAGAGATGAACTTTATTCTGATAGCCTTTTGTCTAATTATAATTTAACTAGATTATATGCTAATTCTGAAAGTTCTAATAGTTTATATTCTAGTGATTTTTTTAGTATTCTTAACGCCAATAGTAATGATAATCCTATTTTGGGAATTATCGAAATTAAAGCTATAAATTTGTATTACCCTTTTTTTGCTTATTATAGTGATGAAAATTTAAAACTTTCTCCTTGTAAATTTTTTGGTCCAGAGCCTGGTAAGGTTGGTAATATCTGCATTTTGGGACATAATTATAATAATGATAAATTTTTTAGTAATGTTAATTTGCTAAAGGTCAGTGATGAGATTGTTTTATATGATAATTTGCAAAATTCTTTTCATTATTTTGTAGAAAAGGTTTATGAAGTGAATAATAGTGATTTTTCTCCTATTTATGATTATGATAAAAATAGGATGTTTCTTACTCTTATAACTTGTAATAATGTTAATAATAATAGAATTATTGTTAGGGCTTGTGCTAAATAGTGATGGTTTATACAAAAATAAAGTTCCCAAATATTTTGGGAACTCATCTGTTTTTAAATAAATATACCTTAATGTATTTTTATGATATACTATTGATTTAAATTTGTCAATAGATTTTTTTAATTTTATTTCAATTTTTTCTCAATTAAATCTGCTATCTCTTTTGCCTTTTTAGTAATATATTCTTGGTCTTCTCCTTCTATCATAACCCTTACTAAAGGTTCTGTTCCAGAAGGTCTGATTAGAACTCTACCATTTCCGGCAAATTCTTTTTCTAGTTTTTCAATAGCTTCTTGTATTTCTGTATCTTTGTTGTAGTCGTACTTTTTATCTGCATTTACTTTTGCATTTACTAATACTTGAGGATATAATTTGATAATTTCAGCCATTTGTGATGCTGTTTTGTTTGCTTCTAATATTGCTTGGATTAACATTAATGATGTTAATATTCCATCTCCTGTTGGGTTGTAATCTAGTAATATAACATGACCTGATTGTTCACCACCTAAGTTATAACCTTCTTTTAGCATTTCTTCTAGAACATATCTATCTCCAACTTGTGTTTGTGCAAGCTCTAAACCATTATCTCTAGCATATTTGTGTAATCCTAAGTTACTCATAACTGTTGCAACTAATGTGTCTTTTGCTAGTTTGCCTTTATTTCTTAGATAATTTGAAATGATAGCCATTATTTTGTCTCCATCAATTTCATTACCATTTTCATCTACTGCTAGACATCTATCTCCATCTCCATCATATGCAACACCTAAGCTTAGTTTATTTTCTACAACATATTTTTTTAATCCATCTAAATGTGTTGAACCACAATGATGGTTTATGTTTATTCCATCTGGATGATTATTTATAATTTTGTATTTAATTCCTAATGCTTTAAATACTTTTTCTGCAACTACTGATGTAGCTCCATTGGCTGTGTCTATTCCGACTATAAAATCATCTCTATTTATTTTTTCTATATTGTCATCAAAGTTTTTTCTAAAGAAATATACATATTCATCTAATAAATCCATTCTGTATTCAGATACACCAATTTTACTGCTTATTGCTGTTAATTCATTTATTTTTCCTGAATCCATTACTTCTTCTATTTCTTCTTCTAGGCTATCTGGAATTTTCATTCCTTTATTACTAAAATATTTTATTCCATTAAATTCATATGTATTATGTGATGCAGATATAACAACACTTGCATCAGCATTTAATTTTCTTGTTAAGTATGCAACTGCTGGAGTTGGTATAACTCCTAATAATTTAACATTTGCACCATAACTTAAAAATCCTGCAACCATTGCACTTTCAATTAATGTTCCTGATATTCTTGTATCTCTTCCTATTAAAATTGTTGGTGTATGATCTGTATGTTTAGATAAAACATATGCTCCTGCTTTTGCTACTTTATATACTAATTCTGGTGTAAGTTCTGTGTTCGCTATTCTTCTTATACCGTCTGTTCCAAAATATTTTCTCATACTAAAACTTCCTTCCTATCTCTTTATGAACATCATTAATTTTTCTTTCCATGTTAGAGTAAGCTCTTCTGGTTCTTCTATTTCTATTCTTTTATTATTTACTGCTAATTTAGGATTAATTGTTGTTAATTCTTCTAATTTATTTGCTCCTACAATTTCTTCTATTTTTTCCATTGCTTGTGGAATCATTTTATAAATTGTATTTTGTCTATGAACATCACTTCCTAGAAAATGAATCATATTATGCTCAAAGAATTTTCTTACAATATATTGTGCTTTTTCTCCATAATAGCCTAATATACTTGCATAATTTGCTTGCATTAATACACCTTTTTCGATTAAATCTGTTATAAGTTCTGGTTCTTTTTGAACAAATGTGTATCTCTCTGGATGTGCAAGTATTGGTATTAATTTATGCTCTTGTAAAGAATATATTACATCATATAAGTTCATTGGTTCTACATTTAATGGCATTTCAAATAAAACATAACAACTATTATTTATAGTTGATGCTTTTCCATCTATTAATAATTGCATTATGTTTTCAGACATATATATTTCATTTCCTAAATATACATCTATGTTCATTCCTTTGTTTCTTAGATTTTCGCTTATTGCATTTACCCAAACATCTCTTTCTGGTACGTTTGTTTCATAATATTTTTCTATATAATGTGAAGTTAAAACTATTCCTTCAAATCCTGCTTCTTTTGCTTCTTTTATCAAATTAAATGTTTCATCTATACTTCTTGAACCATCATCTATGTTTGGAAGTATGTGTGTATGAAAGTCTATCATTGTTGTTCTCCTCTTTTTCTATTTGTTTAAATCATCTTTTTCCTTATCTAAATATGAATTAATTTGATTTAATATATCATTTGTTTTATCTAGTGTTGATCTTCTATCTTCATTATTGAATATAAGTGGTCTTCCCAAATCACTTTCTTTTTCTATGTCTATTTTTGATTTTTGAGTATTTATTTTTGTAATATTTTGTGTTTCCTTTTTTAATTCATTAGCAATATTTTTTGTGTTAAAATTATTAGTGTTGTGTGTAGATGTACTATGATAATAATATTTTTCATTATACTTTTTAGCAGAAACAGGCATTTTGTTTATAACAACTCCCACTAATTTTCCACCTACGTTTTGTATATTTTTTATTACTCTTGCTAAATTGTCTTTTTTAGTTTCTTTATGTGCTGTTACAATTACTGTTGCATCTGCTACTCTTGATAAGATAACAGAATCTGTAACTAATTCACATGGGGTACCATCTATTACTATTAAGTCACACACTTGTTTTAAATCTTCTAACAATTTTGTCATTTGTGGTGAAACTAATAATTCTGATGGATTTGGTGGTATATTTCCTGCTGGCATTAACAATAAATTTTCTATTTCTGTTTTTTGTAAATACATAGAAATATCTGTTTCTTCTGGTCTTTCTATATCTATTTCTGATAAATAGTTTGAAAGTCCTGGACGTGGTGATACTCCAAATATTGTATATTGTCTACCTTTTCTCATGTCAGCATCTATTAATATAACTTTTTTTCCTGCTTGTGCAAATGTAACTGCTAAATTTGAAGATACCCAACTTTTTCCTTCTCCTGGAAAAGTTGATGTTAATAATAATGTTTTCATTTTCTTGCTTGTATCCATAAATTGTATATTTGTTCTTAGTGTTCTAAATATTTCTGATATTGGAGATTTCGGATCTCTTTGTGCTATTAATTCTTTTCTTGTTTTCATTATCTTTTCTTACCTCCTTTTTCCATATTGAAGTTATACATTGGTATTGATGCAAGAACTGGAACTTTGAATTGTTTTTCTACATCTTCTGCTGTTTTTACTGTGGTATCTAGCATATTTGCTCCTATTACATATATAATTGAAACAACAATTCCAATTGCTGCAAACATTATTACATCTTTTGTATGATTAACATTTGATGGTGTAGTGCTTACTTCTGCTTGGTCTACAACTTGTACGTTATTTATTTTATATATTTCTGTAACTTTTTCCATAAATACTTTTGCTGTTTCATTTGTTAATTTTTCAGCAAGTGTTGGGTCTGAATTTGTTACTGATAATACTATTATTTCTGTATTTGTTTTTTGAGTTACTGATACATTATTTTTCAGTTCATCCTCACTCATTTTTATTCCTAAATTTGAAATGACTTTGCTTAAAACACTTTTACTTTGTGCTAATGCACTATATGTTGATACTAATTTTGAGTTTAATGTTAAGTCTGTTGTTGTTATTGTATTTGCTTGGTTTGATGCACTTCCTGATGTTGCTAGTAATAGTGTTGTTGATGATGTATAAACTGGTTTTACAAACGCTATTGTGTACATTATTCCTATTAATATAGATATTGATATTATTAATATTATTTGTAGTTTTTTGTTCCAAAAGTCTAATAGGATTTCTTTTAAATCAATTTCATTTTCTTCCATTGTTTTTATCTCCTTTTATTTTTAATCACATTATATATTTTACCATAGTCTATTTTTATATTCAATACAATATAAATAAAACTTTTAGTTTAACATCCTTTTTATACTTTACTTGCTTCTTTTTGTGTTAATGCTTTGTATACTGATATTATTATTAACACTATTATTATTCCTAAAAATACTCCAAATGTGTCTATTCCAACATCTATTGGTGATGCTGTCCTTTCTGGTATGAAACTTTGGTGTATTTCATCTGATATTGCATATATTAGTCCAACTAGTATACTTATTGAAAATTTGTATTTTAAGTGGAGTTTATATGTACTTATGAAGCTCATTATTAGTATTCCCACTAATGTATATATAGAAAGGTGTGCACCTTTTCTTATTATTGGTTGTGACCTTTCTACTATTTTGTTTTTTGTTTTTTCACTTAAGTTTTTTGTGTATGGAAATACGTCTATTATTTTTCTTGCTACTTTTCTGCTTATTCCACTTGAGGTTTGTCCATCTTGACTTGAGAAGTTGAAGATGGATGCGAATGTTAATCCTAGGAGGATTAACATGGTTAGTCTGAATAGGGTTCGTTTCAAATTTGAGGACCTCCTGAATCTATTAATTTTTAGTTATGTGCATAAAAATACACTAAATTTTTAAAAATTTTTTTAAAAATTTTTCAACACCATCATTATTATTATCGCATTTACTAACGATATTAGCCACTTTTTTTAAATCATCATTTCCATTCTTCATTGCAACAGAATACCCTGCATATTTTAACATTTCTAAATCATTATTATCATTACCAAAAGCAATAATTTCATTTAATTTTACATTAGCATAATTCGCTAATTGTTTCAAAGCATTTCCTTTTGTTGCAAAAACATTGTATAAATCAATTTTATGCTTTTTATCAGTCCAACTTCTAATGTTTTTATTTTTTTTTACGAAATCATTTATTTGATCTAATGCATATTTATAATTATCTTTTGAAAAATTCAAATTGATTTTTTCAACTTCAACATTACTATCTTCCAAATAAAATTCTTTGCTTATAATTTTTCTAGTAGCCAAAATATAATCTACAATCTTTTTATCATCAATTATATTTTGTATTTGTTTAATATCATTTGAATGTATATACCAATTTCCATCTATTAAATACTCAACTAAAAAATTACTATCTTTAATAATTTCTTTTATATCATTATATTTTATCCAATTCTTTATTATATGCTTATAATTTTTATTGATACAAGAAGCTCCATTTGATGTTATAAAATAATCTATAAAATTCATTTTTTTTATTTCTTCTGGTATCCCTATCATAGATCTTCCTGTTGATATTGTAATTAAATACCCATCATTTGATAATTTTTTTAGAGTATTGTATGTTTCATTTGAAATTGTATTATCATCTTTTAATAAAGTGCCATCTAAATCTATAGAAATCATTTTATACATTTATTATCACCACTTGTTTCATTTTTAAAATATGTTTCTACTAGTTTGTAGTCCTCTTTAGTAGTTATTTTCATATTAGTTGATGCACATATAGCAATAACAACACTTTTTTTCATTAAAATCCCTAACATACCTGCTGTATATGATTCGTACTTTTTTTCATCAAATCTTTTATCATTATATATTTCATTTGCAATTTCTAAATACATTCCTTCAGGTACTTTAGCATGTAACAAATTATTCCTATCTGGTCCAATAGCTAATGAATTATCATCTTCTGAAATTTGATAAAAGAAACCATGGCACTTTGCAACTGTAGTTACTATAGTATTTTTATCACATTTTAAAATACATTCTTCTATATTTGATATTGTTACCAAAGGCATATTAGCATTATGTATTACGATTTTAGATAACTTATCATATTTATTATTTAATAAATAATTAATACCATTTCTTATTGATTCATGTCTTGTATTTCCTCCAATTATAATATCTTCAATTTTATTTATGGAATATCTTTTTATTATTTCTTTCATTTCATCCACATAGTTTTTTAAACAAACAACAAATATTTTATCAATAAATTTACAATTAGAAAATTTTTCCAAAGTATGAACTATCAATGGTTTTTTTTCTATTTCTACAAATTGTTTTGGATGATCTCCACCAAATCTTGTTCCTCTTCCTCCAGCTAAAATCAATGCAATATTCATATTTATTCTCCTTTTCTAAAAAATTGTTTTACTTTTTCTACAATATTTTTTAAGTATATTTTTTCTTCTTTATTCATAGTTGTAAGAACTATAAAAGTATACATTGTTATATATATAATGATTCCTAAAATCAACTTAATCCAATTAAATTCTATATTTTTTATAATTATCATATTTAATACTGTTATCACACTAACTTTAAGCAAAAAAATTATTAAGAATTTCCAGTATTTTGGTATATCTAATTTAATTTTTTTCCAGTAAAATATATTCATAACTAAAATTTGCCCCAAAAATGTAGCTATTAATGTTCCTATTGCAGCTCCAATTCCCTCAAATCTTTTTGCTAATGGTATTGTTAATATTACATTAATTATAGCAATTATAAAATAAACAACAGATCTAAATTGATGTTTATTTTTTGCTTGTATAATTGAAATACCAATGTTTTGAGTTAATGGTATTAGTGCGGGAAGTATAATCAATAATATAATATAATATGTTTGTTCATATCCTCCCCCAACCCATAGATTTAAAAATTGTTTTCCATACACAATAAAGCCAGATGAAATTAATACCATTAAATATATTTGAATTCTAGAAACTTTTAAAAATAAATTTGATATTTTATAATCAGCTTCTTTTTCTTCAAGCATTTTTGTTATTTTAGGTAAAAACAAACCACTTAATGTTGTTGAAACTGTTGTATTCATATTAATTATTTTACTACCAACAGAATAAATAGAAACAGCAACAGTTCCACAGACACTTCCCAATATAACTTGATCTGTATTATTGAAAACCGTATCAACTATTAATCCTAAAAATACAAAAAAAGAATAATTAAATATATTTTTAAATAATTCCACATTAAATTTTCCTTTGGATATATATATCTTCATATTAAGCTTTTTAAAGCAACATAATAATGTACATATGTGATACATTATGTTAAAAATACTTGTAACTATAACCATTGCAATTGCTTTATATCCTAAAAACAACAATGGTAACATAGTAAGTGGTATTGAAATTGTTTTAACCAAATTCAATATCTTTAAAAATTTAAATTTTTCACATGCCATGACATATGAATCAAATATACTTAATGGAAAAGATATTGCTATTGTTAATATTAATATTTCCATTATTACTTTTGCTTTGCCTATTTCATCTTGAGTTAATGCAGGAAATAATTTTTGAATATTATTTATTAATGCAATCCCTATAAAAATTGTTATAATACCTATTGCTGAATACAATATTAAAAACAATCCATTTATCTCTTTTTCTTTATCATATTCTTTTTTAGCCTGAGCTTTTGAAATAAATCTTATCATTGCATTTCCAAATCCCATATCCAAAACAGATAAATACGATATTACTGATGATACTAATGAATATAATCCAAATTCTTCATTTCCCATCAATTTTAACATTATTGGTGTATAAACAAATGTAACAATTATGTTAGCAATCATATTAATATATCCTATTATAGCACCAGATTTTATTTCATTTTTTTTCACTTTTATTTCCTTTCATTTTTTCTTCAATATAATCAACTATTCTTTTAGCAGAATTACCATCATGATATTTATTATACAATTCATTTGCTTTCATTCTTCCTTCTAAATTGTCATCAATATTATTAGCAACATTATAAACAAATTTTTCTAAATCAGCAAAACTATATATATATTCACCAACAATATCCTTTTTATAATTTTTTGTTGCTAATCTAACATGTTTTGAATATTCTTTAAAATCTGGAATTGCTAGTCCTATCATTTTATTGGTTAATAAAAAATCATAATAAATGGTTGAATAGTCAGTTATTAATGCATCAACACTTGATAAATAATCATATATTGATTCATCATATTCAAAATAATTATTATCCAATAATTTTATATTTGATAATTCTAATTTTTTTATATCTTTTCTATCTTCTTGAGGATGTAATTTTATTATCAATAATTCTTCATTCTTTTTCAAAATATTTTTTTGTTTTAATAATTCTTCTTTGCTACTTACACATGGAATTCCATATTTAAATTTTATATTTGTTCTTCCTTCATAACTATCTGTTTTTTTATGATTCCTATAGGTTGGCATCCAAATAATAGTTTTTTTTCTTTTAAATTCAGGAAACAATATTTTATTATTTTTTATAATATTATCATTTCTAGCCGAACCTGTTATTAAAATACATTTTTCATCAATATTAAATAGCTTAGATAATTCTTTTTTAAAGAAATCAGAATTAGCTGTAATATAATCTACTTTTCCAATTTTTCTGCAATATTGATCTGTTGCTTTCAATGGCATACCATGTGTTAGATGAATTTTTAATTGTCCTTTATTTAGTTTTATAATATATTGATTATTATCTATAATTATTTTTGCATGTAATCTTAAATAAAATAATTTCATTTTATTTATTTTATTTTTATTTATAAAATACACATTATCATATTTTATTTTGGAAAATTTGCTAGTATCCTCATCAGTTATCCATATCATTTTGTATTTTTGGTTTATATTTCTATTTATCATTTCCAAAAAAACATTTTTCGTATTATCAGAATATGTAGGAATACTTTCAAGTAAAATATAATTTTTCATTTTTATTGGTAATCCATATATAAAAGATTTTAATATTTCTTTTAACATTTTTAATATCATATGATAATTTAATAAATTTAAATTTATCAGACTAAGACCTTGGGGTTTCACCCCAAACCCTGAAAATTTTTTGAAAAAAATTTAGTAAAACTTTTGGTAAAATGCAATTTCATTGCATTTTTTGTAAATCCATTAACGGAAATTTTATAATTAAAACCCAAATACCGTGACTTTGTCACGGTATTTTACTAAAAGTTTAGGTCAAGCCTTTAGGGAACCGCAAAGATAAATGCGGCAGGCGAAGCCTGATTTGCGAAGCAAATTTCCTGACCAAGAAGGAACACAGGGTGTGGGACAGAGTCCACAGTTTTAATGTCTGTCGGTCGCGCTTTGCCAGCGGAGCATCCCACTGCTGCCACGGCTTGCCTCCCATCTGCTGCTTGAGTGCAAGATACAGTGCACCGGCGCAGCCGATGGTATCGCCATCGGGGTTTTTGTGGCAAAGGATCAGGATATCGTCCGCGCCGCGCAGACGCAGCACGGCTGTCTGCCGATCCACAGATTCGGTCATAAGGCTCCTCTTTTCTCGGCCGCGATTGGGGGCTATTCCCTCTCCCCCGTTGGTTCCGGCCTTTGGGAAGGCGCAGCTGCAAGCGTAAATTTCAACTGCGCGTTTTGGTCGATGACTGGCTACAGTACCAGTTAAGATGTATCTGAAAGCAACGAAAATGACAGATATTTCGCAAGCACAAGCAGGATGTAAGGCAAAGAACCGCAGGGATCCTTTGTGTTTTTTAGCGCAAAATCCGGCTGTGTTTGTAAAAACAGACTAATTTTTCGACTTTTCAGATACAGTCTGGGCAGGTTATTCCTGCTCTTCCGGTTCTGCCTGTGCTGCGGGGTGTGCTTTTTCAATATCCTGCAGCAGCTGGTCAATGTGCACTGCGTAAGCAGCGCTGTCATCCTTGGTAAACACAAAGCGCGGGGCTTTGCGGATGTGCATGCGGCGGCTGACTTCGGTGCGGATATGGCCCGGAGCTTTGTTCAGGGCTTTCACCACCGGGTCCGCGCCGCCTTCGCGCCCCATTACACTGATGTACACCTTAGCGACATCCAGGTCCGGGGTAACATCAAGCCGGGTCACAGTCAACAGACCGCCCGAAACGCGGGGGTCCTTCATTTCGCCGATAATGGCGATCAGCTCGCGTTTCATATCCTGTGCCATACGGCCATGGTTTTTGCTTGGCATAACTTTACCTCATAAAGCCCCCTGCGGGGCTTGTCAAACAAGCGGGAACGGCTCAATGCCGGATCAATCGCGGTATTCTTCCAGCTTGAAGCACTCGAATACGTCACCCTCTTTGACGTCGGAGAACTTCTGCAGGGTGATGCCGCATTCATAGCCTTCGGCCACTTCCTTGGCGTCATCCTTGAAGCGCTTCAGGGATGCAATGGCATCCTCGCAGATGACGATACCGTCACGCACCAGGCGCAGCTGGGCATCGCGGGTGATCTTGCCGGAAGTAACACGGCAGCCGGAAACAGTGCCAACGCTGGAAATCTTGTAGACCTGGCGAACCTGTGCTTCGCCCAAGGCGACTTCGCGCACCTTGGGGGCCAGCATGCCCTTCATAGCGTCGGAAACATCGTTGATGGCATCGTAAATGACGCGGTACATACGCATTTCAACACCGGCCTGCTCGGCTTCAGCCTTGGCAACAGCGTCCGGGCGGACATTGAAGCCGATGATGATGGCGTTGGAAGCATCGGCCAGAGAAACATCGGACTTGGAAATTGCACCAACACCGGCATGGATGACGCGCACGCGCACTTCCTCGTTGCTGAGCTTTTCCAAGCTCTGTTTCACAGCTTCGGCGCTGCCCTGAACGTCAGCCTTGACAACAATGGGCAGTTCCTTCATATCGTTCTGGGCCATCTGGTCAAACAGGTTATCCAGGGTGACCTTGGTGTAAGCAGCAAACTGCTTTTCCTTGGCTTCGGTGGTACGCTTGTCAGCCAGTTCACGGGCCAGGCGTTCATCCTCAACAGCCTCGAAGATATCGCCGGCGGTGGGCACTTCAGTCAGGCCGGTGATCTCCACAGGGGTGGAAGGACCGGCGGATTCGATCTCAACGCCCTTATCGTTGCGCATGGTACGCACACGGCCAACGGCGGTACCGGCAATCAGACAGTCGCCCTTGTGCAGGGTGCCGTTCTGAACCAGCAGGGTGGCAATGGTGCCCTGGCCCTTATCCAGGCGGGCTTCCACAACGGCACCCTTGGCGCGGCGGTTGGGGTTGGCTTTCAGCTCCATGACCTCTGCTTCCAGGACAATGCGTTCCAGCAGGTCCTGGATGCCTGCGCCAGTAGCGGCAGACACGGGGATGCAGGCAGTTTCGCCGCCCCAGTCTTCGGGTACGATCTCGTACTTGGTCAGCTGTTCCTTCACGCGCTCCGGGTTAGCGGTCGGCTTATCCATCTTGTTGATGGCAACGATCAGCTTGACGTTGGCAGCCTTGGCGTGGTTGATGGACTCAATGGTCTGGGGCATGATGCCGTCATCGGCAGCAACAACCAGAACCGCGATATCGGTCATATCCGCACCGCGGGCACGCATGGCGGTAAAGGCTTCGTGGCCCGGGGTATCCAGGAAGGTAACGGGGCTGCCGTTGACATTGACCTGGTAAGCGCCAATGGCCTGGGTAATGCCGCCGGCTTCGCCTGCGGTAACGTTAGTGGAACGGATGCGGTCCAGGATGGAAGTTTTGCCGTGGTCAACGTGGCCCATAACAACAACGACCGGCGGACGTTCGACCAGCTGATCGGCGCTGTCCTCTTCCTGGGTGAACAGGCGCTCTTCGATAGAAACATGAACTTCATGCTCCACCTTTGCGTGGAATTCCTCTGCGATCAGGGCTGCGGAATCGAAATCAATCACATCGGAAGCAGCGTGCATTTCGCCCATCTGCATGAACTTGGCAACAACCTTGGCCACGTTCTGCTTCAGGCGGGTAGCCAGCTCACCAACGGTGATCTCATCGGGGATGGAGATCTTGAGCTGGGCGTTGCGGGCCTTTTCCAGCT
>ERZ772897.519-NODE-519-length-46928-cov-15.369445_pt1 | contig 46928 bp, 53 predicted proteins | sample MGYA00512125_ERZ772897 | MGnify/ENA primary metagenome ERZ772897 (study PRJEB29015, sample SAMEA2737660) | human gut metagenome | biome: human gut; feature: human-associated habitat; material: faeces | place: China | collected 2012 ... | reverse complement strand
AGACTTGAATACAGGATCATTTGTCAGTTCATCAGAGGCATCATCCTCGAAATAACCGGCAATAATCATATATATCATTTGGAGCAGGTTTTTTGGATCCGAATGATATCGGAATAAAGCAGGATCACTGGTTTTAAACGCTTTTTCTAAAAGCGTATCAATACCAAGTTTGCTTATGAATTCTTTGATAAGAAGCAAGCCTGCATCGGATGAGAGATCTCCTCCATCAAAATTTATTTTAATCTGTCTATTGCTTTCTAAGGCTAAGGTGTTTACAATACTCATAAAGGGCTCCTTTGTTTGGGATTGTTAAGACTTTGAACACCTTAATTTTACCACAAATGGATGCTCTTTTTTCATTCACTTGATAGGTGAAAAGCAATATTCAGCGAAAATACAGTAACTATGTGGCTTTCAGCCACTTTCACGGCTGAGCCGTGAATAATCTAGGTTTATTAAAATGGCAATACCAAACGCAGGACAAGGATTTAAAACCGGATTTTATGCCAGAGAGAATGGATGGATATTGTGATATCATGGAATTTAAGATGCCGAATTTGGATGGCAAATGTATTGTGGGTACAAATGAGAGAATATGTCTGATTATGTTGTGATAGATATTATTGTATATGAGAGAGGAATGTAGGTTATTGTGAAAAGAAAGATTGTGAATATGGGGACGATAGGAATAGTAGTTATAATTCTGCTGGTTGGTGTCTTAAATTATAAACAGGCGGCAGAAACCAAAATGAAAAAGATTGAAACAGAGGAAAACAGCGTAAGAGAAAACAAAACAAATTATACAAACGAACAGGACAGCAACAACATATGTGAGTTAGTAAAGAAAGTTGATTTTTCGTCAAAAGAATATTCGATTAATTGGGAGATTTATACAGATCAGGTGGCACTGGCATATAAAGAGAACTTTTATAGGATCATTACAAATCAGATGCCATTGGAGTATGAAGAAGAAAAGGCTGTCTATTTTCGGGATCATCTACGAGGGATATCTGATTTAGATGACATGGAGTTTATAGAACAATTTGTAAAAGAAACAAGATATCGTTTTATTGATTGTGATGGGGATGGACTTCCAGAATTGCTAATGGACATTGGAATAAATGGTTTCTGCATATTAAAGTATCTTGTGGAAGAACAAAAAGTGGAAGTTTATCACTGGCTGAACGAATATGAAGTACTTCTTGGTTCGAATCAGATAGGATACTGTAATTCTACGAGTGCAAATAATACCCGATATGGATATAAAACATTGAATAGGGCAGGAGAAGTGGAGAATGAAATTTATTTTACTGCTTATTATGGCGAGACTGGAATAGAATATGAAATTTATATATTCGGAGATGAAAGTATGAGCGGGCATCTGAATCAGGAACAATGGGATGAAGTGACAAAAGACTTTTTTACAATGCTTGATTGCCCTGTTACTATGGTAACGTATGAGGAAGCTTTCGGGAAAAATTTTACTGGAACAGAAGCGCTGCATGGGAATACTGATGAGGCAATGAGGGCATATGATGAGTTTTTGTCAGGAGAGAGAGCGTTGGAAAATTCTGGTGGAAGTACGATAGCAGATATGGATGATGGAAGTATGAAGTATCTGACGTGTGACATAAATGGAGATCATATACCGGAGTTACATATTCAGACATCGGGAGATTATTATATTCTTGCATATCAAAATAATGTGCTGTTTGTCTTGTTTCATGAACAGGTGGAAGAAACATTAAAATGTTATGGTGTTTGTAAAAATGGCGAGATTGTGTATAAATATACAAAAGAAAATAAAGAAAGCTATTCCTTTTATAAATTTGAGTTTTCTGGAAATGCGTTTAAAACAATTGCATTTTACAGGAATGATAGTAATGGAAATGGTGTATATGATGAGAATGATGAGTATGAATGTAATGAAACTATTTGCACGTTTGAGGAGTGGACTAGCAGTGCAGAAGGATATTTCAGTATCGATAAAAATGGAGATGTGCAGATTTTGCATATGATGGAATGGAAAGATTATAATGAATCAAAGAAAAGGTAGGAAACCAATGAATCAAAGAAAAGGTGGGAAACAGTATGTTTGTGGAGCGGGTATTGGGATCATAAGTTTAATTGCTTTTTATACAGTCTTAAGTGGTACGGAGAATAAACGGATTTTACAAGTGAAGAACGAGATATACACTTTTGAAATGACAGAGGAAGAAGCGGCAAAGGCTGTTTTTGATTACATATATTCAGATTGTGACTATGATTATGACGCAAAGGTTATTTCTACTATGCAGCAGGGAGAAATGGTATATTTATACCAAACGCAGGAAAAAAGTGACTTGCAGTATGAAATGTTACAGAGCAAAGATAGGACAGAAGATGGGCAATATTATGTCTTTGCACACGGTACACGTTATGTAACAGATGCCCTTTCGCAGGGCTTCTATGATGAATATCACACGGATTACGCAGTTAATAGGAAGACAGGCGAAGTTCTTCGGGAGTCTCAATGGATAGAGACTGATGCAGGTTATAAATTGCTTTATAGTGAAGCATATGAAAAGGCGGTTAATCAGTTATATTTTAATGAGGATGTTTCAGATGGAAAGATGCTGGAGGAACAAGCTGCAAGAGCTCTTTTTTATTATATGTATTCGGATGAGGGGGATTATGATTCAATAGTTGTAAGAACATATAAACAGGAACAGTCGGTATATGTATATCAGTTTCCAGAAGATCAGGAGTTTCCTTGTGTAAGAAATTTTTCATGTAGAGGTATGACGGAAGATCAGGAATATTATATTTTTGCAGATTATACAGACTATTATACTCATGGTTATGAACCTGTTTTTACTCATTATCATTATCTTACAAGTTATGCTGTTAACAGGGAGACGGGCGAAGTGCTTCAGGAACGGGAATGGAGTGATATAGAGTGTGAGTGGTTGTATAATGAAGAGTATAAAAAAGCAGTTAAATAGTGGAAACTATTTATAGGTAATTGCGAAACAAGTTCGCAATTCTGATTGAAAATACGGAAGAAATATAACGGAATTTTTATATAGGAAGAAAGTCTTATGCCGGAAGATAGGGTACAGAAAAATGGAGATGCCATTATAGCAGGAGATTTTACTTTTGAACTGGAAGGAAATTGCCTTCGAAAGTTTTTGAAAGGAATTTTTAAAAAACAATACCAAGATATTGCGTGTGATATGATGGTGAAACACTATGCTTTTTACGAAGAGTTAAGTAAAGTAGGTATTGTAAAAAAAGAGGAGTATGTCACAAGAGAGGCTGTTATTCATTGTGATAAAGTAAAGATGTAAAATTAGATGCTTATGAAGATCATGGAATACTTGCTGAAAACGGGAAACCGCTTATGACATGCAGTGATTGTGAAGTTAATAAGAATATCTATTCATTTGGTACTTGTGAATGTGGTAATATGTATAGTGAGAAACTTCCTCATCATGGTCCTCGCCGTTATGAATCTTACAAAGAAAGTATAGTTGACCATTCAGATATTTTATTGGATGAGAGGTATGCGGAAGCATGGGAATATAAGGACAATCCATTTATTTATGTATCTATCATAGGACCTATTTATGCAACGGGAAGTGACTATGGCGATACGGCGGCATCTATAATGCACGATTATTTTATGTGGGATGACGAGGAAAAAGATTGGGAGGAGTATATCCTATGGAGGGAAGGAAAATAAGTTTTGTGGTACTGGCTATGGCAGGTCTGCTGACAGCATGTGGCAGCCGTGTGTGGGGTGATGACAGTGAAATTTCCACAGCATTAGCCTTCGGAGAAGCAGAGGAGTGTACGCAGAATGCCAAAACACGGGAAGATACGATTGTTAAAATATCAGACTGCCTTTCGGAACAGGTGCCGGAGATTGATGACTGGGCTGCTTATGTAGATCTGAAGAGTGATGGGCAGGCGTATTTATATCAAACATATGATCTTGAAACAGAGGAAGTATACAAAGATGGGGCGGGAAGTGAATATTTGGGAGAGTATTATTCCGTTCATGTGAGCGAGATGTGGGAGGATCACAGTGTGAGCTGGAGCACGTTTTATGTGAGTGTCAATTTTGATAAGGTTTTATGGAAGGATATGGTAGGACTGGCAGACAGTGAGTTTGAAGTGTATACATTAGAGGAGTGGAGAAATTCGTCGTATTATCCAAGCCTTGATGACTAAACGGCGTTTTGCATAGATCCTGGGAGGAAAATAATATGATAAAAAATTTTCTTTCATCCATTGTAGTAAGCTTGTTTTTGATCCTTCTTGTGATTTTGTGCAGTGAAAATGATAAAGAAGAAAGCAGACATGAGCCTCAAAATACATGGTTTTATATGCCGACACAGAAAGAAGTAGAATATGAAGGATATTTTTATCCATATAGCTATCGGGATATTTGGCAGGATATCAGTTTGCATATAAAAGAACTGAAATCCTTTCAAAATGGCAGCTTATATGCTTTAGAACTGGATCAGCTGAATGTGACAGATCCGTTCGATCAATTCGCGTTGGGGAGAGAATATCTGGGATATTACTATGTTACGTCTGAGGATATTTATTATATGCCGTCAGACACCGGTGGGTATACGGAGGAGAAAAATGAGATCATAATTTCCGGTCTGGAATCAGATGAGGATTTATTTTTAAAAGAGTGGACGATTGTCTGCTGTGAAAACGGAACGGCTGATGTAGTGGATGATGCCGGATATCATGCATTTGTAGAAGCAGATGGAGAAAAAAGGATCTTTCGTTATTATAATGATTATTTTTACGGTTCAAAAGATTATTTATTGATGGTTTGGGAAAAGGGAAAAGGAATTGTTTATTATATGCATGGAAATGGTCAAAAAAACATGCATGTGGAATTTGGAACAGACTTGAAAAAACAGCAGAAAGAAGATTATGGGTATCCATATAAATTGTTTCATTAACTCTGTAAGAAGTACGGGAAGTGTTTGCACAACATGATTATGATGAACGAAGGGCAAAAGAAGCAGAGGTGTTTATCAATGGCTATCAGTAGGATGAGAAGATATGCAAAGGTGATAGCGTTTTTGGCCATATGTACGGTCGGCATATCAGGATGCGGGAGAGAAAGAGGCGCAGCAGAATTACCATTTTTTGGGACATGGTACATTGAAAAGGTGGCGGTCATTTCAGAAATGTATACAGGAACAACCAAAGATGGAGTGGCGGAAGAGGATTTATATGATTCCGAAGATTTTGTCGGATATGAGCTGGAGTATACTGCAGATTATTTCCGGATAGGGGAAAATACATACACGGATCCTGAATACGGTTTGTTTTTTGAAGATATTTTTACTGTGAACGATGGGGGCAGATTTTGGCCACATGTGTGTGATTTTATGGAGGAAGAGGGGATTGACTGGCATGATGATAAATATTACGGTCAAAGAGACGGCATGGAACTGCATTTACTGGTTTATATAGATTTTGAGGAAACGGTGTTTTATGAAACGTATGATTTTATTCCGGTGGGAACACGCTTTACACTTTTGAATGAGGACACTATGCTCGTAGAATTTTGGGGAAAGACGCTTTTGGCGCGGAGAGTTGCGTAACCGTTGTAAAAGCAGTCTAAAATATGGCTTTTAGGAGGAAGGTATTTATAAATGATTAGGTGCAAAATAAGAAAACACACAAAGGCGGTGGCAGTTCTGATCTTATGTGTAGCCGTATGTATCATTCTTATGGCAGCATTTGGCGGAGAAAGGAAAATTCCGTTTTTTGGGACATGGCGTATTGAAAGAGAGGTAATCATTCCGGAGCTGACTCCGGAATTAACATCGGGAATGCCTTTAGAAGAAGCGATGTTCGTTACCACAGACTTTATCGGATATGAACTGGAGTATACCGGAGAATATTACCGTGAGGGAGAACCAACTTCCCGCTATCCTTATAACCCTGTATTGCAGGAACGGACAGCTGAAGACCCACATTACGCCATAAAATATATAACGCTGTCGGAGTTTAATCATTGGGGAATCCTTCAGCCGTATCTCGAACAACTGATTGAGGAGGAAGGAATTAAAATCAATAACATGGAGGATTATGATGAAGAGGAGACATTGCTCTTGCAGGTCAGACACCGGCTATGGGGACATGAGGAGCTGGAGAAAAAATGTACGCTTTTGAACGATGATATGATGCTCATAGAAGATCGGGGAAGGATTTTCTTTGCACGACGGGAAGGGTGGATGTCAGGACAGGGGAGAGCAGGTCGATGGAACAAAATGTACTGGAGCGGTCTGGACTTATGAAAGATTTTTTGTCTGAAAAATAAACGGGTTGAAAAGGGAACGGTTAAAAGAGATCAGAGAAAAATTTGAAAGCAATGTCGGAAATGTGCGAAAGCAGTTTGAGAGTGTTCTAGGGGCGATCACGTCAGAGGCAGAGCAGGAGATTATTGTGATATCTTACCTGCGCGCAAGTTACATCACAGAAACCCATGAGTTTTATGTGGGCGTCTATAAGGGAGAACCTTTTGTAGAAGAAATAAAGCATGGTTTTATTAGTGTCAAACCTTTGCTGGGAAATGTAGAAAAGGATTTCGTGGAGCTGGATCAGGCACTGGAAAGAGAGTTTTTCCGTTTGATTGCAGCAGAGAAAGAGGAGATTCACCGTTGGTATATGGAACAATTGTACCAGGAGTTTGGTAAGGTATGGAGATTCAAAGGAAAGAATATTTATTTTGGCGGATTTATGGATGAGATAAGCTTGATTGGAGACGGATAGCAGGGAGGGGGAATGAAAAATCTATGAAATATTAATTTGTTAATAGTATCGTTAGATGAAGAGGCAAGTGATGAAAAGGAATAAACTAATATTTAATAGTACCATAGCTTTTATTCTGTTAATTACAGTTATCTTGTGCGAGGAATGGTCTAAAAAAAAGAGTGAGATGATAGATCAGACATCGTTTTTCTTTGATTATGGAACTGAGACGGCAGCGTTTGAGGCGGAGTTCGCAAGCACCCCTTTTGGAGAGTATGAACAAGTAAAGATACAAGTGGAACAGGTGGAGCAGTGGGAAAACGGTATTTTGTATACAATGATGATAGAGAGTGATACAGAGGATGACAGCAGATATTTTTACGGCAGGGATAGATTTTTTCTTGGATATTTTTATGTATCGGAAGATAAAATTTACCGAATAGATGAGAATAAGATGGAGGAAGTCAATATAAAAAATGAGGAGGATTTCATCGCAAGAGGGACGGTAGTCTGTCAGGAGATGGGGAAAGAGGATTCACTGAAGGAAGAAAAGGGGTGGCACGAGGAGATTATGGTAGAGGGAACAGTGTGTACCTATCGCAGTTATAATGATCTTACAGAAACAGGATATTATGAGAGGTTTGTTTGGGAAAAGGGGAAAGGTCTGATAGAATATAAGAGTGGCTTCGGTGCAGAAAGAGATCGAATTTATCTGTGGAGAGAGACATGAAAAAAGTAGCAAAGAAGGGTTGGTGCATAACAGCCGCAGTGATGGCAGTGTCGGTGATAGTTTGCATATTCTGTTTTGTGAGATGGGAGCGGAAAAATTCGGATCTCTCCTTTCAGTTTGAGGAAACGACTTATACGTATAAAGATGAATATTACGACGTGGACAAGCTTGTATATCTGCAGATGGTTGGAAGCAGAGATAAGGAAAAGGAAAGAAAAATCAATCAGCTGCTCGAAGATGATAGAAAAAAAGTGATGGAAATGGAACCACCTGATTCTTATCCTGATGATGGGTGGGAATATCGTTTTCATGTAGGAACACATCGATGCGATGTAGAATATGCGGATGAGAAGTTTATAAGCATCAGTTACTCTGGATGGGTAGTGCGTCAGCGGAAAGGACCGTATGGATTACCAACCACAATGATGGCAACGACGATTGACTGTGAGGAGATGAAGGTTCTCGAACTAAAAGATGTTGTATCCGATTTGAATGGTCTGTGTCAAATGCTGATGGAGGATCGATTTAAGCATATCACAGCATGGGATGGAGAACCAGATTTAGATTTCTATAAGGTAAGCACTACATATAGCCGGGAAGGGGCAGAGCGTGATCTCCTGGAGACTTTGAATGGAAATGACAGAGAGATAGAGTGGTATATAAAAGAGAGGAAGATGTCGTTTTCAGAGAGGTGGAGTGCGTTCTGGGGAGATGAGGTGGACAAAGCTTTGGCAGGAAAGGATTTTGTGATTGTTATTTTAAAGGACAATTACAACGAGTATGCTATTGATATGCGGCAGATACGTGAACTGTTAAAGGAAGACTTTGTGAAGAGCATGCTGTAGGCTGGTCAGGGGAGAGTGTGAAGAGATGACTCAGACATCATTTTGAACAGGCAAGGATATAAGTGGAATAAGACGATTGAGGCGAATGGAGTAGCAAGTACCTGCCGTAGCTATAATGATTTGATGCAAGAAAGACGGATACCGTCAAGGCCGGATATCCTGCCATAGAAGAAAATACAGAGAGAAAAAGTTAGGAAAGGATTTAAAAATATATGAGAGGTCTTTGATAATGAAGTTAAGACAGAATAGAGAGATTAAGAAAAGTATAAAAATATATAGGAAAGAGGTATTTTGCGGAATAGTTGGTATTTTGCTCATAAGCTTGATTGTTTTTTATACAGTATTAAACAGCATGGAGAATAAGCGAACTTTACAAGTGAAGAATGATGTATACTCTCTTGGAAGGGAAAGAAATGAAACAAATATATACAATATAACGATAAATTATCCACAATTGGAAGATGGTATCGGTTTGAACATAGACATAAATAAAGTGAACTCACTTTTAAAAGATGCTGCATTTTCTGTGTATGCGAAAACATATGTGAAAGCCGTTGCACAGCTGGAAGAGGAAGTTCAAGATGCACATGCCTATGCAGGCGATGTAATTGATTATGATCTTCTGTGGTTGGATAATGATTATATAAGTCTAGTTTTTTCTATAGATTCGTGTGTGGGAGGACCGTCCTATATGCATCAATATCCGGTTACTATTGATATAGAAAAAGGGCAATACATTTACTTTAGTGATTTTGCAGACATTAATGAGATACTGCAAGCGCTGCAGACGGGAAATTTTGAGGTATATGCAGGAACTTACAGTGAATTTAGTTCCGAAGATGCGCATGCCCCGGATGTAATTAAACAGTTTTCGGAAACGTTTCAAGAACAAGTTAGTGCAAGTACGACAGGAGAAGGTTTTGACCGTTTTAGTAGTCAGAATATAGGGTTAGATCAACAGTATTTACATATTTATTTCCCTTTTGAAAAAGGAATATCTTTTCAGGGATATTATATTTTAGGTATTCCAAAGAATAAATTGGAGAACGAGAATTGAGTGATATGGCGATGATAGAGATATAGAGTGGTACATAAAAGAGAGGGAGATGTCGTTTTCAGAGAGATGGAGTGCATTTTGGGGAGATGATGTGGACAAAGCTTTGGCAGGAAAGGATTTTGTGATTGTAACCTTGCGTGATTACTATTACCACGAGTATGCGATTGATATGCGGCAGATACGTGAACTGTTAAAGGAAGACTTTGTGAAGAGCATGCTGTAGGCTGGTCAGGGGAGAGTGTGAAGAGATGACTCAGACATCATTTTGAACAGGCAAGGATATAAGTGGAATAAGATGATTGAGGCGGATGGAACAGCAAGTACCTGCCGTAGCTATAATGATTTGATGCAAGAAAGACTGATACCGTCAAGGGCGGACATCCTGCCATAGAAGAAAATAAAGAGAGAAAAAGTTAGGAAAGGAGGGGAAGTTACGATGCCCATGTGGTCTTTGATACCAGAGTGGTAAATACTCTGTTGGAGATGCTACTTTTATGGACGCTGATGATGCGTTTGTTAGTAATATTAGTCGTAGGACAGATGTGGATACGAATGGTTATTTAGATGTAATTGCACATGGAACACCTAATGGCATACAGATTACTCATAATGGGCAACATATGACAGTTGATCACAGAACGGCTTCTAGATTAATACAAAATTCAGATGGTTATAACGGACAGACAATTAGGTTATTGTCTTGTAATACTGGTGCTTTGGATAATGGATTTGCACAGAATTTGGCAAATAAGCTAAATGTTGAAGTTTATGCACCGACAAATTATTTATGGTCTACACCAAATGGTAATTATTTTGTTGCAGGTATGAATAATTTGAGATTGCCAGACATGAATAATAGAGAGACATTTCAACTATTTTCTCCAGAAGGTAATTAGGAAATGATATGTGAAAAATGTAAAGGAAAAATGAATTGGAGTATCGAAGGTGCTACTCAAGGATGGAGATGCCCTATGTGTGGGTGGAATATAATAACAACATACATTGAAGATATAGATAGAGATGAAACGGAATACAGTCTGTATATAAAAAATGTAACAGAAGTTGATGCAGAAAAAATAAAATTTGTTGCAAAAACAGCTAATGTTAATTTTGTTATTGCGAAGCAAATGCTTGAAAAAAGAGAAGCATGTATATTAAAAGCTAAGGCACCTAAGATTAAACCAGTAATTACAAAATTACAAGAATTGGGGATTGATTTTAATGTAAATCCTTCATTCAATTATTGAGAATGTCTTAAAGATAATTTGCAGATTGTAACTAATTAGTAATTAGTAAAAGCCAGCAAGGATAATCATAACGATTTTCTGCGGGCGAGATTTTACAATCCGGTGCTGGGAAGGTTTGTGCAGGAGAATGGGTACCGCGGGGACGGGCTGAATCTGTATGCGTACTGTAAGAATAATCCGGTGGTGTACTATGATCCGAGTGGGTACAAGGATAAACGTCAGACCCCATGCAAGGAAGAAACAAGTGTGGGGGAAAGTGGTGCTGGAGAGAGTGGTAGAACAACTATACCATCGCAACAACAGATGCAAGAACTGGTAATTATTATTATGGAATGAACAGAGGTGTACAGTTGAGTGGAGATACGCTTAATTTATCGCTAGAATCATGGTTGCCAGAAAGTTCTTTGAATCAATATCGATTAGGTAATTGTGCTGAAGTGGATGCTGTAAATCAAGCATTGAATTCGGGAGCAAATGCTTCTGATTTATATTTGTATACTATTAATACTAAAAACAATGTATCAAAACCGGTGTGCGAAAATTGTATATATATATTTGGTGATAGAGTTGCAGATGTGTTTTCTCATTAATTGGAAGGAAGAGGTAAATGGAAGAATTAAAAAATATATCAATTAGAGGCAGAATGGCATATTTAATAAGCTCATTTGAAAACGTATTGTTGCATTATAACTGCAATAAAGAAGAATGGAGGTGGCTGTTAGAAAAATTATGGTCATATACGAAGATTCAATACATTGATGATTGGATGTACGAACTTGCGGAATATATGCCTAATAGTATATTAGAAGATACTATGGAGGATGCGGAATATATTACAGAAGAATTCAAATATCTGCATAGATTGTATAGCAACTCTAATCAAGAAATACATTTGTTTTTAAAAATAATATTCGAATGTGGAACATGTGAACTATATTCTAAATTATGTGATTATAGTATCAATACATTAAAAAAAATAGAGCAAGCAGTTGATATTATGAAAAAAAATAATGTTGATTTAGTTGATATTAAGCCTTTTGAGAAATATTCGTTTAATGAGTGTAGTGGATGGGGAAATTGTTTCGAGAATAACAAATTATCAAAATTTATTTAATTATGTCTCCACATAAGGACGCCCATTACCGAAAACCTTATTGACAAGGGGTATCTGGTTAAGGATGTAAATACTGCTATTTCTCATCGTCAGGCAAAGCACCGTGGTGCCATGTATCGCAAGAGCGATAGCGACGATGCAGAAGCTATTGCACTTGCAACTCTAAATATGCTTGATAAACTTCCGGATGCCTGCCCTAATGATGCATACTGGTCACTTGGTCAGTTGGTGCATCGCAGGGATAACATCATGAAACAGCGAACCAGACTGGTTAATCAGTTGCACGAGCAGCTGTGTATTGCATATCCGTCTTACAAGTCATTTTTTAATGACATCAGCAGACCTACTGCACTGTATTTCTGGGAGCATTACCCATCCAAAAAGTATCTAAAAGGTAAGTCTGTGGAAGATTTGCGAGCGGAACTTGTTCCTGTCAGCCACAATAAATGCTCCACCAAGACCTGCGAGAAAATCTTGGATGCGGTAGCCAGTGATAAGGTGAAAAACAATGCTTATCAAGATGCAAGGGATATGGTGACTCTTAGCATAGTCAGTGATTTACAGCACTATGACAGCCAACTGACAGAGGTAGACAAGATGCTGGAACAGATGTATAAGATGCTTGGCTGCACACTTACAACCATTCCCGGTGTAAATGTCATCACAGCAGTGAAGATTCTTGCTGAAATCGGTGATATCAAACGTTTCGCTAATGCTAATAAACTGGCACAGTTCGCCGGGATTGCACCACTTCATTTATCCTCCAGTGGTAAGGGGAAGGATGTAGCTACCAAGCAGGGAAACAGACGACTGTAGGCCAATTAATCAGTATCATTTATGGAATGTTAAAGAACGGTACGGAGTACCGCATGCCGGTAGTGGAAAATGCTGGCGGAAAGTTGTAGAGCAAATGGCAAATCAAGCAATGGGATTATTAGAAACACCAGATGGTTATGTGTGGCATCATTTGGATGATTATAATGTTGAAAAAAATACAATTACAATGGAATTAGTAATGGATGAAGCACATAATGCATCGAAACCACATTCGGGAGGTTGTGCACAGTATGATAGTGTTAACGGACCGACATATAACAAGAAAAGGAGATAGATGTACGGATTTGTAAAAGAAAAAAGTGAAAACACCCATATTTCAAGTTGTGAGGTATTGGAAATTGAGAATAAGTATAATATTAATTTTCCGACAATGCTTAAAGAATATTATTTACAACATAATGGTGATAAGATTAGATTATGTATTTTTACAGTTGATGAAGAAGAATTTGGGGTAGCAAAGATTGTTGAATTAAAATATGGAAACTGTAGTTTTGAAAAAATAGTAAAAAATGACAGAGAAGATGGAATTATAGATAAGCATCTATATCCATTGGCAAGAAATGAAGGTGGTGATTATTTTTATTGGGATGTAAGAGATGAAAATGTATATATGATATATTGTGATGATGTGGAGAATCCAGTTTGGGTATGTGATTCTATTAAAGCATTTTTTGACTTAATGGAAAATAATCAAACATAAATGATTGGCTATATAATTTTTTGTTAGATTCATTAGATGGTGAACAAATAGAGGTGAGCAAAGAAATGCTTTCAAAGCGGATTATATTTTGAAGCTGGAAAAACGAGAGGAGGAAAAAGCAAAAAAAGAAGCAGGGCAGGGAGAAAATATACCGGATAATCTGATTACATGGGTATTTCAGGATGACTTTATTCCCAGAGGAAAAATCACCAAGGATGGGAATTACAGTATTATAAGTGACTATCTGGGAACTCCAGTGGAAGCCTATGATGAAGAGGGAAAGAAGGTTTGGGAAAGAAATCTGGATATCTATGGGCGTGTAAAAACGGAGGAAGCATTAGGTGAAAAGAATTTAATTCCATTCCGTTTCCAGGGGCAGTATGAGGATGAAGAGACGGGATTGTATTATAATCGTTTCCGGTATTATTCGCCAGAGGAAGGATGTTATACGCAGCATGATCCGATTGGATTGGCAGGTGGTAATCCAACTCTGTATGGATATGTTTATGATACATTGTGTGAGCTTGATCCATTTGGTTTAGGCAGAATGCCATCGTGGATGACTACTAGAAAAGGATGGCAACGTCATCATCTTATTCCAGTTAGTGTTTGGAATAAGTATTCTATACCTCAAGAAGCTGGAATGAATGTTAATGGTGCAACCAATATGACCTACTTGCCTGTGGCACAGGGAATAGATTTAGTAAATCCGAATAGTTCTCTTCATGTGGGATGGAACAATGTTCATAGTGAGTACAATCAATATATTAGTCAAGAATTGGATACAATTAGCATGCTTGCTAAAGAAAACAATTGGGGAAAGAGGAAAATTCAAAAAGAAATTAGAATGTTACAAAGCGAAGTTAAAAAAAATTTAAAAAAAGGAGTGATAAAATGTCATTAAAATTATATAAAATAAATACAACTCTAAATCATCCTGATTGTATGGCAGGATTTAAAAAAAATGATGATGAAATTTTTTCATTTTTTAGATTGGACATAGGAAATGAAGAAAAAATAAAAAGAAGAAGATTGGAGTTTGTTGCGGGCACTGGTTATACACTGGAAAATATTGAGAAAACAGATTATATTTTTTGTCCATCTGCATTGTTGTTTTCTAAGCGATTTGTTGAAAAAATTGGAAATTTATTGAGAGAAGAAATGAAGTTTTTTTCTTGTAGATTAGTTTGTCAAGACGTTAGTTTAGAATGGTATGCCGCTAAAATCATACTACGTATACCTATAATAGATAAAGAAGCATCAACATATCGTACATTAAGTGATGGTGAGAGAGTGTTAAATTTTATAAAGTTTAGAAGAGATATTGAAGAGGAATTTTTTATTGCGAAAGATAAAGAAAGTACTACAGATTTTGTTGTAAGTGAATTGTTCGTAGATATATGCAAGAGAAATGGTTTGTTAATTGATTTTAAAGAAGTATAGGTAAGAAAATAAATTACCAGTTAAAGAGGTAGAATTCTGTAAAGGAGTTAAGTTGCCCTCTTGGTTATGAACAGGTGGAATGAAGTAAGCGAGGGATTCTCCGGAAAAGTGAGGTAATCCTTGTAGACACGGGAGGTATGTTGCCGCAGAGGGAAAGGTGTACACAAGGTCATGCAAAACGAGAAACAGCGATGTTTTACTTCATAAATCCTGATATCACTAAGCATGATGGAATAGGGGCAGCTTCTTATTTTGAAGTTGAAGATTTAAATCAAAAGTCTGTTAAAATTAAGAGCCGTAATTCTGTAAGAGCAGATTGGAAACAACAAGTGTTAGGAAGGTGTAATGGATGAGGATAATGAAAAAGGCAATAATATATTGGATTTCAGAAGAAGAAGGAGGAAGGAAAAGGCCACCAATAGGAACTGAATATTACCCGACTATACAGATGGAAAATGGAGATACTTGGAGTCTAGCTATTAGGTTTGATAGAACAAATGTAGAACAAAATGAAATGAAAGATAATTGTGAAGTAGGCTTTTTGTTTGATAATGCGCCATATCATTTATTAAAAAGCGGTGCAGAATTTATTATTTATGAGGGACCACATAAAGTCGGTGTAATGGTAATCAGGTAAGATAATATATACTTCCAATAGCTGAAAATAGCGGGATTGAGAAAATACGCTGGATCAGAAGTGCTTTCAGCATTGGATAAAGCTGATGCTTGCGGGGGCTTCCGGTACTGGTGTGAAAATGATTAACAAAAGAAACAGGAACAATTTCATCAAGGTTAATGGCTTCATCAAGAAGCGAAAGGAACTGATATTTGTCGTTGCCAAATTTATTTTGACAATTTTCAAAAACTTCTGCTAAAGTGAGCTGCTTATGTGTTATCATATAGGTATATCTCCTTTAAGGTGGATTGGTATTTAGTTTCTAGTCAACTCTATTTTACCATAAACCTTGAGGAGATATTTTATTTTAACGACAAAAAATACCGTATTTATGCGGTGTTTGGCGTTTCGCAAACGCCTAAAAGTGTCTAGGATAATGAAAGACTAACTATTAAAAGTCAAGTCTAAAAATCAAATTTTTTGAATGAATTGCAGAAATGCATTTCAGATATATTTGCACATTGAAAACTGCATGACAAGCGGAGTGTCGTTGTCGGCACTCCAAAAAGGAGATATTTACAGAAAAATTAAGAGGCATTTCTATACGACTTCCCTGTTTTTTTCCATTGCATAAATGGTTCTTACCAGTTTCTTTGTGGCATGGGATAAAGCAACATTGTAATGTTTGCCTTCGGCTCGTTTCTTTTTAAGATAAGCCCCAAAGGATTCATCCCAGTGACAGACGTATTTGGTTGCATTATAAAAAGGGCATACCTCAGATACCGGGAGCCACGCTTTTCCATGTGGGAATAGCAGTTATCCAACTGTCCGGACTGGTAAGTAGAGGGTGACATTCCGGCATAAGCAAGTATTTTGTCCGGTGAATCAAAACGACTGAAATCACCGATTTCAGCAATGATCATTGCACCCATGCGATAGCTGATGCCCGGTATGGTAAGGATTGGAGAGTTAATCTCATCCATAATGGATTTGATTTCATTTTCGATTTCCTCGATCTCTGTATCTAATTCACGAATGAGTTTGATGGTATGTTTTAATTCCAGAGCTTTTGCTGGCATATTTGAGCCGATGGAATTTCTTGCAGATTCACGAAAGGTAATGGCAGCCTCTTTACCATATCTGCCTTTGGAACTTTCACAGAGCAGATTGGTAAGTCTGGTAAGGTGTGCAGATGCAATCGCAAGAGCAGAAGGGAATTCGGATAACAGAGCATACACAGATGCCATATGAAGTGTTGGAACAAGCTTTTCTAATTCGGGAAAAAGGATACACACAAGTCTGGAAACAGAGGATTTGAGTTTTGCTCGTTCTTTGACTTTATCAAAACGATAGCGGGTTAATGACTTTAATTCCTCATTGTGGTAAGATGTGTCTGAGTAGGACTTTAAGTTTACATCAGACATAATCATAGACGCGGATCTAACTGATTAACAAATATACAAAGAGACTGTGGTTGTAGCCTTTCATAAACCATCAAGTGGTAGGAGAAGCAAAACAATCCACAGTATCTCCAATAGTATAGCATACAGACCTTGGAGAGGGTCTATAAACACTACTACTTTATAATACGAGGAGAATAAATGCAATGTCAAACTTAGTAAGATTTGAAAAGGTAGATAATGAATTGAATATTTTGCGTATTGGAGGAAAAAGTTTTTTACCTCCTGATGTAGAGTGGCCTACTAATCCTAATGGAGAAAAAATGGTTTTTATTTTTAATATACCTACAAATTTTTTAAATTCAACTCTTCAATTTAATTATCCGAAGGATCAGGTTATTTCTGTATTTACTACTTATAATAGAGAAGATTATTTTTTGGACTCGATCGTTTATAACGGTGATATAGAAGAACTTCAGAATATAAAAAACGGATATACAAAAGTAATTTTACATTCTGTTGCTTCTCCAAGAAATGATGCGGATTTTTTGATTTCAGCAAGAGAAATAGTAATTGATAAAGAAATGAATGAATTTGATGATTATAATGGCTCTCTTTTTGGTGCAAATCCTGTATTTTTACAAGAAGAAAAGTTAGAACTTGCCTCCTATCAATTTTGCATGCAGATATATGGAGGAGATTTTCCAGAAGAATTTCAAGATATCTTCTATTTAGATGATGCAATAGGTTATCTATTTTTAAGTAAAGAGGAAAAAGCAAATGATGTTGGAGTATTTTTTGTACAATGCACCTGAAATGGTAGTGGGGTGCGATTTATAAAGAAATGGAATCTCTTCATATAATCAAGGGTTTGTGGAATTTATCAAATATCGGGGCGGAAAATTCTGATACAAGGATAAAGCTGGAACGGGATTCTTTGGGCAGAGTGGTAAAAGAGTGGCAGGATGCGCATTGGATTTCCAGCCGGTATGACGAAATGGGAGAAAGAATTGAGACAACGAGCAGTTTTGGTGCGAGCATTCTTACCCGCCGAAATGAAATGGGGCAGGCAGCACAGGTTATAGCGTACATGGATAAGGAACGACCGTGGGAAGCTGCGATGGAGTACAATGCGCTGGGGCAGGAGACGAGCCGCCTAGTTTCCGGCGGTGTTTACAGCAGTTGGAAATACGATGCTACGGGCAGACCAATTTCTCATGAGGTAAATCTGTTGCAGAGAGGGACATGTAGACAGCACAACTCCGTTGGTGGAATCAGCGGTTATTCGGAAACAAAGCGTAGGCGTAGCTATGAGTGGGATGTAAGCTGTCAGCTAAAGAAGGTTACAAATGAATTGACGAAAGGAACAACCATATTCTCCTACGACCAGTTCAGCAATCTGGTAAGCGCCAGAGAATCAGGATTTGAAACGATCTTCCGAACAACAGATACGGTCGGAAACCTCTTTGAGACGCAGGATAACAGCGACCGCATTTATGGGGGAGGAAGCCGTCTGGAGCAGTCCGGCATTGATCTGAAGGAAAAACGCAACAAATATCAGGGAGGATATGGGAAGCTTGTAACCAAAGGCAGAAAATTTTTCTATGATGAAGAAGAAAATCTGGCGAAGAAAATAGAGCCGGGTGGAGGTACATGGACGTACCTTTATTTTGGAAACGGGATGCTCAAGGAGGTAATCCGACCCGATCAGAGTGCTATCCGGTTCAAATATGATGCTTTTGGAAGAAGAACAGAAAAGGTGGTAACAGGGAAAAAACGGGAGAAAGTCATAAGATTCCTTTGGAACGGAAACATGCCTTTCCATGAGTGGGAAGAAATGCGTGAAGCTGACAGGAAACAGCCGAAAGTCAAGGTGGAGTATCAGGCAGATTTTATGCAGCGGCTTGCGGAAAGAGAGGCAGAAAAGGCAAGACAGAAAGCGGGACAGAAACAGCCAGAAAATCTGATTACATGGGTGTTTCAGGACGACTTTATTCCGAGGGGAAAACTCACCAGAACAGGGAATTACAGCATTATCAGTGATTACCTCGGTACTCCGGTGGAAGCGTATGACGGAGAAGGTATAAAAGTCTGGGAGCGAGAGCTTGATATTTACGGCAGGGTGAAAAATGTAGGGAAAGGCAGTGATCGAAGTGCAGCTCCAGAGACCGGAGAACAGTGTTTTATCCCATTCCGTTTTCAGGGGCAGTATGAGGATAAGGAAATCGGTCTGTATTATAATCGTTTCCGCTACTATGATCCAAGTCTTGGTCAGTATACGCAACAGGATCCGATAGGGCTGGCAGGTGGAAATCCAACATTGTATGGGTATGTTTTTAATACAATGTGGGAACTTGATCCGTTTGGATTGGATTGGAAAGATCTTTTAGAGACTGGATTAGGGCATCACCTTTTCCCAAGGTCTGTTGCGAAAAAATTAGGAATTGAGGAGTGGGCTAAACTGACGGCATATTCATGGTATCCATATGAGACAGCTGGATCGGGAGCGCTTCATCAAAAACTTCATCGTATTCTTATTGAGCAAGGAGTACCTTTCCACGGAAGCAAATTTATGGGAACACTGGAAGATTTTTGGGAGCTAGGAGACAAAGCTTATGAGAGTATTGATGTTAAGGGGTATCTAAAGGTTCCATTTAGCAAGAATTCTAAGATTTATAACGACTTGACACCACAGGAAGCATTGAGGAAAATAAGAGAATTACAGGAAGCACAAAAAGCTTCTGTAAAAGTAAATTATTAATATAAAAGGAGAAGTGCTATGGATAGGATTTTAAGTACATATAGTTATGGCATTTGTTTATTTTCAATGGAAGTTCTACAAGATTTTTTGAAAAAAGAAAAAATTAGATCAAAAAAATTATTACATAAATTTCAAAAGGATAAAAAATTATATTTAGCTATGCAAAAAGAAGGGATTTGGTTTCCTATTTCGAAAATAAATTCGGGACAACATCTTATTAAACTGGAAGGATATGATAATACATTTAATGACGAGTGGGAACAAAAGTTTGAGATTGAAGGATTTAATTTAAAAATAGAAGGTGGACTTTGGATTTCAGATATAGGTTCCTTCTATACATTCAATGAAGGTGAATTTTGTGGGGAAGCAATATCGTTTAAGACGGGGGATGGTGACATACAATATTCAGATTTTAAATATGATGTTCCTGCCGGAAAATACTTATTATCAGTAAAAGGTTTTTTGAGAAAGGAAAAAAAAGGATTTCCTAATCCAAATTCAGGATTTTTATTTTCTCTTGTAAAAGTTGATGAGTTTAGCGGATTTAAAAATCCAAGAGAGGACATTTACAATTTCAATGTGACTAATATGTAACACCTTATAAATTAGATACTAAGACTTCTCATACCTAAAATGGGGTTCGTACCTTGAAAATTCAATATTTCAGCTAACAAAATAGTAATTTATGCCATTGCAATCTCTGGGTGGAGTGCATTGCGCAGATATTCTGGTAATCTTGCTTCAAAATCAGCAGTAAAAGCAGTCAGTTGTTCGTCACTGAGCTTTAAGATTTCCTGAAGGCTTGCCATTAAGGCAGCCATCAGAATACCAAGTGATCTGTTGAAAGTAATATCTGCCATTTCATCGACAAGAAGGAAGAACAACTTCCCAAGCGTTCTCTGATCTTCATTTTGACGTTGCTCCATTGCAAGTAACATATATCTGGTAAACACAAGAGCTGCGTTTTTATGCGTGTAAGAAAAATGAATCAAGTTGACGTGAAACTACATGATTTAACCAAAGTAAAATTGAAAAAATATCGGCTGAATTGGGAAGAAACAGGGAATCCGGTGCCGAGGATCCGAAACTGGATGGAGAGACTGGATTATCAGGCAGTTCAAAAAAGAGAATTGGCGAAGTTACCGGAGCGAACCATTCTTTTTTTGGAAGAAAATCAGGATACACTGTTTTCTGATGTGATAGAAAAACCGTTTTTGCTGGTGTCAAAAATGTTTTGGGATGTATCAAAAATGTATGAAGTGCCGGTCAGAGGAAAAGAAATGGTTTTGCTTGATGGTGCGAATGGCTTTGCAGAAATTTACTATATGCCAGTGTATCCCCGATATCATTGTCTTTCAGAAGAAAGGACGAAAGAGTGGGAAAAATGAATATGTTGGTTATTCTGACTTTTAAATTATTAGGTTGAACTAGAAGATTAGAACAAGCTACTTTGCAATCTTTAATATACAACCCAAAATGACAACAATATATCTACTTATTCCTCATATCATACCCTCAAATTGGGCAGTATAATAGACACAGATGGGTAGGTGTTAGGGTGGATATACAAGGTAGAATACGTGAATTAATGGAAGAGCGCAGTTGGACGGAATACCGCTTAGCTAAAGAAGCAAATTTGTCGCATTCCACAGTGGCAAATATGTTTAACCGGAACAATGCGCCGACTTTTCCAACATTAGAAGCAATATGCAACGCATTTCAAATGACGTTATCTCAATTTTTCTGCGAAGATGGAAATCTAATTGAATTAACAGACGAAGAGAAAGAACTGATTTCAAGATGGAAACAGTTGAGCGCAGAACAGAGGAAAGTGTTATTGGAATTGATGGGTGTAATATAAAGCCTGCACGGTGTGAGTGTTAGGCTTTTTTTGTTGTATCAAAGATTAAAGTGGTGAGGAAATATGTTGAGGATAGGTATTTGTGATGACATAAGAGAAGAGGTTGAAAAACAGGAAAAACAGGTACGGCAAATTACATATCAGTTAGGAATCCGGGCAGACATCAGAAAATGTTATTCAGGTATGGATCTTTTGATGGAAATATAACTGAGCGGACAATTCGATATTATCCTGCTGGATATTGAACTTGGTGGGATGAATGGCATTGAGACGGCACGCCAGATCAGGGAGAGCGATGTAAATTGTAATATTATTTTCATCACGTCCTTTGAACAATACAGTAAGGAAGCAATCAGCGTACACCCCTTTGCATTTGTTGATAAACCTATTACATATGCACAAATGGAAAAGCTTATCAGTGATGTTTACGAAAAATTACAGATTGATGATAAATTTGCCTTTAAATCTAACAAAACATACTACAATATTAGTCTGAATAAAATTATGTATTTTATGAGTAAAAAAGAATTACAAATGTATATTTTATAGATAAAATTTGTACATTTTATGGTAAAATGAATGATGTAGAAATAAATTTGAGGAAGAAGTATGTGGACTTCTGGAGGATACATCATTCGTTTTTGGTTAATCCGAGGTATATAGAAGAGTACCATTATGACAAAGTTGTTCTGCAGAATGGCATATCATTGGAAATCAGCAGGGCAAAGAGGGAGAATACACGCTTGATGTACATGAGGAAACTTGGAAAATAGGGAGAGAGAGAGGAAGGAAAATGACAATCGCATTAATATTGGTAGAAATATTTACAGTGATTATGCAGAGAAATGTATGTGAAAAAGCATTTGACCGAAAACCGGCAGGAATAGCGGTACAGTTCATGGTATGGGCAGCTTTTTATATCATTTCAAATGTGACTACATATTTTTTTGAATTGCCGTCATGGCTAAATATGGTAATTTTTTCAGTGACCTTTTTTGGCGTTTTAACCTGGTTATATGAAGGTTCTATTAGAATCAAACTTGTGCTGGTTCTGTTTTTGTGTCTGATAGGAATGCTGTCAGAGGTGATGGTTTGCTTCATCGGAATTTTGTGCGGCATAGATATTATACATATGATGGGAAATACAGAGGTCGCAATCATGTATACGATTTTATCAAAATTAGTCTGGTTTGTTGAAATCAAGATTGCGCTGCTTTTTTTGAAAAAAAATAAAAATATAGTAATCAGGAATATGGACTGGCTAGAGGTGTTTATTGTGCCGGTGAGTAGTATTTTTATTGTTATGGCGATGTTTGTACCATTGACAGATGAGTATGTATGGGCGAAATTGATTGCATCCATATTGATATTGATTGTAAATCTTTTTACATTTTATAATTATAATGAATTACAGGAAAAAGCATTATATCAGGCGGAAAGGCAGTTCTTGACGCAGCAGGTGGAAAATTATGCGGTTCAGCTTCAGGAAATGAGTAAAACATGGCAGCAGGCACGGGAGTACCGTCATGATATGAAGCAAAGGTATCTTTTGATTGAATCCTATTTAAATCGAAATGAATATGAAAAGATACGGGAACTATATCAGCAAAGTGTAGAGACTTTAACGGAAGAGGACAATCTTGCAAAGACAGGGAATGTAAGTTTTGACACAATAGTCAATTACAAGGCGGCAGTTGCTCAGAAGAACCATATAAACGTAAAATTGGATACCATGATTCCATATGATATGAAATTAGAGGACGTCGATTTATACAGTCTGTTGGGAAATCTGTTTGATAATGCGATTGAAGCAGCTAGTAAAGTAGACATAGAAGAGAGAGAGATAAAACTGCTGGCAAAAATGTCTGGAAATAATTTGTATTTGGAAATGGAGAATCCCTATACTGGCAATCTGAGAAAACAGGGGCGGAATTATCTTACAACAAAAGGGGATAAGAATGAACATGGATTAGGGCTTAGAATTGTAGAAAATATTATCAACCGTCATAGCGGTCAAATGATTATAGATGATAAAGAGAATTATTTTAGAATAAAAGTGCTTCTTTATAATATTGGAAAATAGTATTAGAAATAAGAGCGACTGTCGTAATATGTGTATTGCGGAACCCAGGTGTTGAAATCAAGCAGATTTTGGCACCTGTTTTTTTGCCTGAAAACAAAAAGTTACAAGTAACAATGAAGTTTTTTACAAAAATAGGGAGAAAAAAAAGAAAGCCATATACTTTGGGATATACGCAGTAACCTACAGAAGAAAAATGGAGGAAAATGCAGCATATCCCAGTAAACATGAGAAGACTGATAAAAAGTACTGCTCAAAAAGCGGTGTATGAGATATGGAAGAAACAAGTAAAAAGGCAAATGCCAAAATGCTTGTTAATTTCATCATACACTGCTTTTTTGTTTGACATAAGAGTGGCTCGCGAAGCGTGTCACTCGTTGTTTTTCATGAAGTTCATGAAGTGTAATATCCGGGCGCTGCCCTTTTCGATTTTGAAAATTTACAAAATCGGAAAGGAGCAAGTCAAAGATGGCAGAAAGAGAAAAATATTATATCGGATTGAACGGACAAATCTTTGAAGTCAGTAAGGAACTTTACGAGACATATTACAAAGGGCAGCGCAAGGAGAAATACTTTACCCATGATCTGAAGCAGGAACATACAAAGGTGGATAAGGAAACCGGAGAGATGATTGTCATTCCCAGCAGGGAAGATTCTTATGAGCGGCTTCTGGAAGCAGAGAAGCAGTTTGCAGAGAAAACGGAGAAAGTAGAGGATGTGGCAGTTCGGGCGGTCATGCTGGAGTAATTGAACGAAGCCTTACGTACACTTACAGACGAGGAGACAGCTATCATTCATGCCCTGTTCTACCAGGAGATCAGTGAGGTGGAACTGGCGAAAAAATTAGGAATAGCCAGAACAACCTTACAGTCACGAAAATATAAGATTTTAGAGAAATTGAGAAAATTATTGTAAACTATTGCCTCTTCATTTATTGGCTAAGTAGATGAAGGGGCAATAATCAGTTATATAATAAATCAGCAGATTCTTGATGGTAATTCAATTATAAAGACAATTACCATGCTGAAAATATAAAGAATATGGCAACTAAAAATGTATGATTGCAGATATATATGCTAAATATTATTATATGTCTTATCTACAAAATAAACCAGGAGGTTTTTGCAATGCTTTTAAAAGAAGAAATCAATAAATATTTGAATTATTGTAAATTTCAAAAGGAACTTGATGATAAGACAATAAAGGCATATAAGGCGGATTTGGAACAGTTTATTACAGTAATAGGAGAAAATAATCCAGATAAAGAAATGCTGAATGCATATCTTGTATACCTTCACCGTATGTATAAGCAAAAAACAGTCAAGAGAAAAATTGCCAGCGTGAAGGCACTGTTTCGTTATTTAGAGGAAGAAGAACTGATAGAGATAAATCCATTCCATAAAGTAAAGACAAAGTTTCGGGAGGAAGTGATTTTACCCAAAATTATTCCGAGAGATATTATAGAGCAGTTGCTGAATCATCTTTATAAGGAAAGAAGTATTAAAGAATATTCAGAGTGGCGTAAAAAAATCATTTTAAGAGATATCGCAGTAGTGGAGACACTTTTTTCTACAGGGCTGCGCATCTCGGAATTGTGCCATTTGCAAAATAAATATGTAGACTTAAAAAACGGTGTGTTATGTATTCAGGGCAAGGGAGGAAAGGAGAGATATCTTCAAATAGGAAATAATGACGTACTGTCTATATTGAATGCCTACAAAAAGTACTTTGAAGATGAGATAAAGAAGCAGGGATATTTTTTTGTCAATCGTTATGGAAATGCGCTGTCTGAGCAATCAGCCAGGAGCATGATACATAAATATGCCGGTGAAATTCAGGCAGATATAAATATTACACCGCATATGTTCCGGCATTCCTTTGCTACTTACTTGATGGAAGAAGATGTAAACATCAGATATATACAAAAAATGCTTGGGCATGCTTCTATTACGACAACAGAGATATATACATATGTGACGACTGAGAAGGAAAAAGAGATACTGCAGACAAGACATCCGAGAAATAAGATAAATATAGGAGAAAATTTCGATAATTTGGTATATTAAGATTGCTAAATATTGGGAAAGTTTGTATAATTAATATGGTAACGATAATTAGGAATTATCAGATGAAACATAGAATATGCGGATAAGTGTTATATTGCGCTATTAATAAAGATTATTCCTTTTCCTTAATATTTCAACAATAGGAGAAAAGTATATGAATGAAAACATATTTAATGGAATTGCTGATATCTATGACAAGTATCGCCCTTCATATCCACACGCGCTTTTTACATATTTATGCTCTGAAGCTGGCATGAACGCTTCAACTGTAGTTGCAGATATTGGTTCAGGAACCGGCATCCTTTCAAAAGAACTTTTAGATATTTGCAATTTAGTATATGCAGTTGAACCAAACAATGATATGCGTAAAATAGCCGAGTTAAACTTATCATATAGAGATAATTTTGTGTCTATAAATGCTACTGCTGAAGCCACAACGCTACAGGAACACTGCGTAAATTATATTACTGCAGCACAGTCGTTTCATTGGTTCAATAGAATTGCATTTAAAATAGAGTGTCAGCGGATATTAAAAGACAAAGGACAAGTAATATTAATTTGGAATTGTCGTGACGAAAAAAGTGAAAGGGTACAAGCCATTGATTTAATAAGCAAGAAATTTTGCCCTGATTTTTCAGGTTCATCACGCGGAATGCGTGGAGCTATATCAGCCGATGATTATAAAAATTTCTTTACTGGAAATTATATTACAAAATCTTTTAGTAATCCGCTGATATTTAATTTAGAAAATTTTTTGGGATTGCATCAATCTGCATCATATTGTCCAACTAGAAGTGAAGAAAATTATAGCAAATATATGGAGAGTTTAACGAACTTTTTTGAATCACATTGTAGAAATGGATTGCTGACATTAGAAAATAATACTCACTGCTATATAGGTTATGTTTAAGGAAAACACGAAGGAGGAAAAAATGACAAATATTCTATTTTTAGCCCAATTTGCACCCACAAATGGTATTGTATTAAATCCACCTAAAACATCAGAGGAAAAGTTTTATGCCGAGACTTACCATTGGAAAATTGTTGATATATTGCAGAAATCAAAATATAACATAGATACAGCCAGTGATGTTGATTATCTCATAAAAAATCACGATAAATACCAATTAGTCTGGTCCGTTTATAATAGATTAGGATTTAGAAATAGTGAAATTTTTGTTCAATCGTTGTGTGAATATTACAATATAAAATACATAGGCGCAACTCCAAATGTTCGTGCGCTTGTTGAAGATAAAAGTATGTCTAAACAACTTGCAGAACATTTGGGATTAAAAACCGCTCCATGGGTAGTTTGCTCTAAAGAATATCCATTATGTAAAATAGCTCCATTCCCTGGTCCATATTTTGTTAAACCGCGTTTCGGTAGTGCATCAATAAATATAGACGAAAGTTCCCTTTGCCATTCTTGGAAGGATGCAATAGCAAAATCAAAACTCTATGCTCAACAAAATATAGATGTTATCGTTGAAAAATACATTAAGGGAATATGCTACGGAGTATCTTTGATAAATACTATCTCCGGAAATCCATTAATTGCACCACCTCACTATACTGTATCCCATAAAACTGGAAATATCATGACATATTCTCAAAAACGATTTGCAGATTCTGGAATGGAACGTTTTGAGAGCCAAGATATTGCTATTAATAAGCAACTTATGTATATGGCTAAAAAGTATTATTCGGCTATGCAACCTTGTGATTATGCTCGAATTGATTTTATGCTAGAAGAAGAAAGCCTTACACCATACTTCTTAGAAGTAAATGTTCTAATGAATTTAGGAATACAGGGTGGTTTTGTGAACAGCTTTCTTAATAGTCATTTTAAATCTTATGAAGAATTAATTAATCATATTCTCAAATTAGGTCTTGCTAAGCTTGACATAAGTACTTCTGCATCAAAGCCATGATAAAAAATATACCCTGGCAAGAAGCATTGTTTGAAATCTAAATCTTTATATTTTATTTTATTTTTAAATCTATATGAATAAAATGAATATAGATATTTTGTATATTTTTCATCGCCTCGTAGAGGTGTTGATTTAATTTCTTCTAAGAATTCAACATTATTTATGTCATTCATATAATCAACAAGTAACCTATTTATTTTATAAAAAATTTTTGTTGGTACAACATTTGAGTCACAAATCGAAGCATAAAATATCTCATCAAGGCATTTAAGTGCCTCGATGGGATTATGCTGGGCAATATAAAGAGCTTGATTAATTTTTGCATATATATATGGTGTTTCTGTTGTTCCTGCATCAAATAAAATTGAATCAAAATATGGTGTTGGATCATCATTCGTTTCTAACATTAAATAAATTCCATAATTTATGTTTAAATACAAATATTTTTGGTCATTAAATTCCAAAATAGATTTAACCTCATCGATTTTATTGTTTAAAACTCGCTTGGCTTGTTTGTTCTTTATATGTTTCATTAAATAACCAATAAAATTTGATAAAGTTCGATTGTAATTTACTGGATCGCAATTTTTAAATTTTGACAAACAATAACTGTAATTTCGTATGCCTTCTTCTACGTTTTCTACGTAATAACTTACATTTCTAAGTAAAAAATGATAGTAACAAGATGGGCGAAAGTTTTCATAATAAAATTTATTGTTTGTATCATGTAATATTTCTAAGCATTTCTCATTTTCACCATTGTTAAATAAAGCTGTAAACAGAACTGCCATCAATAAGCACTTCTCATCTAGATTTATACTACTATTAACCAAGTCCCATAATTTTTCGCAATAGTTGTCTTTATGTAATCTTTCTTTTAATAATGCAAGTAAATCTTTACATTCCCTTTCCTCTAGAAATTCTGTGTGCTGCTGAAGTCGTAAAAAGGGAACATCGTACACCTGTAAATTGTAATACATAGAACATATTTTTATTAAATCGTATTTATTATCTAAATAGAATAACATATCAAGATACTGTTGTTCTACCTGTCCTATTGATTTTTGCTTATCTAATAGCAGTAAAATATATGATTTACGTCTATTATAATCTTTATCTAAATTGGATACTGCAAATTTTAACTGTGGAATTGTCAATTGCATCTTACATATTTCAAATGTATCAATAATATCTCTTGAAATAGACAGTCGTTCAATCAAAGTAATTTTTATATCTTTTTCACTTACAATATTATTATTTAAATGTATACAATCTCTTTGGTCACGTGCTATAAAGCCCTGTATGCTCATTTTATTAATTAAAACGTTAAAATCAGCCTCGACTATATTTGTTGGTAAATGCGCATTTCGAATGTATATTGTTTTCAAAGTCACAATATCCAAAGGTGTTCCTAAAATCAATAAAATTTTTAATATACAAATAGATGGCTTATCTAATTGCATGAAATCCATATGAAATCCCCGGATATATGACATGATTACATGGATATTTCTTTCATATCTATTAAAAATGTTTAAATAATCATCATTATAGTTTTGTTCATAACATCTAAATAATCCTTTTATCATAGTATCATTTGGACGCTTAAATATCTTTTCTAATTCATATGGCTTATAGTCATTTGCACAAATTTTAGATAGATTTTCCATTCCTGGGTCAATATGATTATTAGGGATTGTTAGCAACGTTCTCACTATATCAAAATCCATGATTTTAGCAACAAACTCTATCCCTTCTGGTTTTAAAGAACTTGCATCATCAACTAAAATATATACTTTTCTAATTTTTCCTTTTTTTTCTATTTGACCAAGCATACTAATAATTGCTTTTTCAATTTTATAATCTGATAAATGTTCAATGTCTGTATCAAGAGTGTCTTTTATTGCATCTGCAAAACTTGATACAAGTTCCCCAGCGTTTACGAATGGTATAATATCTATAGACGATGATAATGATTCTATAATTTTCTTGATTACCTCACCATTACTTTTTGTATATTGAGATAATTTTTTCTTATCGAAACAAGAAATAATTTGTGTAGCAATTTGAATAGCAATACTTTGGCTTTTAATACAATCAACATAGAAACATATCTCATTATCGGTGTTTAAAATCGAATTCAATTTCTTTAAATAATGAGTTAGACCACTATCATTAAAATAGTAATATATAATAAACTTCTTTTCTAATAAAGCTTCTTGCACAAAATTAAGTTCTTCTTCTCGACATACAAATTTGAAATCTGACATTTTTTCACCCAAATACTGTATAAAAAATATGAATTTGTTCTCTGTTTTTCTAATTTTTATCCGATAATTCCTAATTATCGTTACCATATTAAAATAAAATGAAAATTTTTTCGGCAGCCCCCTTTACCTAGCGGCGAATTAGGTGAAGGGGTTTTCTTTTGTTCAAAATAGTCCCCTTTTACTGCACTTTGACAACTTCATATCTGTGTATCAGGCACACATCCGACCGGCCGGAGAGCCGGATAGCACAAGTCAGGGTACGCCATGCGGATTATTCCAAGCGAGAAATATCTGTGGCTTTACTGCCCGTGGTGGGGCAGGATGCGATGATACCGTTCGGAAATAATGATACTTCCACGCCAGTGGCCCGCATAAGTGACGGGAAAATGCACACCCACGTTTGAGAAAGAATGTGGGCGGCTTTTATGATGCCTGTTTACCGGCAGGATGTCTGATGTACTTTTTTAAGCAGTAGAGTTCATGGGCTGGATGGAAGTTCATTTTTGTTAATAAAAAGCCAAATCAATACCTTCCAGCCTGTTCCTGTGCTGCTTATGGCACTAAGAAATTTTAGGAGGCGAAACGGATGGCAAAGAACGCAGAGGAATTATTAATTAATTTATTTGATGAGATTTTACCGGAACACGGAATGAATCTGCGGGTAAAGCAGAAAGAACTGGCATTGGAGATGCTGCGGGCATTGCAGGAGAACAAATTGGCATTATGTGAGGCAGAAGTGGGGACAGGAAAAACACACGCATATATCCTTGCACTGACGGTATATAACATTTATTTGGGCAGGAAGGTTCCGGCGGTCATATCCACATCTACCATAGCTTTACAGAAAGCATTGACAGAGGAATACATACCGCAGATATCCGGCATTCTTTTAGAACACCATATCATTGATAAACCATTATCTTTTGTGGTGAGAAAAGGAAAACAGCATTATGTTTGTGACTCCAGATTGAAGATATATGAGACAGCCATCATAAATTTGCAGAGAGAAGCGGACGCTGATCTGATACTGGAATTGGAAAGGCTGGGAGAGAATGGAGATGACAGGATTGATTTGGATGATGCAAGTCTGACACCTTATGTAAAAGGAAGAATCAATGTGTTTCACTGTAATAGGTCATGCCCGTATTCTGTTTTATGCAGATTTATGAATTTTAAAAAGAAGTGTATGACAGGCAGTTTTGATTTTCAGATTACGAATCATAATTATATCCTTGCCGATCTGATTGGGCAGAAACAGGGAAGAAAATCTCTTTTTCCGGGATATGGTGCAATGGTGTTTGACGAGTCCCACAAGCTGATAGACGCTGCCAGACAGATGTACAGCACAGTCTGGAATGAGCAGGAGGCAGAACTTATTGTGACTTTGAGTGAAGTGAGCAGAAGAAGTACAGCAGTAGATGAACTTAGTGTATTACGGAGTCAGCTTGAGGAATATAACAGGAAAATATTTGACAGGCTGTCAGGTGATTTGACAGGAAATCACACAAGAGAGGGAAGCAGGACTGAAATAACAATAGGTGTTATGGAAAAAAGTTATGTCAGGAACATGATAAAGATTTTAGAGCAGCTTCCCTTATCCTATCAGGAAAACAGCGGACAGAAAATGCGGATGCAGAACCTGAAAAGACGTTGTCAGGAGCTGGCAGACAAGCTGACGGTATTTCTAAACAGTGATAATTACATTTGCTGGATGGAAAAGAGGGAGAACAGCAGGCTTGCCCTGTGTGCGGTTCCTATGGAATTGGAGCAGATTTTATTTCGTGATATCTGGAGCAGAATGATACCGGTCATTGTCACGTCCGGCACAATGTCAGTCAGGGGCGATTTCAGACATTTTAATAAGATGACAGGGTTGTCTTTTGCTGCTTCTTCCAGAATCATGGAAACCAGCAAGCCGTCACCTTTTGATTTTCAGAGTAACGGTCTGCTCTATATACCGGAGCGTATGCCGTTCCCAAATATCCGTGATGACAGGTACATACAGGCGGTGATGGCGGAAATATTGCAGATTGTGTCTGCCACCCATGGGCATACCCTGATTCTTTTTACATCCTATTGGCTTATGGAGAAAGTGTTTTATGGTTTGAAGGAGCAGCTTTCCGATTATCCGCTGTTTCTTATGGGCAGAGGCAGACTGGATGTGATAAACAGATTCCGAAGAAGTGGAAACGGAGTATTGTTTGCCAGTGATAGTGCCGGAGAGGGAATTGATCTTGCAGGGGATATTCTTTCCAGCCTGATTGTGGTAAAACTGCCGTTCCCCGTGCCGGATCCGGTTATGGAATACCAGAGAAACCAGTACGAGGACTTCGACTTATACCGCAGGGACATCATCATCCCGGAAATGCTGATTAAACTCAGGCAGTGGTTCGGGAGGGGAATCCGCAGGGAAAAGGACACGGCGGTATTTTCTATTTTAGATAGCAGAGCATCCCTGCGTGGCAGATACCGTACAGAGATTTTGAACACACTCCCGACCATGCCGGTTACGGACAGGCTTATGGATGTGGCAGATTTTATTATAAGGAAGAAAGCGGACAGTTATTTTATGGATAAGGAGTGGAACGAAGAATGAAAATCATAGGGATTGCAGTGGGTGCTGTAACAGGCACCCTGCTTCTTATATTTCTGGTGGCTTGCATTGCCGTTGTCAGGGCTGGGAAATGTATGAAGGCGATGGAAGAAATGTGAAGTTTATAAAGGAATATCGAACAAGCTGGCTGTCATATAGTAAGATAAGCCAGTTTGCTGATTTTGGGAGTGAAAAATGGAGAATTGGGAAAAGCTGAAGTCTGCTGATATACGAACGGTTAAGCGGGATGAGCTTATAGATATTACAAGGATTCCAAAAGATGATTCAGACTGTGAAGATAAAGAAATGCAGATGAGAACTTTTTTAAGAAATATAAAGAACCCATATTGTTTTATGGTAGGGGATGTAATAGTAAAATCTTCTTTTACAGAAGAAGTTAGTCTGAAACAAAGACTGCGGGAACTGGCGGATGGAATATAGAATGAAAATTGCTATAAAGGTCTGGAAAAAGGAGAAGTTCTGTGCTAATATGTGTATAGGACTAAAGAAATAGAAATCACTTCTTATTTATAGCAGATTGTTCTGGCTAATATGAATAAGGAGTGTTTTTTATGCTGTCAAATAACTTATCTAAAACATATCTATGTGGTGGCTATCTTCGTTTATCCAAAGAGGATGATGATATTGCCAAAAGTGAAACTCTGCAAAGCAACAGTATTGAAAATCAGAAAGAATATATTGAAGATTATCTGCAAAGCAAACCGGAAATTAGGGTTGTAGATTTTTACATTGATGACGGCTACAGTGGTGTAAATTTTGACAGACCTGATTTTCAGAGGATGCTGCAGGACATTAAGGACAAGAAGATAAACTGTGTCATTGTCAAAGACCTGTCACGATTAGGAAGAAACTATATCGAGGTTGGAAAATATATTGAGAGGCTTTTTCCTTTTCTTGGAGTACGCTTTATAGCAATCAATGATAATTTCGACAGTGCTGATGATGCGGCATTATCGAATAATATAATTGTTCCCTTTAAGAATTTAATCAATGACGCATATTGCAGGGACATATCAATCAAAATCAGAAGCCATTTGGAAGTAAAGAGAAAACGCGGTGAATTTATTGGTGCTTTTCCAGTCTATGGATATATGCGGGGAGAGGATAAAAATAAACTGATTGTCGATCCGTGTGCGGCAGAGATTGTAAAAGAAATTTTTGCCATGAAAATGGAGGGAATGAGCCAACAGGCAATTGCCGATGAACTGAACCGTTTGGGAGTGCTCTCTCCGGCAGAATACAAGAAAGAGCAGGGGAGCGGATATAAGACGGTATTCCAGACACACAGCAGGGCGAAGTGGACTGCGGTTGCAGTTCTGCGTGTTTTGACAAATGAAGTTTACATGGGAACTCTGATACAGGGAAAGGAGAGTACCCCCAATTATAAAGTCAGGGTGAGGGAAAAGAAACCGAAGGAAGAATGGATTCGGGTAGAAAATGCGCATGAGGCAATTATAAGCAGAACTGATTTTGAACTTATTTCAGATATTTTACAGAAGGACACAAGGGTAAGTACAGGAAAAAGTGCAGTTTCTGTATATTCCGGTTATCTTGTCTGCGCGGACTGCGGATGCAGCATGGTAAGAAAAAAGGTTCGCAGTGGTTCTTTAGAATATGTATATTATGTCTGTTCTGGAAATAAGAAGGACAAAGATATATGCAGTAGTCATAGAATCAGTGAGAATACCTTGAACATGGCCATAACAAAGACATTGCAGCTTCATTTGAAACAATTGGGCGATTTACAGGAGAGTATTCGGTATATACGGGAGACATCCGGTAATTCAGATAAGATAAAAAAACTGGTGCTGCAGTCAGAAAAACGGAAAGAAGATATCGAAAAATATAACCGGTTAAAATTGGAATGCTATGAGGACTATAAAAAGGAACTGATTACGCAGGACGAGTATATGCTGTTTAAAAAAGAATTGGATAATAGAATTGAAGAGATTCAAAGGGCTATTACAGAATTAGGAAAGAAAAAAAGAATGTTATTGGATGGCGGATACGAAAAGGAAAGTTTACTAGAGAAATTTTTGACAAGTAAAGAGATAGAATTGAAGCGTTCCATATTAGTCCGCTTTATTAGCAGGATATATGTATATGAGGATCATCGGATAGAAATTATCTTTCGTTATCAGGATGAAATCAGGCAATTATTAGGGATAGTAGAAGAAATTAAGCAGGAAGTGGCGCTTGAGGAGGTGATTTGATGGCACGCACAGTCAGAAATCACCCGGTTCCGAGAGATAAGATGCAGGAAGAACGGGGAGCGGAACAAATACCTGAGGTTAAAACACAGGAAATCTCCGTTGGACTATATATTCGATTGTCAAAAGAAGACAGCGGAAAACATAATCAAAATACGGTAGAAAACCAAAAAGCGTTGTTAGAGGACTTTGTCAGAAGCAAAGCGGATATGAAAGTATTCGATGTTTATATTGACAATGGCTTTAGTGGGACGAATTTTGAACGTCCCGCTTTTCAAAAAATGATGGAAGATGCGAAAAGCGGAAAGATTAATTGCATTATTGTGAAAGATTTGTCTCGTTTTGGACGCAGTTATTTGGAAATAGGGAATTACTTGGAAAAGATATTTCCCTTCTTAAATATACGGTTCATTTCTGTAACAGACCACTTTGATACTTTTGCTGCAGCTTCTTCTGAAAGCGGCAGACCATTGACGAATGGGCTGGAAATACCGCTGAAAAATATTATCAATGAGGTGTATGCAAAGGATATTTCCAGAAAAGTAGGCTCTGCCATAGAAATCAAGAAAAAAGAAGGCAGATATGGCGGCGGAGTTGCACCCTATGGTTATCGGAAATCGAAAACTGTTAAGGGAAAATATGAAGTGGATGAGGAAGCAGCCAAGGTAGTGCGCTATATTTTTGGACTGCGCTCTGAGGGTTATGGATATTGCAGTATAGTAAAAATTTTGAATGAGAAGGAAATAAAGTCACCCAGTGCATACCGTTATGAAAAAGGAATCGTAAAGAACGAGAAGCTGAGGGATGTGCTTTGGAAAGCTTATGCCATAGAGGATATGCTTCGTGATGAAGTGTATTTGGGAAATATGGTACGGGGTAAAACGCATTCTGCTATGCACAAGGGAGAAAAGAGGCATCCTGTTCCGAGGGAGGAATGGATTGTTGTTCCGGGAATGCATAAGCCTATTGTATCTAAAGAACTCTTTGATGCGGTACAGGCTGTGAATGAAAAGAGAGCGCAGGAGCATAAAAAGAAATTGGAAAAAGCAAAAGAAAATCCGAAACGTGATAATGTGTTTAAAGGAAAAATCTTTTGTGGAGATTGTGGCATTACCATGGGGTGTAGTGTCGGCAAACATAACTCTAAGAGTTACTACTGCACAAATTACAGGGAGAATGGTGCAATGGGATGTGTGAAAAAGCATATCAGTGCAGGAAAATTAGAAAAGGCGGTAGCAGAGGCAGTTCAGATATATCTAAAAATGTTCTTAGAGAGCAGAGATATAATCAGGTCAAGAAACGGAAATATTGAAATCAGTAAGAAACGGATGGTACTTGAAAAGGAGATAAGAGATTTAGGACAAAAAGAGGTACAGCTTCAACAGAAATTGAGCAGCAGTTATCTTGACTATAAAGACAAATTACTTACGGTTCAGGAATATTTTATGCTCAAGGAAGAATATCAGAGGGCATTGGCACAGACTGATGAAGTCCGTAAAGAGAAAGAATTGCTTTTGCATGAAATGCAGGAAACTTATGGAGATAATCTGGAACTGTCTCAGGCTGCAGAGCAGTATGCAGGGCAGGATACGGTTACACAGGACATGATAGATTCTTTGATAGAACGGATAGAAGTATTTGCAGGAGGACGTATACATGTTATATTCCGATTCGAGGATGATTGCCGGAGGTTATTAGAGAAGAAAGAAGAGATGGAGGTCGGGGAATGAAAAAGTATACGATTGCTAAGTATATCCGGCTTTCTATGGAAGATTTAGATTTATGCGATTCTGAAGAAAAGGCTGAGAGTGTAAGTATCAGTAATCAGAGGAATTTTATCAATGTTTTTATGGAGCAAAAGGAAGAATTTAAAGGAGCAGAAGTCAGGGAATTTGTAGATGATGGATATTCCGGTACCAATTTTGACAGACCGGCGATGAAAGAGATGCTTCGGCTATGCAAGCAGGGAGAAATAAATTGTATTATCGTAAAGGACTTATCACGTTTTGGACGAAATTATCTGGAGGTTGGAGATTATTTGGAACAGATATTTCCTTTTTTGGGTATCCGCTTTATTAGTATCAATGATGGGTTTGACAGTAAAAATTTTTTCGGACAGACAGGTGGAATGGATGTAGCTTTCAAAAATTTTATTTATGAAATGTACAGCAGAGATTTGTCTGAAAAGGTAAAAAGCGGGGTTACAACCTGTATGAAAAGGGGAGAGTATTACGCAGGTTGTATGGTGTATGGCTACCAAAAATCGTCTGATGGTAAAAGAATGGAAATTGATGAAGGTGCAGCAGTCACGATACGGCGTATTTTTCGGGAATTGGCAGATGGAAAAAGTGCAAAAACTTTGGCAATTGAACTTAACGCAGAGGGAGTACCGACTAGACTGACTTATAAGCAGGCAAAGGGAGAGCAGCTTAATCGGCATTATAAAGCAGATATATGGAATCGTAACAAGATACATTCCATTATCCATAATCGGGTATATCAGGGAGATATGGTGTATCGAAAGGCTGTCCGCACAAGGGTTGGAAGTAAACGGAAGGTAACTCAGCCGGAAGAAAAATGGTTTGTGATACCGGAACATCATGAGGCGATTGTCAGCCGGGAACTTTTCAAAAAAGCAAATGACAGTATCAGAAAAAGAAAAACAGCAGAATATGACCGTTCTTCCGTCCACCGGGGGATTGTCTTTTGTGGATGTTGTGGAAATCGGCTAGAACTGCGGAAAACCAAAACACCATATTATCTATGTAAACGAAGAAACTTGCTGGATGATGCGGCGTGCAATGAACTTCGTGTGGAGAAAGAGCAGATTGAGAGGACAATATGGACTATCTGGCAGGAACATTGTCGGTTGTTTGCGACAATTCCTGTTGCGAGTCTCTATGAGCAGCAGATTGAGAAGCTGAGGAAGCAGGAAAAAATACTAAAGCAGAGTTTAGAGCGTTTTCCGGCTGAAAAAATCAATTTGTATGAACAGTTCTGTTCCAGCAGGGTAAAGCAGGATATGTTCTTGAAAGAAAAGGACCAATTGAGCAAACAGGAAGAAGTGGTACGGAAAGAAATAGAGAAAGTCTCCGGACAGATTGATATGCTGGAAAAAAGACAAAAGAATTATCAGTGTGCTGCTGATCTTGTAGAAAGGTATAGAACAAGTGAAGCATTGACAGAAGAATTTATGAGTGAGATGGTAGAGAAAATCGTAGTGTATGAAGACAAGCGGATAGAAATTGTCTGGAAGTATCGGGAAGAATTTGAAGAAATATTGTAAGAATCTGAAAAGAGGAAGCCTAAGGAAGCAGAAAGGCTTCTTCTTTTTGTATATTATCTATCCATAGTTAATATTTTAGATGTCAATAGTAGGAAAATATTGTATAATATATATGTATTTTTTGACAACGGAGGTATTAATCTATGGCACAGATGACGTATATAGAGAAAGATTATTTCGAGAGATTATTTGACATGGAAATGGGTTATGTATTAGATTTCACAAATTATACATATCAAAGATTCGTTGCTGATACTATTAATATAGATGTTTATAAAAAGTATCATAATTTATCCAAGGCAAAAATCTTAAGAGCAATTATGGATGATTATGATAATGTTATTGTTGGAAAATTGTTACTTGGACTAATGCAATATATGCAGGCAAGAAAACTTGTGACAGATGAGAAAAATGAAATCTTTCAGAAATGCTCTCAAATAGGGTATCGCTTAATCGGAAAGAAAATTTCTGAGAAATCGGTTGATACTGTAGCTGAATCTCCCAAAAAAGAATTTGATTTTAAAAAGTATCTTGATGAACTTAAAGAGTTGGCAGATTATCATGATAATCCGCAAGCAAGAGGATATCAATTTGAGAGATATTTAAATAGGCTATTCAAAGATTGTGCGTTAGAGCCAAGAGAAAGCTTTAGGATTAAGGGAGAGCAGATAGATGGAAGTTTTGTTTTAAGGAATGATATATATTTATTAGAAGCAAAATGGACGAACAAGTTAACTGAAAAAAGTGATTTAGTGGTATTTAATGAAAAGGTATCTTCAAAATCAGGCTTTACAAGAGGGCTATTTATTAGTTTTGCTGGCTATAGCAATGATGCAGTTGAAACATTATGTAATGGTAGAAAAGTTAATATAGTGTTAATGACAGTACAGGAGTTGGCAGTAGCCTTAACAAGGGAAATGAATATTTCTACTGTGATATGGAACAAGGTTAGGGCATTAGCAGAAGAGGGAAATTATAATAAGTTGGTATTTGAGATGTGAGTTATAACACCAAGGTATGGGATAGCAGTGGAGTATGGCTAAAGTGGTACTACAAATTGTAACTGTGCTTATGCAAATTTTCTTTAGAAAACTGTTTTCGGTTCAAAATCAGCAGACACTAATTGAATAATCTACAAATGAATTATGAGGAGAAGCAGTAATGATAAGACGAGAGAACGTGATAAAAAGATTTATAATGGGAATGAGCGTACTCACTGCATACATTTATTATACAGGAAATTTGAATATGCATGATATAAATATTAGTGCAGAACAATTTATGTGTGATTTGCTGAATATTCTTTATAATATGGATTTAAAAAATGCAAATAATGTCACATATAATAATTCGGGATATGACTTGATCAGCGAAAATAAAAAAATAATTATACAGGTAACAGTTACGGATACACCAGAAAAAATAATACGAACACTTAATACTATTAAGCATAAGGTATTTGAATACTCAGAGTGGACGGAGAAACTTAGAGAAATAAGAGTGCAAAAAAAATTAGATCCGTCGACATATACTTCTAAAGTGCAAGACGATGAAAAGAAAATTAGGTCTAAATTGGCGGAGAATGTGAATTTAAATGATTATACATTATATTTTATGGTAATGAAGCAAGACGCAACCATGCAGAGAAAATATAAGGGTGAGAATAATCAGGGGTATGTGTGTATAGATGAAGTTAATTTTGACAAAAAGAATATTTGGGATTTCAGCACGCTTATTAATAAAGTTAATAGTATATCGGAAATTTCCAGCAATGGGGAAGATGATTTATTAACTGAAATAAATCATTTTATGGATAAAAATATCAATGTATTTGGAATGTTATCTGAACATGGAAATAGCCTTAACAATAAGGTTAAATCTATTATTAAAGAATATGCAGATAATTTTACAGAAAAGTTATTTCGACATAGATATGTTAGGAATAGTAAGGTTACATTAAATAGATTGTTTGTAGAACCTAAAATGAAAGTTAAAGAGTATTCTTTGGACAATTTTATTGTTATATTGGATAATTTTTTGTGGAATGAAACAAAGAAAAGAATATTGTTTATTGAAGGCGATGCAGCAATTGGAAAGACAAGTCTAGTTTCATATTTGTGTTATCACTATTTAGAAAAAGATGATATAAGTAAAGCAGTTTTTCTTAATAGTGATTTAGTGTGCGTAAGATTACGTGAACTAGATTTTTCCGATCGGAATAAAAGTATTCAAGAGATTTTATTAGAATATTTAGGCTTTGAAACAATGGAAAAGTTTAAGACTCTATTCGCTGATTGTATTTTGATTCTAGATGGTGCAGATGAAATGAGCATGATTGAAGGAATACATAGTACGGGAATGGAGGACTTGATTGTTTCCATTAGAAAAATATTTAAGAATAACAAAATAATTATAACTTCTAGACCACAATTTATTGATACAAGAAGATTTGATGCAAGAAATTTTAGCATTGAAAAGGCAGAAATTTTGCATTTTGATAAAGAAAAGAGAAAACAGTGGTTAGAAAAGTATGAGAGCTGTGGGGAGAGTGTACCTGAAAAAACAAAAGAATATATAATAAATATAGATGATAATGTAGCATCAGGAGTAGCCGATACACCTTTGGCACTATATCTTTTGGTTGCATGTGATATGCGAGAGGAACTTCAGGGAAATGTGTGGGCTTTATATCATGAAATATTTCATAATGCAATCATTAACACAGAGTATAATGAAAATTTTGATAATAGTCTTGAGCATCCAATAAAAGATTATGAAGAGATTCTATATAAGATTGTATGTAGTATTGCATTCAGAATGTTTAAAAATTCAATGGAAGAGAGGTATTATATAAGTTCACATGAACTTGATGAAATCATAAATGAATCGGGGGTTGACTCCGTAATTGTAAAATGGGTTCGAAAATGTTGTGTCCTTTGTGCATATTGGAAGAGCAATGGTAAGGCAGGTGCATTAGAATTTTATCACAATAATATTCGGGACTATTTTTTTGGTGAGTATATATATAATAAACTGAGCTTGCTAATGAATGAAAATGATGTTGAGAATCCACAAAATTTTCTCACAACAATGTGTGAAATAATGCAATACGGATATATAGCAGGAACAACATGGGAACAAACATTTTTGTTCATTTATAATAAGTTACAATATGATGATAAGAATTATGAGTGTGATCTTGAGAGTATGGTGATTTTTCTGCAAAGTATATATACAAAAATTATTTTAGCTGATGATACAATTTGGACGTATAATTACAGTGGATACAATTATCAGAAAATCAAGAATACATTATTTAATACATTGTTGTTAATTCGAGTTTATCAAAAAGGAGCGTTAATAGAAAAAAACAGTACGAAAACTACTTTTTGGAGTTCAGATGGTGAATTTATACAAATATTAAATTCAAATATTTTTGCGGATTGGTGTGATATGTTTAAGCAAAAAGTAATTATATCGAATAATAATATAATCTCGATAGGGCAAAACTGTCTACTCGATGGATTGAATTTTGAAAATAGGAGTATGCAGAATGTTGGATTTCAAGATTCAAGCTTAAGAAAAGCAAGCTTTAATAATACAAATTTGAATGGTATTGATTTTGCTTATAGTGATCTTTCAAATGCGTTTTTTTCAGGAGCAATATTAGAAAAAATAAATTTTTCAAATGCTCTTTTGGATGATATTGATTTTAGTAATGCTACTCTTATTAATTGTAATTTTACAGGTGCCAAAATTAGAAGGGGAAAATTTGACTTAACTAAAGTGGTAGATTGTGCATTTAAAGATTTGAAAGTGGAGGATGTAAATTGGGGTACTACGAAAATTCAGAGGTGTCATTTAGAAAATGTAAAGTTTACAAATTCATGTTTAGATAGAATAAAACTTAGAAAGGAAACGATTAATAATTCTGAATTTATAAATTGTAGTTTAAAAAAGGCGGATTTGGAAAGATGTAATGTTCAAGAAAGTATATTTGGAGAATGTGTGTTAGATGAAATTATATTAATTGGTGCAGAACTTTGCAATATAGAAATTACAAAAACATCATGCAGAAACGCAAATTTAAGTAATTCATCTATTGAGGATAGTCAGCTTATAAGTATAGATTTTGAAAACACAAGCTTTACTCAGGCAATTTTAAAGAAAAATAGCTGGGAACATATGAAATTTCGAAATTCAGATTTTAGACATACACAAATTTTTACAGATGATTTCATCAAGTTAAAAAAATATGATGCAGATTTAAGATGGTCAGTGGAGAAGAATGAGGATTTTTAAGATAAGTTAGGTTAGTCCACGCAAGTTTGAAATTTGTCAGCTCTAAAATAATAATTTATTCAAAATTTTTGGTCCTTACTTGACATCAGCAGACGACGGGCCGCATCCGAAGTATACGGAACAGCTTCTGGATGGATTGAAGGAGCGGGGAGTGGCAGCTACTTTTTTCGTGACGGGAGAGAATGCGGAGAATTACCCGGACATTATCCGGAGAGAACAGGACGAAGGACATCTGATCGGGAACCATACCTATAGTCACATACAGCTCACTTCCCGCAACCGGGAGACCTTTCGGGAGGAGCTGGTGCAGACCAATGAAATTCTCGAAGAAATCACAGGGGAGAAAATAAGCTTTGTCCGGCCGCCTTACGGCAGTTGGGACAAAAGCTTTGAGAAAGAACTGAATATGTTCCCGGTTCTGTGGAATATCGATCCTCTGGACTGGTGTTCCAACAATGCAGACTGTATTGCGTCCAAAGTGGTGGAGAAGGCGGGGGACGGCGATATTATTCTGATGCATGATTATTATGAGACTTCTGTCACCGCAGCACTGGAAGTAGTGGATATTCTACAGAAAAGAGGCTTTCAGTTCGTAACGGTGGAGGAAATCCTGTTTGACTGAATCATTGTAAAACAAGAGCCACCTGAGTGATAAAATTCGCCGGATCCTTATGCTGGGGAGGACCTTCCAGATAAGTATGCCGTACCGTGCCTGACAGAGACAGATTCTGCGCAGCTGCGTAGGCAGACAGTTTTCTACGGGCATCCGGGAGTGATTCGTAACAGCCGTGATAGAAGATGCCGAGAGCTTTCTGCTCCGGCAGATGCACCACATGTTCTCCCTTGCTGGCAGGAGGTACGGAGATACAACAGGTGAATTCTTCCGGATGTTCCAGATTGTACTCAATGAAAAACATCCGCTTACTGCTGTCGGAGCCGTACAGATGAATGGCTTCCATAAAGACCTCCCGCAGGAATTCTTTGCGTTCTTCCACTCCGTTAAAAGCCCCCTTGCGGCAGTACACCGTCTGGGCGGGGAGGGTAAGAAACTGTATCACGGAAGCAGCCGGGGACGCAGTACGTTGCTTTAACTTCTCGATACTCTGCGTCAGGCCGTCTCGTAAGGCTTCCAGACGTTCGATCAATGGTTCCAGATCCGTGGATCCATTATAATAGGAGGAGATCTCATCCAGGGACAGCCCTAAATTCTGCAGTACCCGGATGGAGCGGATCAGGGAGATGGAATCCGGGGTATAATAGCGATTCCCGGCAGTTCCTTCTTTTTTATCCGGAAGCAGGAGACCTTTGGCTTCGTAGTTCAATATGATTCTTCTGGTGATGCCGATCGCTTTGGAGACTTCTCCGATGGACATCAGTCTTTTTTCACTTTTTCCGTTTTCTTCGTTTGATGACATCAAAAATATGCCTTTCTCAAAATTATCCTTGCATCGTACATCGATGTACGGATATAATTATTGTAATAAGCGTAGAAAAACATGTCAAGACACATACGATAAAACGAATGAGCTGCATCGGTTTGTGCGGCAAAGGAAGAATCATGATAAAAGTAGCTTTTTGTGATGACGATCTGTCAGTACTTAAAGAATTAAGCGTTCTGATGGACAGATATCGGGTAGAACGGAATCAGGATATTACTTATGCAGCATTTCACAGTCCGCTGGAATTGCTGTCGGAAGTAGAGCGGGGGACCCGGCTGGATATTATATTTCTGGATGTTCTGATGCCAGGACAGGATGGAATCAGTGCCGCCAGAGAGATCCGTAAGTATGATACTTCGGTGAAGATCATTTATCTGACATCCTCTTCGGAATACGCTGTGGATTCCTATGAAGTGGGGGCCTATTTTTATCAGTTGAAGCCTATCTGGCAGGAGAGCTTCTACCGATTGATGGATTCGGTACTCAGGGAGTGCCTCAAGAATGAAAAGAACAGTCTGATCCTGCGATGTAAGACGGGAATCACAAGGCTGGAACTGGACAAACTGAAGTACTGCGAGGTAACGGGGAGGAATCTGCTGCTTCACAAAGAAGACGGAGAAGTACTGGACAGCGTTGGTAAACTGGACGATTTGTGCGAACAGTTGAAGGATTATGAATGCTTTGTCCGTTGCCACAGGTCATATATGATCAATATGGATTATGTAAAGAGCATATCTAACAAAGCTGTGATCCTGTCGGACGGTACCCAGATCCCGATTCCGCATGGAAAATATTCGGAACTGAAAGACAAATTTTTTTCCTATTTTTTTCGTAAAAACCAGACATTTTTAGCATAAAACGACCGGAGAATTTTTTCTCCGGTCGTTTCATGTCATATTTGGGTCGATTGGTGTCAAAAACGGTCATAAATGGAAAAAATAAGGTACACTATCTTCAGACAACAGAGAACTGTTGTAAGAAGGAGGAAACAATTATGAAGAAAAAATATTTTGCATGCGCAATGGGACTGGTACTGGCATTGTCTTTGACAGCCTGCGGTGAGGAAGAGGTAATTGTGGAGAACACCAACGAAGAAGTGACCCAGGAAGTACAGACCCAGGAAGTACAGACCCAGGAAGTACAGACCCAGGAAGTGGCAGAAGCTCCCACAGAGACTGTAGCAGAGACAGGTACAGAAGCAGAGGGCGGTCCCCTGTTACAGGTGGCAGTTATGGAAATCCCGGATCTGAGTGGTACGGAATGGAACTTTGCCGGCGGTATGATCGATGGTGTTGAGATGGAAGAAGAGGATCTGAACGCAACACTGGAGACTTATGGCGGTACCTTACAGCTTGTATTTGGTGAAGACGGTGCAGTTACCATGGTACAGGGCGGCGGAAATGCAGAAGGTACTTATGAGTATTCCGATGACAACACAGCTATCAAGATGACACTTGATTTTGGTGGAACAGAGGTTACCTATGCCGGATTTTTGTCTGAGGTGGGAGATACTGTAACACTGATCGCTATGTCTGATATGAATGGTTATGACGGACTTTATTTTGTACAGTAAGATAGTTTGAAAAGATCTTAAAAAGACGAAAAGGGGAGGGAGAGTTAACGATGGAAATTGTGATTATCGTGTTGCTGCTTGCCTCCCTTTTTGGTGTCTGGCTATTGTCGGTGCGGCGTAAGCTGGAGACACAGGAAGAAAATATCCGGAATGCCATGTACCAGACTCTGGTACAGCTCTCCGCAGAGCGGGAGGCACTGGAAGGATTGGCGGAGTTTCTCGGACAGACCATGGATGCGGAGACTTTCCGGAGAATGAAACATTCGCTGGAGAGTGCACAGACTGCCGGAGAGGCCGGACTGCCGGAATGGGTGGCAGAACAACAGAGAGAATTATTGAGAGTACAGAAAAAAATTGCAGAGATCTTGGAAGGCATGCCGCTTTTGCAGGCACAGGAGACTTATCAGAAGTACTGGAAAGCAGCAAAAAGCTATGAACATATGGTGGAGACCAGTGGACTGATTTATAACGATTCCGTGGAAAACTACAATAGTATGCTTCACAGAATACCGGATCGTATAGCAGCGGGAATCTGCGGGTTTCACCGGAAAAAGTTAATTGAGATCATGTAATCCACATACATTCTTAAGGAGGGTAAAACGATGGGATTATTTACAAACAACAAAAAGTTATGTCCAATCTGCGGAAATCCGACACCGAGACTGCTGGCATCCGCAGTGGAAGGGCAGAATCTCTGTAAGGAGTGTGCAGCCAAGATCGATCTGCCGGACGGCGTACTGAATTCCATGACGCTGGATGAATTCCGGGAATATATCAACTGTTATGATGCCAATAAGCCTCTGCGTGACAGTTTCACGGAGACTTACCGTTATGACTTCGGCTTTTTCAAGGGCAGTCTGCTGCTGGATATGGATCATCAGCTGCTGCGGCTGGGAGTTGTTGACACGGCATTTGCATTGGAGCCCTCCGACATTAAGTCCTTCCGTATTCTGGAGGACGGCGAGGTATTGTACGAAGGAGAAAAGGGGAACTTCCGGAGCTGCAAGAGTGATATCAAGGAACGTTTAAATGAGTTAAAGCCCAGGATCGACGAATACAGAATGCTGCGTCATCAGTATGAGATGATGGAGGAAATGCGTCGCAGTATGGAGGACAGCAGAAGAGACGATAACTTCAGAAGAGATGATCCGGATTACAGAGACCGTATGACCGAGCCGGACTTTAATATTCCGAATCCGGTGGAGAAATTCGCTGTGGAGATCACACTGGATCATCCTTACTGGAAGAGTTTCTACAAAGAGACAGGAGCACCGAAGTTCGATTCCAATCAGCCCAGCACCATCGACTATCTGGATGATTATACCCAGAAGACAGAAGGATTGCATGCACTGGCACAGAACCTGATGCAGATCATCGATCCGCAGGCACAGGAACAGGTAATCGATCCCCACGCCTCAACCCGGAGTACGCAGAGTGCACCGCAGGCCGCACCGGTACAGGCAGAGGATCCCACCGTGGCACTGCCTAAGTATAAGGCACTGCTGGATGCAGGTGTCATTACGGCAGAGGAATTCGAAGCGAAGAAGAAACAGCTGCTGGGACTGTAAACCTGATTTTACAAGAATACGGATTGGAAGTGATATGTTGTGAAGTGTAGATGTCAGATTTCCCAAAACAGTGTTGTTTAGCGGAAACCTCCATCTGCTAATATAACACAACATAGGCGGCTGGCTCATTTGTGGTGAATGATAGATTGCAGATGTTGTATTAAGAAGGTGATACTCTTTTAATCGAAACTGTAAACATTTAGCACA